>Ga0334888_1002597_pt1 | contig 19485 bp, 11 predicted proteins | sample GraSluR1_MG_FD_207227 | JGI IMG/M metagenome (GOLD analysis project Ga0334888, IMG submission 207227) | Sludge microbial communities from methane-producing bioreactor in Wageningen University, Netherlands - Granular Sludge_3_08-R1 | ecosystem: Engineered > Bioreactor > Anaerobic > Unclassified ...
GTTACTTTTTCTCCCAATGGCAATTTATTAATTACTGCCGCGGATGATGGTTATCTGCGCTTCTATGAACCGCAAACTGGTGAATTATTGCAGTCACTAAAAGCACATTCCAGTGCTATATTCAGCGCATCCTTCTCCCAAGACGGCGCATCGATCATCAGCGGAGCCAATGAAGGCGTGATCCGCTTGTGGTCATTACCCTAACACAGCAAAGGACGAACATGCAAGATCTCACAGGACTCTCTATCGGACGTTATCACATTCTGGAACCGCTCGGTCAGGGCGGTATGGCCAGCGTTTATAAGGCATTTGACACCCGCCTCGAAGCGGAAGTAGCGGTTAAGGTCATCCGAAAGGACATGTTTCCGCCAGCGGCGTTGGAACGCATGCACAAGCGCTTTGAGCGCGAGGCAAAAGCCGTTGCGCGTCTCAACCATCCCAACATCGTCAATGTCATCGACTATGGCGAGCATGACGGCTTTCCCTATCTGGTGATGAAATACATGCCAGGCGGCACGCTGAAAGGCCACATGGGACAACCCATGCCCTACAACCAGGCCGCGCGCATCCTGACTCCTATCGCCCGTGCCCTGGCCTATGCCCACGGTGAAGGCGTGCTGCACCGCGATGTAAAACCCGCCAACATACTCATCACCCAATCCGGCGAACCTGTACTCACTGACTTTGGCATCGCCAAACTCATCGAAAATGAAAAAGGTCAGACTTTGACTAGCACTGGCATGGGCATTGGCACACCAGAATATATGGCCCCTGAGCAGGGCCTCGCCCAAAAGGTGGATGGACGCGCGGATGTATACGCTCTGGGTATTGTGTTCTACGAGCTGATCACTGGCCGCAAACCCTTCGCGGCTGACACCCCCATGGCTGTGCTGCTCAAGCAGGTGAATGATCCCCTACCGCGGCCCAAAGATTTCATCGCCTTGCTGCCTGATGAGGTGGAGCAAGTCATCCTGAAAGCCCTGGCAAAGGATCCTGAAGACCGTTATGAGAATATGGAAGCCTTTTCCCAGGCACTGGAGAAACTGTCTGCAGGTAGTGTACCAGCCACCATGCCGACCCAACAACCCCGAGCGGACATGGAATCCCAGGGAGAAGAGGCCGAGACCATCGACGAACTTGACACCTTCTCCGCACACACCGCCCCCGCCATTGATCCTGCCCCACACAAAAAGAAAAGCAAATGGTTGTATATTGGCATTGGTATCGCAGCCGTTGCCCTGATCGGCGTCGGGATCATCTTTGGCATGCAGCGCAACAAGCTAACGCCCCCTGTAGCAGATGCACCCGCTGCGGTTGCACAAGCGACAACAGAACCAGAAAAAGCAAAACATCCCGCATCGCCAACCAGCAATCCAACCAAGAAACCCACTTCTGCCGCCCCCACGCCTGCCGCGCCACAGTTTTCCATCGAGGATATCCCCCTGTATGATGATTTTGAAAACGGCCCAACAGATAAATGGTACGTGGCGGATTGGTCCGATCTTGAAAATTATCAAATTGAGGGTGAAGACGGCAAACTGCACATTCAGGTGGAAGGCGAACAATGGTCAACCTACAAGGCCATGTTCTACTACCTAAATGACCCCGAACCCGCCAAAGCCTTCTTTGCCAAAATTCGTGTCAAAGCAATTGCACCTGATGCTGTGGTCAGCCTCACCTTCAAGGATTACAAAAACTGGTATAACTTCGCCATTGATGAATATCAAGTTTCCTTACAAGGGGAAGATCTTTCATGGCGAAGATTATTTGATGACGTGACAGGAAAAGATATCTGGATCGGCGTCTACGTTGAAGATGAGACCGCCTATTACTACATCAACGAACGCCTGCTTGCCACATCAGAAATCAATGGCCGTATCCGCCGCAACGAGATCGGCTTTGAGATCGGCTCCGCGACCAGCGGCGGGCTAACTAACCTCGAAATCGACGAAGTGCGCATCCTGTTTGATGAATAAAAGATAAAGTTACAAACAAGCCCGGCTCCTTTAATATGGGAGTCGGGCTTAGCACCTCCTTTTGCGCTCTGTTTTAACTACGGAATTGCTTCACTAACAGAGCAACGGAAACCCGTCATAGAGTATCTTCCAGATGGTCGATTACCCCAACGAGATGAAGATACTATATACTCTGCGTCAGTTAAAAAGCTTCCGCCTCGCAATACCCGATCGCCATATCTACCTGTTTCCTCACGTCCATCCTCTGGACTATATGGATAACTTCTCTTAGAACTGCTGGTCCACTCCTCAACATTTCCTGTCATATCCAATACCCCATAAGGACTCTCGCTTTCGGGATAACTTCCCACTATTAAGGTTCCACCACGATTGTCTTTTTCAAAATCATAATTCGCCATACTCGGAAGAGGCTCCTGGTTACCCCAAGGATACACACGCCCATCTGTCCCCCTTGCTGCCTTTTCCCACTCCGCTTCAGTCGGCAACTTCCGTCCTGCCCATTCACAATATCCTTTTGCGTCAGTCCATGTAACATACACGACTGGGTGATTTGAATAAGCTGGGTCCTGATAATTATTTCCCAAAGGTTCAGCACATGCACCCGCTGCCACACATTGTGCATATTGCGCATTTGTAACTTCATACTTGTCAATCCAAAAAGCATCCAGATACACCTCATGCACTGGTTGCTCATCACTATCTCCATCCATGCTTCCCATAATGAACATCCCCGCCGGCACATATACCATTTCCATGCCATCCTTGTCAGAGATCTTTGTTGAACCAATTCCCAATGTCGGTGTAGGTATCGCCGTTGCAGTGGGTTCCAATGTTGCTGTACTGGTTAACGTTGGAACAGGTGTCTCCGTTGGCTGTAAGGTCTCAGCCGGTATCGACGTATCCGTAACGACAACTTCTTCCACCACAGGTGCTGCTTTTTTCTGTCCAGCCACAATCCCCCATAGTAGCGCCAGCGCGACCACTGCTCCCACACCCAACAACCACCATTTACGCCCGCTCCGTCCGTCTTTTTTTGTTTTCGCTGCCCTGGGTTCATCTTTCTTCACTTCTGGTTCCGTTGATGCCAGGGGCGTCTCTCCCAACGGAGCTGGTGTAGCCAATTCATCATACGTCGCTTCTATATCCTGCTCCACCACTGGCTGCGGTACAGCTGCCGGTGTCTCATCATGCAGCGGCATTCCCACCGTTATACCTTCCAACGCCTCACTAAAAGCTTCCATATCCACATAGCGCTCTTCCGGCTGGCGCGCCATAGCTTTCTTTAGCACTTCGGCCGCACTTGCCGGCACACCGTCTACAATGCGCGCTGGGTCAGGCGGCTCTTCCGTCATCTGCTTCAGGTAAATATCAGATGGGTTCTCTGCATGGAAAGGCTTCTTCCCTGTCAGCATCTCATACAGCACCACACCCAGGGCATACACATCCGTCTGTGGGCTGGCCTGCCCACGCCACTGTTCGGGCGCCATATACTCCGGCGTGCCCACGCCCATTCCTGTACTGGTCAGAGTCTGGTCCTGCATCTCCAACGCTTTGGCAATACCAAAATCCGCCAGGGCCAGGCTGCCGTACTTGTCCACCAACAGGTTGCTGGGTTTCACGTCGCGGTGTACCATGCCTTGTGCATGCGCCGCGCCCAATGCGCTGGCAATCGGCAGCAGCATCTCCGCGGCCGCCTGTGCCTGTACAGGGCTGCCCAGACGGTCTTTCAACGTCCCACCCGGCATGTAAGCCATCACCAGGTAAGGCGTGCCCTCGTACTCACCGTAATCATATACCGTCACGATCCCCGGCTCATCGGACAATTTCGCAAGCGCCCTGGCCTCACGTTTGAAACGCTCCATAATGCGCGGCAGTTGCTCTGGCGTCACCCGCTCCGCGCGGATCACCTTCACCGCCACCTGACGTTCCAGGTTCACATCCTCAGCGAGGTAAACCGTTGCCATGCCCCCTTCGCCGATGGATTTCAATATTTTATAGCGTCCAATTTTCTTGCCGGTCAAATCAATCATTTCCACACTCTTTTCAAGCTGCTGGAAAACCTGTAACCCAAACTGCTCAGGGGTTCACATATCGTACCGCACAACGGAACCCGATATTATCCTTTTTGCTCCCCGGAGAGTAACGAAATCGATCTGTTGTACGAGAATAGCTTTCGATATAATCCCAAGCTCCCCCACGGATACTGCGATATTCCCCTTCCTTTGGGCCTATGGGGTTAGACCATATCGTTTGGCTGCCATAGTATCCGGGATCATACCAATCCAGCACCCACTCATATACATTTCCTGCCATATCCAATGCCCCATACGGACTTGCCCCATCTGGATACGAGCCAACTTTTGTCGTTCCATTTTCATTATTATCAAAATTCAATAAGCCTGGTCCAGCAATTTCGTTTCCCCAGGGATACATACGTTCATCGGTTCCCCTGGCAGCTTTCTCCCATTCCGCTTCACTTGGCAAGCGCCGGTCTGCCCAGGCACAATATTGACTGGCATCATACCAACTCACATAAACAACAGGATGATCTGCATATTCTTCATTTTCATAATATTTAGTATTACCTGGCTCTTCACATGCCCCCTCAGCGACACAAGCAGCGTACTGAGCATTTGTCACCTCAAATTTATCGATCGAAAACGCATCCAGGAAAACTTCATGCACAGGGCCTTCATCATTATCACCATCTAGGCTGCCCATCATGAACTCGCCCCCAGAAACACTAACCTGCTCCATGCCATCTGTTGAAGAAACTCTATTTAAACTCTCAGGTGTAACAGCCCCCTGCTGCTCAATTCCACTTGCATTCTCCGCACATCTGAACCCGCGTGTATTGCTTGCCCCTTCCGGGTAAGCCGTATTGCGGTCAGACGAACGCACCACCCATTCAATACTGTTCCAGGAGCCGCCTCTCAACACGCGTTGCTTACCCACCACTGGCCCTACCGGGTTTTCACCCAGCATCCAGGCATAATAATCTTCGTCATACCAGTCTGCCGTCCATTCCATTACATTACCGGCCATATCCAGTGCACCATAAGGACTGGCACCATCGGGATAAGTCCCAACCACTGTCGTCTCTCCAACGTGGCCTCCGAAATTCAGCAAACCCTTATTCAAGTTTTCATGCCCCCAAGGATACATTTGCTCTTCTGTTCCGCGCGCGGCTTTCTCCCATTCTGCTTCACTCGGCAACCTGCGTCCGGCCCACTCACAATATGCCTGGGCGTCAAACCAGCTCACATGAACCACCGGATGGTCTTTGTACATTGCCGTTTCATAGAACTCGGTTCTCTTTGGTTCTTCGCAAGCCCCATCACTAACACATTGTGCATACTGGGCATTCGTCACCTCAGTTTTATCCATCCAAAATCCATCCAATACCACCTCACGCGCAGGCTGCTCGTCATTTTCCCCATCACTGCTGCCCATCACAAACTCTCCTTCCGGCACATACACTTGCTCCATGCCATCCTTTGGAGAAATTTTCGATGCCCCTGTTTCCAAAACAACTTCTGGCGGCAATGTTTCATCAACAACCGTCTCGACAAGTTGGTCTTCTGCATTATCGGCAACTTTAATTTGCGATGATTCTTCAGTAATGAGTCCTTCTATACTTTCATTATCATCTTTAACAGAACGGAAAACAAAGACGGCCAGCAAGATGAACAAAAAAGCAACCCCACTAATACCAATCCATAACAGTTTTTTCTTGCCGGCTGCCTGTATCTTACTCAAAGACGCCGGCGTCACCAGTTCATCCACTGTGGCATCTGCATCCGATGCGGCCTCCCTTGCCTGAACCGGCACAACCCCAACCTGCCCTGAAGCCATGTCCTGCAGCGCCTGCGCAAATTCTTCCATTGTCTGGTAGCGCTGGTCAGGCTGCTTTGCCAGCGCTTTCACGATCACTGCTTCAACAGCAGGTGACACACTCGAATTGACCTCTCGCGGGGGCGGGAGCGGTTCAGTAGCGTGCTTTACCAGCGTGTCCAGCGGCGTATCGCCCTTGAAAGGCTGTTGCCCAGTCACCAACTCATACAACACCACGCCAAGCGCATAGATATCCACGCGGTGGTCATAATCCTTCTTGATCTGCTCTGGTGCCATGTAAGCCGGTGTTCCCACACCGGACCCCGTCTTGGTGATCTGCTCCGTCTCGGCAACATCCAGCAAGCCGGCAATACCGAAATCTGTCACCATCGGCTCGCCGCTTTCGGTCAGCAGCACGTTGGAAGGCTTCACATCGCGGTGGATCATTCCCTGGCTGTGGGCATATCCCAACGCGCGCGCCACGGGCAGCAGCATTGACGCCGCCTGGTCCGCGGACATAGGCTTGGACAATTTCGACAGCGTGCCGCCTGCCACATAAGGCATCACCAAATACACCATCCCGTCCTGCTCGCCGTAGTCCATCACCTTGACCAGGTTCGGGTGATTAAGTCGCGCCATACTCCTGGCCTCACGTTGAAAACGCTTCAGAAATACTTCTTCTGATTCCCTTCCAGGCAACAAAACCTTAAGCGCCACATTGCAGTCCAAATGCGTATCCAACGCGCGGTATACCGCCCCCATGCCTCCCTCGCCAATAGATTGTTGGATAATGTAGCGTCCAATCTTTTTACCAATCAAATCTTGCATAGAATTTCCTTAAAAATAATCCACAAAACAATTTTCAATGGATTCCATAAACAGTGATTTTTTCGCCAGTATTGCCTAATAAAGTGCCATCTGGAGAAATTGCCCACAGAGAACCACCTGACAATTCCTTCACAATTTCGCCTGATGTAACATTGATTATCTGCAGGGCAGGAGAATCCATTACTATTCTTCCATTTTCCTCAACTACTCCCTCTTTAAAACCACTAACAAATAATAAATCATTTTCTGATGAAAACTGCATGCTTGTTGTATAATAAAATCCACTATCGTGAATTGACAAAATTTCCCTCACACCATCTATCATCCATACTTGAATAGCTGTCTTACGATCTTTAACAGAATCATAACCTGAACATGCAGCTAAAAATTGACCATCTTGTGATATAGCAAGAGGAGATGCCCCTCCACCTCGCGACTGAATTACCTGCTCAAGACTTCCACTACCAATATCCCACAACTGCATTCTGGAATTCACCAACTTTCCTGTCTCTGGCAAGAATTCTACGCTAGTAACTTGCCCCCAAGTACTACTTTTATCAATAAGTGTCTCAACATTTTTACCACTAGCGACGTCCCAAATACGAACCGTTGCATCATTTCCTCCTGAAGCTAGCATCGTTCCATCGGACGAAAACGCTACAGTATATACTCTACCATTATGCCCATGAAATTCCCCCATCTGTCTCCCATTTTCTGCCACCCATAAACGGACTGTACCATCATAGCTGCCGGTAACAATCAAAACTCCATCCAGTGAATAATTAATTTCACTTACCACATCTGTATGCCCCTCAAGTGATCGTACAATTTCACCTGAAGTTAAATCATATATAGTAACTTTCCCTGAATAATCACCAGTAGCCAGATAATCAGAAAAAGGAGAAAAGGCCATACTGTAAGAATAAGGAAAAGAAGCCATATTGTCAGCGTCACTATTTTGTTCTAATTCAAACGTGCTAATTTCCTCCAATCGGTCCACATTCTCAATCGTAATCACTTCCGGTGTAGGTTCCACCGTTGGCGTGAATGTCGCCGTAACCGTTGGACTTGGCAGCAGCGTTGGCGTATCCAATTTCTCAGGTGTTTCTGTTGCCAATGCAGCCTCTGTCACAACAGGTACGGATGCTGCTGCTGGCCTGAATTGCCACACGCCAAACACAACCAGGCCAACAATAACAACACCAACCACGATCAATCCTGCTTTGTTGCGTTTCTTCCCTTGCTTACCTGAACGTAAAGCATCAACTTCCGCCCGCAGGGCATCAATGGTTTGCGCATCTTCCGCATCAATAGTATTTGCAATCCCTTGTAATTGGATATTCTGAAATCGTTCTTCAGGCTGTCCCTGGATCAGCCCTTCCAAAACCTCAACAAACGCTTCCATATCAACATATCGGTGATCGGGATCACGTTCCAACGCTTTCAGAACAACTCTGTCCGTCATATCATCCAGGTCGGAAAGTATCTGGCTGGGGCGCATCGCTGTTTTGGTATTCTGCTTGATGGCGATTTCCCCCGGCGTTACCCCCTCAAATGGTTTCTTTCCTGTAACCAGTTCATACAACACCACCCCCAAAGAATACAGGTCCGTGCGGCCGTCCAGTTTCTTGCCCAAACCCTGTTCAGGGGACATGTATTCTGGTGTTCCAATTCCCAACCCTGTCCCAGTGAGCGTATGTTGGCTTTCCATACGGGAAGCAATACCAAAATCCGTCAATACCGGCTCACCGTTCTGGCGAACGAGAATATTGGAAGGCTTCACATCACGGTGGATGATCCCCTGGCTATGAGCATACGCCAATGCTTTGGCAATCGGCAGAACAACCCTCGCCGCATCCTGCAAATGCATGGGTTTGCCCAATCGCTGCTTCAGCGTTCCCCCGGAAAGGTGTTCCATCACCAGGTAGGGCAACCCCCGCTCCTCACCGTAATCATAAATGTCAACGATATTGGGATGCGAAAGCTGCGCCAGTGCCTCAGCTTCCCTCTCAAAACGAGCGAGAAATCGATTTTCTCCTACCTGAGGAACCTTAATAATCTTGACGGCTACCTCGCGGTGTAAACGTTCATCATAGCCCTTATAAACTGCTGCCATTCCCCCTTCACCAAGTGGTTCCAGAATCTTATATCTGCCAAACTTGCTTCCAATGATTTCTGCCATGTATTATTCCCTTTTGGTACCAAACCCCTTAGTGTTTTATTTCAACCACTTCCCAATCAACTCCACAAAAGCCCGGCGGATCATACCAGGACTCACGGGCTGCAGAATCACCTGTTCTCCCTGATGATGCAACACCCAAAGGTCCTCTTCCCCCTCCAGCAGGCCAAAACCTTGCGGTGCCGGCGCTTCACCAGTGTTGGTGTATGGGATCAATGTCACCGACGTATTGCTCACCGGATCATCCAGGGCTGCTTGAAGGCGCGCCCGCACATCCTCTGGCAATTCTGCTTCAGTCAACCGTACAGCCGCCTTATCATCCTCGGATATACGAAACAACTGTGCGCTCTCCAGCAGTGCATCGGCAGGCAAGCTGAACTCCGGCATCCGGCCGATCTTGCCGCTGTCCAGCAGTAGATCATCGGCCAGCAAAACCATCAAACTGGCGCGGTCGGGGATCAAAGTTAGCTCAAAAACCCCAGGCGCCAGCGGATATTGCAATAAAGCTTGCTTCCCATTCAGGTAAACCTGCTGACGGATGCGTCCGCGCACAGACTGCACGGTCAGCACAGCCTTCGCGGTGCGGCACACCTCAACCAATTCTGTCAGCCAGGGATGGAATTTCAGCCCGCCCCCGCTGGACTGCGCCCAGCCTGCTTCCGTTAATGAGGCAATCGCTTCCTGCTTCATCTGGTTTACTTCCTCATCATCGTGTCCCTGCCAGGGATCATCTACGCCCCAAAGCTGCATTGGTCCCAAAGAAGCCGCCACCAGCCACCATTCCGAGCCGGTCAACTGGATCATTCGTGTTCCTGTGATCTGATTTCGCATCATCTACTCATTTCTCTCTAATTGGGACGGACATCCACTAACCAGTGTTTTCCATTATCCATTGCCGCCCATAAACCTTCGAATTGCTGTTCCGTGAACGTGCGATTCACACCCTCCCAGGGATCGGCCATAGATATTTTTCCATCCTCAGCGCCAGTTACAACAAAAGCATGATTTCCCCCATGCATACGCCCCAATGCCACAACCGGGCCATCTTCCAGTTTTATCTTCAAATCTGCGATCGAATGTCCAGGCGTTGTTGTTACGCTATAACCAATTTCACTCATATCATCAGCAAAGGATACCGGTGAAGATCCTGAAGTCATGGAATAACCCTCAGCGTCTGGTTCCTGCATCTTGATCAAATCCAGCGGCGTGGCTACTTGATTAGAAGCATCCACCTTGTGGTAATACTCTGTCACCATACTCAAGGATGTTGGTGTACAGGCGTAATCCCCCTGATAACCTTGATACTTCACCGCCCGCTGGTTAACCAAAGGCACATCATACGCCCCCGGCACAGCCGCATTGACACCCTGGCGCAGGGCTTTCGGCGGTGCTTTGGCAATCACCTGCTGGTCCACAAAAACCTTGTTCTCCTGATGATACTGTAAATCCTGCTGCAAACCTTCCACTTTCCGGCGCGTGACTGAAAGCTGGTCATGCTGGCCTTCCAACTGCGCCAACTCTTCGGTTAAGTTGGCACGCTGCTGGCAGACATCATTGATCTCGGCCATCGCCGCTGCGCGTGCATCTTCATAATCATCACTGCGCGTGCGCCAGGGGAGCCCGTCTTCAGAGTCCCAGCCGCCTTCTTTCGAAGGCAACAATTTATTCCACAAGCTGTTGGCCTTGTCATCCTCCAAACGCCACTTTTCATTCAGTTCCACCAAACGTGCATCCAGTTCATCGATCTTTGCGCGCAAGGCAGCTTGTTGCGCTTCGTTAGCAGCCAGATCGCCATCCAGCGATTCTAATGAAGGCAACCCCTTCAACTGGCGCTGAAGATCCGCGATCTCGGCCTGCAACGCTTTGCTTTCCTCCAGTAACTGCTCGTAGCTGTAATCCTTTACCCCCATCTGATAGAAATTGATCGCTTCCTGCTCGCCGGCAGAAACCGGCACGCCTGACCCGGCAATCCCTGAAGCCGAACCAATAATGGAACCGCCGCCCAGACCACCCAGGCCGATCAAGCCAGCCCCGGTCATCCATCCCGGACGCCAGCCGCCAGTCGCCCCGCCGGAGAACTCAAAACGCGCTGCTGCTTCCTGCCACTGCTCCATCTCCCTGCGGCCGGCAGAGGCCAATAGCTGTACTTCCTCCGCCAGGTCCTGCAAGCGTTGGCGGCAGGCTGCCATATCACGTACTATCTCATCGTGGCTGCCCCCCTGCCAGGATGCCCCACGCAGGCCGCGCTCGGCAGCGGCCGCGCTCTCGAACAGCTCTTCCGCCAGGCGGTCCATATTGCGGGTCAGCGTCTGCACCCGTTCGGTTTCCATGCGAATGATGGTCATTCACTATCCTCCCTGACCCGTATTGCAAATTCAATGGCTTGCTGCATGAAGGGCTCCCCCTTGCAGTTCATATCTATGAAATTACCAGTTTCAAACCAGACACAACCATTTTAGCTTAAAATTCCAACCCGCGCGCGTAAAAACCTGATGAAATTCGCAACCGTAAAATCAATTCTCCTCTGCGCTGACGGCGCATCGGAAACCGTAGAGATCGTTTTTGTTATCTGGATCGCCCCATTTGCGATATGAAGAGCGAACGACCCACGCAATGTTATTCCAAGTACCTCCCCGTAATACACGATTTTGTCCCGTTAATGGCCCTGTTGGATTATCCAATGCAGATTTTTCGTAATAATCCTCCCCATACCAATCTTTCACCCATTCCCATGCATTCCCTGCCATGTTCAAAGCTCCATAAATACTGGCGCCAGCCTGATAACTAACACTTGGCTCAATGTTTTCAGATAAATTCACCAAAAGTGATGATGGTTTTTCATTACCCCAAGGATAAACTCGGCCATCCGTACCACGCGCCGCCTTCTCCCATTCTGCCTCACTCGGCAATCGACGTCCTACCCATTTACAATAATTATTTGCATCTACCCACTTTACACCCATAACAGGATAATCCTGAAGAATAGGGTTCTGGATGTCAGAATTTTCATTCATACTACATGCACCAGTTAGCATGCATTTAGAATACTGACTGTTTGTTACCTCATATTTATCAATCCAATACCCGTCCAGATAAACAATGTGCTCAGGCTGCTCATCAGGATTTCCTTCATCACTCCCCATGATGAATTCCCCCGCTGGCACGAACACCATCTCCATGCCATCCTTCTCCGATATTTTGGTAATAGGTGTAGGGCTGGGGATGGGCGTTTCGGTTGACACTTCGGTTAAAGTAGCTGTCGGCATGGGGGTTTCTGTCCGGGTCGGCGCCTGGGTGGCTGTCATCGTTACTGTATCAAGCACCATTGCAGCAATTGGCGATTCCTCTACAGCCATTGCTGGCACATTATTGTCACGGAGCAAGATCATTCCTGCCCCAACTGCTAACAATCCCACCACAACAGCCATGCCTGCTTTTGCAAAAGCAGGGAATCTCTTCTTTTCTGGTTGGGTAATAGCTTCATCTATTTCAACCTGTTCAGGCACTGCCTCAACATGTTCACGGCTTGAAATTACGGGTTCTTCAACAATTATTTCTTTCGCCGTTTCTGCCGCTCTGGCTGCTTCCTCGCGGGCCTGTGCAGCCTTGCGGGCATCAGACAACCGCTGCTTGAACTGAATGGCTTTCTGCCCACCCACTGCTCCCAATTTCTCCAGCCGCGCCAAAGCAGATTTCGCCTCCCTCCACTCTTCAGAGACAATTGCCTCCCTTATAACGTTGGACAGCTTCTTAATCTCAGCCTTTTGCTGTTCTGCTGCCAATGCAGCTTCTGCCCGCTCGCGCTCGCGTTGGATTGCGCTGGCTTGTTTTGCCTGTACCTCTGCTGCAAGCTGGTCTAACCTGGCAGTTATTCCCTTCGCATCCAACTGGCGCAATTCATTCAATCCAGCTTCTGCCTGCGCCCAATCCGCTGCGTCGGCTGCTGTCTGTACTTTTGCAAACAAATCGCGAGCTTGCGCTTCTAATTGCTCTGCGTGTTTATGTTGAATCTCATACTGTTTCAACAACGGCTGCGCCGCTGACTGTCCATCCGCACCTAATCCATTGAGTGCTTTTAATGCTGCCTCAGCTTTTCCCCAATCCTCGTCCCGTAAAGCCTGATTGACAAAACCCGACAGCCTCTGGATTTCTTTCCGCTGCTGCTCCTCTGCCTGCTGTGCAGCCTGATAATTGGCCTGCAAGTTTTCGACAGTTTTTTCTGCCGTGGCTCCCAGATCATTCAACCCTGCAAGCCCGGCCTCCGCAGCCTGCCAGTTTCTCTTCTGGATAGAATCACTTACCTGCTGGGCAATCCTATCCACTTCATTTTGCTGCGCACGTGATGCATTACGTTTCAACAATTTTGCATAACGCTCGCCGGTCTGTCCCAATTCTCCTAACCGAACGATCACCGTGTCAATTTCATCCCAATTCCCTGACTGGATCGCAGCATCCCCCTGCTCATGCAACTCTGAGATCAAGCCAAGTCTTGCGATCATCTCCTGATACGTCGCCTGGGAATTCTCACAGACCGTGATCTTCTCGGTGATCTCCTGTACCTTCGCCCACTGCTGAGCTGCCACTGCTTCCTGTACCTGTTCTCGCAAGTCAGGAATACTGGCCTGCATTTCTTCCAGCTTTTCGCGGTACTCGTCCAACACCAATTCCAGTGACTCAGGGCTAAGCAAGTCAAAATCTTTCGTCGCCTGTTCCTCAACCTCTGATTCTATTCCTTCAGGGGAAATGCCTGTATGGCTCTTCCCCAACAAACTGGAAAGAGAAATACTGAACGACGCCATCGTTGCATGACGTGCATCCGGCTTGCTGGACATTGCCTTGAACAGGGTTTCATCCAATGCTTTGGGAAGGCCGTGCAGCAAATCCACTGCATGAGGTGGCTGCTCATTGATCTTCCGCACAAGAATAGCAAGGGCTTCATTCCCCCGAAATGGCTTCTGGCCCGTTACCAACTCAAAACAAACCGTTGCCAGGGCGTAAATATCAGCGCGTTCGTCCAAGTCCTGCCCAAGCCCCTGCTCCGGCGCCATATATTCCGGTGTACCCACCCCCAGATTGGTGCCGGTCAATTCCATCGTCTCGCGCTGGTCAATAAATTTGGCAATCCCGAAATCAGACAAACGCGTTCGTCCCATACCATCCAGAAGAATATTGGAAGGCTTCACATCGCGGTGGATAATGCCTTGTTTATGTGCAAAAGAAAGCGCGTCGGAAACTGGCAGTAGCATGGAAACTGCTTCCTGCCAGGCCACGGGACGTCCTAGATAGCGTTTGAGTGTCCCGCCTGGCAAATATTCCATCACCAGATAAGGCAACCCATTGTAATCCCCCACATCAAAGATCTGCACGATCCCTGGATGAGTAAGCACAGCCATTGCCCTGGCTTCACGCTCAAAACGTTTGTAGAAGCGTTCCTGCTGCGCGTTACTGGCATGAATGACCTTAAGTGCAACATCACGTTTCAGCCGGGCATCATAGGCGCGGTATACCATCGCCATGCCGCCCTCACCTATTTTTGCCTGTATCTCATACCGGCCTATTTTGACGCCAATAAGATCTTTCACTTAATAAATTCCCAAGAACTTCTCCCATTTCTTTTGTGAGAGAAATTTATGACTTACCTTAACCCTTCACAATGATCGTAAAGGATCGTAAGAATTTTTCATACAATTCAAATCCACTCTCAAAAAGAGAAACTGCGCAAGAAAAAGTCCAGGTTATACGCTCATCACCATTTTCAAAGACCGCTTTATGAATGCGTACACCTTCACCTTCCATCAACCCATAGGCACAGGCCCAACCCTCCGTCAACGTATTGGTTAATACATAGGGAGCAACACACCAGTCTGGCAAAGACAAAGGTGCATTAATCTCATATAACTCTTGAACAATTTCTGCAGGAATATCCACTTGAACCTTAGAATCAATTGTGAACCGAAACTCAGAATCACCTTTTTCAAAAAAAACATGAATTTGTTTCCCCAGATCTCCATGATCAAATTCTGTATATGAGGCACCTTCACAAATACCAAAGCGATACTGTTTAAGCTCAACAATTCCAAAACGGTTATTTGTAGGCATTTATCCTCCTATATCAAGTTACCATTGAAAATCTTGTTAATCACGTTATTTGGATCATCTAAGGAATCAATCACTCTAGGAATAAAAGGCCTAGATTTGTCAATATCAACTTGAATCTGCCCATTCTTGTCTACCCAAACATCAGCTTTATATTTCGTATTCTCTCCAAACAAAGATTTCAAACGATCATTTATATAACTTTCATAGGTTTCTTCATACGGTCGTTTGTTGATAATGAAATCAAATTCTTCCTTTGTGTACATACCATCGCTTCGATCCAACACATCTCCTACGCTATTACCCTCATGTTCAAAACCAATATCATGTGCATTTACTTCCGTCTTTGTATATTCTGTGTATTTATCAGCAAACGCTTGTTCAAGTTGTTCTGGTGACATCTGGCTCGCTTGGTCTACTGTCAAATTATCAACAAAGTTTATTTTCTCAATATCAATATTTGGTTTGTTAATATCAATCGCATGTTGCATTTCATGGATCAATGTATGCCCATAAATATGATCATCTCCAGTCATTTCTTGATTAAGTTTTATTTCGTTTTCGAGTGGGTCAAAATACCCACTCGAACCTTCCATTTCTCCCCACTGAATTTCTATCTCCTTACCACCTAATGCACCCCATCGTGCAATTACTTTGCCTCCATCAACAATAACAAATAAAAGTCCTGCTTCCGCTGCCTCCCTGGCCAATCGTTTACCAGTTTCAGTATTTTGGAAATCCAACAACTCTTTGACCAATCGAGCTGATCTACCAGTATCCATTATCTGCCATGATTGCCAACCTGCTCCGCCAGAAGCACCTCCTCCGGCAACCACTCCACTGCCAAACACGGCCGCAGCCTCAATCCATTGTGCTTCCTCTGCCCGAAGAGCAACCTGTAAATCCTGCATCTGTTGGCTGTATCGCAACAATCGCTGACGGCAGTCAGCCAACTGCATCAAGTACTCATCTTTGCTCCCACCTTGCCAGGGAGCGCCTTCCATTTGATGAAAAATCAAATTGGCACTCTCCTGCATCATCTGAGACTGCTGCATCATTCGACTTGCAAGCTGCTCAACCTGCTCAGTTTCCATGTGGATCTTCGTCATATCTCACCCCAGAGAATTTATATTGCTGCCAGGTAAATACCCCCACCCAACGTGGTTGGCAATTGTCCTTAACAATTTTACTCCCGTTTTGGATACTGGACATTACAAGGAAATTACAATTAGCGATAAATCTTTCTCTTGACAAAAGAATACTTCCAAAGAAAAAGGCCGCAACAATGCGGCCAAAGGTTTCATATTATGCGATTGGTCATATATCGCGCTTTATTTCAATTGTAATGATTGTAAAGTGGTAAAAACAAAAATATCTCTGTCACCCGTTTGTTCCCTGAGTTTCTTTTGGTATTTCTTGGCAATCACAGCTTCCCATTCAGGGTCTGTGAGAAACCGTGACAAAACAAACGCAACCAATAAATAGACCAAGGGAATGAAAGTCAAAGGGTTTGCAATTGCATACAAGATATCTGCATGCTCCTCATCAAAAATTGCAATAAAGCCAAAAGTAAAACCTAGACCAGCAATAATCGCCGCAGGAAGAAGCGTTTTCATGAATATTTTCAATTTTTTGGCTGTTGCATTGGCTGCATCATACGTCTCTTTTGAAATTGTTACAGCAATAGCTTTCACTCCTGAAAACTTTGTTGTGCGCACTGTGTTTCCATTTTTATCCAGTGATGTCGAAGAATTTGTGCGTTTAGCGACAGATAATGATAATCTCTTTGAACTCGTTGTAATTGGTTTTCCAGTGATATCGTCGATAGGCATACAGTACCCCTTCCTAAATAGTGATTATGTAGCTTGGATGCTCGATAATAATTATAGTCATCTGCTCAAAAATAACAAGCAAAATCCCCAAAAACGTATTTGTTTACCTTCGAATAAGCTTCACCGTTCTCACTCCCCATCCCCCCGTCTCTCCTGAATCGCCCGCCAAATCTGAAGACAAATCGTCTCATCCATCCTCAAGCGCGGGGTAATGATAAACGCAACAGCCACCACGAGCGCGACAACAGGAATCGATATCAATCGAGTAACAAACTCACTGCTTACCCCACCCCTGATCAACCCATTCAAAAAGCCGACAACCGCCGCTACAACAAACAAAACTGGAATGTTTTCAAAAGCCTTTACACCTCTCTGATAAGCATAATAGGCCACCAAATATTCATCGGAGTGCATCCACTGTGTCAGCCCTTTGAACAGGTTCCAATAATCGTTATCATCATAAGGATTAAGTAACTGTCTCCAAAAGCGAACAAAGAAATGATCGTAGTATTTAGGTTTCTGCCTTCTCAATCTCAAATACTGAAGAGAACCTACGTGATACTTGGGCACAAGTTTTTTGCTCAAGGCCTCCACATCAATTCGGTCCATCCAACTCTGTGCCTGTTCTTTATTATGCTTCCATATCACCGGCAACAACTCGGCCGCATATTTCAACACAGATCTGGAAATTTTCCACCCGCTGCCGTCTGGTAATTCATCCACCAAATTAAAATCAGCAAACTGTTTCAATTCATACTGTACTTCACGCTCATCACACTTCCATAGCGCCATGAAAACATTAATCTTATACGAACGCAAATGGGGCAAGGCGCCCATCTGTGCCAGTCGAATTCTCTGCCTAACTTCTAAAGACTCATATATGCGTTCCAAAATACTTCGATAAGGCCCGATGACATGCTCTTTCAAAAACCAATCTGGGGGCAATGACCTCACCCGCCCCAATGCAAAGAATAATTGCTCAGGAATATTCCTGGTTTGCACACAAAGGCTATCAAATATGTCCCGATTCATATTTTCAACTTTGCTTGCAACATACTTCCAATAAACATCAGCCTCATCCTGTGTAAAACCGTCAACCTGATAAGTCGCCTCACCTAACGGATCCACCTCAAAAGCCAATTCAGGGCGCTGTATTTCAAAGATCGCATCGAATTCTGGCGGCAGGCTGTTGATGATCATCTCATAACTATCTCTGGTATTGCAATTGTCAACCATAAGAATGACCTTCTGCCTCTTTATCAATTGCAGCAATCGGTCCAACTGCATTTTTGCCGGCATGCCAATCGTTGTTTCATTTACAGGCAAGAAATCTGTCTGAACCATTGTTAATGAAGGGGGCAGGTTGAGATCACGAGCATCTAACCAGATAATCTGATCATAAGTAGTGAGAAATTCTGTATAAGCCAACACTTGCATCAATGTTGATTTTCCACTGCCCTGACACCCCGTAAGCACAGCGCGAAAAGGGGTTTTTCTAAGCTTGGCAACATCGTGAAATAACTTACGATCAATGATCGTCTTATCGGGGTGCGGTACGCAAAAAGGGACGGGGATCATCTCACTAATGGCATTGTATCGATTTCCCTTTATCAAACTAAATTCCTTTTCTTTCAACTCCTCAATCTTTGGGTGCTCAAGAATAGGGAAATATCTGGAAGGGCCAGATTTGATCAACTTGTCAAGGAACGCATAACTTGACGCCCCCCTTTTCCCCAAATTTTCGAGAATGAAGCCTTCCAGGTTCTGCAATGACAATGGTTGATCACCAATGATATCCCCCTTTCTCCAGAAGTCATAGCCATTCGCAGTGATAAATTTCGTATTCTTATGCAAGTACTGCTTGATTTTTGAATCGTCCCCCCAGGACAAAAGTGCTCGTTGATCATTGTAGACAATGCGTACCACCATCAATTTATACAATCGTCCAAATTCTGGATACCTGGTTAGTGTCAATGGTTTCTTTTTTATCATCCAATATGATCCTTGACAGCAACTGTATCCAATTTTCGTTTAAAAAGACAAAATTCGGTCATTTTTTCGTTAAATAATTCTCCTCAACAATGCTATATTCAGCCGCAAGCAACACTCAGCGATCTCTATTCAGTCAATGTAAACCCTGGACTACTTTCAAAAAACCACTTTTCTTCTATTGAAGGTGTTTTTGCGCCGGTACATTGTAACATTTTTCATCAGGAGACTCTATGAACCCAAACGAACCACACATCACCGCAACCGAAGCCGAACAAGCCTTACTGGGTGCCATTCTTCTGGAACCGGGCGTGCTTCCCGAAGTCAGCCAGATCATCTCGGAGTCCGACTTCTTCATCCTTCATCATCAATGGATTTGGAACGCCATGATGAAACTCATGCAAACAGAAAATCAAATCGACACCCGATCGTTATGCTGGCAGCTTGAAGGAAACGGCCAATTGAAGGAAATCGGTGGACCAGCCTTTTTCAATCAGTTGATCCATTCCTGTAATCCGTCAATGAACGCCACATCTTTTGCCGAGGTCATCCGCGATTCTTCCTACCGACGCCGCATCATCCATACTGCTTCACAAATCGCCACCGAGGCCAGCAAAGGCGCATCGCCTGACGAACTTCAGACCATCGCCAAAAGCATCACAGAGGTTTCCTCGCATCCCCCTCGCATGGTGTGGACCGCCTATCAATTATGTACATCCGACCTGGGTGAAGCGGACTGGCTGGTGGATGG
>Ga0334888_1002604_pt1 | contig 19452 bp, 20 predicted proteins | sample GraSluR1_MG_FD_207227 | JGI IMG/M metagenome (GOLD analysis project Ga0334888, IMG submission 207227) | Sludge microbial communities from methane-producing bioreactor in Wageningen University, Netherlands - Granular Sludge_3_08-R1 | ecosystem: Engineered > Bioreactor > Anaerobic > Unclassified ...
GTCAAAAAAACAATTGAGCGAATCAAAAAATGCGTCAGAAAATAGCATGTCTGAGCGTAGCGAGTTTGCTATTTTTAGCAAGTTTTGACCGAGCGAAATTTGTTTTTTAGAAAATTTGATCTTGTTCGTGTTTATTTTATCCAATGTTTACCACCTCATTATTATAAGCATTTATAAAAACCTGTCCACCCCGTCAACCTTCGGTTGCCAACCCTCAAGAGGGGAATTAATTACAAATGCTTGTTTTAACGTTTTTCCTAACCCACTATAAAATATCTACGTTGTCATAAGTGCTGTAACGCCGTGCAGAAAACGCGTGGCTGTTACACTACATTAAAAGCAAAAAACGGTTATTATCAAAATGTTTTTCCTTACCAACTTTCCAAAGTAATAAGCCTACAAAAAAATACATAGAATCAAAATTTTTCACATAAATAAATATCAAACTCTACATTAAACCTTTTATTTAATCTTTCGCCCGTATACTTCGAAACAAAATCAAAAAAATCATTGCTTTTAATATTTTTTTCTTTTAAAATATCTATAAAATTATATACAGGATTTAAATTTAGTATTCTTTTTATAATTTTTTCATCGTATTCTTTAATAAATAATATATACATTAAAGCGAGTAATTCATTTTTACTGTCAGAATACCTACTATCTGTGTTTAAATTTAAACCTGAAAGTTTTATAATCTTTTGAAAACTTCCCAATATTTTTATGTTTTTAATTCCAAATTCAATAGCTTTTTCAATAGAATAACCTATATGATTTCCACAAAGAATAAAATCTTCTTTAAAAAAATTAGTTTTTTTATAATTATTTAAACCCTTTCCTCCTATTAACAAGGTGATAGAATCATAATTTGAAGAAATCATTTTTATATGTGGAATTAAAGACTCTTTCCAAGCCGTTTCACTCATAGGTTCAACTATTCCAGTCGTTCCTAAAATTGAAATACCCCCATTAATACCTAAATTTTTATTAAGAGTTTTTTCTGCAATTTTTTCTCCATCTTTAACATTTACAATAACTTTAGCATTAAATATACCTTCATTTTTAAGTATTTCTTCCATCATATTTCTTGGAATTGGATTTATAGCATATTCTCCTATATTTATATCGAGACCTTTTTTAGTAACTTTTCCAACCCCTTCAAATGAGTCAAATTCAATACCATTATCATTTTTTAAATATGTGCAATAAACTAAACAATTGTTAGTTATATCCGCATCATCTCCAGCATCTTTTTTCACAAAAGCATATTTAAAACCATTTATTTTTTCATATTTAAAAATTGGTATATAAACCTTTTCACCATTCGGAAGTAAAATATCAACTTTTTCAGGCTTTTTCTCATATTTTATCCATTTAACAGAAGCTTTTAAAGCCGCAGTTGCTGATGTCCCTGTAGTAAAACCTCTCTTTAATCTTTTACCATTTACTTCAACATACCATTCCATAAATCAAAGCTCTCTGATTAAAGAATTAAAAATAGCAGTTGCGATAGTTGAACCACCAATAGTTCCTCTCAAAGAGACAAAATCATTTTCTGAATTTATTAATTCTTCTTTACTCTCAGCTGCTCCAACAAAACCTACAGGAACACCAATAATAAATAAATTCTTTTTTGATTCTAAAAGTTTAAATAAAGCCGTTGGAGCATTTCCAATCACAAAAATTCCCGATTGCATATTTAAAGCTTTTTCCATAGATAAAAAAGCTCTCGAAACACCTTTTTCAGATGCTTTTTTCACTATATCTTCATCATTAATAAAACAATGAATATTTAAATCTTTTATAATATTTTTAGATAATCCGCTTTTAATCATATTTACATCAGTATAAATAGTTTTTGTTTTAATACACTCGCAAAATTTTTCAAAAAAATTATTAGAAAAAACTAATTTGTCATAAATTTCTGTATTTCCTGTTGTATGAACTACCCTTTTAATAACATTTACTTTTACAGAATCAACATTTTCAAGATTTTTTCCTAAAATGCTTTCTATAATTTCAAAACTTCTTTTCTCAATCTCTTTAGGATCCAAAATATAATTACTCATACGTATACTCTCCTTCATATAAAAAATCCCTGCTTTTTTCACCAAGAAAAAGCAAAGTATCATACTTTTGAGGTAGGTCTCCCGACTTACAGATCAATTTACTCGTCAAGCCTTCCCGGAATTAACCAGTGGCATTATTTGACTTTCATCCCTGAATACGGTGGCTGGGCCGCTTAGGATTCTCACCTAATTCCCTGTTATACACCTCAAAAGTTTATTATTTAATTTTTTGCGTACTATTTTACTTATCTATTCCCTTTCTAGATAAAACTCCTTTTGAATAATAATGTTTTATATGCTTCATTTCAGTAACTAAATCTGCCCTATCTATAATCTCTTGTTTGGCATATCTTCCTGTCAAAATAATTTCTGTTTTCCCATTATTTTCAAGCATTTCTAAAACATCTTTTAATGCGATAAGTTCATATTCAATAGCTATATTAATCTCATCTAAAACTATCAAATCGTAATCTTGAGATAAAATCTTTTCTCTTACATCTAACAAAGCTTTTTTTGCTGCTTCAATATCTTTTTTTTCTGGAGAACGCCTTATAAAAAAACCTTCTCCATATTGCACAATCTCTATATTATCAAAAAAATTTGAAATTGACAACTCCGAAGAATCTCTATTTTTAACAAATTGCCCTACAAAAACTCTTTTATTTGATAAAATACTCCTTAAAACAACACCAAACGCGGCAGTTGTTTTTCCTTTTCCATTTCCCGTATAAACATGAATCATACCTTTACTCATTTTTTACCTCCAACAAATATAGAATTCTTCTCATTACAGTATCTTCTTTAATAATTCAAAATCTAAATTTCCCCCAGAAATTATTACAGCTGTATTTTTATTTTCAAAATATTCAGGATAACTCATTATGGCTCCATAACTTACTGCTCCAGAAGGTTCTGATATAACTTTTTCTCTATTAATCAATTCAATTAGTGCTTTTTTTATATCATTTTCTTCAACTAATAAAATATCGTCTATACAATAATTAGACAATTCAAAAGGAATTTCCCCAACCCCTCCTATTAAAGCTTCGCATATTGAAGGTTTAGAAGGATATTCTATATAACAAGTTTTATCTTTCATTGATTCAACCATAGCAGGACAAGCGGCAGTCTGTACTCCAACAATTTTTATTGAAGGTTTTATAGCTTTTGCTGCAATAGAAACTCCAGTAATTAACCCACCTCCACCAATTGGAACAACTATAACATCGATATCGGGATTTGCTTCTAATATTTCATTAGCTATTGTTCCCTGTCCGCATATAACCTCAATATCTGAACAAGAATCAACAAAAATTTGATTTGAATTTTTTAAATATTCTAAACCTTTAATATGAGCCTCATCATAATTTTCTCCCATCAATAATATTTCAGCACCATAATATTTTATTTTTTCTATTTTTGATTGTGGAGTATTTTTTGGTACTATTACGGTAGATTTTATATCACCTAAAATTTTTGAAGAATAACTTATTGATGCCCCATGATTTCCTGAAGAAATAGTTATTACACCTTCTTCTCTATCCTTTTTAGAAAGTGAAGTGAGCTTACTGAAAGCCCCTCTAAGCTTAAACGTTTTAAGTCTTTGTTGATTTTCAAGTTTTAAATAAACTTGTTTATTATCAGAACTCAAATATAATGATTTTTCTAATGGAGTATTATAAATATATTTCCTGATTCTATTTTCAGATGATTTTATACTATCATAATTAATCATAAAATCGCTCCTTTAATATATTTTATTCATTAAAATTTAGATACCATGAAATTTTTTGTGAAAAATTATGTGATTTGTCATTTCGAACGAAAAAGCGTATTACTTTTGAAGAGAAATCTGCGGTTTTCTATTTAATGTATTGAAATATTTTAATAAAAAATCAAGGAACGCGGATCTCTCCTTCAAAAAACGTCGTTCGAGATGACAGAGCGGAAAGTGTTAAAAAAGTAATATCCCTCAATAATTTTTACTCTATCTTCTTTATATAGAAACAAATTTTATTTAATTATACTATAAATCTTATTTTTCTTCAAAATAAGATTTTGCTTTTTTACTTATTCATGATAAAATGATATTGATTTTTGAAAATTTTAATAGTTAAAAACTTAAAAGGAGAAAATTTTATGATTGAAAAAGATTTAAAAAACAAGTTAGATAACCTTACAAAACCCGTTAACAGTTTAGGACAACTTGAAGAAATCGCTTTTAAAATGGGAGTAATTCAAAATACTATCTCTCCAAATTTGCCAAAAGACAAAAGAGTTTATGTGTTCACTTCTGATCATGGAATAGTAGAAGAAGGAGTTTCTGCATTTCCAAAAGAAGTTACAGCACAAATGGTATTTAACTTTTTAAATAATGGAGCTGCTATAAACGTGTTAGCGAACCACGTTAATGCTAAAGTTTTTGTTGTAGATGCCGGTACAGACTTTGAGTTTGAAGAAAAGGATAATTTAATAATAAAAAAAGTTGGAAAATCTTCAAAAAACTTTTTAAAAGAAAAAGCAATGACATATTCAGAAGCTGAAAAAGCTATTGAATATGGAAAAGAAGTTGCAGAAAAAGCTATTAACGAAGGTGCCGATTTACTCGCATTAGGAGATATGGGCATAGGAAATACAACTACTGCAACTGCTATAAACCATGCATTAGGTATTTCCATAGAAAAAATAATAGATATAGGAACAGTAATTGATGATACTACATTAGAAAAAAAGAAAAATGTCGTAGTTCAAGCATATAAAAATCATTCGCCATTTGAAAATCCTATTGACGTGTTATCAAAAGTTGGAAGCTTTTGTTTTGGAGAAATGGTCGGTTTCATGTTAAAATGTGCAGAAAAAAAGATTCCATTTGTTATAGACGGCTACCCTGTTACATCAGCTGCTCATTTAGCATATAAAATAGACCCTTCAATAAAAAATTATATGTTTGTAGGTCACGTTTCAGCCGTAAAAGGCCATAAAGTGATTTTAGAAGAAATAGGCTTAAATCCTATTTTAAATCTTAACATGAGATTGGGAGAAGGAACAGGAGCAGTTTTATCTTTTACAATTATAGAATCTGCAATAAAAATACTTAATGAAATGGCATCATTTGATGACGCTAACGTTTCAAAAGGACAAGAATAAAATCCGCTTAAAAGCGGATTTTATTATAAACTTGACCTTACATATTTTTAATTATATAATATAAATAAAGTTAGCGATAGATGATAATGCTTGAGCATTTATCTTTTAATTTCAACTTTTAACTTTATTATATAAAAGGTGATTTCATGGATAAAGAATTATTAATAAACAAAATTAAAAGTATTGAGTTTAATTCTGATGTAAACAGAAAAAAATACTCTGTTTTAGTTCCGATAATTTATATAAACAACAATCCTCATATTTTATTTGAATTAAGAGCATTCACTTTAAAAACACAACCTTCTGAAGTTTCATTCCCTGGGGGTAAAGTCGAAAAAAATGAAAGTTTTTACGAAGCCGCCTTAAGAGAAACATCTGAAGAATTAAATATTCCTAAAAAATATGTCGAAATTATTAAAGAAGGAAATTCTATAATTTCTCCATATAATTTCATTTTAAAATCATTCATAGGAATAATTAATTATGATTATAATAAAATTTTTCCCAACAAAGATGAAGTGCATGAAATATTTACAGTATCCATAGAGGATTTAACAAAAAATCCTCCTGAAATACATTTTTCAAAAACACTAACAAAACTTGATGATAACTTTCCACACGAATTAATTCCACAAGGTAAAAATTATAAGTGGCGTGAAGGAAAACACGAAGTATACTTCTACAAAAATTTTAAACACGTAATTTGGGGAATGACTGCAAAATTGACAAAAGATTTTATAGAAAAATTAAATAACTAAATTTATTAATTTCAATTAATAAATTTTTTTGATATCACTATAAACCCTAAAAAAAGATTAAACACTATCAAAACAAACAATATAATCCACAAAAAAATTGACATTTCATTATTTCTAAATAAAAAAGCAAAAATACCTACTATTAAAGTCAAAATATTTACAAAATAAATATAAAATAATTTATTCCAAATATCTTGTAAAGTTAAAGCTAATTTTTTTATTGAATCTTCATTTTTAAAAATTTTGCTTTCTTCTCCCAACTTTCTCTCGTTAGATTTCATTATTTCTTTTTCTAAATTTTCAATTTTTGAAATTAGTCTTTCGCTAAAAGACTCTTTATCTTTTTTATTGATTTGTTTTTCTAATTCTTGAATTTTTGCTAAAAGCATTTCTTCATTTTCTGTCAATGTAATCACCATTCCTTAATTTTAATAAAAATAAAAATGAAAAAATAACATTATATATTCTATATATATTATAGCATATTTTAAATTTTTTTAACAATTTTAAAATTACTTTTTTATTTTTATTTCTGAATAATATAAAGAAAATTATTTTTAAATTTTCACGCTTATTTCCTAGTATTAAAACATCTTAAATAAATTTTATGTTAACTTTTTTCAAAAAGCTAAAGTTTTCAAAAAATACTCCGATAATATTTCTGAACATCCCAGGCGCCGGGATAAAAAAATTAGCCCAAGGAAGGGCACACAAAAAACATGGAGGTGGATTTTATGCGTATTAATAACAATTTAATGGCTATGAACGCTCACAGACAATTAGGAAAAGCTAACACAGCAGGTCAGAAACACATGGAAAGATTATCTTCAGGATATAGAATCAACAGAGCTGGAGACGATGCAGCAGGTTTATCTATTTCTGAAAAAATGAGAGGACAAATTAAAGGTTTAAATCAAGCGGTTAGAAATGCTCAAGATTCTATTTCTTTAATTCAAACAGCTGAAGGTGCTCTTGATGAAACTCACTCTATTCTTCAAAGAATGAGAGAATTAGCAGTTCAGTCATCAAATGACACAAACATTAGTACAGATAGAGCAGCTATTCAAGCAGAAGTTGATGAATTAATTAAAGAGCTTGATAGAATTTCTACAAACACTGAATTCAACACACAAAAACTTTTAAGTGGTGGTTTTTCTGGAAAAGTTTTCCATATTGGTGCAAATGAAAGACAAAGCATAGAATTATCAATTGAAAAAATGAGTGCAAGCGGATTAAAGGTCGCAGATGTAAGTCTTAGTGGTCAATCAGGTGCAAATTCAGCTATTACAACTATCAACACTGCAATTGAAAGCGTATCAACAGAAAGAGCTAAATTAGGGGCATACCAAAATAGACTTGAAAGTACTATTAAAAACTTAAGCAACGTTTCTGAAAACTTGCAAGCTGCAGAATCAAGAATTAGAGACGTAGATATGGCTTCTGAAATGATGCAATTCACAAGACAAAATATTTTACAACAAGCTTCTATTTCTATGTTGGCTCAAGCAAATATGGCTCCTCAATCAGTATTACAGTTACTAGGATAATAATAAAAAATCAAACCGAGGGTATCCCTCGGTTTTTTTATAACTTTTCTTTAATTAAAATAAAATTCATTATTATATGGTAAAATATCATTATAACTTAAGATCTTTCGAGGTGTTTTATGTATTATGAAAAAAATATGGATATACTAAAATTTAAATATCCTGAAATTTACCATTATTTTAAAACTTTTAATGAAATTAAAATTAATTCTTTTGAATTAGAAAAAACAAAAAATAATTTAATAACAGCAAAATATTTTAATGAAAATAAAAATATTTTTATTCACAGTAAATATAATCCATTAAAAGAGGCTGAAACATTTTCAAAAAAAATTTTTGATATTAAAATAAATAACTATGTTATATATGGACTTGGTTTTGGTTATCATATACACGAATTATTAAAAGCTATTGGAAAATCAAAAATTTTTATTATTGAGTGTAATGAAGAATTACTTTTTTTATCTTTAAAATATATTGATTTACAAAATATTTTATTGGATAATAGAGTAAAATTAATTTTTAAAAACGACATCAAAAAAATGGCTTCACAAATAACCTCAATTTTAAAATTAGGAAATTTAAAAATCGAATATTATGAATCTCTTTTAAAAACTATTCCAGTTGAATTTGAAAAAATAAAATATCTCTTATCCGATTACAAAACGAATATCAATTCAATGGTTGATAACGAAAAAATTCTTATAGAAAATTTTGAAAATAATATTTTAAAATTTGATAAAAATATAGATAGTCTTTTTGGAAAATATTTTGAAAAACCTATTTTTATAATTTCTGCAGGACCTTCATTAAATAAAAATGTTTCTGAATTAAAAAACATTAATAATAAAGGAATTATTTTATCTGTAGGAAAAGCTTTAAAAACCCTAGAAAAACATAATGTAACCCCAAATTTTTTTATTATAACTGATGCAAAAAATTTTGTTTATTCAATACAAATAAAAAAAACATCATTTAAAAACATTCCTTCGATTGGTTTATCTACATGTGATAAAAATTATTTTAATTTTTATCAAGGAGAAAAATTTATTGCTTTACAAAAAGGATTTGAATTGGCTGAAGATTATGCTATTAAAAATAATCATATATTAATTGAAACAGGTGGATCAGTGGCTACAGCCGCTTTAGATATTGCAATAAAATTAGGTGGCAACCCAATAATATTTGTTGGACAAGATTTAGCTTTTACTGAGGGTATTTCTCATTCAAAAGAAACTTACTCAAGAAAAATTATAAACCTTGAAAATTATAGAAAAATTAAAGATATTCACGATAATTATACATACACATCAAATTTAATGTATATTTATTTAAAATGGATTGAAAACAGAATAAAAAATGAAATTCAAAACATTGATTTTATTGATGCAACTGAAGGCGGAGCTAAAATTGAAGGAACAAAAATTATGACCTTAAAAGAAGTTATTAAAAAATATATTATTTAATATTATGGAGGAAAAAATGAAAATAAAATCTAAAAATAATGAGATAGTTTTGAATAGCAAAGAAATAAATGCAAATTTTGTATTGAAAAGCATTGAAGATTTAATAAACAATGAATCTGATCATTTTAGTCATCTGATTATTAATGAAATTGAAGTTTACGATAAATTTGACAAACATATTAAAGAAAATATTGAATTAATTGAAGAAATAAGCATTATTTTTAAAACTGAAGAAGAGTTTATAAAAGAAATATTTAATACTATTAATTCTTATTTTGCGAGAGCTATTCCAGAAATTTCTTCATTATCTGAAAAGTTTTATTCAACTCCTTCAAAAAATGATTGGGTAAAACTTTCACAATTGTTTGAAGGATTTCAATATATAGTAAATTCTTATAAGACAATTGATTCTTCAAAAAAACTTAATAAAGTTAATTTAAATTATGAGTCATGGTTATCTTATTCTAAAGAAATATTAAAACTAAATGATTTCATTAAAGAAATTGATGAAGCACTTAACAACCAAGATTATATTTTAATTGGTGATATTTTAAATTATGAAATCACTTCAATATTTGAAGATTTAAAAAAAATAATTTCAAAATTATTTGATTAAAACGAGGTGTTTTAATGAACTATTCAGAAAATATGAATTATTTACTTAAAAATTTTAATAGTGTTTATTCTCAAATAAATCAGTTGAATGAAAATCAAAAAAGTGATGAAAATTTAATCGTTGAAAAATCAAAAAATAACCTTCTTACATTAAAAAAAGATGGAAAATATATTCACAGCAAATATGATCCTTTAAAAGAAGCCGAAAAAATAATTAATGATTATTCAAAAGAAATTGAAAACTATGAATACATCTTTTTTTATGGTGTTGGTTTAGGTTACCATATAGAAAATTTTATAAAAAAATATCCTGAAAAAAAAATTATTCTTTATGAACCAGATAAGGAAATATTTTATAATTATTTAAAATATGGGAATTTAAATAAAATAAACAACAAAAATATTTTAAATATTTATCTCAAACACATTGAATCATCTTTTTTTAATTATTTAATGAAAAAATATTCTTTTAATTTCTTTATTCTTTATTTAACCTCATATAAAAATATTTTTTCTAAAGAATACGATTTTTTTTGTGCTTCAATCAAAAAATTTGTAGAAGATAAAAAAAATAATATTCATGTAAATTATTCAATGCAAAAAAAATGGATAGAAAATAGCATGAAAAATTTTAAAAAGGTTTTAACTACACCTAATATACTTCTTGATAAGAAGAAATATTTCAAAGGAAAAACAGCTATTATAGCTGCTGCTGGTCCTTCTTTAAATGAAGAAATAGATAATTTAAAATATATTAAAAATAATAGACTTGCTTATATTTTTTCTGTTGGTTCAGCTATAAATACTTTAATTCATTATAAACTATTTCCTGATGCAGCAATTACCTATGACCCTTTTAAATTCAATTCTAACGTATTCAAAACTTTAAAATCAAATACAATTACTGAAATTCCTTTAATTTTTGGTAGCAGTGTTTATCACGGAGTTATTGAAGATTATCCGGGAAAAATGATTCATATGATTACAAGTCAAGATACTATTTCAAACTATTTTTTAAAACCAAAAAATGAAAAAGAAAAAATTGATTTCGTTTTTGATGCTCCCTCCATTAGTGTCATATCTTTACAACTTTTATTTAAACTTGAGTTTAATAGAATAATATTTGTTGGTCAAAATTTAGCTTTTAAAGAAAATAAATATTATTCTGAAGGTATAAATTGGGGAAAATCATATGCGAAACAAAAAAAATTACTAACAAAAGATGTTTACGGAAATGATATTTCCACAAATAAATCATTTAAACTTTTTAAAGAAGATTTAGAAAAATTTATAAAAGCATATAAGGAAAATAAATATTTTGAAGAAGTGGTCATTATTAATTCGACAAAAGGTGGAGCTCATATTGAGGGAACCGTTTTTAAAACTTTAGAAGAAGTTATAAAAGACTATTTGAAAGATAAGGTTGTGAATGAAAATTGGTATAATATTGAAGAAATTGAATATGATTTAAATTATCTCAAAGAAAAGAAATTAGAATTAAAAATTGATTTTAACAAAGTAGTTCAATTAATAAGTGAATTAGAAAAATATCTTATTAAAATTAAAAAACTTTCAAAAAATAGAAATTTAAATCAAATAGAAAAAATGTATTTATTATTAGATAATCTTTTTGATAAAATCATAAAAAATAAATATTTTAATCTGTTTATAATACCTATGAACAGATTACAATATGAATTTTTAGATATGGAAATTAATAAAATAAATTCTTTAAAAGATCCTTATAAAAAATCTGAAAAAGTAATTGAAGAATTTGAAAAATTTATGTTTTTATGTAAAAAAGATTATGAATATACTATTCCTATTTTTGAAGAAATTAATGAAAATATAGTTAAAATTTTGAAAGAAAGGGACGATATAAATGTTAAACAATAAATCTATTTTAATAACTGGTGGAACAGGTTCTTTTGGTAATAAATTCATAGAAATGATATTTGAAAAATACAATCCAAATAAAGTTATAATATATTCAAGAGATGAATATAAACAAGATTTACTAAAAAAGAAATTTTCTATTAAATTATCTAAAGAAAAATTTTCTAAGTTAAGATTCTTTATTGGAGATGTGAGGGATAAAGAAAGATTATATAGAGCTTTTAAAGATGTAGATTATGTGATTCATGCTGCAGCAATGAAACAAGTTCCTGCTTGTGAATATAACCCTTTCGAAGCAATAAAAACTAATATTCACGGAGCACAAAATGTAATAGATGCTGCTTTAGATAGAAAAGTAAAAAAAGTAGTTGCCTTATCTACAGATAAGGCTGTAAATCCTATAAACCTTTATGGAGGAACAAAATTAGTTTCAGATAAACTTTTTGTTTCTGCCAATGCATATTCTGGTGGTGACGGAACTATTTTTTCTGTTGTAAGATATGGAAATGTTGCTGGAAGCAGAGGTAGTGTCATTCCTTTTTTTAAAAATTTAATTGAAGAAGGTCAAAAAGAACTTCCTATAACAGATTTTAGAATGACAAGGTTTTGGATTACTTTAGAAGAAGGCGTGGAATTAGTATTTAAAGCACTTGAAGAATCAAGAGGTGGAGAAACTTATATTTCTAAAATTCCTTCTTTTAAAATTACGGATTTAGCAAAAGCTATGAATCCTAATTGCGAATTGAAAGAAATTGGTATAAGAGAAGGCGAAAAATTACATGAGGTGATGATAACAAAAGACGATTCAAGATTAACATATGAATATGATAATCATTATATAATTTATCCAAATTATGATTGGTGGGCTTCTCAAAAACATTTTACATCAGGTGGAAAATCAATTGAAGAAGGTTTTGAGTATAATTCGGAAAATAATAATCAATGGCTTAGTGTTGAGGATTTAAATATTAAATTATCTAAATTAATTTTAGAAGATTAGAGGTGTTAAAATGAATAAATTAGCTATAAATGGCGGAATACCTGTTAGAAATGCCTCTTTGTCTTATGGAAAACAATATATTGATGATAACGATATTCAAGCAGTAATAGACGTTCTTAAATCACCATTAATTACAACAGGGCCAAAAGCAAGAGAATTTGAAGAAGTAATTTCAAATTATGTCGATTCTAAATATGCAGTTGCTTTTTCAAATGGTACAGCAGCACTTCATGCAGCATGTTATACTTTGAATATAAAAGAAGGCGATGAAGTAATTACTACTCCTATGACATTTGCAGCTTCTGCAAATTGTGTTTTATATATGGGTGGAAAAGTTGTATTTGCTGATATAAATAAAGAAAATTTTAATATTGATACAAATGAAATTGCTAAAAAAATTACAAACGAAACAAAAGCTATTATACCAGTAGATTACACTGGACAAGTAGTTGATATTGATTCTATAAAATCTTTAGTTAAAGGAACTGATATAAAAATTATTGAAGATGCTGCACATTCTCTTGGAACAAAATATAAAAATAAAAATGTAGGTAGTTTATCTGATATGACAATGTTTAGTTTTCATCCTGTTAAAACTATAACAACAGGCGAAGGAGGAATGATAACTACAGATAATAAAGAATATTATGATAAACTTATGAACTTCCGAACACACTGTATAACTAGAGATTTAATTAAACTTGAAAAAAAAGATGTTGGTGCTTGGTATTACGAACAGTTTGATTTAGGATTTAATTATAGAATTACAGATTTTCAATGTGCTCTTGGTATAAGCCAAATGAAAAAATTAGATTGGTTTATAAAAAGAAGAAAAGAAATAGTTTTTAAATACAATGAAGCTTTTAAAAATTTAGATGGAGTTGTTTTACAAAAAAACGAAGATTTTTCTGATACTGTAAATCATTTATATGTAATAAAACTTGATTTAATTAAATTAAAAGCTGACAGAAAACAAATTTTTGAAGCATTGCAAGCAGAAAATATAGGTGTTTTTTTACATTATATTCCTGTTTATTATCATCCATATTATCAAAAACTAGGTTATAAAAAAGGATTATGCCCTAATGCAGAAGAGTTATATGATTCGATGTTAACAGTTCCTTTGTTTCCAGCAATGTCAGATGATGATGTGAATGATGTTATAAATGCTTTTTATAAAGTCATAGGATATTATAGGAAGTAATTATTAAAAAGGAGAAAAAAATATGCAAGAATTTTATGTAAAAGATAGAAAAATAGGCGGAAATGCACCGGTTTTCATAATAGCTGAAATGAGTGCAAATCATTTACAAGATTATGAAAAAGCAATAAAAATTATAAAAGAAGCCGCTAATGCAGGAGCTGATGCAATAAAATTACAAACTTATACTCCTGATACAATGACATTAAACTCGAATAAAAAATATTTCCAAATAACTCAAGGAACCATCTGGGACGGCACAACATTATATGAACTGTATAAAAAAGCTTATACTCCTTGGGATTGGCAACCTAAATTAAAAGAAATTGCAGAAGAATTAGGATTAATTTTCTTTTCTACTCCCTTTGATAAAACATCAGTAGACTTTTTAGAAGAAATGAATGTAGATTTATATAAAATAGCCTCTTTTGAAATAAATGATATCCCTTTAATAAAAGAAATTGCAAAAAAAGGTAAACCGATTATCTTTTCTAATGGAATAGCAGAATTATCTGACATAGAATTAGCTATTAAAACAATGAAATATGAGAACAATGAAAAAATAGCTATGCTAAAATGCACAAGTGCTTATCCAACACCTATAGAAGAATCTAATTTATTAACTATATCTAATATAAGAGATACTTTTAATATTGTAGCAGGTTTGTCGGATCATTCACAAGGAATAACAGTTCCAATAACTTCCGTTGCATTAGGTGCGAAAATTATTGAAAAACATATGTGTTTAGATAGAAATTTAGGAGGACCTGATGCAAAATTTTCTTTAGAACCCGAAGAATTCAAGTTAATGGTAAAAAGTGTTAGAGAAGCAGAAAAAGCTCTTGGTAAAGTCTCTTATGAATTAACTGAAAAACAGCTAAAAAGTAAAGAACACTCAAGATCTATTTTTATCTCAAAAGATATTAAAAAAGGAGAAAAAATAACAGAAGATAATATTATTATTACAAGACCTGCATTTGGTCTACACCCAAAATACTATGAAGAGATATTAAATAAAACAGCAAAAGTTGACATAGAAGAAGGAGAACCTTTGAAATGGAGTTATATTCATTAAAATGAAAAATATAATAATCGTTACTTGTAAAAGCTGGAATATAAAAAATGCCAATAATTTTAAAAAAAAATACAGAAATGATTTTAACACATTTATAATTGAAAATAATAAATGTTTAACTTATGAAAAAATAACTAAAATAAACCCAGATTATATATTTTTTCCTCATTGGTCGTGGATAATACCAAAAGAAATATATTTAAATTATAATTGCATAGTTTTTCATATGACCGATTTGCCTTTTGGAAGAGGTGGGAGTCCGCTTCAAAATTTAATTGAAAAAAATATTGATAATACCAAAATATCCGCCTTAAAAGTTGAAAAAGAAATTGATTCCGGGAAAATTTATTTAAAAGAAAATTTAAATTTAAATGGTTCAGCAGAAGAAATATTTATCAGAGCCTCAAAAATTATATTTGAAAACATGATTCCAAAAATACTTCAAAATAATATTATTCCAAAAGAACAAGAAGGGGAAATAACTAAATTTACAAGAAGAACTCCTGAACAAAGTGAAATAAAAGACGATTTTAATTTAGAAAAAATATATAATTATATAAGAATGTTAGATGCAGAAGGTTACCCTAAAGCTTTTATAAAATTCGGCGATAAAATATTAAAACTTTCAAGAGCAAGTATGAAGTCTGAAAAAATAATTGCAGATGTAGAAATAATGGAGGAAACAAATGAATAAATTAATGGTTATTGCAGCACATCCCGATGACGAATTATTAGGTTGCGGAGGAACAATAGCAAAATTAATAGAAAATGGATATGAAGCAAAAACTATTTTGCTAAGTCAAGGACTTCTTTCAAGAGGCCAAGAACACATTAAAAACTTGAAAAGACATAAAGAAAACTTAATAAAAGCTAATAAAGAGTTAGGAATAGAAAAAATTGAAATATATGATTTTCCAGATAACTCATTCGATTCTGTTCCTTTATTAAAAATAATCAAAATTGTTGAAAAAGAAATTTTTGAATATAATCCAAATATTATTTTTACTCATTATGGAGACGATTTAAATATTGACCACAGAAAAACATTCGAAGCAGTTATGACAGCTTGCAGACCTCAACCAAAAACAATTAACCCAAAAATATATTCTTTTTTTATACCTTCTTCAACAGATTGGGTAGATGGAAACAGTTTAAAAACATTTACACCGAATACATATGTAAATATAGAAAAATATATAGATAAAAAAATTGAAGCATTATCTTTTTATGAAACTGAAATGAAAGAATATCCTCACAGTAGATCTTTGGAAGCTTTAAAAATTATTTCACAATATTGGGGAAATAGAGTGGGCTTAAAATATGCAGAACCATTAAAATTAATTAGAAATGTGTGGTGAAATAGATGTTATACATAAAAAAATTAAAACAGAATCACTCATCAAGATATTTAGACAAAAAATAAGAAAATTACAAATGGAAACTAGAAAAAAGTATTTTAAACACTTTGATATATATGAAAAAGGAGAACCGCTAAATGGAATCAAATAGAAAGATAAATTATTATATTAATTTCAAAAATTTAGATAAAAAAACTCAAATGAAAATTTTGAAATGGCGAAATCAGTTTTTTGTAAGAAAAAGCATGATTACCAATAATATTATTTCTGAAGAAGAACATATAAAATTTTTAATTTTACTTAATCATTCGAAAGAAAAACAAAACTATTTGTTTTTTTTTAATAATAAACCAATAGGTGTTTTTTATTATTCTTTTAAAAATCATCTTGAATGTGAATTTGGATATTATTTAATTGATGAAAATTTTGTAAGCTCTGGGTACGGGATTTTAATAGAATACATAGCTTTGAAGATTTTTTTTGAAAAAAATGAAAATTATAGCAAAAAATTTTTTTGCAGAACAAGAAAAGACAATTCAAAAGTAATTAATCTACATAAGAAATTAGGCTTTTTATCTGAAAAAGAAATATTTATTAATAACAATACTTATCTTCATCAAGAAATAGACAAAATAACCTGGGATAAAAATAAAGAAACAATACGTAATATGTTAGAAAAAGTATTTAAAATTGACATAAATGAGGTGAAAGAATGGAAAAAGAACTAATTAATTTATTAAAAGATATTTTAGAAACAGATAATATTTCTATTGAATCTAAAAAAGAAGAGATCGAAGAATGGGATTCATTTGCTAATATTCAAATTATTGCAGAATTAGAAGATAAATTGAATATAAAAATTCCTTTTGAAGAAATTGGTGAAATCATTCAAGTAAAAGATTTTTTGAAATACTTGAATTAAAAGAGGTGTTTTAATTGCTTGTAGGATTGTTTTCAAATATAAATATAGAAGGAATAATCAGAAATTTAAAAAAAAGTTATAGTATTTACTCACCTAAAGGATATGGAGATTGGTATTTAGATTTAATGAACAATAATAAAAATTTTGATTGTATTTTTATAATTTTGGATGCTTTTGAATTATTTAGAGGAATAGAAAATAATATAGAAAAAGAATTAAATAATTATTTTAATATTATAGAAAATATAATAATCAAATATTCAGAAACTCCGATTTTTATTTCAAACTTAGATTATAATTCTAAATCAATTTCTTCATTAAAAGAAAAAAAATTTATTGATAAATTAATAGAAAATAAATGGTTAGAATTTTTAATAGAAAAGAAAAAGAATAATTCTAATTTATATATCTTTAATTTAAAAGAAATAATAGAAAAAGAAGGTAAAAATAATTTTTATTCTTCAAAATTATGGTATCTAGGAGGAATGAAATACAGCCTTTTAGGAGAGAGAGTTATTATTTCAGAGATAAAAAAATTAATAAATGCTTTTGTTAAAACAAGAAAAAAATGTCTTGTTTTAGATTTAGATAATACTTTGTGGGGTGGAGTAATTGGCGAAGATGGTTTAGAAGGGATAGAACTTTCTGAATTTAAAGAAGGAGCTAGATTTAAAGATTTTCAAAAAAGAATAAAAGAAATAAAAGAACTAGGTATATTATTAGCTATAGTGTCTAAAAATGATGAAAGTTATGTTTATGAAGTTTTTGAGAAACATCCACATATGGTATTAAAAAAAGAAGATTTTATTATAAAAAAAATTAATTGGAAACCAAAATCAAAAAATATAAAAGAAATATCTGAAGAACTAAATATAGGGTTAGATTCTATGGTTTTTATAGATGACAATCCTGTTGAAAGAGAAGAAGTTAATTCTCAAATACAAGAAATAATTATTCCTGAATTTCCTGTTCAAACATCTGAATTAGAAAACTTTATTCTTAACATATATAATACATATTTTTTTACATTAGAAGAAACTAAAGAAGATAAACAAAAAACAAAAATGTATTTTGATAATGTAAAAAGAACTACAGAAATGAAGAAGAGTAATTCAATAGAGGATTTTTTTAAGAATTTAAACACTAAAGTTTATATATGGGAAGCTAAAGAAGATGATATAAAAAGAACTGCACAATTAACTCAAAAAACTAATCAATTCAATTTAACAACAAAAAGATATGCAGAAAATGATATAAAAGAATTTATAAAAAATAAAAACTACAAAGTTTATATAGCATCTGTTGAAGATAAATTTGGTGATAACGGAATAGTGTCGGTTGTAATTATAAAATTTGAAAATAAAAAAGCTATTATTGATACATTTCTTATGAGTTGCAGAGTTATGGGAAGATATATCGAAGACTTAATAATAGATTATGTAGAAAAAGAATGTTTTGAAAAAGAAATTTCTTTAATTGAAGCTTTTTATTTTGAAACTAAAAAGAATAATCCTGTCAAAAATCTGTATGAAAGATTAGGATATGAAGTTATTGCTGATGAAAATAATCAAAAAAAGTATTCTTTAAATAAAAAAAATAAAAAAAATAGAAATTCAATAGGAGAGTTAATAATAAAATGAAAATTAATCATATAGGATACGCAGTTGAAAATATTGAGAATTCTATTAAAGATTTTGAAATTTTAGGCTTTGAAAAGATATCTGAAATTACTGAAGATATAACAAGAAAAGTCAGAATTGTTTTTATCAAAAATGAATCATATGTATTAGAATTGATAGAGCCGATGGTTGAAGATTCTCCTGTCTCAAAAATAATAAAGAAAGTTGGAAACACTCCTTATCATTTATGTTATGAAACCAATAATATTGATTTGGAGATACACAGGTTGTTAAAAAATAAATTTTTAAAAATAAGTGAAGCTGAAAATGCACTAGCTTTAAAAAATAAAAAAGTATGTTTTTTATACAAGAAAAGTATAGGCATTATAGAATTAGTTGAAAAAAAGAGCATTCCTGCAATAAAAAGAGAAGAGAGCTTAAAAAAGGGGAACCTCCCGATAAAATAAAGATGTAGAACAATACAAAAATAGAGAGTATATAATATAATATAATGTGTGCGACATGAAGTCGTAATATAGATTGCTTGAATAAAGCTACTCCTTCCATTTGGGGTATTCCTATTTCTGCATGCATTAGGAGTAATTCTTTTGTGTGAAGCCAGAAAGACAATATGGGAAACAGATAAACCAATTATCTGCGTACTGTTAGGAAAAGATGCCTATGGTTAACATATGTGAATCGTTGTAAGAGTCGTGAAATTAAAAAAGCGAAAATTGGTTGATACGCTTTACCCAAAAGGGATAGGAATTAGGCGTTAA
>Ga0334888_1002608_pt1 | contig 19421 bp, 15 predicted proteins | sample GraSluR1_MG_FD_207227 | JGI IMG/M metagenome (GOLD analysis project Ga0334888, IMG submission 207227) | Sludge microbial communities from methane-producing bioreactor in Wageningen University, Netherlands - Granular Sludge_3_08-R1 | ecosystem: Engineered > Bioreactor > Anaerobic > Unclassified ...
CCCGTCGAGAAGATCGTCGTCCTCAACTCCGACGCTGCCGATGCCGTCAGCATCCTAGGGGAGGTCGAGAAGATCGTGGGGTCGGTGGACATCTCCTACAAGGCCCACTACTTCACTGAGTTCTCTCGCGACTGGGAGACGGTGGGGACCTGGAAGGAGTTCAACTACGAGAAGATAGCCGACCTCGGAAGGGAGGAGGATGGGGAGATGGGGGCCAGGATGCTGGTGATCTGCTATGCCAGCAAGGCTGCTGAGGTGGATGAGAACCTCGCCCCCTTCAAGGAGATCGATGTCCTGGGCCTCGACCTCTACATACCCGAGACCCTGGAGGAGGAGATGGGCGTCCTCGGAGAGGTCCTGGACCGGGAGTCTGAAGCCGAGGCCTACAATCTCTGGGTCAGCGAGAAGAAGGCCTCCGTCGTCGAGGCGGTCTCAGGGCTCGGTAGGCCCCGGGTCTACGTCGAGGGCGGGTCCGCCTCGGACCTGGGGGCTCTCTGGACCTACGGCCAGGGATCTGCCCCCTCCGAGATGATCTCCCTTGCCGGCGGAGAGAACGTCATCGTCGCGGATGAGGCGAACCCCAAGGTGGAATGGGAGACGGTCCTCGCCCTGATGCCCGAGGTGATAATCAAGGTCCCGGCGGCGATAAACCAGCTCGGCTGGACCAACACCACCGAGATGGAGGCCTTCGTCAACGAGATCGAGAGCCGCCCCGGAGCCGACACCATCCCCGCCGCGGAGGACGGCAGGGTCTACGTCATCTTCAGGGACATAACCCTGGGGACGGGTGCGGTTGTGGGCCTGACCTACTGGGCCGAGATGATTCATCCCGAAGCGGAGCTGGATCCGGTGGGGGTCTACCAGGAGTACCTGGAGATGAGGGGTCTGGAGTACCCGGAGGAGAACTTCTTCGTCTACCCCGCGATCTGAACAAGAATGGGCAGACCGAGATGGGAGTCCCATCCCATCCATAAAATGTTGTGCGCTGCCCATCTTCTGGCGGCAGCGCAAAGAATTTTTTAGATTTCATCATCGGATGTTTGTATGTTGAACCAGCTTATCATTATCAAGAGGCTGCGAAATAGGAAGATCGCGAAAAAGCCAATCTTACAAAAGTAAAAAAATGTTTCTATGCAACTCTCAATTATTCGCTGATCCGTCTCAGAGTCACAAGAGATGCGGCCAGGAAAAGGGCGGCAAAGAGGCATATGGCAAAAAAAGACGTCCAGGGGAAGGGCTGGTCCAGCGCTGTCGCCCGAAGGCAGAGGCTCGAATGGGTCAGGGGCAGGGCGTAGAGTCCGAGCTTCAGGGGGCCGGGAACCTGGGATAGGGAGAAGAAAGTTCCGGCAAGGAAGGTCATCGGCAGAAGAATAAGGCTGCTGAAGGTGTTCATGTCTTCATGAGACTTGGCCAGAAGGGCCGCTAGCACCACCCAAAAATGAGAACTAGAGGCACGTTAGAACTAGGCTCACCACGTAAAGGGGACCTAGGCTGAAGGTGGGGGACAGAAGGAGGGCAACGGCCAGAAAGGCAATGGAGCTGACCAGGCCCCGAAATACCCCGATCATCGCCTTGCCGAATACTAGCGACAAAGTGCTGATCGGCACCATGAGAAACTCGTCGAAGCTTCTAAAGGATAGCCGATCGACGTTCAGCCTCGCCCCGGCCCCGACGAAACTGCCGTTCATGTCCGTGAGAGCTATGATTCCCGGAATCACGAAGTCTAGATAGCTAGCCCCTTCAATGCTTATATCTCTCCCGAGGCCCCAGCCGAAGGCGAAGAGGTAGAGAATTGGGTTGAATAGTGTCGTGACGAGGTACCTCGTCATCCTTCGCCTCATGATCATCAGGTCGGCCCAGAGGATGGTGTGGAAGTCCATCTTACCCACCCACTACCTTTCGGCCGGTCAGCTCGATGAAGACGTCCACCAGGTTCGTCTCTCGTATAACTATATTTCCGAAATCCTGAGAAAGAGTCTGAACATATTCGGCCGCCGAGGTAGTCGGGGTAGAGGGCCTGACACTCGATCCTATCATTCGGCTCGACGAGGACCAGCTCCAGCCCCTCCTTGGTGGTGGCGTTTCGCACCAGCTCTGCGCCGCCAATGCCGCCGCCCACCACCACTCCCAAGAGATCGCTTCTCTGCAAGTTCATCTGCCGCATCTAAACCTCTGACCCGGAATTACCTCTGGTCATCGGTCATAAGGTCTTCGATTAACAGATAGTCTATCTCGACCTTCAGTCTCCCCTTCCATCTCAGATAGGCGCCGTTCGACCCGGACACGCCTTCGAAGATCCGATCGTTTATGACTCAAATAGTAATACTTCAACCGAAATTATTATAAACAAACCGGTGGTAGGTCGCTATGCAACTCCTCTTACTGGGCGAGCTGCTACTGATACCATAAACAGGGAATCCATGGCGTGCGACGTCACATAACTAAGAATAGAGCTGTATCGATCTCGCCATGAGTTCCCGAAATAGAGATGATGAATTGAGTCCGCTCGATCTCCTCCTTGAAACGCTGAACTCCACCGTCTCCACCATGTCCATAGTGTTTGTAATGCTCTTTCTGACGGGCGTAATGGTGGAGATGGGGTTCTTTCAACGGGTCTCATACATTGCCAGGCCTCTCGTTTCTATATCTCGCTTGCCATCGGTATCCGCCTCCACCTTCGCGATCAGCTTCGGATCCGCCCTTGCGGCAAACACCATGATCGCCAGGTTGAGAGAGGAGGGAACTTTGAGCGAGCGCCAGGCTTTTCTCAGCGCAGTTATGAATAGCGTTCCCGTTTATTTCCGAGAGTTCTTCACATATCAGCTGGCCTTTGTAATACCCGTTCTGGGGATGATCGTGGGAGGGTTGTACGCAGCGGTGGCCATAGCAACGGGGTTGATAAAACTATTATTGGTAGTGATCTTGGGAAGGGCATACCTATCGGAGGAATCGTCGATCTCTCCGGTGGCGAGGGAGCTTCAGGATAGGATGGGGATTATTGAAGCCGCAAAAAAATCTCTGAGAGGGCAGATGAGGATATTTCTGCGAATCTCATCGCTATTCTTTGTGATGACGTTCCTGGTCCTTTATTTGAGCAAAGAGGGGATCCTCGGATCGATCAACGTCCTTCCCATAGCTCAAACGTTTCGGATACCGTCAGAGACGGTGGTGCCCCTGACGATCTACGTCGCCAGCCCCAAGGCGGGAATAACACTTCTGGGGCCGATGATTCAGACCGGGGCCATATCAGAGATGAAGGCGTTGATGGTCTTGATGCTGGGAAGCCTCTTCATGCTTCCTGCCTACTCGGTGAGGTCTTTGATCCCCAATTACACCTCCGTCTTCGGCATGAGGTTGGGCCTCTCCTTGGTTGTCACTTCGACGGTAATCAGCGTTTTGGTTAGGCTTATCGTATTGGTTATGCTGGTGGTTTTAGTCCCTTGAATCAATCCCATGTCGGTCGCGATCCTGGGACCTGGAGAAATAATGAGTAGAAGTTCTTCATCTCATATCACATGACGTATGAACTAACCGTAAGTTATTAAGATGGAAACGTATAATCCCGGATCGAAATGAGCTGACGAGTTCGCCGCGGCGGTCTATCCGTTTCTGGATGGCCGAGGACCCTGATCGGGAACGGTGAGCTGAGCCCCGGAATACGGAGCTGAAATAAACTATGGATTTGATGATCGAGATGAGAGATCTCGCCAAGGAGTACGGGGAGAAGCGGGCCGTCGACGGCCTTGACCTCTCGGTGAGAAGAGGGGAAGCCTTCGGGTTTCTGGGCCCCAACGGGGCCGGAAAGACCACCACCATCAGAATACTCTCAACCCTCACCAAGCCCTCCTCCGGCCGAGCATGGATAAACGGGTTCGACGTGATGGAAGAGCCCTCAAAGGTGAAGCAGGAGTTTGGGATAGTTCAGCAGCACATGAGCCTCAACCGGGAGCTGACGGTGAGGGAGAACCTGGAGCTTCATGCTCGGCTTCATCATATCGAGAAAAAGGAGCGGAGAGATCGGATCGATGAGATGCTCGATTATGTGGGCCTCGAGGAGTTCGGCGATCATCTTATCGAGCGGATATCGGGAGGGATGACCAGGCGAGCTATGATCGCCCGCGCTCTTCTCCACAAGCCCAAGCTGCTCTTCTTGGACGAGCCGACCGTAGGGCTGGATGCTCAGGCCCGAAGGAAGATCTGGGATCTGGTCAGGGGGATGAAATGGGAGGGAACCACCGTCTTCCTGACGACCCACTACATCGAGGAGGCCGAGGCTCTCTGCGATCGGGTGGGGATAATTGATAAGGGCCGATTGATATCCCTCGGAAGCCCGTTGGAGCTGCGCCAGAACCTCGGCCTCGTCACCGTGGAGTCCAGAGAGAGCGAGAACAATACGGAGTATCGATATTTCCCGGACAGGGCTGCCGCTACAGAGTACGTCAAGACGCTGCCATCCGGGGGCAACATCGTCATGAGGGAGTCCAATCTGGAAGACGTCTTCATCGAGCTTACGGGCAGGAAGGTGACTGGATGAGCTTGTCGGACGCCTACTCGGTCCTCTGGGCCGACCTTGCGGTCCTCAAGCGCCGGATATTCCGGTACCTGATCACCACCCTGGTCAGCCCTCTCCTCTATCTAGTCGCCTTTGGGTGGGGGCTCGGGCGGGGCATCTCAGTTGACGGCACCAGCTACTTCGCCTTCGTGGTTCCCGGCATAATCGCCCTCACCGCCATGAACAGCAGCTTCACCGGGGCGGGTACGAGGCTCAACGTCGATCGGCTCTACTTCAAGAGCTTTGACGAATGTCTCATGGCCCCCATAAGCTCCTCTTCCCTCCTCCTGGGCAAGGCGATGGTGGGCGCAGTCCGGGGGCTGGTGAGCTCTGTCGCCTTCGTGGGGCTGGCGCTTTTGATATCGCCGACCTTCCAGGTGACGCCGCTCTTCCTGGCCAGCCTCCTAGTCACCTGCCTTCTCTTCTCCTTTTTGGGGGTGTTGGCGGCCCTCCTATCCAAGTCTCACGAGGATATGGGCACCTTCAGCAGCCTGATTCTTCTGCCGATGACCTTTCTTGGGGGGACCTTCTTCTCCCTGAGCCAGGTCCCCGAGGCCCTGAAGTTCGGTCTGTACGTCTTCCCCCTCACCCATTCGAGCCTCTGCCTCAGGGCTGCCATCCTCGGCCAGCCCTTCCCCTGGGTATCATTTCTGGTCATGATAGGATTCTGGGCCGCCTTCTCCGCCGCATGTCATCTGGTCCTGAAGAGGGCCAGCATATAGAAGGGGCCGATATTCTGTGTAAGAGCATTAGTAAATCCGAGAGGTTGTTGAGATATGATCGAGAACGTATACAGAGACCTGGGATCTGTCACCCGCGAGGCCCAGGAGATCTACAACAGAAGCAGAAGTTACATAGCCAGCGTTGTGGGAAACGATACCCCAGAAGATCGGATCAGACAGCGCTGTGTGATAGCGACGGGCGACGTGGACTTGGCGGATATTTTGAGGTTCAAGAATGACCCCTTGAACGCCGGGCTCGAAGCCCTGGAGAGGGGCGCCCGGATCTACGCAGATATAAAAATGGTGGAGGCGGGCGTGGTTAAAAAGGGGCATAAAAGCAAAGTGACGATCTTTCTGGGGAAAGGCGACGATATCGCAGAAAGGGAAGGCATCACCAGGGCCTCCGCCGGCGTTATGAAGCTGAAGGACGAGCTCGACGGGTCCATCGTTCTGATAGGAAATGCTCCCTCGGCGCTGCTCACCCTCTGTGATCTGATCGAAGGTGGTGAGGCGAAGCCCGACCTCGTCATCGGCGTCCCCGTGGGCTTTGTGAACGCCGCCGAGAGCAAAGAGAGGCTCAGAAGAACGGATGTGCCATCCATCTCGGTGGTGGGAACCCGGGGTGGGACGCCCATCGCCGTGGCGTCCATGAACGAGATAATAAATATGTACCAGGAAAATAAGTAAGTGATCATTCAAAGATCGAAAGAAGAGATGGTTTTTTTTATTTCATATCTTCAAACTTATTTTTCATCAAACTTCTATCGATGGAAACTGATCGGGCCTCCTGGGGATAGGCTGGTTATCAAACGTCCCGGAACAATGGGGATTGGGGCCGCTCGGCAGCGCACGCCGCCCGAGACGGAGCGTTCCTCCCCCCCGATGTTGCCGTACCATCCTCAGTTGCTTCAATCACCAACTCGAAGGTGGCGGATAAGCGTAGACGCCAGCGAATTCCAATCCAAGGAACTTCTGAAACCACTCCCCGTAGATCTCATCCGGATCCATATCTTCGAACAATTCTGGATGTATGCACTTGGCAACGTACGAATATAACACGCTTGTGTGAACTGAGTGACTGTAGGTGCTTATGATGTAAATCCTATCGTTAGTAACGGCATCTATATTCTCCCAGCCGGGTCGGTTCGCTATCCCTGCCCTTAGTTCCTCCAATGGCTTAGTGTCCGTAACGCCGTATCCGAAGATATCCCGGCTATCGCTAAACTTAATGATGACTTGAGGGTTCCTAACGATCACCGTCTCAGAGTCAATTTCTGGATATTTGGTAGAAGCATCATGGAATATATTGACTCCTCCTCCGATGGTGATGGCGTCGTTGTTGGCGTTATCTGGACCAACTGCTTGATAGTCTGCATACCACTCAGCATATACTTTTGGTCTCTGTTCACGCTCGCCAGTTCTCTCCTTTATGAGGTCCAGGTGCTGCTCCTCAAACTCGATCAGCTCTTCAGCTCTTTCCTGATCGCCTAACATCCATCCCAGATTTCTTATCTCTTGTGAAAATTTTTCAGGATCGTGAAAGTCCATCTGAACCAGGGGTATACCAGAGGCCCGTAGCTGATCGTCGTACTCCGGGAAGTATCTAAAGGCGTAAGCTAATACGATATCAGGATCTTGCTCTAAGATCTTCTCAAGATCCCAGGTGAAAGTGCTGGTTCCGACCGCTGGCTTATCCTTGAGGAAGGGCTCTAGCACCCCCAGTTTCTTAGCGGATTCAAGAACACCTACTATCCTGTCCCCTTCACCAAAGGCGCATAAGGTCTCCGGTCCGTAGGTACCGCCGACGGCAACTATCCTCTCTATAGGCATGGGGATGGTGACCGGCTCTTCGGTCAACTCCTCCGGATATCCGATGTACTGGAGCAGAGTTAGCTCTTCAGGCTCCCCTTGGATGATCATCTCGATCTGAGTTATGTCCTCCTCATCGATCTTGCCATCGTAATTGGCGTCGGCAAGCTCAGTGAGTTCATTTTCGCCCCTGATTATGCCCTCCACATACGCTATATCATCCTCGTCGATGGTGTCGTCCATGTTGGCGTTTCCAAAGATTCCCAGCTTGTAACCGGAAGCTATCGCCGGCATCGATATCAGCAAGATGCATAATGCCGACAGCAAGAGGATTTGGACCTTGGTAGTTCGTCTCATTTTATCACCTGCCCAATCCATGGCAGCCCTCCCAGCAGAATGCCCGAAAGCTACGCTGGGAGAGATGGCAGTTGCTTGGGTGTTACATAACACCAAACTCGTATGCTAAAGAGCTCTATTTATAACTTTGTCAGATAATATGTTATAAAATAAGATCTAATTTACAAATCTCACCGAAAATTGGGCGCCGATTCGTCGGAGCAGCCCTAAAATTTGAATGTCGGCTCCCGGCCCGCAGAAGCCGACTCTCCCAGGATGCACCTCCAGCATGCTCACGCGTTCATACCGAAGAGGCTCTGCTCCTCCCCTTCGACTATGCTAATGAGCGCCTCCGAGCTGAGCCCCGATATGGGATAGTACCTTCCGCCAGCGGCATCCGCCACGTCTCTGCAGTAACCGAGCCTCATATCCATGAAGGACGACTCCACCACCTCGGTATCGATGACGATGGTGTGGACGCCGGCCTCCTTCATCCTCTCCGAGATCTCTTTGATCTCCTCGCGGATCTTCCCCCCCAAAGATACGTTGGCCCTTCCGTCGGATATCAAGACCATCATCAGTTTCGCCCCCCTGTCCTTCGTCATCTCGCTTTTGAGGAGCTGCAGTCCCTTGGCCAGGCCCGCAGATAAGGGGGTCTTGCCGCCCGTCGGAAGCTCGCTGAGCCTGTTTAAAGCCTGGTCGACGCTGGAGCATGGTGGCAGCAGAAGCTCCGCGTCATTTCCCTTGAACGCCACCATGCCGATCTTATCCCTCTTCTGGTACGAGTCCATCAGCATCGATAGGACGGCCCCCTTGGCGCTCTCCATCCTCCTCACAGCGCCCATGGATCCGCTGGCGTCGACCACGAACATTACCACTGCCGATGTCTTCCTCACCCGCTCCTTCTCCCTGATGTCCTGGTCCTGGACCTTGATGGCATTATCTCCATCCCTGAATCGCTGATAGGGAGCAGCCGCCCTGATGGTGGCATCTATGGCGATATCCCTCCCCTCTTGAGGCATCCTGGAGCGGAGGTACCTTCCGGATCCGGACGAGGCCAGGGTGTTCATCCTCCTGCCTCCGGTCTTCCGGCGCGCCGTCCTGTCCCTTCGTTGGTGCACGTCGATCTGGCGGACGTCGATCGGATCGCCGATCTCGAAGACCTTCTCCTGAGCCTGAAGAGGGGCCTGCGAACCGTCGGAGTCCTCATTCTCCTGCCTCTCCTCGCGCTTCTCCTCTCTCTTCTCCTGATCCTTGGGCTGCTGCTTCTGAGGATCCTGATTCTTCTCCATCGACTTCTCCAGCCGCTCTTTGTTGAGGGTCGGCGGCTCAAAGGGCCTGCTCCTCATCCTGTGGGCCAGAGCAAGCTCCATCGCCCGTCGAACGTCCTCCTGGTTCGCCTCCGTCCTCCCCTCGAAGGAGGCTATCGTCTTGGCCGTCCTGGATACTACGATCTCCGCCCGATGGGTCTTGACCCCCAGGTCGACACAGGTAGATGCTACCATTCTCAGGAGGTCGTCGCCCATGGTCACGCTTCTCAGAGTCCTCTTCGCCTCGAATATCTGCCGCCTCAGCTCGTCCTGGTCAGGCTCGAGCTCCCGGGCGAACTCCTCGGGGTCGGCCTCGAACTTCTCGGCCCTCTTGGCGATCTCCATCCTCATCTCGACGTCGTCAATACCCTCGACGTTAACCTGGAGCCCGAACCTGTCCAGCAGCTGAGGCCTGATCTCCCCCTCCTCGGGGTTCATGGTGCCCACCAGGATGAACTTTGATGGGTGGGCGACGGATATCCCCTCCCGTTCGACGATGTTCACCCCCATGGCTGCCGAGTCGAGGAGGACGTCGGCTACGTGGTCGTCGAGGAGGTTCACCTCGTCTATGTACAGGATCCCCCGATTGGCGGCGGCGAGAATTCCCGGCTCAAGAGCTTTAATCCCTTCCTTTATGGCCCTCTCGACATCCAGGGACCCCACGACCCTGTCCTCCGTCGCCCCCAGGGGCAGATCGACTACCGGGGTCCTCCGGGCAGAAGCCTCCAACGAGCCCGTCTGGCCGCGCTCGTAGCATAGGTCGCACATCTCCTCCGGATCGGAGGGGTTGCAGTTGAAGGGGCAGCCTTCCACCACGGGGATCTCCTCCAGCAGGTCGGCGAGGGCCCGGACGGCGGTCGATTTGGCTGTGCCTTTATCGCCCCTTATCAGCACGCCTCCGATCCGGGGGTTTATGGCGTTGAGGATGAGGGCCAATTTCATATCTTCCTGACCGACGATGGAGGTGAATGGGATGGTTCTTCTTTTGAGGTGGTGCATCTGGTCACTCCTTCGTTTCAATATTATATCGCACTTAATCATACTTTGTTATATAAGCTTTTACTTCGTTTTAACAATGATATATTATCTGATAAAAATTGTTACATTCCGTTATCATCATGAAATATAAATCTGAAAAGATGTGGGTGGACTTTCAATTTGGCACAGATTATCAAGTGAAGATGCTGTCTTACTGAATCCCTTTCAAATATGATCGCGATGAAGATGAAGCCGATAGCATTTTAGTCGCCATGCCCCTCGAAGACGAATATGAATCAACACATACCGCGCAAAACCTCACGCAATATCATCCTACTACTACTATTAATATTTAATGCTATTTTGCAGCGATAAGGTTATATCAGATAAAATCGTCTCGGCATTTCGTATCCATGATGGCTTAAATTAGGTGTACATGGTGAGGGGATGGAGCGAATTGGTTATCTATTGACGGTATCGATCCTGTTATCAGCTCTGATGCTGGGTGTACCAGCTATGGCGTCATCCTGTGATGACGATAGCTATCCTCGGACGATCGTAGACTCTCTGGGACGGGAGATTACTATAGAAGGTCCTATCGATCGCGTCATCTCCATGGGCAACTATCGCACCGAGGCGGTAAAGGTTCTTGGGGCGGCGGATAAGCTGGTGGGGATAGATCAGAACAGCTAATGAGTGCAAATTTATGAGCGAAGCTGAGACGATCTCCAAAGAAGGCGCTATAGACGCCTCCGATCTTAAGGAGGATTACGCCTCGTTCGTGGGCAGAAAGGTCCTCTTCATCATCGCGTCCCTGGCCGGGATCGTGATCTTGGCGGGGGTCGCGGCGACCCTGGGGTCCGCCAACATCACCCCCGTGGAGGTCTACTCCGCGATCCTGGCCTGGTTCTTTCCCGGCACCTTTGCCACCACCGACTTCATAGATACCATAGTCTGGCAGCTTCGCCTCCACCGGGTCCTGATGGGGATCTTCGCCGGGATGGGCCTGGCCGTTGCCGGGGCCGCCATGCAGGGGATCCTCAAAAATCCTCTGGCCAGCCCCTTCACCTTGGGGATCGCGTCGGCCGCCAGCTTCGGAGCGTCTCTGGCCATCATCCTGGGGGCGGGCTTCGTCAGCGGCCAGTGGCTGATCGTCGGAAACGCCTTCATCTTCACCATGATCGCGTCCCTCACCGTCTACGGCCTGGCCAAGTACAAGGGGATCACCCCTGAGACGATGATCCTGGCGGGGATAGCCATCATGTACCTCTTTTCCGCCATGACCTCCTTTCTCCAGTACGTCGGCGAGGCAGAAGAGGTCCAGGAGGTGGTCTTCTGGATGATGGGGAGCCTCGGCCGGTCCTCCTGGGACAAGGCGGGGATCATAGCCCTGGTGGCCGTCGTATGCACCCTCGCCCTCATGTACTTCTCCTGGGACATCAACGCCCTGGGGGCCGGGGACGAGACCGCGAAAAGCCTCGGCGTCAACGTCGAGCTGGTAAGGGTACTTTGCATGATCCTGGCATCCCTCATCACCGCCAGCATCATCTGCTTCACCGGCACCATCGGGTTCATCGGCCTGGTGGCGCCCCACATAACGAGGATGGTCGTCGGCGGTGACCACCGTTTTCTCCTCCCGGCCTCGGGGCTGGTCGGTGCCCTCATACTTCTCGCGGCCGACACCCTGGCCCGGACGATCCTGGCGCCGGTGATATTGCCGGTGGGGATCATGACTTCATTTCTCGGAGTTCCGTTCTTCATCTATCTATTCTTGAAAAGGAGGAAGGAGTATTGGTAAAGATAACGATCAAGGATCTCTCCTTCAGCTACGGGAGCCGGAAGATTCTCGAGGACCTGAACCTGGTCGTCGGCGACTCTGAGGTCCTGAGCCTGGTTGGACCCAACGGATCGGGGAAGACCACCATGATCAAGTGCATCGATCGGATCCTCAAGCCGAAGGGGTCGATACTCCTGAACGGCGGGAGGGACCTTCAGAGCCTGAGCCGTCAGGAGGTGGCCAAGTACATCGGGTACGTACCCCAGTCCACCACCAGCGTCCTCACCACCACCGTCTTCGATACGATTTTGATGGGCAGAAAGCCCCACATGGGCTGGCGGGTTCAAGAGGAGGACATCGACAAGGTCGTCGACATCATGAAGCTCCTTCACGTCGAGGAGTTCGCCCTCAAGGACTTCTCAGAGCTATCCGGCGGCCAGAAGCAGCGAGTTCTGATCGCAAGAGCCCTCGCCCAGGAGCCGGAGGTGCTACTCCTGGACGAGCCGACGTCCAATCTTGACGTAAAGCACCAGCTCGAGGCCCTGGATACGGTGAGGTCGATTGTGAAGAGGACTGAGATATCGGCGGTGATGGCCATCCACGACCTGAACCTGGCGGCACGATACTCCGACAGCCTGGTCATGCTGAAGGGGGGGAAGGTCCACGCCATCGGGGATCCTTCGACTCTGCTGACGAGGGAGAACATCAGGGCGATCTTCGGCGTCGAGGCGGTGGTGATGAGGGACCTGGACCGACCTTACGTCGTCCCCATCAGGTCTCTGAACGCCGAAGCGGTCTGAATTAGAGGGGCTGCAAACGAAAAAGCATTGCCAGAGCTAGGGGGGCCGCCGATCCCCCACCTCCATCCTGGAGGCGGGGGGATTTATTTGGCATTAGTTTATATTAATATCCACATATGTATGGTAGGGGGTGGTGATATGAACAGATCGTGTTGAGCACTCTGACATGAATTCTGACATCCGCTGAATAAAGACAGGTTTCCGCTAGCAATAGAAGCTAGCTGGTTTCATCGGAAAAGTGTATGTGAGGGGGCGCTTCGCATCCCTCTACCATTCGAACCTTCTTGCCGAAATGATTATAACTCATTAGCCTCAATGCAATAAAAAATCATACTAATTAAGCCTTATAAGGCGCATATGAGGAAAAATTATGAGAAAAATGGCTTTGATCATGATACTTCTGGCGTTCATTTCTCCGTATATCACGCCCGTTATAGCCGCAGATTTCACGCTGGGGATCTTCGGGAATGCCAACAGGGACGACACGATAGACGAGGATGACGTGGAATACGTCCGGGGGATCATCGATGGAACGAACAAAGCCGCCGATCTGGCTGATGCCAACTATGACGGCCAGATCGATGAGGAGGACATCGCTCAGATAGAGGCGATCATCAGCGGTGATGAGAGGAGCCTGACGATAGAGACGTTCACCATCTACGAGGGGGCCGAAGTGGTGACAGTGCCCAAACCTTTGGAGAGGGTGGTCGTCTTAGCAATATCCGGCGGGGAGGCGACTAAATGCGTCAATTCGGCAGATAAGGTGGTGGGTGTTGGGAGCGGTTTTTCTGAGGATAAAAACCTGGCCATATTCCCCCATCTCAGCCAGCTTCCGCAGGTTGGAAAATGGTCGGACCCGGATATAGAGGCGATAGTCAGCCTCGACCCCGACCTCGTCATAGCAGATTTGAGATGGCCAGATCCAGAAAAGCTGGAGGATAAGCTGCAGGGATTTGGAATTCCCGTAGTCCGCATGGGCTTCACCTATCCAGACTTTTCCCTCCAGGAGATGATGATCCTTGGATACCTCCTGGATGAAAGGGATTCGGCAGAGAAATTCGTGGAGTTTGAGGAGGGCTATCTAGACCTGATAGAAGATCGCCTGGCCACTTTATCCGATGATGAAAGGCCGCGAGTGTATCCGATGTACAGCATCTGGAAGCCAGGCTCTGAAGGCTCTATCGTTCACATGTTGTGCCTCAAGGCGGGTGGGTCGAATGTAGCGGCCGATCTGAGGGGCGGTACCGGCGGGATGTATCCGGAGGTGGACCTGGAATGGCTCATCGTGGCCAATCCTGAAGTGATGTTTCAATGGAGCGCGCCCGGAGGTTATAACGCGGATGATATCTCCGAGATGGAGGCGGAATGGGTCGAGATAACCCGCCGGCCTGAGCTGGCCAACGTCACCGCCATAAAGGAACAGAGGGTCTACCTTTTTACCACCGAGATCACCAGCAGACCTTGCTGGTTTGTATCTCTTGCGTATCTTGCAAAGTTCTTACACCCCGATATCTTCGATGACCTGGACCCCCAGGCGATCCATCAGGAGTACCTGACCAGGTTCCAGGGTCTGGATTACGACCTGGATGAGCACGGTGTTTTCGTCTATCCGCCCCTGGAGGAGAGCTGAATCTCCTCTTTTTTGGAGCACAGGCGTCTTTTGCGATTGATCAAACGAAGGAGACGTAAAAAGGGTGAAAAAACATGAATCGACCATTCAAACTGGCAGTCTTGATGGCAATCGCCATCATGTTGAGCTTGTCGCTCCCGGGAACGGTGCTGGGAGCCGAATCCGCGGAGGCCGGAGGCTATCCGATGACCGTCACCGACTCGGCGGGGCGCGAGGTTACTATCCCCATGCCTGTTCAGAGGGCCATCGCACTAAATACTGATGCGGCAGAGGCCATTACAATCCTCGGCGCCTCCAACACGATCGTCGGCCTGGCGGAGGGGATAAAGGAGACCTACGAGTTTTATAGTCTGAAGGATCGCCCCTCGGTGGGCACCTGGAACGAGATAGATTACGAGATGATCGGGGAGATCGCTTACGACGGGAGTCAGGTTATGACGCCCGACATCATCGTCGTCGGGTACGTCTATCCCGGAAAGCCGAATGGGGTTGAAGCGGTCTCAACAAACCTCGAATCCATCGATGGTATCTCTGTTTTAGGGCTTGACTTTTATAAGGAGGAGAATCTGAGCAGGGAGCTTTCCTTGCTGGGATCGATTCTTGGAAAAGAGGACCGGGCGAGGGAGGTCGTGGACTGGCATGATGAGAGGGCATCTGAGGTGGAATCCGCAGTGTTTGATCTTGACCGTCCCCGGGTTTACCTGGAGAGCGGAAGCTCGACGGGGGTGGGCGAGCTCACCACCTTCGGTGCTCAATCAGGATCTGCGATGCTTTTGGAGAAGGCGGGCGGAGAGAACGTCGTAAAAGAGGAGCTTGCATATCCCAAAGTGGACTGGGAATGGGTTGTATCCCAGAACCCCGACGTGATCATCAAGACCGACTATCTCAAGGCATCCGATGGCCTGCCGGGTTGGAGCGCCTCCTCCCCTGAAGACTCCGATGAGCTGGAGAAGAAGCTGGACGAGCTCTTGAGCCGGCCCGGCGCCGAGGAGATATCTGCCGTGGAGAACGGCCGGGTATACATCGTAAAGGCTCAGAGCCTCTTTGGGATGGATAGCGTATTTGGCCTCCAGCTTCTGGCAGAGATCCTCCATCCCGGGATCGAGCTTGATGCGGACGAGGTCTATGGGGAGTATCTGGAGTTCATGGGCCTCGGGGAGGAAGAGGGCAGGATATTCGTATATCCGGAGGTTTGAGGCCGCAAAATTGGAGCGCGGTCAGAGACGGGTTATGGGACATAAATTTGGCCAACCCGTCTCACCGCCAATTTTTTAATATGCAGATTACTATATTATATTTATATTGTAATAGTTATAATAATCGCCGAAGCAAGTTGAGATGAATTTGTATGAACCCGGAAGAACTGGATCTTATATCGAGGGATGAAGCCCCAATCCTTGATACTATGAGACGCATCTATAGCGCTGTTCCTGTCCACCATCTGGCGGCGATCCACGGCAAGATCGTGGGAGCTCTGGCGGTCGCCGATGCGATTGTGGATGCTCTGCCTCTCATTCATGGTCCCGTTGGATGCGCCTTTCAAAGGAAGCTCAACCCCTTCAACCTCTCGTCCACTTTCTACGATACCCCATGCACCAACCTGAACAATGTGGACGTGGTCTACGGTGCCGAGGAGAAGCTCTGCAGGGGGATCGTCGAGGCTTATGAGAGGTATTCACCCAGGCTGATAATCGTGATCACCACCTGCACCACGGATCTGATAGGTGACGACGTAGAGGCCGTCGTGGAGAAGGCAAGGGAGATGGTCGACTGTTCCGTCGTCTATTCCACAGGGGACTTCGTGGGGAGATCGAGGCCGGTGGGCATCCAGGACGCTCTCTATGCGGTGGCCGACCAGATGATCTGTCGGGAGGATGTGGAGAGGAACGAGGGCTCCGTCAACCTGATCAACTCTCCGACGCAGCGAAACGCCCTCAAGTTCCAGGAGGTGGCTCGGCTGCTTACCAAGATGGAGATCAAGATCAACAAGATCTGTTTCGATCACACCACCACCGAGGATATGATGGACCTGGCGAGGGCCGACCTCAACATCACCGGCTACCGCATGCCCTGGGCCGAGCTGATGAGGGACAAGATGAACGTGGACTGCTGCAAGATCACAGGGTGGGACCGATACAACAAGGAAAAAGATCCCGAGCTCATCAGCCCCTACGGCATCGGAGGAAGCTGCCGCGTCCTGAAGGAGATTGGTAGGATCATGGGACGGGAGGGAGAAGCCGAACCGGTGATCAAGAAAAATAGGACTGCGGCCGAGGCGAGGCTTGAGGCCGCATCAAAGGAGCTCCAAGGGGTGAAGGTCGCCGTCCCCGTCGGCTTCAGCCTCAATCTTTTGAAGGACATCGGCGTCGACGTCGCGGCTCTCATCTATCGAACCCAGACCCTATCCCACGGTCTCACGGAGAGGGCGGTCCGGGAGATCGAGAGGGCAAATCTGAGCCTGGCGGAACTTTACGGCTTTCATCCCGAGCTTCTGGTCAACCCGACTCCGGATAAGGAGCTGAAGACCTTCAAAAAACGGCAGGTGGATCTGGTCATGGCTCCCGCAAAGATCGCCCACTTCTATAACAGAGAGGGGATCCGGACCGTTGATGTGAGCGACTTCACGCAGACGAAGCTGAACGTCGGCTTTCTCCCCTCCATTGAGCTGTGCCGGGTCTTCCGGGAGGCCTTGGGGAAGGTGCGAGTCCGCTCTCCCCTCCTCGACCTGATGGAGTTCGATGGGGGCATCTCCAATCTCACGCCTCATTGGGCCAGGACCGCCCTATCGTTCCATCATCTCCGATCAAAAAATTTCAGAGATGGCTCCTACTATAATTTCCAGGGGCTTGCCGGGGTGGAGCTGAATGAGCACAATATATGATCCGTTATTCGATTGCAAGATGGTGGGAGCCCTTCGGGCGATGCACGGCATCAGCGACTGCATCTCAATAATACATGGCAGGAACGGCTGCCATTGCGGCGCTCTCCTGCTGCAGACTCTGGGATCAGAGCAGAACAGCGTACGGGTCCTCACCAGCGGTCTCAAGGCGAGCGACGAGGTGTACAGCGGTGAAGAGAGGCTCTCCTCGGCCATTCGCCTCGCAGACCAGATCTTCGGACCGAAGGCCATCGCCGTATTGAACTGCAGCGCACCGGTCATCATGGGCGAGGACGTCGAGGGGCTGGAGCTCTTCCTGGAAGACGAGACCCAATCCGAGCTGATCGCCATGGACGCCGGCGGGCCGGAGGGACCGGCATGGCTCGGATACGAGGAGGCGCTCACCAAGCTTGTTCCCAGAATGAGGCCGAACGAAGGCAAGCCTCGCGAGGGGATCAACCTTTTGGGTTTCAAAGCCGACGACTTCTGCAGCCGGGGTGATCTGAAAGAGATGAAGAGGATTCTGCGGGATCAGAACCTTCCCCTAAACTCCGTTCTGAGCGGCTCTTCCTTTGAGGAGGTGAAGCAGGCTCCCCGGGCGGAGCTGAACGTGCTGCTGGGCGGAGACGGCCTGGACTGCGCCAGGGCCATGGAAGAGGAGTTTGATATCCCTTACATCTCCGTCCCTTACCCCTACGGCCTGAAGAATAGCGTACAATTCGTCGAGATGATCGGGGGCGCTTTGGGCATGGAGGCGGACCCAGAGGTCTTGGAGACGGAGACGGAGGGGGTGAAGGAGATCGTGGAGCGGGCTCACATGTTCTTCCAGGGGATCTACTCGACGCCGGTGGCGGTCATCGGGGAGAGCGGCAGAGCCTTCGATCTCGCCGAGTTTCTCAGCTTGGAGCTGGGAATGGACGTGAAACTGCTGGCCATATCTTCCCGCAACTTCGCCACAGGAGAGAAGATGACGGCGAAAGACGCCCACTACCAGAAGCTGATGATAGAGCCAGACCGCTGGGATATGAACCGGGCGCTGGAGGCGTCCGGGGCGGCCCTCATATTCGGCTCCAGCTTCGAGAAGAGGATCGCCTCAAAGCTCCAGGCGTCTTTGCTGAGGGTATCTTATCCGGTGATCGACGAGATATCTCTCTCAGATCTGCCTTTTGCTGGCTTCTCCGGAATTGCGCACCTCTGCGAGAAGATCATCAACTCAATTCTAACCCGAAATAAAGACGAGGTAAAAGCATGAAAGAACCATTGCAGATTGCGTTTTACGGAAAAGGGGGCATCGGAAAATCCACAGTTTCGTCAAACGTCGCCGCCGCCCTGGCGGAGATGGGCAAGAAGGTGATGCAGGTGGGATGCGATCCCAAGGCGGACTGCACCAGGAACCTGAGAGGAGACCGAGATATCCCCACGATACTGGATGTGATGAGGGAGAAGGGCGGAGACAAGCTCGAGCTGACGGAGATGGGCAGGGGCAAGAGCATAGATCTTGAGGAGGTGGTCTTCCCCGGCTTCGGAGGAGTTTTATGCGTTGAGGCGGGGGGACCTGAGCCCGCCGTGGGATGCGCCGGAAGGGGGATAAAAGTCGCAGTCGAGCTGCTCAGGCGTTTGGGCGTCTACAAGAGCGGCCTGGATGTGGTCATCTACGACGTCCTGGGAGACGTCGTCTGCGGAGGCTTTGGCATGCCTCTGCGCCAGGGGCTTGCAGAAGACGTTTACGTGGTGACTTCCGCCGATTACCTGGCGATCTACGCCGCAAACAACATTTGCAAAGGGATAGAGCGGCACGCCGGGAGGGGCGGGTCGGCTCTCGGCGGCATCGTTTACAACGTCCGGGGGTCTCTGGACGATCTGGAGCTGGTGGAGGAGTTTGCTGCAAAGATTGGATCGAAGGTGACGGGATCGATACCCAGCGATCAATTGATCACGGAGAGCGAGCTTTACGGCCAGACCGTCATAGAGTACGCGGGAGAGTCCCAGGCAGCCGATAGGTTCAGGATACTGGCCACATCAATTCTTGAGAATGGGAGCGCTGCGGTTCCCAAGCCCCTAACCAGAGATAGCCTGGCGGCGATGGCGCAGAAGATCAGGGAGGAGGCCCGGAAGAAGGCCAGGATGTCGGTCGTCGCATGAGACTCTGCTTCGTGGAGCCTGATTGAACGCATAAGCTGGCCGATGGCAGTCATCGTATCCCCATTTCTCGGCATCGACCTTTTTGATCCGTCTCGGTTCAGCTCTGCCGATTTTTGATATTATTATATAACTTAAATTTAATACTCGTGGTATTTGTTCATGTTAGAGTACTCCCAAAAACCCCGCATGTCTATGGGAAAAATTATATACTAATAGACACATGAAAAGTGTATGAGTTCTTTTACCGCCTGGGGCCTTCGAGAAGCTTACAAGAACGTAGAGAAGCTGGGCGATAGGCTTTCACAGATAACGAACTTGATCGAGTGGGAGCCATTTCGACCAATTCTTGAAGAGATGTATCATAATAAAACCGAACGAGGCGGAAGGCCGAACTTTGATCTTATCCTGATGCTCAAGGTGCTTTTGCTCCAGCAGTGGTACGGGTTGAGCGACCTCGAGACTGAAAAGCAGATTTCGGATCGGATTT
>Ga0334888_1002612_pt1 | contig 19409 bp, 13 predicted proteins | sample GraSluR1_MG_FD_207227 | JGI IMG/M metagenome (GOLD analysis project Ga0334888, IMG submission 207227) | Sludge microbial communities from methane-producing bioreactor in Wageningen University, Netherlands - Granular Sludge_3_08-R1 | ecosystem: Engineered > Bioreactor > Anaerobic > Unclassified ...
CCCCGAAACCCAACATAACATACACCATCAAGCCCCATTATTGTTGGGTTTTCGTAATCCCCTTCAGTCATAATGAAATGATTTAGATGTTTCCCTTGCCCCTGCAAGGTTCCACTCGATATGGCAGTTTTTTTCAACCTTTACATCCCCCGCGCAGTGGCGGTCACAACCTACCGCTTTTTATGGCGCTTGTGGCGCTTGCCGCCGCCACCCGAATCAGCAGCCTGCTGTTGAACCGGGCGCGGCTGCGCGGTCTGAACTGGCGCCCCGCTGCTTGCTTCGGCGGCAACCTCGGCCGGCTGCGCTTCGTCAGTTTCTGCGGGGGCTGCCTGGCTGGCTGCGGCGGCGCTCACGCGCTGGGCGGTGTTATAGGTGAACAGGCGGCTGACCACGCCCATGCGAATCTCGGCCAGCAGATTCTGGAACATTTCGGTGGCGCGCCCCTTGTATTCGACCAGGGGGTCTTTCTGGGCATAGGCTTCCAGGCGGATGGAAATGCGCAGGGCTTCGACGTTGGTCAGGTAATCGACCCACTGATCGGAAATGACGCGCAGCAGCAGGTGGCGGCAGGCTTCATTTTGCAAATGCCAGCCCAGCACATCGCACACCGCGGCGCGCTCATCTTCGCCCAGTTCGGGCAGCGGGGCGGCGGCGATGGCGGCAAATTTGTCTTCACCTAGCGTCTCGGCCAGGCGTTTCTTCACCGGGGCTTCCAACTGCTGCAGGGTGGCCTGCTGCGTCACCAGGTGGTTCCAGGCATTCAGCCCGCGCGCCTGCTGCAAAGCCTGCAAGCCGCCCTCGATGTGCTCGAGGATGTGGGTGGTGATTTGCGCCGGGTCGGCATAGGCCAGCGAACGGGCCGCCAGGTAAACAAAACTGAAGCGGGTGTAACGCTGCGAAGCGCGCTTGTGCGTGCGGGCATCGAACACTGTGCGGCTGCCCTGCGACATCAGGTTGAGCAGGGGAATCAACTGGCGCGGGTCAATCGAGTCGGTGTCCAATTTTGCCAGGGCTGGTTCCAGATCGCGGGCAAGCTGCCCGTCAGCGCCCAGAAGGCGCGCAGTGCGCGCATCATAGGCGGTCTGCAGCGCATCAAGAATGTGACCGGAAGCCTCATCCCACCACAGGTCTTGCAACTGCGCCGGGGTCACACCCAGGCTTTCTTCCAGGCGGCGTTCCAGGGCGCCAATCAGGCGCACCAGGTTCATGCCGATCACGGCAGACTCAACCTGGCGGCGAATTTCATCACCCACATCCGGGTCGCCTTCGCTCAACTGGCGCAACTGTTCATTGTTCAGGCGCACCGGCAGGTGCACCAGGTTAATCAGTTCGTTCAGCAAATCTTGCGGCTTGCGCGGGGCGGCGCCTTCTTCTTCACCTTCACGCAAGCCTTCCAGGAAGGTGTCAACGGCATCGAGGCGTTCTTGCTGCTGGCGGTGAATGTTTTGCTCCATTTTGTCCACCAGGTCGGTGGCACTGCGCAGCAGGTGTTCGCGTTCTGCCTCCAGGGCGCTGGCTGCCAGTTCCAACAGGGCGGCGCGCAATTTTTCAATGGTCAGGCCGCCGGCCTGCAGGCGTTTTTCAAACTCATCAAACAGCAATTGCAGGGTGAAGGCCGGGTAATAGATGTGTTGATATTCAATGGACGGCTGAATGTCATTGAGGAAGGAGAGCAGCTTCCAGGGACCTTCCTCGTCGCGCAGAGCTTCGGGAATGCGGCGTTCCAGCTCGATGTGCAGCATGTCCAGCACATCTTCAGTCAGGTCTTCTTTGACAAACACCATGTCGCGCTGGCTGTAGATGCGGGCGCGCTGGCTGTTGAGCACGTCGTCATACTCCAGCAGGTGCTTGCGCACATCAAAGTTCGAGCCTTCCACGCGCTCTTGCGCCTGCTCGACCATGCGCCCCAGGATGTTCATTTCAATGGGCTGGTTTTCTTCGAACTTCATGCCCTTCCACAGCGATTCCACGCGGTCGCCGCCAAACAGGCGCATCAATTCATCTTCCAGCGAAAGGTAGAAACGCGACGAGCCGGGGTCGCCCTGGCGGGCGGCGCGGCCGCGCAGCTGGTTGTCAATGCGGCGCGCCTCGTGGCGTTCCGAGCCAATCACATGCAGGCCGCCCAACTGGCGCACGCGGTGCATGTTTTGAATGTATTCTTTGAAAGTGTTGACCGCCTCTTCATAGATGCCGTATTGATCGGGCGTCATGTCTTGCAGCAGGCGGTATCGCTCTTCGTTGTTCAGGTTGAAAGGATCGTCGGACACCTTGCCCAGCACGCGGTTCACATCGCGCAGGGTGTCTTCGGGCAGCTCGCCGCCCAGCTTGATGTCGACGCCGCGGCCGGCCATGTTGGTGGCAATGGTCACCGCGCCAAAGGCGCCGGCGCGGGCAATGATGCCGGCTTCTTCATCATGCTTGCGGGCGTTCAACACGGCGTGCGGCACACCGGCCTGCAGCACGGTCATCAGGCGCGGTTCATCAGCATCGCTGAAACCGAAAATGGCTTTCAGACGTTCCACGTTTTGCGGGTCTTCGGGGTTGACCGACATATCAAAGGTTCGCGCCAGCGGGCGCAGATCATTAGCCTTCAATTCCAACAGCGAAGAATTGAGCAATTCCAATTCGGGAATGGAACGTTCAATGATGTCCACATTGTTCTTGCGCATCCAGGCGTCGCGGATCAGCAGGGTTTGCAGCAGACGGCGCACCGGTTCGGCGCTCAGACGGCCTGAAACGATCTCTGAATATTCCACCGAGGTGGTGCCCACCAGTTGCGGGCGCCCCAGCACAAAGTAATAAATGATCTCCTGCACAATGGCGCGCAGTTTGGCTTCGGTGCTGCGATAGACCACATCGGGATAGTCTTTGCGTTTCCAATACACCGGGCGCTTGTCGACGTCGTCGGCTTTGGCGTAATAGATGTATTTATAACCCTGTTCATCGCGGTCTTCTATCTGTTTCAGCTCCGACGAAGTTTGCTGCGCCTGGAATTCCAGGTTGGTCGGAATGGGCAGCACGTCCAGCTTGTAGATCTTGGCCAGCTCTTCCGCTTCGGTGGCGGCCGTGCCGGTCATACCCGACAGTTTTTTATACATGCGGAAGTAATTTTGCAGGGTGATGGTGGCGTATGTGATGTTTTCGGGATGCACCTTGACGCCCTCTTTGGCTTCAACCGCCTGGTGCAAGCCTTCCGACCAGCGGCGGCCGGGCATCAGGCGCCCGGTGAACTCGTCCACAATGACGACGTTGCCGCCCTGCACCAGGTAGTCTTTGTTGCGGCGGTAGAGGTGCTGCGCGCGCAGCGCCTGCTCGAGGTAGCCCAGGGTGCGCGCCTGTTCGGGGGTGATGTCTTCGGGGCGGTCGGGGTCGCGCAGGGTGACGCCGAGAAGCTGTTCAACGTGCACCTCGCCAATTTCGGTCAGTGTGACGGTGCGGTCTTTTTCGTCAATTTCATAATCTTCAGGCACCAGTTGGCGCACAATTTGCGACATGCGGTTGTAGTTTTCACTTTCGTCCTGCGCCGGGCCGGAGATGATGAGCGGCGTGCGGGCTTCATCAATGAGGATGTTGTCCACCTCGTCCACAATGGCAAAGTGATGCCCGCGCTGCACACGGTCGGCCAGGCTCATGGTCAGATTATCGCGCAGGTAATCGAAACCATATTCGTGGTTGGTACCGTAGGTGATGTCGGCGGCATAAGCGTCACGGCGGTGGGTTTTAACCAGTTGATGCTGGTCTTCCTGCGAAGAAGTTTTGCTTAAATCAACAAGGTAGCCCACTGGTCCGCCGCCCACATGCGAGGTCATTTGCAGCACGCCCACACTTAAACCCAGGGCGTTATAGATGGGCGCCATCCAGCGCGCATCACGCCGCGCCAGGTAGTCGTTGACCGTCACCAGGTGGGCGCCTTTGCCATCCAGAGCATTGAGGTACAGCGGCAGGGTGGCCACCAGTGTTTTGCCTTCGCCGGTGCGCATTTCGGCAATTTTGCCTTCATGCAGCACCATGCCGCCAATCATTTGCACATCGTAATGGCGCAAACCAATGGTGCGCTTGCCGGCTTCGCGCACGGCGGCAAAAGCTTCCACTGCCAGGTCGTCCAGCGTTTCGCCCTCTGCCAGGCGCTGGCGAAATTCATCGGTTTTGGCACGCAGGGCTTCGTCGCTCAGGGCTTCATACGATCCTTCCAGGGCGTTGATCTGCTCGACCAGCAAAGAGAGTCGTTCGATTTCTTTTTTATCGGGGTCGCCCCCCAGGACTTTTAAAATGTTTTTAAACATAGCCATATTCCTCAGGTTGGAGATTATAGCACGATGGCGGGAGTCTGAACCCGGTTCTCATTATTATCTCACGCACCCAAAATGAAGTACTTCACCAGGTTATTGATTTAATCGAACCGCAAAGGCGGAAAGGACGCAAAGAATTGTGTAAGGGCGAAGCATGCTTCGCCCCTACGAAGCTCTTCGCGACTTCGCGGTAAATTCATTTATCCCCAGCCCAGCAAGCGCGCCAGCGCCACCAGCCCCATGCCGGTCAGCAAGGGAACGAACAAACTGCGCGTGCGCCAGGCCACCAGCAGGGTGGGAATGCCCGCCAGCAGGTATAGGTTATTCCAGCCCAGCGCCAGCTTTCCCTCCTGTATCACCAGCGCCGGCAGGGTGAGCGCCGCCAGCACCGTGGGGGGCACAAAGCGCAGCCACGCCACCACCAGCGGAGGCAGCCCGCGTGACGAGAGAAACCACACCGGCATCACCCGCGGCAAAAAGGTGACCACCATCATCCCCACAATGGTGAGCGCCATCACTTTTTCGTCCATTGTTCCACCATCAATCCCAGGGTTGCGGCGACCAGGGTCGCCAGAATGACATTCCACTGCGTGACGCCAGCCATCAGCAGCAGCACCGAGAACACGCCTGCCGCCAGCGCCGCCAGGGCGTGCAGCCGGTCTTTCACCTGCATCACCAGCAGGGCGATGAACATGGCCGGCAGGGCGTAGTCGAGGCCGAAGGGCTTCACATCGCCAATCAGATTGCCGGCGGTCATGCCCAGAATGGTGCTGATCACCCACGTGACTTGTGCGGTGATGTTGGAGGCAAAGATTTCGGTTTTGGTGGCCGGACCCTCAGCAAAACGGGTTGAGTGCAGGGCAAAGGTTTCATCGGTCAGTTCAAAGGCAAAACCTGCCAGTTCGCGTTTGCGCCAGCCGGTCAGGTGCGGCGCAAAAGCCGCCGAAAAAAGAAAATGGCGCAAATTGACGATGAAGGTGGTGGCAATGATGGAAAGCGGGGCGATGCCGCTGCTGAATAAAGTGACGGCGATCAACTGCGCCGAGCCGGCATACACAATCAAAGACATCAGCAGGGTGTGAAAAACCGGCAAACCGGCCTTGTTCGCCAGCACGCCGTAGGCAAAGCCCACCGGCACATAGCCCATTAACACCGGCAAAGTGCGCAGCATGCCGCGTTGAATTTGTTTCAAGCGGATATCCTGCGCTGGCAGATCATTGGTCGAAATGGCTGGTTCATTCATAAACAAATATTTTACCCGACCTCCATCATGAATCACCCCCTGCACTCAATTCTGATATTCTTCTTATACTCCGGCTCGAAAAAGGCGGTTTTTTTCATAGTATAATGATTATGCATAAAGGGTGGTCAGCCATTTTGAGCTGCTGACAATTTCAGGGGATTTTGACGAGGTACTAAATCGTCTGCTTTTTTGACACCATTCGACACCTTTAAAAATTGTCTAATCGATTCAGCCCTTTATGTTTGAATTGAGGGTTGTTTTTTTGATTGAAATCAAACTCTTTGTTTCTGATCTTGACGGAACACTGCTGGGCACAACAACACAAAATATCACTTTTTCAACCAGGTGGTTAAACATTCCCGTTGACAGGCGGCCGGTCCTGATTTATAGCACCGGGCGACCGCTGCAAAACACCTTGCAAGCCATTGAAGAATATCAACTTTTACCCCCCGACTACATCATCAGCGATGTCGGCACGCAAGTGTATAACGTTCAGAAAGGCAGCCGGCTGGATGGGTATTCACGTTATATCCATGAAGACTGGGATATTCTCACCATTGAGGACACAATCCATAGTCTGCAACTGGACATTCGCAAGCAACCCGATTCCTGGCAAAGTGAATATAAATCCAGTTGGTACCTGGAGAACGCTCCGCCAATTTGGTTATGGCAAATTCAAAAAGCATTAGACCGCACCGGGGTAAAGACCAGTGTGGTCTATTCCAGCAACCGCGATCTCGATGTTTTACCGCTGGGCGCCAATAAAGGGGGCGCTTTAAGATGGATGATGCATCACCTGCATGTGCCGCCCCATCAAACCCTGGCAGCCGGCGACAGCGGAAACGACCAGGCCATGTTCCTGATCGAGGGCGTTCACGGCATAATCGTGAACAACGCCCAGCCCGAACTCAATAAATTCCTTCAACATCCCAACATCTACTTCACCAGCGCCAGCGGAACTGACGGCGTGCTGGAAGGATTGACACACTTCAAGGTTTTTTAATACAAGAAACCCCTTATTCGTAAAGGAGAGAATAATGAACAAGAATATTAATTCCATTTTGATGATTTCTTCCCACGGCTACGTGGCAGCGGAACCCGAACTGGGCAAGCCAGACACCGGCGGACAGGTGGTTTATGTTTTGGAACTTGCCAAACGCTTCAGCCGCCTGGGTAAACACGTAGATTTGATCACCCGCCGCTTTGAAGACCAGCCTGAATTCGATGAGATCAACGACAACTTCCGCATCTGGCGCATTCCTTTTGGCGGCAAGAAATTCATCCGCAAAGAAGACATGCACGACCACCTGGCCAATTTCACCACCAATACCCTGGCTGCCATACGCAAACAGGGAACGCAATACGACATAGTCTATTCACACTACTGGGATGCCGGGTGGAGCGGGCAAAAAATTGCAGAAGAACTGGGCATTCCCCATGTTCACACCCCGCACTCCATTGGCTGGTGGAAGAAAAGCAACATGGGCACCGACATGACCGACGAGGAAATGGAGAAGAAATACCGCTTTGAAGAACGCATTCGCAAAGAGTTCCTGGTCTACCAATCCTGCGATCACGTGATTGCCACCACCGAACAGCAAAGAGAAATCATCCAGGAGCATTACGGCGTCTTGAACAGGCATGTTTCTGTTGTTCCAGCCGGAATTGACGAAAATCGTTTTTCACCCATGCGGCAGGAAGACGTGCATCTGCTGCGCAAGAAACACCAGCTTAACGATCATGATGTGCTGGTACTGGGAAGAATGGCAGCCAACAAAGGCTATGATTTGATGATCCACGCCATTCCAACCCTGGTTGAGCTGGTGCCCGATGCGCGCCTGGTGACTGCCATTGGGTTCGATGATTCGAAACAGGATATTCAAGGCGTTGAAGAGTTGAAAAAACTGGCTGATGAGCTTGGCGTGGCAGATAAAATCGTCTGGCATGCCTTCATTCCCGAAGAAGACTTGCCAAATTATTACCGCATGGCGGCCGTCTTTGCCCTGCCTTCGCGTTATGAACCCTTCGGCATGGTAGCCATTGAAGCCATGGCTTGCGGCACCCCCACCGTAACCACCGTTCACGGCGGGCTGGCCGAATTGATCGACTTCGGCAGCCAGGCGCTGTACGCCGATCCTAACCGCCCGGTTGAATTTGGCACCATGCTGGCGCTGCCCATGTTATACCCAAACTTAAACCAGGAACTTTCGGTGGAAGGCGCCCGGTTTGCCCGGCGCAATTTCGGCTGGACAGGCATTGCCAAACAAGTTCTGGAAATTGGATCAGGCACCGGCAGCCTGCGGCATCCCTAAGAAGTCAAAACACCATATATAGGGGATTAAACCTTATTCAAACCCCATATCCAGTACAAAAAGGGCTAAATACGTAGCAATACGTATTTACTTTGCCCTCTAATTCAGATATGTTAATAAATGTAGTTCTGGTTTAGCTCACGAGAAAGTCGCCGAAAAATGGAGGGAATCGATCCAGCCACCCTTAGAAGCGGGTACCGATAAGCGGTTGCCCGGTTTTGGTCGTTATGCATTAGACACGGCGCCAAAGATTGAGCATAAAACAACCAGAATCACAATTGCCCGGAAAACTGAATACCATGAAGTTGGGCTTCAATTTTTAGGCTTGCATCATCACCGCATTCAAATGCACACAGATGATCATCATCCGCATTTGGAATGCCATCCCACAAAGCTCAAGGAGTTGGTATGCAGCATCGCCGAATCCACAATCCGCTTACCAGGCTTTCTCCCACGGTTGTTGCACTGGGTGCTGCAGCCGCCGGTTTCACTCTCTATGAAATCGCCAGCCGCAGTTTTTTAGAGGGAATGTCAGCCTCATGGGTGAGTGGGATTGATGTTCTTGCTGGTTGCCTCATTACTGGTTTATGCGCTTTCCTGGTTCGGCGGGAAAGCGCTATTTTTAATACTCGAAAAGCGACCGCAACAGAAAACACCCCCACCGTCAGGCGTTTCAAGAGCCTGGTTGAAGAATCGTTGGATTTGCTGGCCCAGGTTCGTTCTTTTGAAGCGGCAGCCAGCGACCTGCTATCGTGTTTCGGCGAGACGCTTCAGGCCGAACGCTGCGCCCTTTTCCTGTATGCACACGACCCCACCGCTCAGCCGGTCATCCTGGAATGGAGCGCCACACAGGACCCCCTGCGTAGCGAGCATACCTTTGTGCAATTGATGGGCGCACCCGGCGCAGTGGAAAACCTGCGCAGCGGTCAGCCGGTGCGTCTGGAACGCACCACCTTCAACCTGTCTGCAGAAACCCGTTCACTCATGGAGCAATATGCATTAAACACCCTGATCATCGCCCCGCTTACCGCCGGCGGGCAGGTGAATGGTTTCCTGTGGATGGAAAACCCCGCCGAACCCCCCCACACTGAAAATGACCTGTTTGATGTTTTGCACGCGGTGGGTAAAACCACCGGTCTTGCCTGGCGCTATGAAATCATGAAAAACCTGTACGACGAACAGTCGCTGTTATTCCGCGAAGTGCTCGACACCAATCCCAACCCCATTTTTGCCAAAGACAGCCAGGGAAATTACACCCTGGCCAACCGCGCCCTGGCTGACCTGCTGGAAGCGCCCATTGAAAAAATCATTGGCAAGCAGGATGCCGATTTGCACCCCATTGCCGAAGAAGTGGACGCCATGCGGCAGGACGACATTTGTGTGGTGGAAAGCCGCCGTGACAAAATTGTGGCCGAACAAGCCTTCACCGACTCACGGGGGCAAAAACGTTGGCTGCGCACCATCAAACACCCCGTGCTCGACAAGAACGGCGCCGTCAACCAGGTGATCAACATCGCCACCGACATCACCGAGCGCAAACGCGCCGAAGAACGCTCGGTGTTCAGCAGCCTGCACGACGCCCTCACCAGCCTGCCCAACCGCACCCTGTTTCTCGACCGGCTGGGGCGCGCCGTGCGGCGTGTGAAACGCCACAAGGCTTTGTTTGCCATGCTCTACCTGGATTTTGACAACTTTAAAAAGGTGAACGACAGCCTGGGACGCCTGATTGGCGACCAACTGCTCATCTCGGCTTCGCAAAAACTCACCTCCTGCATCCGCGGGCTCGACACCGTGGCGCGCATTGGCGGCGACGAATTCGCTGTGCTGTTGGAAGATTTGAACGACACCAACGAAGCCATCAAAGTGGCGCAGCGCATCTTGGAAAAAATGGACGAATCCTTCTCCACCGTTAACCGCGATGTGTTCCTGACCACCAGCATCGGCATCGTGTTCGTCAACGCCACCTATCACAATGACCCGCTGGACGTGATGCGCGACGCCGACATTGCCATGTACCGCGCCAAGGCGCTGGGCAAGAGCCGCTATGTGGTTTTCAACGAAAACATGCGCGTTGAGTATATGGGACGGCTGCAAATGGAAACCGACCTGCGCCTGGGCATTGAACGCCAGGAACTGCGCCTGTTCTACCAGCCCATCCTGGCGGTGGGCAGCGGGCAAATTGTGGGCTTCGAAGCCCTGGTGCGCTGGCTGCACCCCAAACGCGGGCTGATTTCTCCCGGCGAATTCATTCCCATTGCTGAAGAAACCGATCTGATCATCCCCATGGGCAACTGGGTGCTGCGCGAAGCCTGCAAGCAAACCCACCTGTGGCACGAGCGCTTCCCGCGCGTGCCGCCGCTCACGGTCAGCGTCAACATCAGCAGCAAGCAGCTCACCCGCTCGAATTTTGAAGAGCAGGTTGCCCAGGCGCTGCGCGAAAGCAACCTGCGCCCCGACTGTCTTAAACTGGAAATCACTGAAAGTGTGTTCATGGAGAACTTTGAAGCCGTGACCCAGGTGATCAATCAGCTTCATCTGCTGGGGGTGCAGGTGTTCATTGATGATTTTGGCACCGGCTATTCCTCGTTGAGTTATCTGCATCATTTTCCCATCGATGCGGTCAAAATTGACCGTTCTTTCATCAGTGGTATTGACAACGAACGCGGCGGAAACGAAATTGTTCAGGCCATTTTGAAGATGTCACAGGGGTTGGGCATGCGCATCATTGCCGAAGGGGTTGAAACCGCCGCGCAACATTCTCGCCTGAAGACCATGGGCTGCGAATACGAGCAGGGTTTTCTCATCTCCCGCCCGCTGGCGCCCGAAGAGTTCGAGCGTTTCTTTGCAGTTTGACAGGCATCGTTTTTATCGGTAACGTACCATCCTCCCCAGCCTCCCCCAGAATTTTCGCCAATTCTGGGGGAAGTCTTTAAATGATGGATGAACAACGAAACACACGAAACCGCGAAGTGGTGGCCGTAGATAGAATCTGTGGGGTGGGTCACGCCAAGCCGCTGAGGGTGCAGCGAGACATCTTGATCGATAATGCATAAGACCTCCCCCAAAATCTAAAAAACAGATTTTAGGGGAGGAATTGGCAAGTCTTTTAAAACGTCGAAAGCTGCACCTTGCAGCCGGAGGCCAGCGCTTGAATGGTGATCTCCAGCGTTTCTGCGCCGCGGCGATAACTCATCACAGAAGAATCCTGGCTGCTTTTGGTTGTGTCGTATTTCAGCCAGCCCTGCTCTTCCAAAGCGCCGGCATAGAATTTCACCATGTCATCCATGTATAACGCGGTTTCATAAGAGATCAAGCCGGGCATGATGATCAGGCTGGCGGCGTCAGCGCTCAGCGGCAGGTTCACCTCGCAGCCTGCGATCGGCTCGATCTGCTGCGAATCGGTTGATTCAAGAATGTAGTCGGCTTTGAGCGAGCCCTCACCGCTGCCGAACAGCACATCCTTTCCCTGTGCGGTCAGTGTAACCTGATTAACCCGGCCGTCGGGCAGCAGGGCCAGCACTTCAGCCGTTACATCAGTCCAGCCGTTCAGCGCTGCACCGGAGGCCGCCTGGCGCAGCACCTGCACACCATCTTGCTCTTCAACAGCCACTGACGCCAGTTGCGCGCCAAGCTCAGACGGGGTGATCAAATCATCGGGCAGCAAGAAAGCCGGCGCGCCCGGCATGGCAGATGGGAATTGCATACAAAAATTATCGGTGCCTTCACCCAACATGCGGCTGGTTACGCCGTCGGTCACCAGGCGAACATCGCCCGGGTTTTTGGCCGGGTCCACACCTTCCAGGTGCAAGGAGAATTCGCGCACATCACCGCTGCGGCGCAGGGTCAATTGATAGGTCCAGGGGGTGGCGGTTTGCATGCTCACCACAAAGCTGGCGGCATATTGTTCCAGCCTGTCCAGTCCAACACCCTGGTAGGTTGCTGCTGGAAGGGTTGGTTCAACTGTGTTCTGCGCTTCAACAGTCGGTTTTTCAGAAACAGTTGGTTGTTCCACTGGCTGTGCAGGTACTGTACTGCAACCCACAGCAACAAGCATTACCACTAATCCGGTAATAATATATCTCGCCATGTCATCCTCCAATTCATGGAAATTTCATATTTGTAATGATCAATTTTTCACAAACCGTTGTATAATGATGTTGCAGGGATTATAGAATATCTAGACAACTGTTACAAGTTTGCTGTCTCTGGTTTATTCATGGGGAACCAGGGACGAGAAAGGCTAAACCCATGAAATTTAATAAATCCCTCAGTTTACTCCTCGCATTCGTATTACTCTTCACTTTGGCAGGCATTGCCGCCGCAGATGACGGCACGCCCCCCATCCCTCCTGAAACCGAACCCACAGAAAATGAAACTGATCCGCTGCCGTTCTTGCAGCACCCGGTTGTCATGCTGTTAAACGCCTATTACGACGTGCCTGCTGAAGAACCAGAACCTCCGGCCGAAGGCGAACCGCTGCCCGAGCCAGCCCCCACCGTGGGCGAGCAAGTGGCCGCCCTGCACGCTGACGGCATGGGCTTTGGCGTGCTGACCAAGTTCTTGTCCATTGCGGCTAAATCAGCCGAAGCCTGCGCGGCAGATCCTTCACCCGATTGCGGGGTGAGCCTTGATGACCTCGTGACTGCTTTCAAAGACGGCGCCGGCATTGGCGCCATTTACCGCGATTACGGCAAACCTTCGGCGCTGGGTGTGGGCCATGTGAAACAGGAACTGAAAGAACGTGAACAGCAGCAACTTGCCCAGGAAAACGCCGGCGAGGATAACGGAAACGGCCGAGATAAAGAGAAATCCAACAATGGCAAGGGCGGCGGCAAGGGAAAGAAGTAACTCTCCAACGCAACCAGAATAAAACGCCAGGAACAAGTCCTGGCGTTTTGCATTTCGTTTTTTACCCGGCAATCCAACAAGGACAATCGTTGCAAATCAGATTATATGTATGGATATTATCTGATATGCGGGCAAACCCAAAATTCTACTCGGCAAATCCCTTGAATTGATATTTGGTCAAGCCCAGGTCATTGCGAATGGCCAGCAGTTCTTTTTGCAGGGCAGGGTTAATCGGCACACCCAGGTCTTTCTCAGCCTGCCAGAACAGGTATTCCTTCTCTCCAGCGGTGTAGATGCGCTCGCAGCCGGGCGCTTTTTTGGAGCTGCGCAGTTCGCGCAGCAAGTCACCCACGTTCTTCTTAAATTCATCCAGGTCAATGAAGTGCGAAATGTTAACAGCCTGGAAGAAATGCCCCACGCGAATGGGAACCGGCTTGCCGTCTTGGAAGCCCATCAGCGCCCGGAGGTATGAGCCCGACTGCAACGCCGATGACAGGATCTCAACCACCGTGGCATAGCCATAACCCTTATAGCCGGAAGTCTCTTCGCCCGCGCCGCCCAGCGGCAGCAGCGAGGCGCGCCCCTCAACCAGCAGCTTGAGAATAGCCTGCGAGTCGGTGGCTGTTTCACCGTTTTCATCAATCACCCAGCCGGCAGGCATGGCTTTGCCGGCGCGCGCATACACCTCCACCTTGCCGCGCTGCACAATCGACGTGGCGCAGTCGAGCACAAAGGGGAATGCCTCATCGGTGGGCATACCGAAAGTCAGCGGGTTGGTGCCCAGCATGTTTTCAACGCCAAAGGTGGGGGCTATGGAAGGCCGGGCATTGGTGCCGGTCATGCCAATCATGCCGGCTTCGGCAGCCATCATGGCATAGTACCCGGCAATGCCATAGTGGGTTGAATTGCGCACCACCACCATGCCCATGCCCAGTTGGGCAGCCTTGTCAATGGCCAGTTGCATGGCGCGTTTGGCAACCAGGTGCCCCATACCGTCATGGCCGTCCAGCACAGCCGTAGTGGAGCTTTCACGCACCACCTCGATCTGAGTGGTTGGAGATTGAATACCCGCGCGGATTCGATCATAGTAATGCGACTTTAAACGGGCAATGCCGTGCGAGGCAATGCCGCGTTTGTCGGCCGTGATCAACACTTCCGCCGAAACTTGCGCATCAGCTTCAGGAACGCCAAGTGCTGTGAAGGTGTCGACCATAAATTGTTCCAGAATGTCAAAATCAACGCGGACGGTACCAGCTTCTTCCATGGATCTATTCTCCTTTGGGTGTGGTTATTTCAATCAGTGGGCAAAACAGTGATAATTATTTTGAATTGATACCTGAATATCTTACTATGGAAACATAGCAAAAACCCGTGAGCGCGCTGCCAATCACGGGTTTCACTCCACAGGCATTTCACAACAACTCCTGCACCCCAAACGGCACCCACACCAGGATGGTGGTTCCATTGTTTGGTTCAGACGAAATTTCCAGGTCGCCGCCAGCGTTGCGCGCGCGGGTTTTCATGTTGGGCAGGCCGTGTCCCAACGCCATTTTCACCTGGGTTTGGTCAAAGCCGCGTCCATCGTCGCGCACTTCCAACAGGGCGCGACCACCGATGGCCCACAGGGTGATCTCGACATGCCCGGCGCGGGCGTGCTTGGCCACGTTGGCCAGCGCCTCCTGGCAGATGTGGAACAGCGCCACCGCCTGCGATTTGGGTAAACCCGCCAGCCCGTCTGCCGGTCCCTGCAGCGACACCTCGATCAGCGTGTTGGCGCGGAACTCGCTGACCAAACGCTGAACACCCTGCAGCAGGTTTTCATCACTGAGCTGGTGCGGGCGCAGGTCGAGGATATAGGAACGAATGTCGCGTATGGTGCCGTTGAGGTCGGTGATGGCCTGTTCAATACGCGGGTAGGCTTTTTGCGGATCATCCTTGAGCAGCAGGCGGGCATGCTCAAGAATTAATCCAACCGCATAAATGGACTGAATAATTCCGTCGTGCAGGTCCATGCCAATGCGCTCGCGCTCTTCCAGTACGGCCAGGCGGCGCTGTTGAATGTTGAGCTGCACGTTTTCAATGGCTGTGCCCATCCACGCGCACATGGCCGCCAGGAACTGCATTTCCAGTTCGTTGAGCGACTTTGTCTGACAACTGGCAGCGCACAGCACCCCCAGCACCCGCTGCCGCCCGGTGAGTGGAAAACAGGCCACCTGCCGGCAGTTGCGCTCCAAAAAAGCCGGGTTGAAATCTTGAGTATTTTGATCGGGCAGTTGCATCTGGTGGGGCTGCCCCAGTTGGGCGGTTTTGCCCACCATGCCTTCGCCCAGCACAAATTGCGATTGATTCCACAACGCCGGCACCACATCGCTGCGGTGGTGCACCAGGTTTAATCGGTCGCTTTGCCCCTGGCGCAAATACACCTCCACCACGGCCAGGTCAAGGGTGTTCATCATGCGGGTGAGCGCCTGCTCCAAGATTTCATCGATATCGGTGGAAGAAGTGAGTGTGGAAGCCAGTTCGTTGATCAACGCCAGGTTCTCGTTGCGCCGGGTTAATTCGCGCTCGCGACGCAGCAATTGTTCGTACAGGCGAGCATTATTAACCGCCGCAGCGGCATAAGCTGCCAGGGTCTCCAAAACCTGCTCATCATCATTGGTGAAATCCTGCTCCCCCACTTTGCCGCCTACGAAAATTTGCCCCAGAAAATGGTCGCCCAATTTAACCGGCACCCCCAGGAAAGAGACTTCACCGCTATCCAGCATTACAGCATCTTCTTTGCATTGGGGGTCAAGAGCAGCATTTTCAATGTGCACACGCCGGCGGGTGCGCAACAGGGCCGCGGTAATGCAATCGCCGCCGGGCACATTGTGAATGCGGGTAATGCGCCCGTTATCCATTCCCATGGAGATGACTTTGTCCATCTCATTGTTTTCGTTTAAAACACCCACCACGGCATAGCGCGCGTTCGCCTGTTGGCAGGCCTCAACGCCAATGCGTTCGAGCAGTGATTCCAGCGAAATATCCTGGATCAGGTTAAGGCTGGCGCGATGCATGGCTGCCAACCGTTCTTCAAGCTGCTCACGGGTTAACTGCATCATCCTGGATTCTCTTCCAACAGACTAAGGTCACACACCGGGTTTTATGATGGTTTAACAAACTTTATTTGGAGTAATTTTAGCATGTTTTTGTGTGTGGACAATTTTCTGCCGCCTTACAAATGTGCTGCACGCGGCAGGAGAAATGGACATCCCCGCCTGCGGGTTGCGTGAGGACAAATGCCTTTCGGGGTTTGGTGGTAGAATCATCGTCCCGAATAGAAATGGGGTAAAAACATGAAAACAAAAACCACTCTAATCATTATCTTTGTATTGTTTGCCGCATCGCTGGCGTTTGGATTTCTCATCGCGCCGCAAATGCCCGAGACCATCGTCACCCACTGGAACGCCGCCGGCGAAGGAGACGGCTATGGATCACGCCAGGGACACATTCTATTCATGCCCCTTCTGACGCTGGGGATGTCCCTGCTGATCTTATTCCTGCCCAAAATCGACCCCTTGCGGGGCAACATCGAGCACTTCCGCAGCGATTACAACCGGTTTGTGGTGGTGTTCGCGGCTTTCATGACTTTTCTCTTTGTACTGACCAATTTGTGGAACCTGGGGTTGAAATTCAACATGACCGGCATGGTGACAGCCGCCATAGGCGTGCTTTTTATTTTTACTGGCACTTTGCTCTCCAAAGCCAAGCGCAACTACTTCATCGGCATCCGCACCCCGTGGACCCTGTACAGCGACAGCGTGTGGGACGCCACCCACCGTCTGGGCGGCAAATTATTCATGGCCAGCGGCGCGATTGCCCTGCTGGCATTGATCTTTCCAAGATTATCCATCTTCCTCCTGTTGGTTCCCGTGTTGGGTGCATCCCTGATCGCAGTGGTGTATTCCTATATCCTGTACCGCTGCGAAGTTTAAAATAAAGATTATTCTTATAAATGTTTCACGTGAAACAATGAGCAAATTGACTCGCAACATGTTTCACGTGAAACAATCTTGACCCGCATTCTGAGATTATTTCAGCGGGATAATTTCATTAATCTTCCATTTTCCCTGTGTTTCAATCAATTTCGTTTCCAGCTTTATTCTGGATGTTGGCCCAAAGGTTAAAGTAACCAACACCCTGTCTCCGTCCACTTCCACCTGGAATGATTCGGGGATGGATTGTGCATGCATGAAGGGATCAAATTGAAATCCTTGCTCAGACGCGCCGATTTCGTCAACATTCCTTTTTAAATCCTCACTGAGAAATGGGCTGCTTTGATAGGCTTTTTCTGACAATGGATTATGAAATTCTTCGGCGTATTGTCCCCCAGTATATGCCAGGTACCAGGTATAAAAGGCACGCACTACGTTTTCAGGATCTTTCATACAAAGAATATTATTAATTTGCCAATCGACTTCGCTTTTGATTAACTCAACCAGTACAAAATGGTCTTCAAAGGATGTTTGTATCAGCACATTGGCATTGTCCGGCGCATTATGCCACACACTCGCAATCTCAAAACGATCGGGGACATCTTGCGCACACAATATCGGGTCATAGGGAACCTGCCCGTCAAACGAAGCAGCCAATTCGTCCAGACTGTTTATAAATCCAACACTGAATACTCTCTTCTTATTACAGAAATCATCAGGCAGGAGAATATCCGCCTCTTCTGGGTTTGAGGGATTCAATCGTTGAATATGGCAGGTGTAAAAATCGGATACGATGTCTTCAGGCAGCTCTGCATCAATAACCTCACCTTTATCTGAATCCGGAGGCTCCTGAACCGGTGTTTCCATAACCGGGCTGCAGGCCGATAAGACCAGGGCAATTGTTACCAGTGAAAGTGTGAAAAATTTTTTATAATACATACCTGTCTCCTAGGTTGGTTGATTTTTCTACTATCGAGACGGTGGAAAACGAAAAAAGTTCCCAAATTTGGGAACTTTTTTCGTTCAATTGTTATGACAGGCAACTTATTTTAACCCCTGCTCCAGGTCTTCGAGGATATCTCCCACATTCTCGGTGCCCACCGAAAAGCGCACCAGTCCGTCGCTGACGCCGGTTTTCAGGCGCTCTTCACGCGGCACCGAGGCGTGCGTCATGCTGGCCGGGTGGCTGATCAGGCTGCCTACTGTGCCCAGGCTGACCGCCAGCGAGCACACCCGCACCCGGTTCATCAGCGTTTCACCGGCCTGCAAACCGCCTTTCAATTCAAACGACAGCATGCCGCCGGGACTCAGCATCTGGCGCTGCGCCAGGGCATTGTCGGGGTGGCTCTCCAGGCCGGGATAGTTCACCCGCGCCACACTGGGATGCCCCTCCAGGTAGCGCGCCACCTGCATGGCGTTATCAACATGGCGCTGCATGCGCAGCTCATAGGTTTTTAGTCCAAGGTTGGTAAGCCAGGCGTCAAAGGGGCTGGGAGCCCCGCCAAAGGTCTTGAACACATTGAAAAGATCACTCTTGATATAGTCAACATGCCGGCTGACCACCACGCCGCCCACCACCACCCCATGCCCCGACAGGTATTTGGTGGTGGAATGCAGCACCACATCCGCCCCCAGCGTCAATGGGCGCTGGCAGTACGAACTGGCAAACGTGTTGTCGGCCGCCAGCCAGGCGCCGTGGCGGTGGGCAACTTCAGCCACTGCGCCCAGGTCGGTCAAAGACATGGTGGGGTTGGAGGGGCTTTCGGCATAGGCCAGGGTGGTTTTGGGATGCTTTTTGAAGGCGTCTTCCCAGCCCTGCGGGGTATTGTCTTGCAGGCAAACCACCTCGATGCCGTAGCCGGGAGCAAATTTGTTGAAGAAATGGTAGGTGGCGGCATACAGGGCTTCCTGTGCGATGATGGTTTCGCCGCTTTTGACATGCGCCAGGATGGCCTGGGTGACGGCTGACATGCCGCAGTTAAACAGGCGTGCCGCCACAATTTCTTCATCATTGCGGTCAGGCTGCTGGCGCAGCAGGTCCAATCCTTCCAGCACGGCGATCTTGCGCGCCGTTTGATCCAGGTTTGGATTGGTCCAGCGGGTATAGATATAGCCCTCTTTTTCACCGGCAAAGGTGGCAGCGCCGCTGGCGGCATCGGTAAATTCAAAAGTAGAGGTTTGATAGATAGGCGTCACATGCGCCAACTGCGGATTGTCGCCCTCAGCCACATGGTTCACCAGGGTGCTGATGCCCTGCTTTGGATGAAAGTATCCCATTGTACGGCTCCCGAATATTGAAAATTTGAAAAACCACCTGTCAGGTAGTTGTAAGCATTATACTCCCCGCAGTTTGGTATGATCACATACAATAGCCTGTTTTAAGCAACACCACAGATAAACACTGATAAAAACACAATTCAAGATAATGAGAACTCATCTGAGTTGATCTGTGTTCATCTGTGGTTAAAAAAAGCATTAATCCATCTATGCCAGCAGATCCCCGCATATCCGTTATGTTACAATGAAATGGAGTTGATACACCCAACAGGAAAACCGCGTGAAAAATCGACCAAGAATCCTGGCGCTGGTGCTGATACTGGCTTTTACACTGGGGACAGCACCGCGCGCTCAAGCCGCCCAACCGCCTGCTCCCATGCCCGCCGAACAAACCGCATCGGGACGTTTGCTGGTGGGGTTTCTCAACAAGGCGGCGCTCCAGGCTTTTACCCCTCCCGAAGGCACA
>Ga0334888_1002615_pt1 | contig 19398 bp, 19 predicted proteins | sample GraSluR1_MG_FD_207227 | JGI IMG/M metagenome (GOLD analysis project Ga0334888, IMG submission 207227) | Sludge microbial communities from methane-producing bioreactor in Wageningen University, Netherlands - Granular Sludge_3_08-R1 | ecosystem: Engineered > Bioreactor > Anaerobic > Unclassified ...
TATCGCCCTCGACCCAACGCACGCGGGACAGGCTGACGCTCTTTGAGCGCGCTCGGTCGAGCATGGCAGGGGACAGGTCGAGACCAACCACGGGAGCGCCGGCCTGCTCCAGACGCAGGGCGATGCGCCCTGTGCCGCAGGCTATCTCCAGAATCGCTCCGCCTGCGCGCGTCGCCTCGCTCGCCAGGCCGAGATAGAAATCGATCTCGCCCGGCCAGTCGGAAACGGCGACATCATACAATTCGGCGTAGAGTCGCCCAGCGAGATCCGAGACGGATTGGGGCATGGTCGCCTCCGTAGGGGTTGCGGACAGATCTGTATGCAGTGGTCAGCAGAGTAAATTGTATCGCCGCAGGACGTGGCGCGACAAACGACAAGACGGGGACGATCCTGCGATTTGACCATAACCCCACACAATTGGCGCGTCACCCCACAGGTGCTATCCTAGAGGAGCCCCAATTTTGTTTCTCGAACGAGCGACTCTAGCACTAAAGCGCAACGCGACAGGCTCGTATTTCTCGTGCGTGTCGACTTGCGCTGGAAAGGATACTCTGCGACATGAACACCATCAACAGGCTTGGATTCTGGTCTGCAATGATATCAGCTATCTGCAGCGTCCTATGGTTTATCACATTCAACCTCAAAGACGTCCTGGTCCCTGTGCCTCCTTGGCAGGAGTTTGATGCGTATGCGCAGGCTTTTTCGGCGTTGCGCCTTCTTTACGTCTATCCGTCACTGGTGTTGCCGCTCTTCTTCATCGCTCTTCTTGCCTGCATCCATTACAGCGTCGATGAGAAGAAACGCGTTTGGAGTCTGATTGCGCTCTCCTTCGGCATTTTGTATGCGGCTATGGCGAGCATCAACTACAACATCCAAGCAGTCGCCGTTCGGCAAAGTCTTGGCGCCGGAGAGACCCAGGGCATCGCCATGTTTCTTCCCGACAACCCTCATTCGATCTTCAATGCCCTCGCTAATTCCTACGTCTATATGGCGCTTGCCATGTTTGTGGCAGGTTTTGTTTTTGAATCTACAGGATTACAACGTTGGGTTCGACGGATCTTTTTTGCGCAGATGCTGACTGTATTGGGACAGATTGGGTGGAGTATGTTTGACTTGAGCACCGTCGTTTTTCTAGCAACAAGCATGATCTGGGTAATCGGCGCCCCGGTTGCGTTTGTGTTGCTGGCGATTCTATTCACCCGCTCCGGCCTGGATCCCGCCTTTTCCGACAGCCGCAATCATACGCGCTAGATTGCGCTGTCGCAGCCCCTCCTAAGCATCGGCCCCAAACCCGGATGCAAAAATCTCGTTTGTGGGTTGGCGCAGCATTTGGTATGCTTTTGACGCAATCCAAGTTCACCATCGTTATACTCTTTACAGCACCGCAGTTGGGCATGTTGCGGTTCGTTTAGGGACCCGTCCCCCCGCCCGTTCTTCCTAGGTTTTTTACGCACCCGGAATGCTCCTCCCCTTGCAGCGGTGCGTAACAACGGCGTTTCTTGTAGCTGGTCTCGTCTGTGTACTCCCGCTTGAAGAAGTGAAAGGAGAAGGTCATCATGATCGGAGGCTTTGCCAATCGCCTCGCCCGCATCGATTTAACGACGGGCGATATTACGTACGAACCGCTCAACGAAGAGGACGTGCGCAAGTATGTCGGCGCACGCGGCCTGGGCGTCAAGTACGTCCTGGACAACGGGCCGGACGTCGATCCGCTTTCGCCGGACAACCTGATCTGCATCATGAACGGGCCGTTGAGCGGCACCGAAGTGAAGATGAGCGGGCGGTTGTGCGTGGTGACCAAGTCGCCGCTGACCGGCACCGTCACCGACAGCCACATGGGCGGCTGGACCGCAGCCAAGCTCAAGTGGGCGGGCTTCGACGGCCTGCTCATTCAGGGCAAAGCCGAATCGCCCGTCTACCTCTACGTGGAGAACGGCGAAGTCAGCATCCACGACGCCACCGCCATTTGGGGCATGGATACCGACGATGCGGTGCGCTACCTGCAGTCCGAACGAGGCGACGATTGCTCGGTGATGGCGATCGGCCCCGCGGGCGAGCACCTGGTCAAGTTCGCCAACTGGATGAACGAGAACGAGCGCTCCGCCGGGCGCGGGGGCACGGGCGCGGTGGGCGGCTCCAAGAACCTCAAGGCCATCGTCATCAAGGGCGACCGGGCCAACCAGCCTAAGCCGGTGGACCGGCCGGCCTTCCGCGAGGCGGATCGCAAAGCGTTGGCTGCCATTATGAACGAGGAGGTGGTCACGGCCCCGCGTAAGGGCGGGCTGAGCGTCTATGGCACCAACGTGCTGATGAACATCGTCAATGTCGTGGGCGCGCTGCCCGCTAAGAACGCCCAGCACACCTCTTTCGAGCTGGCCGAGAACCTGGCCGGCGAGCACGTGCGCGAGACCATCCTCATCGAGGACCCCACCTGCCACGCTTGCCCGGTCGCCTGCAAGAAAGCCTTCGAGGTCACCGAGGGCAAGTACAAGGTAAAGGGTGAAAGCTGGGAGTACGAGTCGGGCTGGGCCTTGGGGGCTAACTGCATGACCGGCGACACCGCCGCCGTCGGCTACATGATCATCCAATGCAACCGCATGGGCCTGGACACCATCGAGATGGGCAATGTCCTGTCGGTCTTCATGGAGGCGACAGACAAGGGGCTGACCAATGGCGACAGCCTAGCTTGGGGCGATGCTGACGGCCAGATCGCCGTGATCGAACGCGTGGCCCATCGCGCGGACAGGATGGCCGACATTCTGGCCGAGGGCGCAGCCGCAGCCGCAAAAACACTGGGCGACCCCGACATGGCGATGTCCGTCAAGGGGCAGGCCATTCCGGCCTATGACCCGCGCGGCATCAAGGGCATGGGCATCGGCTACGCCACCAGCAACCGCGGCGCCTGCCACCTACGCGGCTATACGCCCGCGGCGGAAATCGTCGGCAACGTGCTTGGCCCGGCCGAGGTAACCGACCGCCTGGCCTGGGAGGGCAAGGGCAAGCTGGCTGCCATCTTCCAGAACGTCCACGCTATGACGGATTGCCTGGATGTGTGCAAATTCTCCACCTTCTCCGAAAGCCTGGACGACTATGCGGCGCAATTCACCGCAATGACCGGCCGGACTGTGACGGCGGACGAACTGCTCACGGTAGGCGAGCGCGTCTATAACCTGGAACGCTACTACAACAACCTGGCCGGCTTCCGCGAGGGCAGCGACTACCTGCCCAAGCGCTTCACCGAAGAGCCGGCGGACGGTCAAGGCTCCGAAGGCTCTCTGTGCGAGCTGGACAAGATGCTGGAGGAATACTACGCCGAGCGCGGCTGGGTCAATGGCGTCGTGCCGGAGGTCAAGCTGCGGGAGTTGGAGATCGATCTGGTGCAGACCGGCTAGGCGAGTTGCGGGTTAAGCCATATTGCCGCCAGGGAGTTGCGCGTTTCCTGGCGGCGCCTTCGCAGGGCGGAGTTGATCCACTCAACTTCGCCCTGTTTGATTGGCGAGTAAACACAGCCCGCCTGTCTAAGTACAATTACACTCGTCCTTCGGGATTGACGTCGAGACCCTTCACTTCGTTCAGGGTGACAGTAGCCCCAGGAATTCGTGACACCGTACCTAGTCCGTGGCGAAGGCGCGCTGCGCGTGGCTGCGCGGGAAGATATCCAACACATGGTCGGGCTGGAGCGGCGTGTCCGCCCCGGCAAGGAGGTCGACGTTGCGCCCGCTGCGGAAGACCATGATGGTGGGCTGCATATCGCCGCGATCGTCGAGCAGGTTGTCGCGCAACGCCGGCGCTATCGCAGCCAGAGCGGTCAGGGCTTGGCACACGGTCGCGCCGGCGGGCAGGTCTACGTCGAGCGAACGCAAGCCGCTGCGCCCGCGCAGTGTGCCGTAGATCCGCGCTTGCATGGTTCAGCCGCCGCCCACGGGCGGGAAGATGGCGATGCTGTCATCCGGACCGATGACCGTGTTCATGCCGTCGAGGTAGGCGATGCTGCGCCCGTTGACCATGATCTGAATGCGGCGCTGCAAATTGCCGTCGGCGTCCAGCATTTCGGGGTGCAGGTCGGGCCAGCGCGCCACCATCTCGTCGACCAGGTCGCGGATGGGCTGGCCGGGCTGCACGGTTGTGGGTACGTCCGCGCCGCCAATGATGGGGCGCAGCGTGGCGTATACTTTCACCTTCACAGAGTGGTTCCTCCGCACGTATTCGATAGGGCCGGGCTGTGATTCTACCACAATCCGTGCTACTTTCGCAGCGAGCCAAATTCACATTTCGGGATTGACAAATGAGCGCGGGGCGCGATAATCGGGGACGTTCGCGCCGCCCTGTTTGTACACGCTTTGCTCTCCGGCGAATCCTCCCCCTAGCCGCACGTCGCACGTCGCCCCGTCTGGGCGGGTGAACGCGCCGTCACATCGCACCGGTGCAGTTCGTGCGCCGGCGCGAGGGGAGAGGATCCGTTCGATATAAGGAGGGAATGATGATTCGCGTGCGTTCTGTGCTACAGACGAAATGGGGCAAGGCGGACGAGGTCGCCGCCGCGTTGAAGGAGGGTATGAACCAGTTGGCAAAGGAGATGGGCGGGCGCAATCCGCACGTCCTCACCGACCTCAGCGGGCCGTTCCACCGCGTGGTGGAGGAGATCGATGTGGAGAGCCTCGCCCACTGGGAGCAGAACCGCGGCAAGCTCTTCTCCCATCCCGAATTCGCCAAGTTCATTGCACGCGTGGACGGGCTGATCGAGTCGGGCTACCAGGAGTTCTTCACCATCGAGAGTTGAGGTGCGGTTTCGTCGAAATGAAACAGCCGGGCATCGCGCAGATGTCCGGCTGTGTATTGCTTTGGCGCCAGCGAAACACGCTTGCTAGTCGACCGCCAGCATGACCTCGGTCGCCTTGATCAGGGCCGTCACCTCGGCCCCGACTTTAATGCCCAGGTTCTGCACCGACGTCATGGTGATGACCGAGACGATCTCTTGGCCGCCCGCTAACTCCACAACGACCTCGGCGGTGACGATCCCCTCTTTGACGCTCTTGACTTTGCCGGGCAACTGGTTGCGTGCGCTGATTGGCATGGGACGATTCCTTTCTGCTGGTTCAAGCGAACCTTCCGGCAAATGAAAAGCCGGATATTGCGCCACCTTGTTTTTGGTACGGCAACAGTATCACAGTCGAACCGGCAGAGGCTGCAAGCTTGCTACCGGTTGCGCCACGGCTCCGAATCCGAGACGAAGAGCGGCGAACCGAACTCCTCCACGCCGTACTCGCTGATGACCTCCTGCGTCGGCACGGAGATGAACCAGTCGATGAACTGGTTGGCGACATCCCCCTTGATCTGGGGATTCTTGCCCGGATTGACTGCGATTACGCCGTAGGGGTTGAACAGGATCGGGTCGCCTTCGACCAGGACCACGAGTTCGGTCCCTTCCAGGGTGCGGGCCAGGTAGGTAGCGCGGTCGCTGAGGGTGTAGGCCTGCTGCTCGTCGGCCATAGTCAAAACTGCGCCCATGCCCTGACCTGCCGAGATGTACCAGTCGCCCGCCGGTTCGATGCCGGCCGCGGCCCAAATCTGGAATTCCTTGACGTGCGTACCAGAGTCATCGCCGCGCGAGACAAAAGGGGCCTGGGCGCCGGCGATCTGCGCGAACGCAGCGGCTGCATCGCTTCCGCCGGCAATGCCCGCGGGGTCGTCGGCTGGGCCGACAATGACGAAGTCGTTGTACATCACATCTTCGCGGCGGACGCCATGCCCGGCCTCCATGAAGGCGTCTTCGGCGGCGCGTGCGTGTACGAGGACTACGTCGGCGTTGCCATCCTCGCCCAGCTTGAGCGACTGGCCTGTACCCACGGCGATCACGTCAACGTCGATGCCGTATTCCGCTTCGAATAGGGGCAGGATCACATCGAGGAGGCCGGAATCGCGCGTGCTGGTAGTGGTGGCGAGTACGATGCGATTTTCGCCGCCGGGAACGGGAAACTCCGGCGCGGCGGCCGGGGCCGGCTCGACCGGCTGAACGGGCTGGCAGGCCGCGCTCAACGCGACGAGGACGATCAGGAACAGCGAGACGAAGAGCTTGCGCTGCATATGTCTTTCCTTTCCGGGTGAATTGAACGGTTGGCTAATAGATCATCTCGCCACGCACAAAGGCTGCCGTGCGCGGGTCGCCGGGCGACTCGAAGAACGTTTCGGCATCGGCGGATTCGACGATGCGCCCATCCAACATCAGCGCCACGCGGCGGGCCAGCCGTCTGGCCTGAAACACATTGTGCGTGACGAGCACGATGGTTGTGCCGTGTTCGCGGTTGAGCCGGGCCACGATCTGCTCGATCAGCCCTACGTTATAGGGATCGAGATTGGCCGTCGGCTCGTCGAGCAGAAGCGCATCCGGCTGCAGGATCATGGCGCGGGCCAGGGCGACGCGTTGGGCCTCGCCGCCGGAGAGCGTGCGCGCGGGCTGGCGCGCCAGCCCGCCCAAGCCGACCTCCTCCAGCGCAGCGTGGATCTGCTCGCTGCGGTCGCTCTCGCCGCGCAGACGCAGGCCATAGCCCACATTGGCTTCCACTGAACGACGCAGCAACATCGGCTGCTGAAAGACGGTGGTCACGCGGCGGCGCAGCGCGAGCGGGACCTCTTGGCTGTTGTCAAAGGTCTTGCCGTGAAAATGGATTGTGCCGGACGTCGGCGGCTCCAGGAAGTTGAGCAGGCGCAACAAGGTGCTCTTGCCCATGCCGCTTGGCCCGATGATCGACAGGATCTCCCCGCGGCGGATGTCTAGATGCGCCACATCCAACACAGTGCGATCGCCGTAGCGCTTGGTCACATTGCGCACGGCGTAGAGGATGTCGTCGCCGTGCGCGGCATTGTTGTTGCTGGCGTCGGTTTGGGCAGCGTTGCGCGTGTCGATCATCAGTCGAAGGATCGCCCCTGTAGGCGCACAATGAGATAGTTGGTGAGAAAGGCGATGCCGACCAGGATGATGCCCAGGGCGATCGCCAGGTCGAAATTGCCTTTGCTGGTTTCGAGCACGATGGCGGTGGTCAGCACGCGCGTGCGGCCCTCGATGTTGCCGCCGACCATCATCACGGCGCCGACCTCGGAGATGATGCCGCCGAAGCCAGCCACAATCGCAGCGATCACGCCGATACGCGCCTCGTCCAGCACGGCCCACGTCACCTGCCACTGAGATGCGCCCAACGCCCGCACTTGCAGCCGCATCGCCGGGTCCACCCCGCTTACCGAGGCCATCGTGAAGCCGGCTACGAGCGGAAAGGCGATAATGACCTGCGCCGCCACCATCGCCCCTGCCGTGAACAGGCTAGGAACGAAGGACAGGTTCAGGCCGCCCAGAACGCCGCTGCGCGAGAGCATCAGATAGACGAATAGGCCGACTACGACGGGCGGCGCCGCCATCCCCGTATAGACGGCGACGACAGCCAACTTGCGGCCCGGAAAGCGGGTAAGGGCCAGAAGCACGCCGCCGGGAACGCCCAGAGCCGTGCTGATCGCCAGGGCGATGCCCGACACTTGCATGGAGAGAAGAACGATTTCAAATAGGGCCGAGTCGCCGGAGGCAATGAGACGCAGCGCCTCCATAAACCCGCGAGTCAGATCGCCGATAGGTCCGCTCCTTTGTCGTTCGTCTACAATTCGGCCAAGACTTGGCCCATGCGGCTTATCTCGTAGCCGCCCAGTGCGGCCACGCTGCGCAGGAACGCCGGCGTGGGCTTGCGCAACAGCGCCAACAGCGGGGCCAGCAGTTCGCTCGCGTAGTGCTCCACCGGAATCACCAGGTCATAGCGTTCGCTGAACAGCGGGATGAAGTCCAAGTTTTGGGCATGGGCGGCGGCTTGAATGCCCATGCCGCAGTCGGCATCGCCGCCGGCGACCGCAGCGGCGACCGCAGCATGCGAGGACTCCTGCCGGGCGTAGCCGCGAATCCGGGCGGCGTCCAGCCCGCGCTTGCGCAGTTCGTGGTCGAGCAGCAGCCGCGTGCCCGCGCCTTGCTGGCGATTCACATAGCGGATGTCGGGCCGCGCCAGGTCTTCTATGCCGGTAATATTCTTGGGGTTGCCGGGCGCGGTGATCAACCCCTGGCGTCGGTCCACAAAGCCCAACAGCACGACATGGCGGCCGTAGGGCGTCAGCACGCGGCGGATGGCGCCGATGTTGTAATCGTCCGTGTCCTCGTCGAGCAGGTGCGAGCCGGCGAGATGCGCCTCATTGCGCTGCAGGGCCAGCAGCCCGCCCAAGCTGCCCACATGCGCCGAGACGAGCGTGACGTTCGGGTCTTGGGCGTGCAGGTAGTCGCCCAGCAGGTCGAGCGTCATGTCGTGGCTGCCCACGGCGACGATGGTCCCGCGTGCGCGCCGCAGAGCAGGCCGCACGTCGGGCAGCGCGGGTGACGGTGCAATAGCCGGTTCGGTCAAATCCAGGAGCGCGGCCGCGTCCGGCCCGTTGACGCGCAGGTCGGGAATGGCGGGGTAGAGCGCGGGCTCGGCGGTGACCAGCGTTGCATCCAGGCAGAGCGCCTGTGCAGCCAGCATCTGGGCGAGACCCACGGCGCCGCCGCGCTGCCCGCCCCACCAGGTGATGACCTGCCCCAGCCGTTGCGCGGCGTCGGCGTCGAAGTCGACCACGCGCAGCGGCAGCAGAAAGCGCTCCAGAGCGAGCCGGTTTTGCGTCGGGTTGCGGCTGTTTTCGGCGCGCGCCTGGAGCACGGCTACCGTCAAGGCCGATACGGCCGCGTCGCCAGGGTTCAAAGCGGCAAACGCCGGCAAGAGTTGGCGCGGGCGCGTGCGGATCAGATACAGGCAGTAGGAGGTGTCGAACAGGAAGCGCGCGCTGTTTTCTGCGCTCGGCGGGTTATTCAGGGACATCGGCTACGAAATCCTCAGTGAACAGGTCGAGGCTGTCGAAGAGCGATTCCCAGGGCGCGGCGTAGGGCAGGAGCAGGACGCCGTTGCCCAGCCGGTGGACGTAGACCTGGTCGCCCTCGAAACGAAACTCCTTGGGGAGACGCACGGCCTGGCTCTGTCCGTTCTGGAACAATTTCGCTGACTTCATAGCCCTCCTATGGCGCAGGCGCAACAGATCCACCCGGCGCAGACCGGCCCGGGGGATCGCCGGCCTGCCGGCGTACGCAGGTCAAAGTCCCAATAGTATATATCACCAATATATACTATTGTGCGCGAAGAGTCTAGCCAAAGCGGCGCGTTTGGTCCATTTTAAATCGGGGGCGAGTTGTCATGCTGAGCATAGCGAAGCATCTGTTGGTCGGCTAGACCCTTCGCTCGGGGACCCTCTGGGTGCAGGGTGACAGCTTTCACGTCCTAAAGATGAAATGCACCCGGGCGCGTCGGTCTGTGGGTGCGGCATCCTTAGCACATGAACCGCACGTCCGGCGGCAAGGATGCCGCCTCTACGATCTTTCTGCTAAGAAACGGGGGAAGACTCGAGCCAAAGCGACTATTATGGAAATTTCGCCCGGCAAAAAGACACATCTGCCGGGAAGGCGGCAGTTTCCTGGCAGATGTGTCGGCGCTCCCGGCCATAGGGAGGCGACGCCGGGCCTTTCAAGCGCGAAGTAAGGCTACAATTCGGCCAGCACCTTGCCCATATTGTCTGTGCCGTAGCCGCCCATGCCCTGCACCGCCTGCTTGAAGGCCGAGTCCGGCTCGCGTAGGATTTGCAGCAGGGGGGCGAGCAGGTCGCTTTCGTAGTACTCGACCGGGATCACCAGGTCGTAGCGCTCATGGAAGAGCGGCACGAAGTCCAGGTCGAGAGCGCGGGCCGCGGCGAGGATGCCCAGCCCGGTGTCGGCTGCGCCGCTCTTGACCGTGGCGGCTACGGCTAGGTGGGTATACTCCTGGCGCTCGTAGCCGGCGATGCGCCGCGGGTTAAGCCCGCGCTGTTTGAGCGCATAGTCCAGCAGCACGCGCGTGCCCGCGCCGCGCTGCCGGTTGACGAAGACCACATCCTCGCGCAGCAGGTCGTCGAAGGCCTGGATGTTTTTGGGGTTGCCCTTGGGGACGATCAACCCCTGCTCGCGGTCGACGAAGCCGAGCAGGACCACATGCACGCCTTGCGCGGTCAGCAGTTGGCGAATGTAGCTCACGTTGTAGTCGCCGGTCTCCTCGTCGAGCAGGTGCGAACCGGCCAAGTGAGCCTCGCCGCGCTGCAGGGCGAGCAGCCCGCCCAGGCTGCCCACGTGCGCCGAGGAGAGCGTCAGGTCGGGGCTGCGGCGTCGCAGTTGATCAGCCAGCACGTCCAGCGTCATGTCGTGGCTGCCGATGGCGACGATGGTGCGCTTGATGCTGGAAAGCGGGCGCAGCAATTCGACCTCTACGGTGGCGCCGGCATCGTAGCCTTCGGAGAAACGCGGGATCGTGACGATGCCGTCGGCCTTGACCAGCGACATGAGCACGCCCGCCCCGCCGCCTAGCGGGGTCGCCACCATGCGCTCACCCACCTGACCCACGGTCACGCGCAGGAAGTGGTCTTCGCCCATCGGGGAGAGCGTCTTGCGCGTCAGCGTGGCGTCGATGCGCGGGCGTTCCGGCGGCTGAAGACCCTGCCAGCGATACAGCACGGGCATGACGATCCGGTCGAAAGTCATGGCGGCTGAGACGGGGAAGCCGGGTACGCCGACCAGCGCCTTGCCTTGCGCCACGCCCAACACGACCGGATGTCCGGGGCGGATGGCGATGCCGTGGACGCGCAGTTCGCCCAGTTCGCGCACGATGGTCGAGGTGTAGTCCTCCGAACCGGCGGACGAGCCGGCGTTGATGGCGACGAGGTCGTGCATCTGCAGAGCGTCGACCACCGCCGCCTTGATCGAGGCGTAGTCGTCGGCCTGGATGGGCAGGCGCGTGACGGCGCAGCCGGCTTCTTCAGCCTGTGCGCCAAGCATGAGCGAGTTGTACTCGATGATGTCGCCCGGCTGTAGATCGCTGCCCGGCTTCACGAGTTCCGTGCCGGTGGGCAGGATGGCGACGCGCGGCCGGCGATAGACCGTCACCTGCGTATGGCCGGAACCGGCGATAGCGCCCACGTCCTGAGGGCGCAGGCGGTGGTTGGCCGGCAGCACCAGTTCGGTGGCGACCATATCCTCACCCATCGGGCGGACGTCGGCCCACGGCGCGATGGCGGAGAGGATCTCGATGTAATCAACGCCCTCTTGCCAGACCGGCTGGGTGTTCTCGATCATGATGACCGCGTTCATGCCGAGGGGCAGGGGGTCGCCCGTGTCGACGGGGAGGGCCTGTTCGCCGACGCGCAGGAGCAGGGGGCTGGTCTCGCTGGCGCCGCGCGTCTCCTCGCTGCGCACGGCGTATCCGTCCATCGCCGCGGCGTGGTAGTGGGGCGAAGAGATGCGCGCCCACACCGGCTCGGCGGTCACCCGGCTCAGCGCCTGGTCCAGGGGAACGGTCTCCGCTCCGAGCGGTCCCCACAGGCCGTGCTCTTGCAGCGCGGCGTGCCAGCTATCCAGCGCTTCGCTCAAGGCCACGTCCTGCAGATAGATGTTGCGCTCGTGCGCTGTCGGTTGATGTGATGTCTGTTCGGTCATGGCTGTTCCGGCTTTATGTAGTGGCGGATGGCGTGAAGCGGGCCGTCCGCAGGACGATGGCGATTCGACGCAGATCGGCGTTCTTACCAACTCTCAGCGGCGCCTCAACATGATTTGTGCAGTTGTCATTCTGAGCCGAAGGCGAAGAATCCTTGTGTGGCGGACGATCGGATTCTTCCTCCCTCCGGTCGTCAGAATGACAGAAAATCGGCGCCAGAGCACTCAGTGCAAATAGACAGTAACCCAAGCCCCTTCGCGCAGGCCGCCGGAATCAAGCGGGATCTGCACCGCGCCGTCGGCGTGCACCAGGGTGTAAATGAGGTTAGACTTGCCCAAGACGGGCACGGCCCACGTCTCGCCGTCTCGTTCCTCCAGCCGCACCTGCACATAGTCCTCGCGGCCGGCGGCGGATGCCAGGTTGCGCGCCAGCCGGGCCTGCACTTGCTGCTTGGGTCGGGCTTGGGCGCCAAGCGCAGCGCGAATGGCGGGAGCGACCGCCAGATCGAAGATGACCATGGCGGAGACGGGGTTGCCGGGCAGACCGAAGACTGGCACGCCGTCGCACACGGCGATGATGGTCGGCTTGCCGGGGCGGACGCTCAGCCCATGGACGAGGATGCCGGGCTTGCCGAGGCCGGCGATCACCTCGACGCTGAGATCGCGATAGCTGACCGAGCTGCCGGCGGAAAGCACGACGATGTCGTTCTCGGCGTGGGCTTGGGCCGCGGCCGCCTGAAGCGCGTCGCGGTTGTCGGGGATGATGCCGTAGGCGACGGGCGCGCCGCCGGCGCGGGTCACCAGCGCAGCCAACGAATACGAGTTGATGTCGCGCACCTGTCCGGGCGCTACAGGCTGATCGGGCGGCACGACTTCATCTCCGGTGGAGAGGATGCCGACGCGCGGCGGGACCGCGACCGTGATCTGGGTGATGCCCAGCGCCATCAGTCCGCCGATGTCCTGGGGGCGGAGAAGATGGCCCGGCTCCAGGATGGGGTCGCCGGCGCGGATATCCTCGCCTACCTGAATGACGTTCTCGCCCACGGCGACGGGGCGCAGCGCCTCGATGCTGGCGTCGTCGACGCGCTGGGTGTTTTCCACCATGACGACGCTGTCGGCGCCGGCAGGGATCATGCCGCCGGTGTGCACCAACGCGGCCTCGCCCACGCCGATCTCTAGCGAGCTGGCTTGGCCCATCGGCACTTCGCCTGCGACGGACAAGAAGGCGGGCAAGCTGGAGGATGCGCCATAGGTGTCGGCGGCGCTGACCGCGTAGCCGTCCACCGTGGAGCGCGGGAACTCGGGCAGATCTTGCGGCGATGCCAGCTTCTCAGCCAGCACCCGGCCCAAAGCGGCGGACGTGAGGATGCGCTCGGTGCGCGTCTGCGGCGAGTAATGGCGGAGAAAATGCCGCCATGCGTCCGGCGGTGTAAAGACGTTGAAGAACTCAGGCATCTTGTGTCAATCCTACGCCGTGCAAGGGCGTGATTCCTGGACGAGCTGCGAACACAACAGCCCGCCGGAGGGTTCCCGGCGGGCTGCGAAATACGTATAGCGCTGCGCAAGGAGCAGCCCGAAACGGCGCCTGCTAAGTGGTCTCCACCTTGGTCTTATCGGCGGATTCCTTCTTTTCTGCCGGCGCGGTCTTCTCGGCGGCATCGGCGGTTGCGCTCTTTTCTTCGCCGCCGTTCTTGTTTGCGCCGTTCTTGCCGTTGCTGCTGTGCTCCACGGCGCCGTTCTTGTTGCCCTTCTTGCTGTCCGTCACATACCAGCCGCTGCCCTTGAAGTGGATCGCGGGGGGACTCATGCGCCGCACCACATTACTGCTGGCGCATGCGCTGCACGTGGGCGTCGAGGTATCGGACCACGTCTGAATCCGTTCAAATTCGTTTCCGCACTCCTGACAGACAAATTCGTAGATAGGCACGGCTGTTCTCCTTCAACCTTGACCGCCCGCCGAACATGGCTCGGTCTTCGCCAACGCTTAACTCGTCGTTCTACAAGCTACAAGAAGCCAAAAAAGCCCGAAGGCCCTACACAAGACGACAGTCGCCTACCGGCAACTGTCACGTTGCATTTCCTGTCACAGGTTGCCCGTCGAGCCAGGTCGTTGTACACTAGAACCTTGGCGCGAACCCGGCGACAACCTTATTTTCGCGCCCAACCAGTATAAACAGGACGCAGCGGATTGTCGAATCCGGTTGCAGTAACGTTTTCAATTCTACAACCGTATTCCTATTTTATGCGCTAGAATCTCGTTAGAATTGCGTCTGCAAGACGCTTGCACCCGAATCGGATACATAATGGAGAAGTGCAGGCCGCATGATGAAATACCGCTTTATGACCCAACCGCTGGAGACAGGACTATACGAGCCGGAGGGCATCTACCTAAGCACGCCTTTTGACGGCACGCAGCAGGTCATCCAGTTTTTCGGACAACACCCCAATCACTATGCGCAGTATCGCTACAACAGCATCGCGCTCAAAGGGCATCCAGGCATCGACTTCGCCATGCCGCCGGGGACGAATCTGTTCGCCGTGGACAACGGGCGCATCATGGCGATCAGCTACGAGACCGGCGGCTTCGAACGTTACATCAAGATCGAGCATCGCTGGGGCGAATCGTTCTATGCACACGCAGGCGATGTACAGGTGGAGGCGGGCCAGTTGATTAAGCGAAACGACGTGATCGCCGCATCCGGTCCCAATCGCCTCGGCGTGGAGCCGCATATGCACTTCGCCATCCGCGTGACGCCCTACAACCGTTTCGACGGCTGGGGCGGGTTTATCGATCCGTTGCCCTTCCTAAATCCGAGCAACATCGTATTGCCTGACAGCGAGGACGAAGCGCTTCACCCGATTATTTCGCATGACATGGCCGATGAAACGCCCGGTATGCGTCGCCCTTGATGGATTGCTATGCGATATGTGGATAGTTTTTCCCGATCGAGTCTCTCTGAATAGAATCATATAATAGGTAGTACTCTCAGTAGTCCCTGGGGAAACCGGGGATAAACGAAATCGGCAATGGCAGAGCTTAGCGTCAGCTGCTATATGTAGTCTATTCTAGGTCGGGGCAACCTAGATCGACAGACTAACGGATGCGCCTGGCGCGCCCGAGGCTGTTGAATAATTCAAGGGATGACGGTAGAATAGAAGGGAAGACTTTTCTCGCCCGATGCGCCCCGAATACAAGATGTTGTGGCGGACGCCTGTTCGGCAACAGACCGGCAGGAAAATGGGGATAGATGGGGAGAGTGTATGCGCAGCTTGTCCCCAAGTTATCGCCAGGTTGTGCTGCGAAAATTCGGACGCAAAACGCAAGCGTGTGTACAGTTGTATCGCTGACGGCGGGGACGGCAGCAGACGACAGCGCCAAGCCACCGTCGCACATTTGGAATTGCTACAGGATGTAGCCCATAGCAGAGGGGGGATGCCCCGATGACTGATACGATTCGCGTGTTAATTGCGGAAGACCATACCGTAGTGCGCGGCGGGTTATGCGCTCTGCTGGAGAATGTGGACGGCATTGAGGTGGTGGCTGAAGCCGCCGACGGCGTGGAGGCTATTCTAAAGACGCGCGCCATCAAGCCGGATGTGATCCTGATGGATTTGATGATGCCACGCAAGACGGGCATCGAGGCCATCGAGGAAATCAAGCGCGAGAACCCGAATGCGCGCATCTTGGTGCTTACCAGCTACTCGGACGACGACAAGGTGTTTGCCGCTATCAAAGCCGGCGCCCTGGGTTATTTGCTCAAGGAGACCTCTACCCAGGATTTGCTGCAGGCCATCCGCGACGTCTATAACGGCGAATCTTCTTTGCATCCCGCGATTGCGCGCAAACTCATCCGCGAATTGAACCGCCCTTCGACTTTGCCGCCTTCTGACGAGCCGTTGACCGAGCGCGAAGCCGAGGTGCTGGTGCTGGTGGCGCGCGGCCTGTCTAATCAGGATATCGCCGATAAACTGGTCATCAGCGAACGAACTGTACGCACGCATGTCAGCAATATTCTAGGCAAACTTCATCTGGCGAACCGCACCCAAGCCGCCCTCTACGCACTCAAGGAGGGGCTGACCAGCCTAGACGATGTGCAAACTTAACGCCATATGCCTGCCGCTTAGGCGGCACAGATTGGCCGGGACGTCTACGGCATTTGTATGATGTCGGGGCGTTTTGAGCGTGATATGATGGGTGCAAAGAAAAGGGGCGTCTTATGACAGAGACGCCTCTTTTATGACAGCAAGACAGGCAGCGATTCAGACGACAGGACGGATAAAGACAGCAAGCGTGGCGCAGCGCCGTTAACCGATATGTCAGACCGAAGGGACGCAGCGGTCGGCGGCTGTCCAGCCAACGTAAGGCGGGAGTTTTTTTATGCCTCAATATCCAACACCTCGACGTAAACCGATTGACGACGCTGATCCGGTGGCGGCCGACAGCGTACACGACAGCATACACGACGACGACAGCGTGCGCGTGCTGGTGGTCGATGACGAGAAAGTGATTCGCAATTTATTGCAATTATCGTTACAGCGCATGGGCTACCAAGTGGTCACCGCTACCGACGGACCGGAGGCGTTGAGCCTGTTCGAGGCTCAACATTTCGATTTGGTATTGCTCGACATCCTAATGCCGGGCATGGACGGCTTTCATGTGTGCCGGGCGATCCGCAAGTTGTCTGACGTGCCCATCGTCATGTTGACGGCGTTGAATCGGCCGGACGACATTGTTTTGGGCTTGGAACTGGGCGCGGACACGTACATTACCAAGCCTTTCACCTTTAAGGAGGTGGAGGCGCGCATCCGGGCCATTTTGCGCCGCGCCGCCGGCCGGACGGAGAGCGAATTTGTGCAGGTCTTGGAGCATGGCGACGTGAAGCTGGACAGCGATCTGCGCGCGGTGACGGTGGCCGGCAGCCTGGTCGAGTTGACGCGCACCGAATACCGGCTGCTGCACAACCTCATGACAAACGCCGACCGCCCGTTGAGCAAAGATCGTCTGCTGGAAACCGTCTGGGGTTATGAGGCCACCGACACCAATTCGAATATTGTCGAACTGGCGATCCGCCGGCTGCGCAAGAAGTTGGAGGACGATCCCTCTAATCCGCGACGTTTGGTGACGGTGCGCGGGGTGGGCTACAAGTTCTGCCCGCGGTATGCCGGCCACGGCCGCAACGGCCAGCCGGCGCCCGCCGAAGCGCAACACCGCCGCCCGCCCGTCGATCACTGGCTGCCTGTCGATTCTAACGGTTCTAACGGCGCCAACGGCGACGAGGACGAGTAACCGGCGTTCGTTCGCCGGCGAAATGGGGTTGAACCGATGAGGATGGCCGCCGCGTACGCGGCGGCCATCCTCTGTTCGCGCCCTTCTCCTGCTTCTCTCTGCGGATGTGATACAATGCGCGTAGAGAGGGGAGCGAGACGTCGATGAAGCCGATGAAGCCGATGAGGCCCATGAGGCCCATGAATACCCAAAGCATGCCAAGCGGGAAGAAGCGGCTGCTGCGAGGGGCGGCTTGGGTTGTAGCCATGCTGTTGCTCGTTGTGACAAGCGGCTGTGTCGAAGCCGGCCGGCTCGTCGAGCAGTTGTCCGCATCGGACAAGCAGGAGACGCCTGCGCCCAGCCCAACGTCCCTGCCTGAAAGCGAGGCGACGCCTATGCCCGCCGCCGGCGATATCGCGGCGGACGTACCCGTTGCGGCTCTTGTGGACGCGGCCGGGCTCGATATTGAAGAGCGGCGCATTGTCGACGTGTACGAACGGGTAGCCCCTTCGGTCGTTTCGATCACGACGCGCGTTTTGCGGCGCAACTTCTTTTTTGAGGTGACGCCCGAAGACGGCGCGGGTTCCGGCTTTGTGCTGGATCGCCAGGGCCACATCTTGACCAATTATCATGTCATCGCCGAGGCGGAGCGCATCGAGGTCAACTTCGGTGAAGACACGGTCTATCCCGCCAGGGTTGTCGGTCTGGATCGGCGCAACGATATTGCCCTGATCCGAGTGGACGCACCGCCCGAGTTGTTGGAGCCGGTGGAGTTGGGCTCGTCGGCCAACCTGCGCGTGGGCCAGCGCGCCATCGCCATCGGCAACCCGTTTGGCCAGTTTGGGCGTACACTGACTACAGGGGTGATCAGCGCGCTGGGCCGAACGCTGGAAGGGCAGGACGGGCGCACCATCACCGGCGTCATCCAGACGGACGCAGCCATTAATCGCGGCAACTCCGGCGGCCCTTTGCTCGACAGCAGCGGGCGCGTCATCGGCATTAACACGGCCATCTTCAGCCCAACAGGCGCCAGCGCCGGCGTCGGCTTTGCCGTGCCGGTGGACACGATCCACCGGGTGTTGCCGGACCTGTTGACGCTGGGACGTTACCGCCACCCCTGGCTGGGCATCCGCTACGCCTATGCCGTTACGCCCGGCTTGGCCGAAATCCTCAAACTGCCGGTCAATCAGGGGCTGTTGCTCGTGCAGATGTATAACAATGCGCCGTTGGCCGCGGCCGGCGCACGGGGGGCGCAGAGCGAGGCGATTATCGGCAACCAGCGCGTTTATATCGGCGGCGATATTCTGCTGGCGGTTGACGGCGTGCCGGTCAGCCGCTTGGAGGAACTGGAAGTCCTGCTGGAGGACAACTACCGCGTCGGCGATGTGGTGACGGTCACGCTTTTACGCGACGGCAGGGAATTCGCAGTACAACTGGAACTGGCCGAGGAGCCTAGCTGAGCCGCCGGACGTTTGCAGAAAAGACGTTTGCAGAAAAGATGTGCGCCGGGCTACGCTCAGGGACCCGGCGTTTTGTTTTGCCATTTGATTGCTGTCGAGCGATCGAGAAGAGGATTAGATGAAGCATTCTCTAACGGATGTGCCGGGCGTGCGCGTCGGCCACTGGACGGATCGGGCGGCGGGAACCGGCTGCACGGTCGTTCTGTGTCCAAAGGGCGCGGTCGCGGGCGTGGATGTGCGCGGCGGCGCGCCCGGAACTAGAGAAATCGCGCTGCTGGACCCGACCTGTACGGTGGATCGCGTGCATGCTGTGCTGATCGGCGGCGGCAGCGCCTTCGGACTCGCCGCGGCTGATGGGGTGATGCGCTGGCTGGAAGAGCGCGGTCACGGCTTTGACGCCGGCGTGGCGACGGTGCCGATCGTGCCCGCAGCTATCCTTTTTGACTTGGCGATAGGCCGGGCCGATGTGCGGCCGGACGCCGCGGCGGGCTATGCCGCGTGTGAAGCCGCCCACGACGGGCCGGTGGAACAAGGCTGTGTCGGCGCGGGGACCGGCGCTACCGTGGGCAAAGCGCTGGGCATGGCGCAGGCGACCAAGAGCGGCATCGGTTCCGCCAGCCGCCGCATCGGGTCTGACCTGGCGGCGGCCGCCCTGGTCGCAGTCAACGCAGTTGGCGATGTAATCGATCCGGCGGATGGCCGCATCATCGCAGGCGCACGACGGCGGGAAGGCGGGTTCGCCGGCTCCCAACAGGTAATGGAGAGCGCGCAGGAGCGTATGGCTCAGGTGTGGCGCAGCGGCAACACGACCATCGGCGTGATCGCCGTCAACGCGGCGCTGACCAAGACGACGGCGACGAAGGTCGCACAGATGGCCCATGACGGTCTGGCGCGCGCCATCCGCCCGGTGCATACGCCGGTAGACGGCGACACCCTGTTTGTCCTGTCGCTGGGCGATGTCGAAGCCGACCCGGGGCTGATCGGCGCCATCGCCGCGGACGTGACGGCCGCCGCTGTGCTGGCCGCGGTGCGCCAAGCCGTGGGGATGTTCGGCCTCCCCGCCACCCGTGACTTGGGCGGTGCGTAAGAGGACGAGAGACAGTCTCTTC
>Ga0334888_1002620_pt1 | contig 19360 bp, 18 predicted proteins | sample GraSluR1_MG_FD_207227 | JGI IMG/M metagenome (GOLD analysis project Ga0334888, IMG submission 207227) | Sludge microbial communities from methane-producing bioreactor in Wageningen University, Netherlands - Granular Sludge_3_08-R1 | ecosystem: Engineered > Bioreactor > Anaerobic > Unclassified ...
TGGCGACGGACCCGGTATACCGTAAAATGGGACTGGGGAAGGCAGCAGTGCTGGAAGGCATCCGGTGCTGCGGACAGGCGGGCGCCAGACAGGCTTATGTTGGATCGTCCCAGCAGTTTTATTATCAGATCGGGTTTCGTCCTTTGCCTGCCGGCACGTTTTGGCAAAATCAATAGATAAAGTTCATATCAATAAGGAGTATTCGATGAAAGCAGCTTTAATAGTAATTGATGTGCAGAAAGCTTTTTTTGAGGAAGATGAAAGTACAACCCGTTCGCTGAATACTGCGATCTTGTATATCAATACAGCGATTGAAGTATTCCGCAAAAAAGGCCTGCCCGTGATCAGCGTGCAGCATGTCAATGAAAACGAAAACCTGGTGCCGGGAGAAGAAGGCTTTGATCTGCCGGATGCGCTGCAAATCCTGCCTTCGGATGTGCATATTCACAAAACATATGGCAATGCGTTTAACAAAACGCCTCTCCTGGAAGAATTGCGCAAACAGGGGATTGATACGGTTTTTCTGACAGGGTTTTGCGCCGAAAATTGTGTCCTGTCCACCTGCCGCGGCGCTAAAGATTTGGATTTAACACCGATCCTGATACGCGGTGCTTTGGCGGGCGGTCATCCAGAGCGCATCAAATTTGTCGAAGAGGTTAACGACCTGATTTCGTTGGGCGCTTTGTACAAAGCGTTGGAGTAGATTTACTTTGCCAGCGTTTCCAGCTCAGTGACGACCCTGTCCAGTTCCTCAACCAGGGGAGATTGAAAACACTGCTGGTAGGTGGTGACCAGGTTGCGGTAGTACCACAGGGTACCATCTTTGCCGCCGCGGAAGCGGGACCACAGGTTTTCGCCAATGGAACGATAATCGCGCAGAACGCTGGTGGCGTTGTGCAGTTTATCGCACGCCGAAACGAGCAGCACGGAAGGGGATGCGCTGCCCAAATGGGCGATATAGTCTTCCTTGCGATCCCGCCAGGGCGGCTTGGGCTGCACGTCGCTGTCACTGAGGCCATTGACAATCTCAGTAACCGTATCGCCAAAGCGGCGGCGGATCTCCTGACGGGTGACGTCACCGCCCTGATCTTCAATGGCATCATGCAGCAGAGCCGCGATCGCTTCGTCTTCATTGGCACCGTATTCCAGAGCCAGGGCCGATACGCTCATTAAATGAGCGATGTATGGCACCTCGCTGCCCTTGCGGACCTGGGTGCGGTGTAATTCGGCAGCGTATGTCATCGCTTCGGTAAACCGTTCTGTCATGGGCATGGTGTTGATTTCCTTACTGTGAAATGGACGAATGTCCGGTTTCATTTTCTGGACAATTGTCAGACGTGTGTGTTATACTTGCTCCGCTTTATCAACCCTATTATCCCACACGTCTCTCGACTGGGACCGGCGTGCTGCTGAGAAAGGCAGTTCGGCCCCGGAATGACAGAGGCGGAGGAAAAACGCAAAGGAGAGGTTTAAAAATGGCTTCTATCGTATCCATGAAGGCCCTGTTGGAAAGTGGTGTTCACTTTGGTCACCGTACCAATAAGTGGAACCCCGCAATGAAACCCTTTATTTTCACCGAACGCAATGGTATCCATATCATTGACTTGCAGCAAACGGTGAAATCCCTGAACGAAGTATACGGCATCGTGCGCGATGTCGCCGCCAAGGGCGGCACGATCCTGTTCGTGGGCACCAAGCGCCAGGCGCAGGAAACCATCCGTGATGAGGCGGAACGCTGCGGCATGCCCAGTGTGACAGAACGCTGGCTGGGCGGCACCCTGACCAACTGGGTGACCATTCAACAGCGTATTCGCGAACTGGAACGGCTGGAACGGCTGAAGGAAACCGGCGAGATCAATCTGCTGACCAAGAAGGAAGGCCTGATGATCGACCGCGAGATCGGCCGTTTGATGATCCGTCTGAGCGGTATCCGTCACATGGTTGAACTGCCTGACCTGATCTTCGTGGTGGACGTTACCCGCGAATTCACCGCTATCCACGAAGCAAACCTGAAGAATATTCCTGTGATCGCATTGGTTGATACCAACTGCAATCCTGTCAATGTGGACTATCCCATCCCTTCCAATGATGACGCCATCCGGGCGATCAAGCTGCTGGTAGGCAAGATCGCCGATGCCGTTCTGGAGGGCAAGGCCATGCGCAAGGACGACATGCAGGAAGAGGAAGACAAGACCCCGGCAGCCCAGGCCTCCCAAACCACACCTCGCTTCACCAAAGAAGAAGAACTTTCCGATGAAGAACTGTTGGGCGCATCCACACTGGCAAAGTTACAGCCCGAAGAGACAGAGGAAACTGCTGAAGAAGCCCCCGCAGTGGAAGAAGCTGTTGAAGCACCTGCAGCCGAAGAAGCACCTGCGGTGGACGCAGCAGATGAAGAAGTGCCTGAAGTTGAAGAAGCAGACGAAGCTTCTGCTGATGAGACCGAAGAAGAGCCTGAAGAAGAGGACGATGAGGAGTAAATCTCCCCTCGTTTACCGAATTCACAGATTTTCACTTGAAGGAATGAAGAATGGCAACAATCACAACTGAAATGATCAAAGAGTTACGAAATACCACCCATGCCGGGATTCTAGACTGCCGCAAAGCGCTTGAAGCTGCTGACGGTGATTTCCAGAAGGCGCTGGATTTCCTGCGGGAAAAAGGCCTGGCAACAGCTGCCAAACGCGCCAGCCGGGTTGCTTCTGAAGGCGTTATTGAACTATACTCCCACGGTAACGGCCGTGTCGGCGTTATGGTCGAGGTAAATTGCGAAACTGATTTCGTAGCCCGCTCCGACGATTTCCGCACCTTTGCCCACGAAATTGCCCTGCAGATTGCCGCAGCTTCCCCGCTGTATATCACTGCTGATGAAATTCCTGAGGAAGAGATTCAGCACGAAGCCGAAGTCGCCGCTGCCAAAGCCCGCGAAGAAGGCAAACCGGAAAATATCCTCCCCCGCATTGTAGAAGGATATTTGAAGAAATACAAGGACGATAACGTCCTCCTGCAGCAGACCTACATTCGTGATGACAACCTCACCATCCAGGAACTGCTCAACCAGACAATCGCTTCCACAGGTGAAAACCTGGTGATTCGACGTTTCGAGCGTTGGGCACTTGGAGATGATTCTGAGAGCGAAGAAGAATAAACAGAGAAAGGCCAGCCAATGGGTTGGCCTTTTTTTTTTGAAATACCTTCAATCATTTTATCGATTGTGTATCGATGCGTACCGTTAGATCAGCAGAAAGATGAAAGGACAGATAAATGTCAAATGTCAAATATCGCCGTGTCTTGTTAAAGATCAGCGGGGAAGCGCTTGCCGGTGAAATGGGCATTGGAATTGATGCCCAACGTGCCATGCACATTGCCGAGAAAGTACGCGATGTGCGCGAGCTGGGCATTGATGTTGCCATTGTGATTGGCGCCGGCAACTTCTGGCGCGGACGCCAGGGACTGGAACTGGGCATGGACCGCGCCACAGCCGACTATATGGGCATGCTTGCCACGGTGATGAATGCCCTCGCCCTGATGGACTCGCTGGAAAGCAAGGGCGTCATCACCCGTGTGCAGACGGCGATTGAGATGCGCTCGGTGGCCGAGCCGTACATTCGCCGGCGGGCGATGCGCCACATGGAAAAAGGCCGCGTGGTGATCCTCGGCGGCGGTACGGGCAATCCGTATTTTTCCACCGACACGGCAGCTGCCCTGCGCGCGATGGAGATTGGCGCAGATGTGCTGATCAAGGCCACCAAAGTGGACGGCGTGTATGACAAAGACCCGCACGTGCATGCCGACGCGGTAAAGTTTGCTGAACTGACCTACCTGGATGCGATCAGCCGCCGTCTGGAAGTGATGGACAGCACCGCCCTGACGCTGTGCATGGATAACGAGATGCCGATCATGGTGCTCAACCTGTGGGAGGATGACGTCCTGCGCCGCGCCCTGCTCGGCGAGAAGGTAGGCACCCTGGTTTCGGGGTAAGAGAAAACACAGGAATCGCAGGGTGGGTTGGCAACCCACCCTGTGGATAATATTCCACCTTGACATTTGTTCTCTTTCTGGCATAATAGAGGACGAGATCGCACAAGTCACCAAAGGCTGTGACAGAGGAAAGTAGTTCAGCGGAAACCGACAGGGACGCGGGTGCATGACTGAGACGCCCGCCCGGTGAAAACAGAACGAAGTTCCCTCTCGAGCCGCCCGGGGGAACGCCCCAACAAGGCTACTAGTCCGGGACGCAGGCGCAGCGTTAACCGCGCAGCCAACCGCCAATCATCACCAGGCCGTTGGAGAAAGCGGGCTGATTTTTGCAGCCAAGAAGGGTGGTACCGCGGATACCCCGTCCCTGAACCTGGGACGGTTTATTTTTTAAACCACAGGAAACAAAAATATCCTGAGAGATGAAGGAGGATGTATGCCCGAACAAGATGGTACGAAAAACCAGGATGAGCTGCTGCAACAGTTACAGCAGCAGTTGGCCGAGGCGCGTCAAACCGGTCTGGCATTGCTGGATACGCTGAAAGATGAAGATGCGCTGGCGAAATGGCGCACCCATCATTTGATGCGCAAGGCAGTCGTAACCGAGGTGATGAAGAACCTTTCTACCCTGCCGCCGGAAGCACGCCCGATGATCGGCCAGGCCGCCAACAAGGTAAAACAGGAATTTGAAGCCCGCCTCGCCGCACGACAGGCGGAGATCAAGCAGGCTGCTTTGGCGCAATCGCTGAGCAGCGACCACCTGGACATCACCCTGCCCGGCCGCCAGCCGATCCACGGCGGTCTGCACCCCGAGACCGAAGTGCTGCGCGAGATCTATCATATCTTCGCTGAGATGGGCTTCCAGGTATACCGCTCGCGCGATGTGGAGACCGAGGAATATAATTTTGAGCTGCTTAATATCCCTGCTCATCATCCCGCCCGTGACATGTGGGACACCTTCTTCACTACCAAAGACGGCGTGGTGCTGCGCACGCACACCTCGCCCGGACAGATCCGCGTGATGCGTGAATACGCTCCCGACCCGATCCGCGTGATCCTGCCGGGGATGTGCTACCGCTATGAGCAGATCAGCGCCCGCTCGGAGATCCAGTTCAATCAGGTAGAGCTGCTGGTGGTAGGCAGGGATATCACCTTTGGCGATCTGAAGGGAACATTGAACGATTTTGTGCGCCGCCTGTTTGGCCGCGAAGTGCGCACCCGCCTGCGACCCAACCACTTCCCCTTCACCGAGCCCAGCGCCGAGATGGACGTGGAATGTTTCATCTGCGGCGGCACAGGCTGCGCCGTGTGCAAACGCTCCGGCTGGCTGGAGATCCTCGGCTGCGGGATGGTACACCCCACCGTGCTGCGCAACGGCGGGTATGATCCCGAAGTGTATTCCGGTTTCGCCGCGGGCATGGGGCCCGAGCGTATCAATATGCTCAGGCATAAAATCGAAGATATTCGATACTTCTGGGCGAATGATGCCCGGTTTTTGGAGCAGTTTTAATCATTTGTAGGGTGCGTTGCTAACGCACCCTTGAACAAGATGAATTATTGGTGCGTTTTGAACGCACCCTACATTTGTGATTACTCACGAAGCAAGCGAGGTACCATGCAAGTCCCACTTTCCTGGTTAAAAGATTATGTTGATGTAGACCTCCCGATTGAGGAGCTGGCCCGTGTGATGACCATGGCGGGCATGGAAGTTGAAGCCATTCAGGTTGTCGGCCTGCCGATGCCCGAAGGCGACAAGCACGGATTCAAGATTTCCGGCCTGAGCTGGCCGGCGGACAAGTTCGTCGTGGCGCAAATCAATGAAGTCCTGCCTCATCCCGACGCTGACCGGCTGGTATTATGCCAGCTGGACGACGGGGATGGTGTGCGCACTGTATTGACCGGCGCGCCCAATCTGTATGAATACAAGGGCAAAGGCCCGCTGGAAAAGCCGCTCAAGGTGGCGTACGCCAGACTGGGTTCCGTGCTGTACGACGGTCACAAGCCCGGCTGGGAGTTGACCAAACTCAAGTCCGCCAAAATCCGCGGGGTGGTGTCCGATTCAATGGTTGCCTCGGAAAAGGAACTGGGTATCTCCGAGGAACATGAAGGCATCATTATCCTCGATGACGACGCCCCCACCGGTATGCCCCTGGCCGAGTACATGGGCGATGTGGTCTATACTTTTGAGGTACTGCCCAATATGGTGCGGGATGCCTGCATCGTCGGCGTGGCGCGTGAGATTGCTGCCGTGCTGGATTTGCCTCTGCGCAAACCCGAGCTGACCATGCTGCCCACCGGCCCATCTATTCAAGGACATGCTTTCATTGAGATCACTGACCCGGAACTCAATCCGCGCTTCGTGGTGGGGCTGATCAAAGATGTGAAAGCCGTCCCCAGCCCGTATTGGGTGCAGCGCCGGCTGCGCCTGGCGGGCACCCGTCCGATCAACAGCATTGTGGATGCCACCAATTACTGCATGCTGGAATGGAACCAGCCGCTGCACTCTTTCGACTATGACGTTCTCGTCAAGCGGGCGGGCGGCAAAGCACCGACCATCATCACCCGCGCCGCCAATCCCGGCGAGATGCTGACCACACTCGACGATGTGAAACACAAGCTGGAACCCTACACGATCCTGGTCACCGATACCGCCGGGCCGCTGTCCCTGGCGGGCGTGATGGGCGGACTGGAATCGGAAGTGACCCCCGAGACAAAGAACGTACTGCTGGAAGGCGCGAACTGGAATTTCATCAACGTCCGCAAGACCATGCAGGCCGATCACCTCTCCTCCGAAGCCGGGTACCGCTTCTCCCGTGATCTGCACCCCGCTTTGGCTGAAGGCGGCGTGCGTTTGGGCCTCGATCGCATGGCCCAATGGAGCGGCGGGGAGATCGCCAAAGGACTGGTAGATGAATACCCAAAGGTCTATCAGGACCCGGTAGTGGAGATCACCGAAGCGTATGTCGAGCGCAGCCTGGGGATCAATATTCCCGCGGAGACGATTATTGACCTGCTCACCCGTCTTGAGTTCGAATGCAGCGTCAAAGGGGAGACGATTTTCGTCAAGTCGCCCGATCACCGCACCGACATCGGCAGCGGGGTGATTGGCAGAGCCGACGTGCTGGAAGAGATCGCCCGCCTGTATGGGTACGACAATATTCCGGCTACACGCATTAGCGATGAGCTGCCCCCGCAGCGCCGCAATGACGCCCTGGAGCGGGAAGAACGCCTGCGCGATGTGCTGGCGCAGCTGGGCATGCAGGAGATCATCACCTACCGCTTCACCACCCCGGAGGCTGAGAGCAAACTTCTCCCGCCTGATGTAACACAGCCGGTGGTGGAATACGTGCGCATGGCGAACCCGATTGCCGCCGACCGCACCGTCCTGCGCCGCACCTTACTGCACCAGATGCTGGAAGTCGTTGAGCGCAACGTGCGCCAGCGCGCGCGTCTGGCTTTGTTCGAAGTTGGCAAAGTTTTCCTGCCCGTTGAAGGCGAGCAGTTGCCCGTTGAGCCGCGGCGTTTGTCGCTGGCAATGACCGGACAGCGCTTCCTGCCTGCCTGGGATCAGAAGCCGTCTGGCGAGATGGATTTCTTCGACCTGAAAGGGATCATCGAATCCATGCTGGCGGCCTTGCATATTGAAAACGTGACCTACACGGCTGGCGAGCATGCTACTTTTCATCCCGGCAAATGCGCCAATGTGTGGAGCGGGGATGTGCTGCTGGGCACCTTCGGTGAAATTCACCCGCTGGTCAAGGAACAGTACGAACTGGAGAAAGCCCCCGTACTGGCCGCAGAGCTGGACGTCGAAGCCCTGCTCAAGGCGATGCCCCTGCGCTACGAGACCGTGCCCGTGCCCGTCTACCCGCCGGTGCTGGAAGACCTGGCCGTGGTGGTGGACGAAGCCACTCCGGCGGCGGCTGTGCTGGACGTGATCCGCAAGTCCGGCGGTAACCTGCTGGAAGACGTGTTCCTGTTCGACATCTTCCGCGGCCCGCAGATCGGCGAAGGCAAGAAGAGCCTCGCTTACTCGCTGATCTACCGCTCGGCGGACAAGACTCTCAGTGACAAAGACACGCAGAAGATACGCAAGAAGATCATTTACATGCTCGAGAAAGAGCTGGGCGCAAAATTGCGCAGTTGATCTCTATCCAACCTTCTAGTTTATGGGAGCCGCGGTGAACAAAATACAGCAAAACAATTCACACAATGGAACGTTTTGTTGTATAATATTTCATGTAACCGAAACGTCAAACTATGAAGGTTGGGTCACATAAAATATTATGTCGCTAAGTAAAGCAGAAACCGATTTTTTAACAACATTTTCTTCAGCCGGAAAACGGGTATTCACATACCAACAGGCTGTTGCGTATTGGCAATCAAAGGTAGCTGCAACGAATACTTTGGGCCGCCTGGTGCGAAAAGGCTGGCTCCAGCGTCTGGAACGGGGATTGTACATGATCATTCCACTGGAGGCTGGACCCAAAAGACTCTGGTCAGAGAATGCATTATTGCTGGCTGGTCATCTGATCTCGCCTGGGGCTGTGGCGTATTGGTCGGCTCTTCGTTTTTGGAATATGACGGAGCAAATTCCGCAAATTCAATTTATCCAGACCACGAAACGGAAAAGACCTCTAACGATCCAGGGAACCGAATTCCAGTTCATCCACGTAGTAGAACGTTATTTTTTTGGGAACGTCACCCGGAAAATTGAAGACACATTCATAATGGTGACAGATCGAGAAAAGACTCTTATTGACGCAGCCAGCCGGCCTGATTTGAGTGGCGGAATCGTTCAATTAGCGCAAGCGATGAAGTCTTCTATGAATTCGATTGACTGGAATAAAGTAGAGCAATACCTGGAACAATGGGGCGGCGGAGTGGTGGCCAAGCGGCTAGGGTATCTGGCAGAAACACTATCTTTACCGATACCTGACGTGGATTCAAAAATAAACCGTTGGCAAAACATGATCTCAAAAGGGATCAGCCAATTAGAACCCGGTTCTGGACGAACCGGCCCTGTGATCACCCGCTGGCAACTTCAGATAAATGTTCCCATTGAATCCTGATACCAAAAATGGAATTTTAGATGATTAGTGAAGCTGAAATTCGCCGTACCGCGGCTGCCACACAAGTTGATCCCATGGTAATGAATCTGGATTATAGCCTTGGGTGGTTCCTGCTCGGTATGTTAAAGACTGGGGATCTGTTTGGTGGTTTGATATTCAAAGGCGGTACCTGTTTACGAAAGTGCTACTTTCCAGAATATCGTTTTTCAGAGGACCTGGACTTTACGGCCACGAAGCATCTCTCCCCTGCCGGGATGAAAAAGTGGATCACCAGAAGTGGTGATTGGATAAGGGATCACGACGGCCCTGATTTTCACATCCAGCCGATTCATTTTGAAGTGGTAGAGGATGAATACGGAAGCGAATCTGGTTTGCTGTTTCAAGAGACCTGTATGACATTTACAACCTGATTTCGACCGGAATTGATATGCAGGCGGTTAAACAGATTTTGCCCGGGAAGTTTGAGGCAAGGGGATTAAGCCTGAATGGGATTAATAGTAAAAATATCGAGAAACGGCGTTCTGAATTTGAAACAGATTGGGAACGTCGGCTTCATTATTTGGTAATCAACAAAGGTCTGGATTTTGAGACAGTCTGGCAGTGCGTTTTACAACTCATGAATGAAATCATCAATCGCCCATAATTGAGACCCAATGATTTATGGATCAATAAGGTAAGAGGGGCTGTATTTCCTGGTTTTTCACGGCGAAACCCGGCCCGCATTAAATTTTAACTTTTTATCCATAATCCATTTTTAAATTTGAGACACAAATTGTCACATCCCTCCCCTTTTCAGCGTCTTTCTTAATATAGCTGCAATTAACAAAAAGACCCTGTAAAGGAGCCTCAATGGATGAAACCAAAATTCTCGCGAAAGAACCCTGTATGTCTATGATGAATGAATCGAAAGAGGCAAGCCAGGCAGAACAGGTCAACTTTACTGAGCTTTACCGAAAGAATGCTAACCCAGTCTTCTATTATCTCTACAGCCGCGTGCGCAACGTCGCAGATGCCGAGGACCTGACTTCACAGACTTTTTTGACCGCATTCGAAAATCTTTCCAGGCTGCACGACCCGCTCAAATTCACGCCCTGGGTTTTCACAATTGCCCGCAATAAAACACACGACTTTTTCCGCAAATCCCAGCGACACCCTGCCGTGGACTTTGACGAAGAACTTGAACAAGTTAAAGCGGTGAGAAGGAAACTTTCCCCAGCAGATGAGGATCGTTTGAGCGCTCTGGAAAGCCTCATTACCTGTCTCAGCCCGCTCGAGCAAGAGTATCTGCGCTTGCGTATTGTGGCAGAACTGCCATTTGCCGAGATCGCCTCGATCCTCCGCGAGCCTGAGACTCGCATCAAAAAGAGATATTACCGGCTCCTGGAGCGCCTGCAAGCCCAGGTGGAGAAATAAAATGAACGAACTCACTTCTTTTGAGAAAGAGATAAAGCAATCCTATCATTTGCCTGATGCCAACCCGGCTTTCTTCAACCGTCTTGAAGTGAATCTACAGGCATCTCAACCGAACCCTGGAGTAAAAGCAAAAACCACTTTCCGCTTTTCCCGTGGGTGGGCTTATGTTATGTGTATTTTTCTTTTCGCAGGCGCCGCGGTCCTCGCCATTGGACCTTCCAAAGTCCTGGCGCAGATACAAGCCGTCTTCGGATTCGTGCCAGATGTGGGCATTGTGGATACCAGCTCGCCTTTCAGACAACTATCTGAGCCAGTGAGCGATACGAAAGATGGAATTACCATTACCATTCAATCCGCCTTTCTGAGCGCTGATCAGACGATCATCACCTATGCGATCTCCGATCTGCCCGTTGAAATTAAACGTGCCAGATTTGGTGATCCAGCATGCCTCTCACCTGCCTATCTAAGCTTGCCGGATAACAGCAAAATTGAAGCAACAAGAAGCAACAGCGGCCTCGCGCCGGACGGGTCATACGTCAACAATCTCCGCTTCAGCGATCCGTTCCCGGTGGATCTCAACCAGACCACTCTGGTTTTCCCCTGTCTGGAAGGTACGGCGAAGGGCAAGGGACCTGAAGACTGGCAGTTCGCTCTTGCCTTCAAGCCCGTACCTGAGGACCTGGTTGTTTACCCGGCCACCCTCCTGCCGCCTCAGTCCGAGATCGACAACGTTGTTCCTGCTGCGGCTGAACCTGCCGCACAACCTGAGACTGAAACGAATGCCTCTGTGATGCCCGCCATGATCGTTGACGGAGACCGCCAGGACGAGATGGTAGTCCTTGCTGTTGCTGAACAACCGGAGGTGTACTGGGTTACCTGGGCTTATCCCTATCAATTCGAAGAAGGAATCCAGCGCAATGGACAACTCTATGTTGATCCTTTCAACCGTTTCCTTTACGATGCGAATGGCAAACCACTGCCGGCGCCAGATCATGAGACCCAACTTAAACTTTGGGATTATGAAGAAAGCCTATTCAAGCAGCTTTCAGATCAAGACCAACTGAAATACTATCCTCATACGATGTACACGATTGTTGTGCCCAAGTCTGGTGTTGCCTTCCCTATTTATGCCAAACAAAATGTGTATGAGCGTTCCTTCCCCGAAAAAGAGGCGTATGTTGATGTTGAATTTGATGGCAACAAGGTACAAGCTTCGGATGAATCCGTTAAAATCAACCGTGAAATCCAGATCGGTTCAGTCAAATTCGAATTGGAAGCCATCGAGAAAAACCAGTTTGGCGGATACTCCTTTCTCTTCGATGGGGCCGAGGGTAAGGTCGTCCAATGCCAGGCTGGCCTGGTTGAATACACAACCAACATGGGCGGCGGCAGCAATTTCAACCCGGATGACCCTTTCCACTTCTACCAGGCAGAAATGTACTCGCAAATTCCGACCGGCATGCTGACCGTGCGTATTTCTCAGCCGGCAGTCCTGGGCGACCTGATCAGTTTCATCGGCACCTGGTCGCCTGAAAAATAGCAGCTTTCCTAAAGATTGACAAAGTTTTGAAAAAGCGTTGGAATTTATCCAACGCTTTTTCACAATACTACTGGGGTAAAAAACTAACATGCATAATTTTTTACAGTTTTATCCTAAGTCACCAAGCCTGCAAGATGAGCTGCACTTACTCCAGAAAGGCTTCTGCCAATTCATTCCGTACCAGCGCATAGCCGAAGTTATCTTGCAGCACCAGCGTGTAGCCCGGCAGTTCATCCCGTCCTGCGTCGCCGTAGAAGGCGTGCATCCGGGCCATGTCGCCCTGGTCGACGGCCTGGCCGACGATATCTTCTTGCGAAAAAAGGAGCACGTTCTCGCGGTCGAGGAGGATCACGTCCGGATCAAGTTCCTCAATATAGCTATAGCTTGCCAGATCCCAGTTCATTTCCACCCGCCGTGAGACGGTGGCGGGGGCGTATACGTGCCAGTCTCGGTAGACAACCAGCTGCCGGTCAAGGACGATCGGGTCAAAAACCTGCGTTTCCAGCTTCTCGTAAAACAGAATGCTGGGGGCGTTGTGTTCGCGCTGTAACTGGGTGGTGTAGATGCCCACGTCGGTGCGGATAAAGAGGGCAGCCTGCAGGAGAACCAGCACAATCATTGACCTCTTTGCCCAGTCCTGGCGTTTACTGCTGAACCTCAATTTTTCTTCAGGAAAGAGGTTGACCAGTGTCGAGAAAAGCGGCATCATGATCGGCAGCCAGTAATGCGTGCGGCGGGTTGCCAGGTTGAAAATGGAAATGCTGAGCGGGATGATCCAGGCCAGAATGATGCTGCTTTTCAGTCGGGTTTCCTTGCGAGCAATGCCCAACCCCAGGGCGGCGAATGCCATCAGCAGGAAGAAAGGCTGCCCGTAGTGGATGCGGATATCCAAGGGATAGCCTTCCGCAAAGAAGCTTTCCGTGTTGGAGAGGATAATGCCCTGGGAACTTTGTTCCCATTGCAGGGTCTGGTAGGCGATAATCTCGGCCCTTTCCTGGGGCAGAAGCAGCAGGGGGTTGGAGATGACCAGGGCGGCGAGCATGATCGCCACAAAGAGAGCCGCTTTGGCGATGGCTTTCGGCCAGGCCAGTTTTTTGGTGAGGATGCCCCACACGAGGTAAACGGGAATCGCCAGCACGAAGAAGGCGCCCATGTACTTGATCCCCGCCCCCACCCCGCAGGAGACCGCCGCCAGCCAGAAATTACGCCCGAAGCGCAGCCCATCACGGTCGAGGAAGAACAGGGTCAGCGCGACCGCGAGGGTGGCCAGCCCGTCGGGATGCCACCACAGATCATTAACCACTGTCCCCGGCAGGATCAGCAGCAGGACAAACAGGGCCACCGATTTCCACAGGGATTTGAATTGGGTCTGCATGTGCACCAGCAGCATGGCACTGGCAATCAGCGGCAGGACGTTGATCATCTGGCGCAGGGTCATCACAATCAGCGGGGTGTACGCCGCCCAGTCAGCACCGAGGATCAACTTCAACGGCAGCAGGGCCAGGGCCGAGAAGAAGTAAAACGGGTAACCGTAGAAGTAGTGCAGGTAGATGAGGAAATTGCGCGCGGTCTGGTAAAGGGTATCGCCGGGGGTGAGCATGCGGATGGCGTGCTCATACTGGGCGAATTCGTCAATCTCGAAAACGGAGAGCATCTCAGGCTCGCGCGCGCCGGTCAGGTTGGGGGCGATGAAGGCGGCGAAGTACACAGCGCCGATGATCAGCAGAATACGGAAGGTTTTTTTCTGGGTTGGTGTCATAGGGTTGGTTTAGCTAATCCTTACATAGATACCTGGCTTCAGAGTTGATCTCAGGATTGTCTGTGAGATTGCCACGTCGCCTCCGGCTCCTCGCAATGACAAAATCCGGTTTGTCTTCTCGGAATAAGGTAGCCGTGCCCTGAGCTTGTCGAAGGGGACGGCGGTTGGAGGTAGTCTTCCATGCATGCACGCTTCGGCCCCGTTCCAGGGTTATAACAGGCTCAGCGTGCGCTTGATTTCACTTCCTCACATACACCCGCCCGTGCGGGTCTTCATAGATCATTTGCCAGTTGTCTTCCCATTCACCAGTGTAGACCTGTTCGGGGAAAAGCTCCTGACCTTCTGATTTTAACACGATCACGTACTGCGCTTTCTCGCTGCGGGTGGTGGTGTTGCTGAACGCCTTGTCATAGACGTAATACGGCAGGCCGTTTTCCACCCACACCACGGAATTGTGAATGTTCTGCTGGGCATAGTCGTAGGCACTGTGGTAGCCGTCCACGCCGACGGTTTCTTCGTAGGGGTCGCGCAGCAGACGGGCGTTCCGGGGTTCTGCGGGCAGCAGATCTCGCTGGAACCAGACCACCGAGAAAGTCAGGGCGGCGATGATCAGCAGGGCCGCCAGCCGGGACAGGTGTCTGGCAGCCACCCAGGCGTACACTTTCTCGATCAGCGGGCTGACAATGGTCAGCAGGGCCAGCCAGGCAAAGCCCAGCAGGGCTACAGCAAACCGCCAGGCGATCTGGGTGGGTACGTCCCGGTGAACGAAGAAGGCTGTGGCCGGGGTAAACAGGAAGCTGACGAAGAGCACAACAAAGGCCACCGCCAGTGACCCGTTCAAGCGGCGCAGGCGTTTGATGAGGGTCAATGCGATGAACAAGACCAGCACGGCGGTTAATACCAGCAGGTTGCGCGGGATGTAGTTGTAGAAGAAAGGATTGTTGAAATTGGCGGCGATGCTCCACGACTGCACTTCCATCACGCCGGGCGAGAACAGGCTGCCCTGGCCGATCAGGTTGCGCGGAAGCCACAGCAAACCGGTGAGCATGGTCAGCCCGCTGAACAAGAAGGATTGCCAATTGTTGCGCATAGCCGACTTAAGGTTGCCTGCCTCCTGTCGCCAGCGGATGAGGACCAGCAGCCACAGGAAAGTGACAACATACAGGGCGTTGGGTTTGATGCTCAAGGCGATCATCGAGGTGATCGCCAGGCCGGCCGGGTGAAGCTGGGTCTGGTTCGCCCGGCGCCCTACCGGGGCATGCAGCAGAGCGGCCAGCAGGGCCGCGCCGAGGAAGAGGTCATTCTTGCCGATAGTGTACAGCAGCGGATGGAAGACCCACCACAGGTTGCTTTCCACGGGGATCATCCCGCTGAGAACAAGTAGATTTGTAAGGAAGAAGAGAACGCCGCCGGGCAGCTTAGTATAGCGCCGCGCCAGCAGCCACAGGGAGAGCACCAGGGTGAGGTTGATCAGGCCGTGTACGAGGCCAAACAGGGCTTCGCTGCCAGTCAGCGAAAGTCCCAGCGCCAGCAGGGACTCATAGCCAAAGGGGTATTCGCCGTAAGAGATGGTGAAGTCCCAGGCCGAGCCGGTGGCATACAGTTCGATGGCTTTGGGAAAATGATAGGCCCCGGCGTCCCATTCCAGGCTGGTGGCGATGGGCGAGGCCGGCCAACGGATGACGGGCAGGAGCACCAGCAGCACCAGCAGGATCAGACCGGCGGCATAGAGAGCGGTTTCGAGCGAGGAGGGGCGCCCCTGTTCGTCATCGGTGGCGGTGATGGCCTGCAGGAAGGTCAATCCGCCGCTGCGGATATAGAACCAGCAGGCGGCGACGTAGGCAGCCAGGGTGAGGATGATGGCCGCGGCGGGGGTGTACAGCTTGAGAAAGCCCAGCACCTGCCCGGCAAAGATGCCGCCAAAGAGCAGGGCCAGCAGGGCAGTGTAACCGTAGAGGGTGAGGGTTTTGCGTATTTTGTTCATAGTTATACCTGACAATTTCAGATTATAACACTCGCGAATCGGGGATTAGGCAATTAGGGATTCGGGAAGGGAATCAGTCAACCAGTCAATCAGGGATCAGGATTGGATGGAATGTTCCCATTGTAGTAACCACTTCAGGGGTTATCTTTGCGAAAGGGTAATGACTGATCGAAGGGTACCTGCAACGTGTCAGGCTGCATATCAACAAAAAAATCTGCAAGGTTTGGCCACCCCCCCGAGTGGGCCGTCGGAAAAATCCCCTTTCACGAGCATAGTGATGTATACTATTTGAATTGAGTCATATAGAGGGTCAATCATCATGTGACAATGTAATCTTTATGCAGCTTGGATTGTGTCAAAATTATCTTGTGATCCTGTTGACTTGCAGTCGAGTATGAGACTGGATAATTAATAGTTGGGCAGCATAATCAACGCTTCAGTGAGTAAAGGAGTCCGTCAATGACAATACCAACACCAGATGATGAGCGTGTAAAATCACAAGTCTCAAAAGAGCTGGAAGATGCTAAAACCTTAGCGAAAACTTTCAACTTTGAAGAAGTTAAGAATGGCGAGTGGTTCATTAAGTTACTACAGCAAGTCGTAAGGTCTTATGACCGTAATACAAGGGCTGCCTATTTCCAAAAAAAGTACCCCGGCCTGCCGCCGGATGAAATTGCAGATATTCTTACTTCGGTAACAGTAAAGTACGCCACTATCGCTGGAGCAATTACAGGAGTCGCCGCAACTGCGAACGAAATCGCCACCATAAGTTCGGCAGGACTAACAGCCGCATTATTTGTTGGGAGCATTGGTGCAGAAATGCTGTACCTTTCCAATATTCAAATGCGGCTTGTGCTGGATATGTCGGTCCTGTATGACTTGCAGTTAGACACGGAAGATCCTGAAGATATCCTCCTGATTTTCGGATACGCACTAGGCGTCGCGCCCACCGAACTACTTGGCAAAGGTTTACAAGTTGCGGCGCGTGGCGGCACAACAAGCGCAATCAAGAGAGTGGTGAGCAAAAGCACCTTGCAGTCCCTGCAAAAATTCGCACAACGGCTTGGCTTTAAAATTCTGCAAAGGACAATCATCAAATATGCGGTTCCCGTTGCTTCTGCCGCCGTGGGTAGTGGCTACAACTATATTGCCACGAAGTCCGTTGGGAAAATTGCCAAAATCCAATTCAAGAACAGGGGTAAGGTGACGGACGAATTACGGACAGTCATTTCAAAGCAGAACAGCTACGATTTAGCTATACCTGCCGCCGCAATGTTTATGGCGCAGGTTGACGGCAATGTATCGTCCAAAGAAAAGGAACTCTATCGGGCCATGCTTTCGCGAATGTCCTTTGAAGAGCATACGCCCGGTGATTTCAACAAACTTATTAGCAATGAGCAAAGCATTCTCGATGCCATTTCACAACTAGAAGATGTCGAATTGCGAAAAGCTTTGATTGAATTGTTAACGCTGATGGCTATCTATGACGGCGTTTTGACCACCGAAGAACGCGAATTCCTGACGAGCGCGGCTGAAAGATTGGAGATTACCTTGGACATCGAGCAGGTGGAGAAACGGGTGAATGAGTATCAGGTTATTATTGAAAAGAACATGCTTGAAAAAACGGCAGGGGCGATGGGTAGTGCGGCGGTAACTGCAATTGGCACGGCGGGAAAAGCTGCCAATAAACTCAAGGATGCACTTGGAAAAGCAGTGAAACGGCAGGATAGCGGTAAGTCTTCTGTTTCTCCTATCCCCACACAGGATGACCCCGTGGAGAGACTTAAGAAATTAAATCAACTACTTGAAGCAGGTCTGATAACTCAGGATGATTTCGACACGAAGAAAGCAGAGATCTTGTCTGCCATATAGGAGTGAAAACAGGTATTGTCCACGCCTGCCCACAAGCAGTTATACCCATGCCTTGCAAAATAAAGTCTTTATACCCGCCTGCTATTGGTGTAAAATAGATTCAGGTAATTCGCATGTAGTAATAACGGAGCAAAAAAGCCATGACGCTTGACGAGAAAATCCACCGATACGTGCAGAAACTTCCGTACGCATTTCAGGAAGAATTGTTCGATTTTGTCCAGTATTTACTTGTGAAGGCAGAACAACAAGAGAAGCAGGATTGGGCTTCTTTATCATTATCATCAGCAATGCGGGAAATCGACGATGAACCTGCTTTATATAGCACCTCAGATATTCGGGTGGATTTTGCATGAAAAAAGCGGGGCAAGTTGTTGTCTTTCGATTTCCTCAAACCGATCTGAATGAAGGTAAATTGCGCCCTGCTCTTTTATTAGGCAAGGTACCTGGCGATTATGATGATTGGCTAATTTGCATGATTTCCTCTCAAACACGTCAATATATTTCTGGTTTTGATGAAATTATCGAAGATATGTCTGAAGATTTCAAACAAAGCGGGTTAAAAGTGACGAGTGTAATTCGAGTTGGGCGTTTAGCGGTTGTGACAGGCGATATTCTACTTGGCGCAATTGGTGAAATTTCAAGTCAGCGCTTGTATCGCGTCAAGAAAAAACTATCCGATTGGTTATCTGAAAAATAGCGCGGAGTCTAACAAAGCATGCACCTGACGTGTGGGACTGTGCTTCGCAAGTGAGCCACTTTCAGGATTTGTGTTTTTCTTGTCGTCCAGGTGGACTCCACGCCACCTGGCAGTAGCTAATACAGTTCTTTGGCGAGTAAAGTTTCTTCATGGAAACACCAAATCTTCGAACAGGGAAATTTCTTCGTTGCCGTTTTTAAACCATTTTCATAGCGCAAAATGAAAAGGAGTAGACCATGAAATGTTACAATCATCCCGAAACCGACGCCGTTGCCATCTGCAAATCATGTGGTAAGGCTCTTTGTCACGAATGTGCTGTCGATGTAGGCAGAGGCATTGCTTGTAAAGGGATTTGTGAAGCAGATGTTCAAATGATCAACTCCATTGTTGACCGTAATACCAAGGCATATTCCACCTTAAAAAGCCGCAGTCTTTTTGGACCCATATTTTTGATCATCACTGGAATGGTTTTTGTAGGATATGGTCTGACTTCAGCCTATGCCTCAGGCCTTAGCATTATCTTAGGGATTTGTTTTGTACTGTATGGTGTGGTGGTCATGATTGCAAACAAAAGGTATATAGGGAAGTTGAATACGGAAAACAAACAAGCCGACCGATAAAAAACCAGGTTTGGTATTATCGCGTCATCCATTCCACTCCACAGGCAGGAAAGCAGGGTGAGTTAGCGATCCACCCTGCAAACTACTCCCCTTCTATGCGGATATATTTTATGATAACAGCGGAGGAATACTTTTCGCATAAGATAATCGCTCACAGATAAGATCATCCTCCACGCGGACGATATCCACGCCGCGAAGGTATTCCTTTCCCCATGCAAGTTTCCAGCGGATGACGCAGCGCTTGCCAAAACCAAAGATATCCTCGGTCTTGATCTGCACGTCGGGCAGCCTGGCAAACAAGTCAGCATAATACCTGGCAATGGCATCCTTACCTGTGTACACTGCACCGTCAGGGACAGGCGCAAATCCCTCAAAAACGCAACCCGCGCTGACCAACTGCATCATCCCGGCCAGGTCATGCTGGT
>Ga0334888_1002621_pt1 | contig 19349 bp, 16 predicted proteins | sample GraSluR1_MG_FD_207227 | JGI IMG/M metagenome (GOLD analysis project Ga0334888, IMG submission 207227) | Sludge microbial communities from methane-producing bioreactor in Wageningen University, Netherlands - Granular Sludge_3_08-R1 | ecosystem: Engineered > Bioreactor > Anaerobic > Unclassified ...
GGATCTCGAAGCCGGATCCGTCGGCGTTCACCTTCATGTAGACCGCCTCCCCCGTATTGCTGTTATAGAAGCCGAACCAGAGGGGCTTCCAGGGGGGGGAGAGGATGTTGATCAGGTTCTCCTTTCCCGGACTAGAGCCGGTCGTCTCCATCACAGCGTCGAGGCAGAGATCGGTCGTCTGGCCGTCGATCACCGGGTATCCGGCGTTGGTGAGGGTGAGGACGTTGGAGTCCCCCTTCTCAAACCCCAGCTCCGCCATGGCGTACTCTGCGGCGTCTGCGCCGAGCTGGTACATATCCACCCCTTCGGCCATGGCCATCCCCGGGACCAGGGCCAGAAGGAGGAGGGTCGTCGCTATAATTCGATCCATCTTCATATTATCAACTCGTCTGTCTTGCATTTTCATCTTCGAATCTGTAATACGCAAGACGTGAAGAGTAGTACGAAATTATTTATAACAATTTTGGTTGAAATTCATACTAAATAGATATCAGTTTTAGATCAGATGACGCCATCGGCGATCTTTTTCAACTGAATAATGGCAGAAGAGGGGCGCTGGTTACGAGGAGGCTCTGCCCTCGGAGACAGCGCCCCAACTGGATGGAGGGCATTGGCCTATGGAGGGATGCCGTGTCTGAGGAGGTCACGTCCTGTCGGAGTCAGTGCACCCCATCGGCATGAACAGCTTAATTAGTAATAAGTATTTCGGTTAAAATCATACAAAGACGGGGCAAGACTCCTCCAAAATGGACCGTCATCTGCAACCTCACCCCTTCAGGTCGCTGATTTCTTATACGAAATCGGATCAACCGTAATACAATGACGGAATTAAACGAAGCGGCGTGTTATCCTTCCCGGAGCGGCCGGGGATGACCCTGGCGATCGAGACCTCGGGGCTGACCAAGACCTACAACGGCGGGACGAAGGCCCTGGACGGGGTCGACCTGTCGGTCGATCAGGCGGAGGTCTTCGCCTTCCTCGGCCCCAACGGCTCGGGGAAGACGACCCTGATGAGGATTCTGACGACCCAGTTTCGGCCGACCTCCGGCGAGGCGCGGGCCTTCGGCCTCGACGTCGTCCGCCGCGGCGCGGAGGTTCGGAGGATGATCGGCTACGTCCCCCAGGAGACCTCCGTCTGGCTCGACATCACCGGCCGTGAGAACCTCCTCGTCTACTCCAAGATCTACGGCGTCCCCAGGAGCCGCAGAGTTGAGAGGATCGAGGACGCCATCCGCGCGATGGGGCTGGAGGAGGTGGCGGAAAGGATGGTCAAGACCTACTCCGGGGGGATGACGAGAAGGCTTGAGATCGCCGCCGCCCTCCTGGTCAAGCCGAGGATCCTCTTCCTCGACGAGCCGACGATCGGCCTGGACCCCTCGGCGAGGAAGGCGGTCTGGGAGAGCCTCACCGCCTTCAAGCGGGAGTGCGGGACGACGGTCTTCTTCAATACCCACTACATGGACGAGGCGGACCATTACTCCGACGAGATCGCGATCATCAGCCGCGGGAGGATCGTGAAGTCCGGGACTCCGGGGGAGCTGAAGCGCTCCCTCCACGGCGAGATCCTACAGCTCCGATTCAGCTCAAACCACCACCAGAACCAGAACCACAACGGCTTCGATGAACGGGCCCTCGGGAGGATCAGGGATCTGGATCTCGTCCGGGACGCTGCCCTCTGCGGCTCGCGGCTGGACGTCTTCGTCGAGGACGGGGAGAGGGCGCTTCCCCTGGTCATCGAGGCTCTGAGGTCGGAGGGGGTCACTTTCGAGAGGATATCGACGGCGAGGCCGACCCTCGACGACGTCTTCCTGAGGTACGCTGGCCCCCTCAGCTCCGGGAGGGGTGGAGATGGGCGATAGAGCCGGATTCGTAGCCGCATTCGCGCCCGCCGAGGTGTTCCGTCGATGACCTCCACCGCCGAGGACTCCCTCCGGGAGATGTTCGCCATGATCGAGCTGGAGATGAGGCGGCTGCGGCACGATCGGACCGAGATCTACACGAGAGCGATCCAGCCGATCCTCTGGCTTGCGGTCTTCGGGTCGGTGATGAGCGAGGTGAGGGGGATTCCCACCGGCGGCATCCCCTACATCGACTACATCACCCCCGGCGTCCTCCTCCAGTCGACGATCTTCGTCTCGGTCTTCTACGGCCTCACCATCGTCTGGGAGAGGGAGACGGGAATCCTCAAGCGCCTCCTCGTCGCCCCGGCCTCCAGGTCGGCGACCGTCATAGGCAGATCGATCGCCTCCGGCGTCCGGGCCGTCGTCCAGGCCCTCATCATCTTCCCGGTGGCGATCCTTCTGGGGGTGAAGTTCGTCCCCAATCCCGTCTACATCGTCGCCGCCTTCATCGTCCTCTTCCTCGTCTCGGGGGGGTTTGCGGCGATCTCGATCTTCGTCGCCTCCCTGATGAAGACCCGGGAGCGGTTCATGGGCCTCGGCCAGGCCCTGATCATGCCCCTCTTCTTCGCCAGCAACGCCCTCTACCCCATCGAGCTGATGCCGCCCGCCCTCCAGTACGTCGCCCTGGTCAACCCCCTCACCTACGCCGTCGACGCCGTCCGGGGGCTTTTGATCAGCGGCGATCTCTCAAACCTCGCCGTCGACGTCGCCGCCATCCTCGTCTTCGACGTGGTTATATTTGCGGTGGCGTCGGTCAGCTTCAAGAAGATCATAGAATGAGGGTCTGAGTAAAAGAGATCGCGCAGCTTCGCCCCGGCGGCGCCGGGCGGGCGGCGCGGCCCTCACTACGGCCCCATCTCCGCACCGGGCGAGAACTCGTCCAGCAGGGCCTCGAAGCGGGGGTCGTCCCGGATGAACTCGAAGTCGGGGTCCTGGCGCGCCCAATCCGCAGTTTCCTCCTTATTCTCCAGGGCGGTTCTGAGAAGTGCGAGGGCGGCGTCAGGGCTCCCGCAGACCGCCTCGAAGCAGGCGCGGTTGTATTCGCTCTCCTTCTCGAAGAGATCGCGGGCGGCTTTGCAGGCTTCGATGCTCTCGGCGTCACGGCTGAGCTTACGATAGAGGCGGCCAGGATTGCGTAAAGCGTCGCATACTTGCAGCCAGAGTTCAGCACCTAATGAGGTGGTTGAACCCCGTCTATCCTGCGGAGACCAAATTTTGATTTTATTGTAATTCCATTAATTCCATTAGTAAATACCACATTTTTTAATCTCAAATCGAACTCCGTGCCACATTTTTTGCATTTGATTCGGAAAGACCTAGGAGAGAGAAATGCATGACATTTGGTGCATCTAAATTTCATCGAATCCGCAAAGGGAAATAGTGTTTTTATAATATTTGGCCTATATCTTGTTACATCACTTGGAGCGATACGGTCAGATATCCACTCAGTTATGGCTCCCACTTCGTATTTTCCTTCGGCAACATCAATACAATAGTGGAATTCTTCTATTGGTGACCTCGACCAAAGCGTGTATCCATTTAATCCAAGGAAAATAAATGCTGTTGATATTCCAGTACGTTTTTGTCCGTCTATAAATTGGTGGTATCTCAGCAACTGATGCATAAGAAATGCCGCTTTATGAATAACAGTCTCATAAGGATCTTGACCAAAAATCTCTGTATTTTTTGCTCTATCAATTAGGGCTTCCAAACGGCTTTCATCTGAAATTCCTAATTCTCCACCAAATGTATTAATCATATCATCATGTATTTTCTTTATCTGTCTTCCTGTTAACCATTTTATCTTCTCTTTTGGATGTATTTTTTCATATTCAAGTATTTTTTCCCCCACACCGATATGAAAGATATCATCATCTGCTGGGATGTCTTCGAGTTGACTTTTATCGGTTACTAATGCCAAGTACTCCAAAACTGGAGCCCAGCTTAATTTTGCCATTTCTAATTGCACATCGAACATTGTGGGGCGCCCAGCTTTCCCTCTTTTTTTCTGACTCATTTCACTTTCCACCCACTATTTTAACGCGTTTGTTTTTCGTCCTAAATATACCCTTTCAGCAGCCTCCTCACCCTCCCCCGAAACTCCACGACGCTCCCCGAGTTCTCAATCCTCGTATCCGCCGCCCGGATCGCCTCGCCCATCCCCCAGCCGAGCTCCCGGGCGTCCCGATCCGCCACTGCCTTTGCGAGATCGGACTCGTTGGCGTCGTCGGACCTGCCCCGCGAGGAGATCCGCGCGAGCCGGACCTCGTCGGGGACGAATACCTCGATGAGCGAAAAGTCGTTCGAGCTTTCTCGAAAGAGGTCCACCTCGGATTTGCTCCTGATCCCCTCGACCACGACCACGGGCGCCTTCGTCTCGCGGATCTTCGCGAGGCACCGGGCGGCGATGGCGTCGGGGCCCTCCCGCTCCCGGAGATCGTTTCCTACGGCCCCGAGGTTTTTGTCGGTGGGGGGAAGGCCGCGGGCCGCCGCCTCCTCCCGGATGACGTCGCCCATGACGACGACGGGTATCTTCATCTCCCGCGCCACCTCTGCGGCCGCCGACTTCCCGGAGCCGGGCATCCCCACAAATCCCACGATCTTCATCCTCTTCCGTCTCCGTCTCGATCTTCAGCGTCCTCGTCCTTCCTCAAGGGATCGCTCGATTTCAACCTTTCTGAGCCGCCGGGGGAGGCGGGCCGGGGGTGGAGCTTTCGGAGCTGGCAGATCTGGAAGAGCTCCGTCTGGTACGGCCGGGACCTGTAGGATAGGGGCCCCTTCTTTATGGTGGTGTCGAGGCCGAACCGCTCCTTCATCGTCGTGGAGATATATGTGAGCAATTTTATAGGAACGGGGTCGAAGGGCTTCTCGCAGTCGCTCGGGAGCCCCTGCTGGAGGGTGTACGACCTGATCCCAAGGTCCCTGAGGAACCCCCCGATCTCCAGGAGCCGGTCCAGAGAGGGCATGTTGGGAAAGACCGTCGTCCTCACCTCCAGGGGGACCCCCGCCTCCAGGCAGAGCCGGAGGCTCTCGGCCACCCGGGGGGCGACGTCCCTTTGGCCGGTGGCCGCCGCATACTCGGGGTCTCGCAGCGCCTCCTTGACGTCCAGGAAGACCATATCCACCAGCCCGTCCTCGATAAGCGAGGCGAGCCGGTCCGGGAAGCGGCCGCTGGTCTCTACGCCCACTTTCAGTCCCATATATTTAGAGTGAATGGCTATCTCCCGCGATGCCTTCAGCTGGACGAGGGGCTCGCCGCCGGATAGTATCACAGCGCTGATGAAGGGCCCCGCCTCGTCGATCCTGCTTTTTATATCCGCCAGCTCCTCGAAGCTCTCCCCGGTCTGCAGGAGCGCGTTGTGGCAGTGGGGGCAGCGGAGGGGGCAGCCCCTCATGAAGATGACGGCGGCCGCCACCCCCGTCCAGTCGAGGGTCGAGAGGGGGACGATCCCCCCGAGGTTCACTTTCATCGGTCATCCTTCAGGGGGGCGATATCGAGCTCGATCTTCCTCTGAGGGTAGGGGGCGAGGCGGGCCGCCACAAGGGTCATCTTCCGGAAATCTACCATCTCCCTCCTCCTTCTCTTTCTTCTCCTCCTCTTCCTCCATCGGCCCGGATCTGGGCCATCACCTTCCCGGCGATCTTCGGCCCGAGGATCTCTGCGAGGTCCGCGACCTTCGCCTCCTTCAGCCTCTCGATGCTGGTATAGCCGGCCCGATGGAGCTTTCTCGCCCTCACCCGCCCCACCCCCTTCAGGTCGAGAAGGCCCAGAAGGTCGGGGCCGGCGCCGTAGTGGACCCTCTTCTCGAGCTGGTATATCCGGAAGGTTGCGCCGAGGTCGAGGTGCTCGGAGAGCCTTCCTGCCGAGTGGATCAGCCACTCCGCCGTCTCGGCGACGCGCCTTATATCGCCGGGGCCGACCCGGAACCGGTCGGCGATCCTCTCCTCCTCCGATTCGGAGATCCACTCCAGGAGGAGGGCGGCGGTCTTCGCCTCCCTCATCATCCAGTCGTAGTTCTCCTCGCGGCAGAGCTCGCATGCGTGCTCGTCGATGAAATCCTCGACCCAGCCGTCGGAGGCCTGGACGTAGAGGGTGTCCATGTCGGGGGTCATGGTGATCATGTGGAGGAGGGTTAGGTCGGTGATCTTCGTCTTCTCCTTCGCCCGGAGGTTCTCGACGACGATCCTGGCGGAGAGGGGGTCGATGTACAGCCGCGAGACGAGCTCCCCCAGGGGGGTGGGCCGCAGGTCCGCCTCCAACATGCCGCCCTCGATCAGAAACTCCAGGACCCGCTCCATCGTCGCCTCCAGGTGCCAGGCCTCCTGCTGGCTGGCGTAGAAGGTGGAGTCGACGAACCTCTTCAGCTCCTCCTCATCCTTTGCAAAGCCCGTCGCCACCGTCGAGAGGAGGTGGGTCCGGAGCGCCGGCTCCATGGCGAGCTTCGAGAAGATCTCCTCCGGCTCCCCCAGGACGTAATGGTCCAGAAGGTCCCTCACCTCTGCCTCGTTCTTCGCCATCAGGAGGGCCTCCCCCCGGGGGTCGAGGCCGGGCCTTCCGGCTCTGCCCGCCATCTGCCGGTACTCCATCACCGGTATCGGGACCATGCCCCGGGAGCCCTCGTACCGCCGGTAGCTCTTTATCAGAACCCTCCTCGCCGGGAGGTTCAGCCCCGCGGCGAGGGTCGGGGTGGAGGCTATCGCCTTGATCGATCCGGACCTGAAGCCCCCCTCGACGACCGCCCTCTGCTCGGCGAGGAGGCCGGCGTGGTGGAAGGCGACGCCGGACCTGACGCAGTCGGCGAGCCGCCTTCCTGTTTCAGTATCGCCGGTGGCGAGGATCTTCTCAGAGAGGCGGGATGCGGCCTTCCCTTCGATCGCTTCAGCGACCACCTTTGCGAGCTTCGTCGCCGTCGCCTCGGCGTTCCGCCTGCTGCTATCGAAGATCAGGATCTGACCCCCCTCGCCGATCGTATCCTTGACGAGGTCGATGAGGTCGTCGCGCCGGCGAGAGAGGGGGACCTCCTCCCCCGGAAAGTGGAGGACGCCGTCGCAGATCACCCCCTCCTTCAGCTCCACCGGCCTCCAGCGGCTCTCCACCAGCTCGGCCTTTAGCCAGGCCGCCACCTCCCGGGCGTTGGCGACCGTCGCGGAGAGCCCTAGTACCTGCATCTGAGGGTTGAGCCTCAAAAGCTTGGTTATCGTCATCTCCAGGGTGGGGCCCCGGTTCGGGGAGTCGAGGAGGTGGATCTCGTCGACGACCAGGACCGATAGGTCCCGGATCCACCGGGCCCCATTCCTGATGAGGGAGTCGGCCTTCTCCGAGGTGGCGACGATGATATGGTTTCTTCCCAGGTACTCGTCCCGCCGCTCCATATCGCCGCTGGAGACCCCCACCTTCACCCCCAGGGGGGAGAACCGCGAGAAGGCGGCGTGCTTCTCTGAGGCGAGGGCCCGGAGGGGGACGATGTAGAGGGACCGGCCCCCGGAGAGGGCGGCCCTCAGCATCGCCAGCTCCGCCAGCATCGTCTTTCCCGCGGCCGTCGGTACGGAGACGAGGATGCTCTTCCCCTCAAGAAGCCCCTTCTCCACCGCCTCAGCCTGGGGGGGATAGAGCTCCCTTATCCCCTCATTCTGATAAAGTTCCGCCACCTCCCGGGGGAGCCAGGAGGTCAGATCTTCCATCTCGAGCATCGACTCCTCTAATCTTATATACAACGTGACTGTTACTATCAGCGAACCGACGCTGCCCAGCGATCCCGGTCCGAACCCGGCGAGGGCGGCATCGTGGATCTATACCACCATTGGAGATCATCTCATGTACTCTGATCGGATAAAATCCCTCCCACCGTACCCCTTCGCCGCCATCGACAGGGCGAAGATTGCGGCCCAGAAGAGAGGGGTGGACGTCATCAACCTGGGGGTCGGAGACCCTGACCTGCCCACCCCCCAAATAATCATCGATAGCCTTTGCCGGGCGGCCGCCGACCCCAGAAACCACCAGTACCCTTCCTATGAGGGGAAGATCGAGTTCCGGACGGCCGTCGCCGAGTGGTATAAGGAGACCTTCAAAGTCGACCTCGACCCGGAGTCGGAGGTCCTCGCCCTCATCGGATCGAAGGAGGGGATAGCCCACGCCCCCCTAGCCTTCTTGAACCCCGGAAACCTCGCCCTCGTCCCCGATCCGGCTTACCCGGTCTACAAGACCGCCGTCGAGTTTGCGGGAGGGGTCCCCGTCATCCTCCCCCTCAAGAGGGAGAACGGGTTTCTCCCGGACCTGGACTCCATCCCCTCCGACGTCGCCCGAAAGGCGAGGCTGATCTTTCTCAACTACCCCAACAACCCGACGGGGGCCTGCGCCGACCTCAAATTCTTCAAGAGGCTCGTCGACTTCGCCGCCGAGAACAACCTGATCGTCCTCCACGACAACCCCTACTCCGAGGTCTACTTCGGCGATGAGAGGCCTCCATCGATCCTGGAGGTGGAGGGGGCCCGGGAGGTGGCGGTCGAGTTTCACTCCCTCTCCAAGACCTGCAACATGACCGGCTGGAGGGTCGGCTTCGTCGTCGGGGACCGGGAGATCGTCGCCGGGATCGGGAACGTCAAGAGCAACATCGACTCCGGCAACTTCGGGGCGGTCCAGGACGCCGGGATCGTCGCCCTGAAGAACGCCCAAAAGATCGCCGCCGATATGAGAAAGACCTACCAGGAGCGAGTGGAGCTCCTTTACGCTGGCCTCAAGAAGATCGGCCTGGAGGTCGAGAAGCCGGAGGCGACCTTCTACCTCTGGGCCTGGACCGGGGGCCGGTCGAAGGACTATACGAGGAAGCTGATCGATCAGCTCGGCATAGTCGCGACCCCGGGCGTCGGCTTCGGCGACTACGGCGAGGGTTACGTTCGGTTCTCGGTCACCCAGCCGACGGATAGGATCGCCGAGGCGGTGGCGAGGATGGAGAGGATGGTGGCGGAGGAGAAGAGCCTCTGAGCCTGGAGGAGATGAATTTGCTCGAAGATTACAGGGCTGCATCGATTGAAGCGAAGTGGCAGCAGAAGTGGTCCGAGGCGGGGGTCTTCTCGGCGGAGCCATCGGATAAGGAGAAGTTCTTCATAACGATACCCTACCCCTATCTGAACGGAAACCTCCACGCCGGCCACACCAGGACCTTCACCATCGGCGACGTCGTAGCTAGGTATCGAAGGATGAGGGGGGAGAACGTCCTCTTCCCCATGGGCTTTCACGTCACCGGAACTCCCATCGTCGGCCTCAGCGAGCTTGTAAAGAACCGCGACCCGGAGATAGAGAAGGTCTACACCCAGCACCACGACATACCGCTGGAGGTCTTCGCAACCCTCACCACCCCCCAGGCGATCGTCGACTACTTCAGGAGGGAGTCGAAGGCGGCGATGGAGTCGATCGGCTACTCCATCGACTGGAGGCGGGAGTTCACCACCACCGACCCCGCCTACAAGAAGTTCATCGAATGGCAGTACTTCATCCTCCGGGGCCTCGGCTACGTCTCCAAGGGGAGCCACCCCGTCAGGTGGTGTCCCAACGACGAGAACCCCGTCGAGGACCACGACATCCTCAAGGGGGAGGAGGCGACGATCATAGACTTCGCCCTGATCAAGTTCAGGTTCGATGGCAAGATCCTCCCCTGCGCCACCTTGCGCCCCGAGACGGTCTTCGGGGTGACGAACCTCTGGGTCAACCCCGAGGTCGTCCACGCCGTGGCGAGGGTCGGCGACGAGACCTGGATCGTCAGCCAGGAGGCGTTCGAGAAGCTGACCTTCACCGATAGGACGGTGGAGCGGATCGGCGAGGTGAGGGGGAGCGACCTCATCGGCAAAAAAGTTAAAAATCCCCTCACGGGGGCCGAGGTCCTGATCCTCCCCGCCTCCTTCGTCGATCCTGACAACGGGAGCGGGATCGTCATGTCCGTCCCCGCCCACGCCCCCTACGACTACCTCGCCCTCAAAGACCTCTACGGCCGGGACCTCAGCGGCTACGGGATCACCGAAGACCTCCGCAAAATCGAGTTCATCTCCCTCATCGAGGTCCCCGACTACGGAGAGTTTCCCGCCGTCGAGGTCGCCGAAGAGCTCGGCGTCGTCGACCAGAACGATCCCCGGGCCGAGGAGGCGACGAAGCTCGTCTACCGGCGGGAGTTTCACCACGGCGTCCTCAAGGAGAGGACCGGCAAGTACGCCGGGACCGCCGTCTCCAAGATCAAGGACGTCCTCCTCGCCGACCTCATCGCTGGAAACGTCGCCGAGGTCTTCTACGAGTTCAGCGAGACCCCCGTGATCTGCCGGTGCGGGACCCGGTGCGTCGTAAAGATGGTGAGAGACCAGTGGTTCCTCAACTACTCCGACCCCCAGTGGAAGGGGCGGGTGAGCCAGTGTCTCGCCCAGATGCGGCTCATCCCCGAGGAGATCAGGACGGAGTTTGAGAACAAGGTCGACTGGCTGAAGGACAAGGCCTGCGCCCGGAGGAAGGGGCTGGGGACGAACCTCCCCTGGGATAAGGAGTGGCTGATCGAATCTTTGGGCGACTCCACCATCTACATGTCCTACTACATCCTGGCCAAGTACGTAAACGCCGGCCTTGCGATCGACAACCTCGTCCCCGAGTTCTTCGACTTCATATTCCTCGGGAAGGGAGACGCCGCCGCCGTCGCCGACCTCACCGGGATGCCCGAGGAGACGGTCAAAAGGATCAGAGAGGACTTCGTCTACTGGTACCCCGTCGACCTCCGCTCCTCCGGAAAAGACCTCGTCGCAAACCACCTCCTCTTCTTCCTCTACCACCACGTCGCCATATACCCGCCCTCCCTCTGGCCGAGGGCGATGGCCGTCAACGGCTTCGTCTCCCTGGAGGGGAAGAAGATGTCCAAGTCCAAGGGGCCCCTCCTCACCCTCCGGCGGGCCGTCGAGGCCAACGGCGCCGACGTCACCAGGCTCTACATCCTCTCCAACGCCGAGCATACCCAGGACGCCGACTGGCGAAACGACGGCGTCGAGGCGACGAGGCAGCAGGTGGTCCGGTTCTACAACCTGGCGAGGGAGATAATCAATGATCAGGAGATAGACGAGCTTGCAGACCCTGAGCTGATCGACCGGTGGATGGAGAGCCAGCTTCAGAAGAGGATCATCGAGACGACGGAGGCGCTGGAGGCGGTCCAGACCCGGCGGGCGGTCCAGAGCGCCTTTTACCACATGATCAACGACCTCCGCTGGTACCAGAGGCGGGGAGGCAAAAACCGCCTCCGTTCGGTCCTGGACGTCTGGGTGAGGCTGATGGCGCCCTTCACGCCCCACGTCTGCGAGGAGATCTGGGAGGAGATGGCCGGCGTAGAGGCGAAGGCCTTCGGGAAGGACGCGTACATCTCCCGGGCCCGGTGGCCTGAGGCGGCCCCCGAGAAGATCGATGCCGGGGCGGAGATGGCCGAGGATCTCCTCGGGCGGACCCTATCCGACGTCGAGGAGATCCTCCGGGTGACGAGCAGAAAGCCCGAGCGGATCACCCTCTTCACCACGCCGGCCTGGAAGAGGGCGATGCTGAAGGCGGCCCTGGAAGAGAAGGAGGCGGGAAGCCTGGACGTCGGATCGATCATGAAGAAGGCGATGGGCCTTCCGGAGGTCGCAAGCCACAAGAAGGAGGCGCCCAAGTACGCCCAGAGGCTGATGAAGGGGGCCCACGCATTGAACTCCGACCCCCTCCAGATCGACGAGTTTGAGACCCTCTCCCGGGAGCGGAGGTACCTGGAGCGGACCTTCGGCTGCCCGGTCGATGTCCTCTCGGCGGACGAGCCGGGCGAGGACCCGATGAATAAGAGCAGGAACGCGGAGCCGGGGCGGCCCGCGATCTTCATCGAGTGAAGATCGAGGAGAGAGAAGGAAGGGAAGACGAGTGGCTCCGGGCCGGCTGGGAATCCGGAGCCCAAGGGAATTTTTATAGCATATTCTGCAAATCTTCCAGGTGGGGCAGTACCTTTGACTATGCGGCGGAACGAATTTCTGATCTCCTGGAGGTTATGCCATGAAAGGCGGTAGAAGGGTTCTCATCGTCGTGGATGTACAGAACGACTTCTGTCCAGGAGGAGCCCTCCAGATCAAAGATGGCGACTCGATAATCCCTCTCATAAACGGGATTATGGAGAGATTCGACCTCGTGGTCGCCACTCAGGACTGGCATCCTAAAAATCAGGTATCCTTTGCTTCAAACAATCCAGGAAAAAATATATACGATCAGATCAATATTAGCGGAATTGCTCAGACCCTCTGGCCCGATCATTGCATACAGGGGACGAAGGGGGCTGAATTTCATGACGACCTAGATTTAAGTAAGTTCTCTCTGATATTGAGAAAAGGGATGAATCCCCTGGTCGATTCATATTCTGCATTCATTGAAAACGACAGATATACTGAAACCGGTCTTGCTGGCTACCTGAAGGCCCTGAAGGTACGAGAGATATTCCTATGTGGGCTCGCCACAGATTACTGCGTTTATTATTCGGCCATGGATTCCCTTCGATATGGATTCAGATGCAATGTGATAATTGATGCTACGCGGGGTGTGGATCTGCCGGAGGGAAGCATCGGTGCCGTCGTTTCAGAGATGAAAGATAAAGGAATATCGGTGATAAGCTCTGATGATCTATTATAATAAATTGAGTAAACCCCCCCTCGATTCCATGATTCAAACTGCCCTCAATGCTCAACGACGCCGTCGACAGCCCTGCGAAGACGACCTTCAGCGACACCCCGAGCCGCGTCCTCCGTTTCGTCCTCGCCCCCGGACTTCGGGATTCTATGATGGCGGAGAACCTTGAGTACATCATCTCTCGTGAGCGGGGACGAGGAAAGGTGCTGGCTTTCGCCCACAACAGCCACCTCCGGCGCAGCAAGGCCGAATGGCAGCTCGGCCCCCACCACCTCCGATGGTGGCCCGCGGGCGCCCACCTCGCCGAGATCTTCGGCCCCCGCTACGCGGCCATCGGAACGGCCGTCGGCGTCTCCGAGGAGAACGGGATCGGCGACCTCGACGACTTTGACGCGCTGGCCTTTCTGGGCGATGTGGTATACAGCCGGGACGGGCCGGTCTTGCCTTAGGATGGAGCAGTAAGAGGGGATAGGCATTTCGAGGTGAACCCTTGCCGGGAAGGTCGGTGGGAGGCGAAGTTTTAACATAATTATACTTCAGAACTCTTCGCCATGAACCTCAAACAGATCGGCGTGATCCACTCCCCCTTCAAGACCAGGGCCGAGGCCCCCTTCCAGGGGAGGCACTCGGTGGAGGTATGCGAGGTGGAGGTCTTCGAGGAGTTTCTGCCGGGCCTTGCCGACGTGGAGGGCTGCACCCACCTCTTCCTCCTCTACTGGCTCGACCGGGCCGATAGAAAGATGCTCAAGGCCTTCCCGCCCCACGACGGCAAAGAGCACGGCGTCTTCGCGACGAGGTCGCCGAACCGGCCAAACCCCATCGGCCTCGGGGTCGTCGAGCTTCTGGAGATCTCCAGGGGGAGGCTTCGGGTCCGGGGGCTCGACGCCCTGGAGGGGACGCCGCTCCTGGACATCAAGCCCTACTTCTCCGAGGTCGACAGCATCCCCGACGCCACCGTCGGCTGGAGGAAGTGATGGGATGGGGCGAGCGGAAGGGGGCGAGCGAGGGGCGGAGGGCACTCTGGCGATGGCTCAAGGGCACCTCCCCCCCCACCCCTTCGATTCCGGCCCAGCCCCCCGATGGGGCTACCTGGTGGAGGTGGGGCGGGTGTAGCAGGCGCCGTCGGCCCCCAGGATCATCGACATCGGCCTCGCCCTCTCAAAGTCCATCCCGCCTTCGGCGCCGAAGAATTCGTCGTTCCCCTCCAGGAAGACGACCCTCCCGATGATCAGGGAGAACCTCTCCCGGAGGATCTCCTCGACGAGCTCGCACTCCATCCAGGCGACGCAACCTGCGATCCCCGGGGGCGCGACCTTCGTCGAGGGATGGGGGGACAGGCCCGCCTCCTCGAACTCGTCGACCTCCGGCGGGAAGCTCCTGGCGCAGATCTCCACCTCTTCTGCCATTTCGAGGGTGGGGACGTTGACGACGAACTCGCCCGTCTCCCGGATGTTGTCGAGGGTATCCCTCTTCAGCCAGGAGGCGATGGCGATCTCGTCCAGGGGCCTCAGGATCGGCATGATGCACCCCCAGGGGGCGGCGTTTCGGACCCCTTCCTTCGAGACCGTCGATATCAGGACCACCGGCATCGGCAGGACCTGACCTCTCATGCTAGGCTTCAGAATCATATGGTATCACCATGAATATCTCTTAGTAGATAAAAAAGAATATCCGCGGCCCCGGGCCGCGGAGACCCTCAATTCGGACCAGCCTCGATCCTACACCCCGACGAAGGAGAGCTTGTTCAGGGCGATGGGTATCCCCAGGGCCATCCCGTTGTGGGTGTAGTAGAGGGCGACCTGGCCATCGTGGGCGACGAAGGACTCGGTGTAGAATAGGGTCAGGGCCGGCACATCCTCGGCGTAGAGGACCTGAGCCTCGTCGATCATCTCCCTCCGGGAGTCCTCGTCGGTCTCCTTCACCTGCTCCTCGAGGAGCGCCGTCAGCTCGGGGTTGTCGCGGTACCGGGCGCTGTTGAAGTCGTCGTCGAGGGTGTTGCCGGCGAGGAAGTTGGGGTCGCCGATGACTCCGCCGTGGCCGCTGACGGCGAGGTCGAAGTCCCACTCGCCGACCTTGGAGTCGACGGCCTTCGATTCCATCGTCCTGAGGTCGACGTTGATCCCGACGGCCGTAAGGTCCGCCTCGATCAGCTCGCCGATCCTCTCGGCGGTGGTGTCGCCGCCCTTGATCAGAACCTCGATCTTCCGGCCGTCGTAGCCCATATCTGCCAGGAGCTCCTCGGCCTCAGCGGGGTCGTAGGGGTAGTAGTCGTCCATCTCGGGGTTGTACCATTCGTTATCCGAGGGTATGAACCCGGGGCTTCCGGCGAGGCCGTAGCCTCGGCCTGCTATCTCCACCAGCTTCTCCCGGTCGATGGCATAGGCGAGGGCCTGCCTGAACCTCTTGTCCGAGAGGGGCTCCTTCTGGTGGTTTATCATCAGCTTATAGTTCCACCAGTGGGCAGGGACCGAGAGGATCTCAAAGCTCCCCTCCAGCTGGCCGATCATCTCCGGCTCGATGGAGGCCATGTTGACCCTCCCCTGGAGGAGCTCGGCGGCGGCGTTGGGGGCCGAGATCTTCACGAATACCAGCTCTTCGACCTTGGGCGCGCCGAGGTAGTAGCCGTCGTAGGCGACGTACCGGTACGTCCCCTGGGCCATGTTGTAGTCCTCAACCTTCAGGGTGTAGGGGCCGGTCCCCACCAGAGCTTCCTGGTCCCGGTAGTTGACGGGGTCGTCCACCTCCGACCAGATGTGCTCGGGGAGGATCGGGAGGGTCCCTCCCACCTGGTCGAGGAAGGGGGCGTAGGGTGCCGAGAGGGTGAGCTTGACGGTGAGGTCGTCGAGGGCCTCCGCCCTCTCGATGATCGCCGAGTCGACCCACTGGTAGGAGTGGTCTTTGGTGTACTCGACGGTGAAGACGACGTCGTCGGCGCGGAACGGTTCGCCGTCGTGCCAGGTGACGCCGTCCCTCAGGTGGAAGATGTAGACGTCATCTCCCTCCATCTCCCACCTCTCGGCGAGGGCCGGAACGTAGCCGGCGTCATCCTTCCAGACCAGGGTGTCGAAGAGGAAGCTCATCCGCGTATACCCCGGCCCCCGGGAGTAGTGGGCGTAAGGGGAGGGAAATCCCCAGTCTCCGGTGGTGTCCGCCACCGTATATACGGGAACTGACCCGCCATCCTCGGAGGCGGCGGCTCCCCAGGCAAAAAGCAGGACCATCAGAGCTGCAGCAACTCCCAGTCTAATGAAATCTCTCAATCTAGGTTCCTCCATTCCATTTCTAGGATTAATCTTACGATATACTGAATTATTCTTCTTATTTATGAATCTTTTTGTTTAGACTATATGTAAAATAGGGTCTAGTAATCAGAAGTTATTTATTAATTGGACAAATGGAAAGAATAAAAATCTAATTGGCATATCTTTCTTTTTTGAATCATACATCAAGTGCTTAATCAGATTATTAAATCTGATGAATATATCAATGCCGCAGGCAGGAAGATACCTGGGAGGCGATCCATTCAACCTGATATGATGGGCTTTGTTTGAGGCGATCGTAAGATATGGATCGAGCCCAACGATCCATCCGGCAGCTCTCGGGACGGAGAATATCAGCTCAGATCTCCAAAGGGCGCCCCGCCCTCAGAAGTGATTCTTAAATAAGATCAGAGGGAAACAGAAAATTAAGATGATGAGCAGATGGCAGAGATGCTGGGATGTCGCCCCGGAGATACACCTCCTCCTCAAAGGGAGCGATAGCCTGGAGGCGGCGAGGGACGTCGTCGTCGGCTACCTCCAGTCCCTGGACTGGACCCACCGGCGGGAGGCGGCCGAGATGGACCCCTGGGATTACGTCCTCTTCAACGAGGGGCTCGAGTGCCTCAAGAACCTCTTCTCCCCCCGGAACGAGCGGGCGGCGAAGACCTCCTCCCTGGAGCAGCTCTGGAGGGCCGCCACCACCGGCGACGCCGAGGTCTCCGACGACTTCGTCGACGAGTTCTTCCACCTCTTCAAGGCGGTGAAGGTCCAGACGGACGTCTACCCCTCGATGCTGATGGAGGGGATGGCCGTCCCCGACTTCACGAAGTACGAGGGGAGGGAGGCGGGGAAGAGGAGGTCCGACTACCTCGACGAGATGGCCCGCCGGATGGACGAGCACCTCTCGAGGTACAGAAGCGGCCTCGACCCCGAGGTCGCGAGAAAGAGGGCGGAGAATAGGGAGAGGATCCTCGGCCTCCTCGGGGGAGACGAGAACGACTGGCTCGACTGGCATTGGCAGTTCCGACACGTCTTCAAGGACGAGCTTGGTCTGAGCCAAATAAAAGATATAATAAATCTGAGCCCCGATCACGATAGGTCGATCGGCCTCGCCCTGGAGAAGGGGGTCCCCTTCGGCGTCACCCCCCACTACCTCCACCTGATGGACGAAGATCCGACCGACCAGGACTTCGCCCTCCGGCAGCAGGTCTTCCCTCCCCTGAAGTACGTCGAGAAGATGATCGCCCACCGGGGGGATCGAAAGGTGGCCCTGGACTTCATGAGGGAGCGGGACACCTCCCCGGAGGAGCTGGTCACCCGCCGCTACCCGAGGGTGGCGATCATCAAGCCCTACGACTCCTGCCCCCAGATCTGCGTCTACTGCCAGCGGAACTGGGAGATCACCTCCCCCTTCATGCCCTCGGCTATGGCCTCCGAGGCGGAGATCGACGGAGCCCTGGACTGGTATGCGGAGCACGAGGCGATGATGGACGTCCTCCTCACCGGGGGCGACCCCCTGGTGATGGCCGACGGCCTCATCGATAAAATCCTCGGCCGCCTCGCGGAGATGGACCACATCCTGAGCATCAGGATCGCCACCAGAACCCCCGTCACCGTCCCCCAGAGGATCACCGAGGAGCTCTGCGAGATCTTCGCCTCCTACCACGACCTCGGTAGAAGGAGCCTCTCCGTCGTCACCCACTTCATGCACCCCCGCGAGGTGACGGCGGAGACGGTGGAGGCGATCAGGAGGATCCGGGTCCTGGGGATGGACGTCTACAACCAGCAGGTCTTCACCTTCGCCAATAGCCGGAGGTTTGAGACGGCCGCCCTCCGGATAGTCCTGAAGAAGATCGGGGTCGATCCCTACTACACCTTCAACATGAAGGGGAAGAGCGAGATGGAGGAGTACAGCGTCCCCATCGCCCGGATCCTCCAGGAGCGGAAAGAGGAGGCCCGGCTCCTCCCGGGGATCTTCAGGACCGACGAGCCGGTCTTCAACGTCCCCTTCCTCGGAAAAGACCACCTCCGGGCCTGGCAGAACCACGAGATCATAGGGATCCAGCCCGACGGCCGCCGCACCTACCGCTTCCTCCCCTGGGAGAAGAACATCGTCCAGGTGAGCCCCTACATCTACGACGACGTCTCCATCGGCGGCTACCTCAGGAGGCTGGAGGAAAGGGGGGAGGACCCGGAGAAGTACAGGTCCATCTGGTACTACTACTGAAGGCCCATGCCGGGATCTGACGACACTTCTGCTGAGGGATGGCCCTCTGCCTATTTCCCCTCCGTCCTTCAGGGTGAGAGGGCCGGCTGCTCCGCCCCAGCCACCTCGACCGTCGCCCTCGCCTCGTCCTCCCCGGCGGCGTTTATGGCCGTGAGGGTGTAGACCGTCGTCTCCTCCGGCTGGACGGCGAGCCTCCCCTCCCGGGCGACTGCGCCGATCCCGGGCTCGATCCTGACCTCGTCGGCGAGGCTGACGCCGGAGACCCTCCAGCGGAGGACGGTGCCCTCCCCCGGCCGGACCGAATCGGGGACCGCCTCGAAGAGCTCGATCCTCGGGGGGAGATCGGCCCCATCCCCCGCCGGGGCGACGAGCCCCAGGTGGTCGATGGCGAGGAGGAGGCCGGTGAAGATGACGGCCATGACGGCGATCCCGAAGAGAAACCTCTTCCAGTAGCCTCCGATCTGCCCCTCGTCCCCTTCTCCTCCGCCCGGATCGCCGTCCGCCCTCCGCCTAGAGACCATCTCCTCCCCTCCCTCCACCTCAGCCCCTCTCGAGGTACTTCATCAGATCCGCGAGCCCCAGGGCGTTGAGGACGTCTTTTCTCTCCAGCCAGCCGCGCCTTGCGGTCTTGATCCCGTACTCCATCGCCGAGAGGCCGCAGGTGCTGTGGGCGTCGGTGTTTATGGCGAGCTTCACCCCCAATTCCCTGGCGCGGCGGGACCACCGGTCGTTGAGGTCGAGCCTGCTGGGGTGGGCGTTGATCTCCATCGCCGTCCCCGTCCTCGCCGCCGCCTCCAGGACCCGTTCCAGGTCCACCTCGTACGCCTCCCTCTCCCCGATCTTCCTCCCGGTGGGGTGGCCGATGACGTCGACGTGCTCGCTCTCCATCGCCGATATGATCCGGTTCGTCATCTCCCTCTCCCGCTGATGGTAGCCGGAATGGACTGAGGCGACGACGACATCGCACTCCGAGAGGATCTCGTCGGGGTAATCGAGCTTCCCGTCGGCCCTGATCTCCACCTCCGTCCCCACCAGGATCGCAAACCCCTCCGCCGCCTCGTTGAGGCCTCTGATCAGCTCCATCTTCTCTCGGAGCCTGTCTTCGGCGAGGCCGTTTGCTATCCCCAGGCCGTGGGAGTGGTCGCACATCGCCATGTACTCGTAGCCGAGGCCCTGGGCTGCCCTCACCATCTCCTCGATGGAGTGGCGGCCGTCGGACCAGTCGCTGTGGACGTGAAGATCTCCCTTTATATCCGACGGCTCCACCAGCCGGGGGAGCCTCCCCTCCAGGGCCGCCTCCA
>Ga0334888_1002622_pt1 | contig 19340 bp, 23 predicted proteins | sample GraSluR1_MG_FD_207227 | JGI IMG/M metagenome (GOLD analysis project Ga0334888, IMG submission 207227) | Sludge microbial communities from methane-producing bioreactor in Wageningen University, Netherlands - Granular Sludge_3_08-R1 | ecosystem: Engineered > Bioreactor > Anaerobic > Unclassified ...
AACCGGAATAAGTTCTACCCTGTAACCTTGAGTTTCAAGCCAGTGAGCGCTGTTTAGCACACACTCATGCTCTATGGGAGAGATTAAAATTTTATTTTTCTTAGATTTATTAGCCAAAGCCACACCTTTTAAAGCTAAATTGTTACTTTCAGTAGCACTGCTCGTAAAAATAATTTCCTCAGGATTAGCCTGAATTGAATGAGCTAGCAATTCTCTAGCTTCTTCAACAGCCTGATCCGCCTTTATTCCAGCCCAATGAATTGAGGCTGGATTGCCAAATTTTTCATCAAAGTATGGCTGCATTGCCTTTAATACTCTAGAATCAACTGGAGTAGTGGCTGCATAATCTAGATAAATATTTTTAGCTGAGTTTGTCATCTAATAAATCTTGCAAACTAATATTGTTAACAGATTTAAGTAGCTCTTTTTGAATCTTAAACCAGGCATTTTTGGCCAAACACTTTTCATGTCTAGGACAACTAAAGACATCTTCCAAAACACAACCTGAAACTGCAATCTCCTTTTCTAAAGATCTAACAATATCTCCTAAATTAATTTCCTGAGGAGATTTAGCCAAAGCATAACCACCTGAAGCCCCTCTTTGTGAAATAACTAGCCCAGACTGCTTTAATTCATAAATAATTTGCTCTAAAAATGTATGGGAGATATCTTCACCCGCAGAGATGTTTTGGATTGGCACTACTGAATTGGTTTGGGCTAAATAAAGCATAGCTCTTAAACCATATTCTGTCTTTTTAGAAAACTTTAACATTGTTTTTAATCCTGACTAGAATAATCATATATAAAATTAATCATGATTATAAAACAAATTTTTTAAAAATCAAAAGGAGGACTTATGAATAGATATTTAAAAATTATTCTGAGAGACTATCTCTCTTGTTGTTTCCAAAAACAAAAATATATAACATCTCTAAAATCCCAGCAGTATTAACAATAAACAGAATTATAAACCACGCTTTATCATTTTGACGAGCTGATTTCCACAATGCCATCCCCTTCCACACAAAGGACCAAACAACCAAAATAATAATTATTATCGGAAGAATTCCTAGAATCCAAAAGTTTTCTAACATAAGTTACCAGAGTAGTTATTATTCAATTTGAAAACTTAATGAAACATTAATTTTAATCTCGGTTGCGCCTGTTTGAACATCTGTGGGTACTGCCGAATCTTCTAACATCATCTCTCTAGCGTAGATAGGTTGAAAATAATCCCCTGGACTAGATTCACTATAATTAACAATTTTTCCCAGCCTAAAACCAGCATTCTTAGCTGCCTGCTGAGCCTTTCTTTTTGCTTGTTCTACTGCTATTTGACGAGCCTCATCAAACAAGCCTTCTTTATCCTCAACATCAAAAGAGACACTGCCAATTCTGTTTGCTCCGCCCGCAGTTGATTGATCAATAACTTCATTAATCTGACCTATATCTCTTACTTTTACGGACAAAGAGGAGCTGGCTTGATAATCAACAATTCTGCGAACACTCTCACTCCAATCATAGTTAGGCATAATATTATAAGAAGAAGTTTTTACATCCTGATCAACATCAATACCCAATGCAGATAGTCTTTGTGTAATTTGTGAAATAACCTGGTTTATTTGTGACTGAGCTTCCTGTGGAGAATTACCGTTTTTTTCAACAGCCACAACCACGAAAGCTATGTCTGGCTGAGCTATTACCTCACCTTCACCAGTAACAGTAAAAGCATCCTCTTGATTAACAACAGTACTAGTAAAAGAAAAAGGAATTGGTCCTGCCAATTTAAAATATAAATAAACCCCAACAAAGAAAAAAGCTATTAAAAATAAGGGTAAAATAAAGTGTTGAGTATTTTTCATATATTTTAATTTTAGCAAAAAAACAAAAACACTGAAATATATTTTAAAACCATTACTTTCAATCAAACTATAGCATAATTACAAATCTAGAATATTAAGCCCGGTTTGTTTATCAAATTTTTTCTTAATCTCCTTTCCTAAAGGAATAACTAAAACCTCACATGTGCCTGATACTCTCGCTTCTACTAAATGACCAGCATAAGTTTTAAACTGATCATCTGCCAAAGTAGCATGGGCGTGTACTGACAAATCCCCCTTAAGTGTAGCAATACTACCAGTCAAATTAGTTAGCTCAAAAGCAAGATCGTATTTTTTTTCAGAATATTTTTGATTTTCAACAGAATAATGAGCCAGAGTTGTCTTGTCAGTGGCTCCAATACCTATAAAAAATCCAGAAACAATTTTTTCTTTTTTAGCTAAATCTAGTAAAGAAGCAATAATACTTCCACCTCGATTTATTCTAACTAAATATTTTGAATCTCTTTTTTGATAAACATATTGCATGATGTTATTCTAGTTATTTTTTATTATTTTAATAATAACATTTATTAAGACAGTAGATAATCCATATTAATAATGACTATTTATCAATATTTTGTTACCTTAATTTCTTGATTAATAGTGTTTGTCATAATAAAATAATTCCTTAATGATCACAAGATTAGAACACGAAGTCATCATCTCAGTTGATGAAAGTAAAGGGCAAGAAAACTCCTCTACGGTTCAATCAAAAGACAGCAAGGGCCCAAAAAATAAAAACGATGCAAATATCCAGAATCCAGAAGAAATGTTTGCAAACACCCTTGAATCAGTTGATTTATATTTTAGAGACTTATCGATTGAAGAAAATGAGCCCTTATCTCATGAAGATTTAATAAAAAAATTTCAAATATTAGAATCAGCTCAAAAAGAACTTAAAGCAGCTACTGGTCAAAGAAAAATATTCTTAGAAAGACTAGTCACTGTAACCAAAAAAGAACTTATTGCCAGAAACACTAGATTGGTCGTTTTTGTAGCTAAAAGATATATTGGTTTAGGAATCAGTTTTGAAGATTTAATCCAGGAGGGAAATCAGGGCTTGATCAAGGCTGTTGAAAAATTTGATTGGACTAAAGGTTTTAGATTTTCCACCTATGCTGCCTGGTGGATCCGCGCAAGTATAGTTAGAGCAATCAGTGAAAAGAGTCGGACAATTCGTCTCTCTTCCCAAGCCAATGATAAAGTTCAAAAAATAAAAGAGGTTTCTAGTGATTTATATCAAAAATTCAAACGAGAGCCAACTCCTGAAGAAATTGGTGAGGAATTAAATATAGGTGGAGATGAGATCAGAGAATTACTTCAACGTAATCAAAAAATTATTTCATTGCAATCTCCAGTTGTTCCAAGCTCTCATTATGGAGATCAAAATTCTTTAAGGCTAGAAAATGTTATTGCTGATTTCTCGATTTCTCCTGATAAATTGATCGAACTTATAGGAGATAGAGAAACAATACTTCAGGCTTTAGTAGAAATTCTTGATGAAAGAGAAAGAGGAATTGTTTTTTCTTACTTTGGATTTTTTGGCAAAAAACCATTAACTCTTAGAGAGGTAGGGAATCAATACAGTCTATCTACGGAAAGAATCAGGCAAATTATTAATATTGCGATTGAGAAAATAAAAGAAAGCAAATATCAAGGTTTGCTGTTAGAAATTTATCATTCTTCCTAAAATATCTTTTAAAAATATACTGCTTATAATCCCAAAAGTCTTGAGTTGATAAGAGAGTAGTTTTTAATTATTCTATAAGTAATAGTATCGTGACAAAAAAAGCTCAAAGATTGATTCTTATTACAACAGGGATTCTTATTTTTTTCTAAAGCATCCTTACTTAGGCGGTCAATAAATTATCAGAAGTTTCTGGCCGTGGGCCACATATGGCAGTATTTGTTTTTCTTGGACAAATTCGACACATTCATTATCAGTTTCTAAAACTATTATCCTTGAATCCTTATCTAAAATTTCTTCACACGATGGTCTGATTTCTTTTAACTCTATTTTTTCAATATTAGGCAAAAAATACATTAAAGTATCATTAAGTGAGAGATAGTGTTGATTAGCTTCCTGTGTAAAAATTAACTCGGATTTTTTGTCTAAATTTTTCACGTTATTTTTAAGATAAATTATAAAACTATATATTTCTGGCTCTCTAAGCGTGGTTAAATACTGCTCACTGTATTTTATCCCCCAAACCAAAGTTAAAATAAAAAACAAAATCAATAAACCCTTAGATAATTTAATCTTGTGTAATAAAAAAGTAAAAAGAAACAACAAAGTTGGCAAGACTACAATCGACCTGTGAATTCTAAAGTATAGGGGATAAAAAAAATACCCTTGAGAAAGAGTTGCCATCAATAACGTAAAAATGATCCAGATAGATAATAATAGTAATTTCTTTTTACCCAAAATAATTGGGGTAAAAGTGGCTGCAAGTAACAAAATAGGCCCCAAAAGAGTGCTGTAGGAAATATTCCCCTGAGTTTCGATAAATAGATGAGTGAAAAGCAATTTAATCTCTTCAACAATTAAAGCAAAGGATTGATTGTCTTGGCCGGTAAGCTTGATATCACCACGAAATGACAAGCTAATAAAAAAACTAATTACTGATCCTAAATTAATAATCAAAACTTCTCTCAAATTAGCTTTTTTATTTATAAATAAATTAATCACTAAAAGCAGTGCTAGCCCAAAAAAAGCTATAGCAGAAGTGTAAGCATGGGCCAAAAACAGCAAGTTTATCCCTAAAAGAAATAGTTTCCATTGGGCGGGTTTTGCCCAATGCCATAAATATATACCCCAAAACATTAAACTTAAACTTAAGGGAAACTGACTCTGCTCATAGCCGTAGAATAAAAAGTGGTTAAAAAAATGAAAGTGTAGTAAAAATAAAATACTTAAGCCCGCTAACAAATCTCCTTTTTTTGTCTTTAAAAAATAATTAAGTCCAGCGAGCCAAGTAATAACTCCAATCACAAAATATAAACTACCGCCCAAGTTTAAAGAGAATAAAGATCGACCCAATATTAAAGTTGGCAAGGACATTAACAAATACTGCCTAGAGGAGTATCCCAAAAAGCAGGCTTGATGAAAACCTTTATCTGGTAATTGCGACCAAAAATTTAAAGCACAAGCTGCTTGTTGAGTGGTTTCGGCACTAATGTTACTGGTTTTATTTATGTTAAATAACAAATACCCAATCAAGATCACTAAAGCCAAAAGAGAAAAATAGCTTTTGTTTTGAATTGATAGTTTTACTAACTGCACCAATAAATAGAAGCCCAGGCCAATCATGACTAGCAGCGCCAAAAACCAAAAATACATGCCAATAAGGCCAAGGTAAGAAAAAAAATAAGCTGTTATTTCAAAGATAACTATACTTAAAAAAAGAAAAGCTAAAAAATAAGAAAGCCTGTGTCTTAAAAAGGGAGTATTTATCACAGTAATCTATTGTAAAGGATGTAATTATCTTCTAACACCCTCGACCTATTTACTAGCTGCCATCAATTGTGCAATTTACAAAACAAGTTTAATATTTCACTAGCAAATTAAAAATGTTATATTAACTTCATGGCAAAACCAACTAAAAACGCAGCCCTAATCTGCACCATTTTAACAATTATTGCTGGAATCAGCATTATTTTAGGATTAGTTTATTCTCAACCACTAATTCCTATAATTCTCTTAATACCAACTGCTATTTATGAGGTTTATAGAACCGAAGGCAGAAGCACTAAGGCTGCTTCAATTGGCATGTTAGGGCTATTAATTGCAGAATTATTTTTTGTTTTTTTTAATATTGACTTTGATTTGGCAGAGTTTTTAGGCAGATCAACTACTTACATTCGTGGCTACCGCATTCCCCTGGGAAATATTCAAGTGATCAGTCCGTCTTTAATGGCCGTATTGTCAATTGTACTCATGACCAATACTCGAGGCAAATACACTAAGTGGTTAGCAGCTATTATTTTAGTCACAGCCTTTGCTATCATCTACCTGGTAGATCCGACTGGATTTGAGGACATGATGAAATTGGCAATCGATGAAGGGTTGAAAAGACTGTAGTAATTTTTTTAAAAAATTAATTAAACAAACAATTTACTAATGCCATCTGTTTTGATAAATACTCACCTCATCATTGCTAAAAACTTCTTCCAAAAATGAATAATTTAATTCGAGATTATTACTAAGATCTGTTTGATCTTGGTTGATTAATTGTAACAACTCTTTTTCTTCCTTCCTATAAAAAATAAGGTCAATTTGAGCTTCTTGCAAAAACTCTTTTGCCTCATTATCAGACATTTCTTGTGTATAAAAATTAGCTAATCTGACAAGTCTTTTATCTGCATTAGGAGTTTGAATTAAATGCCCAAGATAAACCCTGTGCTTGGTATGAGCCGGAATTAAGTTCCCCATATAATAAGAGCTTAAAATACTGCTTGGATTTGAATAACTCTTCTCCATCTTTATTAGCGCTTCATGCTCAAATTGAGTCATATAATACCAGTCATTTTGCTTATAACTTTCTCTAAGGCGATGATAAAAAATAAAACAACTAGTAATTGAGAGAAAAACTAATAGATAATTTAAAAACACCACAAAAACCTTGAAATGCTCTTTGGAGAAATATTTTTGACAAAATTCTTTAATCGTGAAGACTGCAACAATTACCAAAGGCACATATACACCTCTTAGAAAAAATCTAGAAAATCCAACTGGGATTAAACACAAAATGATTCCGACAGAAATCCAAATAAGTAAAAATGATTTAAAAAATTGAGTTCGGCGTGTAACAAATAACTGATAAAGATAAGGAATAAGTAATATGCCATAACCCAAAAGAAAAGGTGTCAACTTTGGCTTAGAAAGTGATTGCCCAGTTATACCAACGAAAGAAGAGCTCAGAAATAAATTATAAAACATGAATCCAGTCACAATTAGACCAAAAAAAATTACTGAAATTAAAAAGCTAAAATCTTTTTTGCTAATTTTTCTAAAGGATAAAAAATAAAAAACAGCGCTAATTAATAAAAAACTCAAAAAATGATACGGATAAAAAAGTAATGTCACAACTAGGCCAATAACTGTTAGTAGCCTCCATTTCTTACTTCCAGTTGTCACCGAGAGATAAAAACCAAATAAAGCTAAGAGATAAGCTGTTAGGGCAAACCCCTCATGTGCTCTTTGAAAAGAGCTAAAGAGAGTAATTGAAGTCATATGAGTATCTAATGACTCATATGTGGGAAAAACTAAAAAACCCAAACCCCCTCCTAAAGCAATTGCTAAGGTAGTCAAAATTAAAACAATTGGTCTTTTGAAAAACTTTTTTAAAACAAGCACTAAAAAGGTAATTAAAATTACAGAAGTAAAAATTGAAAGCAAATAAAAAACCACAAAGGGGTTGCTGTTTTGAAATATCCTTCCTCCAACAGTATAAAGCGGATAGTAAAATATTGGTTTATTTTCAACTGAATCATAAACATTTTCTATCAACAACCCCCGATCCTGGCCCCATCTAATTGCTGAAACATAATTATTTATATCCCAAGGATCAAACCAGGATGCTTGACCGGTGAAAACATAGCCTTCTGGAGTATTTTTCCAAGCATACCAATTAGGAAATAAATTTATAAATACAACGATAAAACTAATTAAACCAATAATAAAAGCCGTATATTTTTTATTTATCATTAAATGCTCAAACCAGCCACTAATTTTCTTCAATTAATAGGGGCAAAAAGCGTATTTTTACAAATAAAATTATATGCTTTTTAAATTAAAAAAACATTGTTGGAAAAGTTTTTATAACAGCAAACTAACAAAGATAGCTTGTTTGTTTTGTACCTATCTGTTTATGGTTTTTAGTCTACGATCTATTTCTCAATCCCCAGCATCTCTGAGACTAACTCTAAGGTTTGCCGAGTATGTCCTAGTGCTAAATCTATAGCTGTCTGAGATTGTGCAGACGCTGTGTTTTTTGCACTAGTTAAAGCTGCCTCTTGCCTTTCAAGAATGTCGTGAAATCGCAGGAGCAAATCAGTAAAATCAGCAGTACCCTGAGCAGTAGCTAACAATCCCTCCACTTCTCTTTGTTTGTTCATCATTTGCTGAACCAGGGTGTTGAGCTCTCCAGCGTCATTTTGCCGAGAACCTGCTCTTTCCACTCTGCGCAGGGCAATTTCCAAATTAGCTAAAGCTTCTTCATTGGAAACCCTTACTTCTGACGGTAGGGCATCTGGTCTTCTCCCAGCAGCCTCAGGTCTAATATCTTGGGGCTCATTCATTGAAAAAACAGTAACAAAAATTGCAATAATTCCAGCTCCTAAAATAATCAACACATGAGGGTTGCTAAAAAAGCTTAGTCCTTTTCTAGTTCTTGCCATAAAAAAATTCCTTTCACTATAAATAAAGTTGTTACCTTAAATATAGGCAATTGCTGAGTTACTGTCAAGAAATTTTTAAAGCAAAGGTGAGATATTTAATAAAAAAATCTACAACTTAACTAAAGGAAAATAGTTATTTTCTCAACCAACCTAATCTCTTTATTTTTTGTCTAAAAAAAACCGATCAAGCGGTTCACCTGTATAAAGGCAGTGAATTACATCTGCTAAGAAGGGAGCAATATCTACCATTTTTATTTTTCCATCAGGCTTGTTAATTTCTTCTCGAATATCTGGGCGATGATCAATCGAGTTAGTGGTTAAAACAAATTCTATCTCATCACTATTGTGTAATCTATCCAAAGCTTCTCCTGAAAATAGACCATGAACTACTGCTGCATAAACCTTATTTGCTCCAGCCTGCTTAGCCTGCTGGGCAGCTGATATAAGTGTTCCACAACTATCTGCAATGTCATCAATAACCAAAACATCACATCCAGGTCGAACTCCAATTGGCGGGCTAGAAGAAATCTCCCCCGTGACTGGATTTCTAATTTTAGAAACTACGGCTATTTTTTCAGTAATTTCCTGCTCATCCTCACATAATATTTCTGCATAATTAGCAACCATTTTTACACCACCTGTATCAGGCGAAAGAAAAATCAAATTTGAAATATCTATTAATTCTTCGATCACAGGCTTAAAAACACAGCTAGCATGCACTAAATCAAAAGGGCGAGAGATATTTCCAGAAGATTGTTTGCTATGAGGGTCAAGCATAAAAACACTATCTGCGCCCTGACTCTCCAATACATTTAAAATAGCCGAGGCACTAATCGGCTCTCCAGATCTAGTTTTGCGATCTTGGCGCATATAAGGCCCGTATGGGAGAAATATATTTATTTCAGAGGCTGAAGCTCTGCGAGCTGCATCTATCATTAAAACTAACTCTATTAACAGATCGTTAATGCCTGTTCTTAAATCAGGTTGACCAGTTTCAGTGAGACGAGCAGGAGTTGGTGACTGAATGATGTAAACAGCCTTGTTTCTTAAAGGAATACTAAATCTAGGTAAGCGCTCACCATCAGGAAAAACATGTTGCTCAATAGGCTCCATTGTTTCTTGCAAATCTTTACCTAAGCCATATTTATGAGAATAGGCAGCGGCTATATCTTTTGAAAGTTGAAGATTGCCTGAACCACAAGCTAATACTAATTGCCTATCACTATAAAGATAGTCAGGAGGAAGTCCTTTTTCTAAAAGCTCAACCATTGATCTTTGAAAAAAATCTAATGACTCATTGTGTTGGTGAGATTCAACTGTGGTTGGAAAAGGTGGCTTTTCTGATTTAAGGCTCATAACTCTATATTTTGATCACTTTAGAAGTAGATTATAGCAGTAATGAAAAAATTATAAACTAAATATTGCGAACAAATTATGATGGAGCTAATTTTTTAGCCAACACCATCACGATCAGGCATTTATTCATTTCCCATAAATTCCTTGTGACTCCCACATAGTGGCAATGTCTTCTTTTACTACTCTCAACAATTCAGACTCAATATATTTCTTAATCTTTTCTAAATTAAGACCTTGAAGCTGAATTTCAGAAACATACCTTCTTCCTGCATAAAACATCACCCATACTTTATCTTTATTTTTCCAAACCTTAACTGAAATTTCATGAGCCCCTTTGTAACCATAAAAATCAGTGCCGAATTTACCCCACTGCAAAATCAAGTTTACTACCGACTGAGAAACAGAGGAGATAATTTCTCCCTCAAAATTTAAAAGTGTGAAATTAAAATCCTTAAACAAAGGCCTAACAACTTGATCAATCTCTGCTAAAAACATCTCACTTTCTTTTTGAAGCTGTTTCTCTTCTAATAAACGTACCTGTCTTGCTTTTTGAGTTTCCTCTTCTCTCTCTTTTTTCTCTTGGCTTAAGTGCTGACCACTCTCATCACAAGCTAGTGATAATTGTTCCTTAAAATTCATTGATATAAGTATATCAAAGTATAACTTTAATTCATTAAAAACTGAATATGCCAATTTATATTAATTACTAATAAACTGGCTTAATCAATATAAATTTAGTATAACGATATTAATATTAACTAATAAAAAACTTAAACAATGAACTCAAAGAAAATTTTTATTGTTTTATTGATCATATTAATCGGCATGGCTGGTTGGTTGTATCTAAACAAAAACAACATTTTTTTAGAAGATAGTCCATTAAAATCAGAGGATACAGCCACTCAAGAAAAAGATATTGATGGAGATTGGCTAACATACTCTAGTGAAATTTTTAAGCTGGAGTTTAAATATCCAGATTATTTACAAGTTGAGAAGATTGCGACAGGTCAAAATATTATTCAAGAAACAACGATGAACCAGGAGGTAACTCTTGTGATCCGAAAAAATAATGAAGAGGAGCAAAGAGTCTTTGTAGTGGCGGTTATTGAACCAGATATGTTTGAACATGCTAAACTTTATTCCAGAGATGAGCGGGTAGTAAAAATCGATGGAAAGGAGGCATTCCAAATGAAAAAGGATAATATGAGCGACGAAGCTGCTTTTGATTTTTTTACCCAAACTTTGGTGGAATTTCCTAACTTTTTCTATTTATTTTTGTCAGAAGGCGAAAGCCCGCTTTATTATGAAATTTTGGAAAGTGTGCGATTTGTGGAGTAAAAAAGTTCTTTACTTGATACTAAAAAATTACTCATTATCTAATCGAGTCAAAAATTCATCTAAAATTGTCATATATCTCTCATCTAAGCCTGATTCCTTTAACAAATTAAGCTCTGTTTTTTCATATTCCAGCAATTCGGGGTGTGACCCATCCTGATAATACTTTACTAATGCTTTTATCACATTTTTATCAGCTTCAGTCAATTGATATTCTCTAGTGGGTTGGCCTTCAGGGGATGTCATTTTAACAAAATAAAACAATAACCTTAATTCTTTAATTATCCTTTAATCTCTTTTTCAATTCTTTCTCATATTCAAGAAAATACTGAGAAATAACAGTGATATCGAATTCTGAGAGAATTGATTCTTTGGGTTCTCTTTCTAGTAAAAATTCAAAACTAGCCCTAACCACCTCACTGGGACTACGGCGCGTGGCAAGGTTCTGATAAAACTGATGAGTAATACTCACGCTATGACTAGTTTGGGTATTGTTGTCTTTTACTACTACCTGAAACAGATAGACCGGCTCTTGGCTAGTAGGAGTAACAGTGATGTCGGACATAAAGTTATTATAAATCAATTCGCAAATTAGTATTAACAATAGATCAGAATCAATTTTATACCATCAACACCTAACAGGATAGGCAAAACATAACAACATTAAAATCTTTCTTAACTTATGCTAAAATAATTTCATGCCCAATAATCAACCTGCCTCGCTCCAACCTCAAACTAAAAATCAACCCGATTCTCAACCAGCTCAACCCTCAACCCACACCAAACAAACTAAACTCAACCGGTTTAACGTTTTACTACTACTCGCTACGGTTCTTTTTCTAACGATAGCTGGCTACCACTATTTTCAACTGCAAACTCAGCTTAACCAAGCATTAGAAAGTTTAACAGTCTTAGAACAAGCTCAATCTGTACCCACTGATACACTTGAGGATGATTTTCTAACCGAACCAGCCGATGATCCCAATCAAATAATTTCTTCGCCCGTCACCGATGCTATTGAGTGTCCCGCTTTACCCCTAGTGGTTTTCGAGCCTCCGCTTGCAACTGATGAATATCAACCCCAACGCGTAGAGTTACAACGCAAGGTAGTTGATCCACTAATTGACTATCATCAACATATTTACGGCAAAAATGATTTGGTAAGCGTGATGCTCTCGTTGGAGATTACTTCTGAATTTAAAGAAGAGTTCCCCTACTACTTAACCGCGCTTAGTTTTAAGGGTGGACAAACATGGAGGTCTCTATCTCAAACCGATGGGGTACTAGACTGGTGGACTGCCCCTTGCATGGGTAAGTGTGACTTTTCAGCAGAATTTAGAGAAAAATATCCTGAAGTGGTTAGGTTGTCAGAATAAGGCTGTTTTATAAAGTAATTTTAATTACTTTATCGTCTTTTTCTTCAGGTATTCCTCTCCCATCAGTGTTGCTGGTGGTGATATATAAATTGTTGCCAGGACCCAACACTACTGCCCTAAGTCTGCCAAACTCATTTTGAAAATGCTCTCTCAACTCTCCAGAATCTATAACGTATTCATATAAAGTAGAGCCTCTCAACCCAGCAAAAAAAATGCTGCCATCAAAAAAGGTGGCTCCGGCAGGTGCCCAAGTTATATCTGGTCCAGAGTGTATGACTGGAGTTTCCATACCTTCTTGCTCTTGGTCGCCCTCAATCGCTGGCCAGCCATAGTTATTGCCCATTTCTATTAAATTCAGTTCATCCATGCCAGACAAAACTCCAGAACGTCCATGTTCTGTGGCCCATAATCTATTCTGATTATCCCAAGCTAAACCCTGAGCGTTGCGATGACCATATGAGTAAACTTCATTATTAAAGGGATTATCTGCAGGAATACTACCATCATCATTAATTCTCAGAATTTTGCCTGCTAAAGAGTTGATGTCTTGAGCCAAATCTGGGTTTTGAGCATCACCGGTAGTAATAAATAAATAGCCATCAGGACTAAAAGCAATTCTACCGCCATTGTGGTTCGCAGCTCCTGGAATATTGTCAAGAATAATCTCTCTATCAGAAAGCGAATTATTGATAAATTGATAGCGCTCAACTCTGTTGGTAATTGTTTGACTAATGCGAGTTGTTAAATAAAGATAAAGCCAATTATTTTGTTCAAAATCTGGATGCAGAGCCATACCTAACAAACCTCCTTCTCCTATATGCTCAACGCCATCAATAGTAATCTGCTGACCTTCTTGTAATAAAAGTAATGTTCCTGGTCGTTGGGTGACTAAAATTTCTTGATTTGGCAAAAAAACGAGTTCCCATGGTATTTCAAGATTGCCGGCTATGATCTCATAATCCTCCTGTGGCACATCATTTCTGATATCTAATTCCTCTAGGTCTGAAGCTTGTTCTGTTTCATTTCCTATTTCCTGAGAATATAAGAAATAACCAACCAACAAAATTAGTATTGGAATAATATAAATAAATTTTTTCATCTAAGGTAATAGCAATAGTTTTTAATTAAATTTTAAGCTGCGAGCAATCAAAAAAGTTATAACCGAGACAGATGCTGAAAGAACAGCACCCCAAACTAAATCTACCACGGTCACTAATATTGGCCAATTTTTAACTGTAGCCAAGTTTGTTAAATCATAGGTTGCATAAGTAATTAATCCAAATAATGATCCAAATAATAAGGCCTTTGTCAATGACTCTTCCTTCAAAGCGGGAGTTATTACAAAAATCACTAATCCAAGAACAAACAGTAAATAAAAAATTCCTGCTGCTAGCCAATTAACATTGTCTTTCATTAAAAAACCAATTTGATTGCTATAAAAATTTTTAGTAATCAGTCCTAACCAGATAAAATCAATTAATAAAAAAACAGGTAGAGCAATTAAGTATAGTTTTGCCATATTAAATAAATATAGTTAATATTTTTAACTCAAAATTTATTAGCCTGCGCCACCTCCTCCGCCACCACCGCCTCCTCCGCCACCACCGGAAGATCCTCCGCTAGATCCTGAGCCAGATGCCCCATAGCTTGAGCTAACGCTAGTGTTAAGAGCTGAAATGGCTCCTGTCATATCGCTGACACTAGCGGTAAAAGCACTGATACTGCTGGCATCAAAACCGCTAACTCCAGCTAATTGGCCTCTAGAAGGTAAATTTTGTAAAGAACTAAATCCCCAATAATTAGCCACTGCAGCAGTTTGCTGATTGTCCTCAAATTTAACCGGTAGTTGAGATAAAGCTTTCGCACTAACCCCTAAAGCTGTACCATAAACTAAATATTTCTCCCACAAAATAATGCTATCAATTGGATAACTAGCTGTTTTTTTATAATCCTTGAGGTGATTGTGGAAAGCTTTCCAGGAAGCTGTCTCTGTTCTTCCTTTTTCAGTTCTTTTAAAAGCGCGACCCTGTAAAAAAATACGCACTACAAACAACGGCATGTTAAAGAAGAAGATCAGGAATGTTAATGCTTCAATTGGTAAAAAAGCAAATAAGCCATCAGCTAATGAAGCTATTAGAAAAATTTGAGCTACTGTTGCAAAGATTATCCACACAAAAAATGTTGGTCGTTTTGAAAACTTATCAGATTTTTTGTCCAAATAGTTTTGAGAAAAGTTTTCATTTTTAACCATTTTCTCCAAAACAAGAAAGTAATTATAAGCAACCATTTTTGTGCTTGGGTTTCTACAAAAGCTGACCAAATCATCAAACCAAAGCACTTTTTTACCTTTGGCCACAGTTTTAAATAAAAAATCAAAAACAATCCTCTGTATAGAATCAAGTGATTCAAAATTGGCAGGGGCTAACAGCTCAGCAGTTGTTTTCTTATCTTGTTTTTCATTCTGATTGCCCACACCTTTAACATCTATTAGCCTTTCTACTCCATATCGATATTTTTTAAATAACCAAAAGCCTTCTTCTTTGTCACTGCGGATGATTTTAACTACTCTCTGTTGGGCCAGCGACAAAACAGTGGCTGTAAAAGCTCTGGGAGGTAATTTTTTTTGAAGAGTTAATAACTGAATAACTTGAGAGGGTGGTAAATCGCTGGGGGATTCCCACAACGTTTGGGTAAAATTAATTTTTGGCAAAGGTTTATTCTTGCTGTATTTAAAAAATAGATAAAGCTCATAAATAAAAAGTGAGATCGTTATTAAACTAAAAACAATAACTATTATTAAAATAGCCCATGATCTATAGACTAATCTCTGAGTCTGTCTAATAAACCCCTGCTCTTGTTGTTTAATATCCTCCAGAGTTAAACTGCCCTGAGCCCCCTCATCTATTGCTTGAGCAGTAAAAACATCCAAAGGTAAGGTAACTCTACCTTCAAAATATGTACCAGGTTGCAATTTGCCGACTTCAAAAAAAATTTCAGGTTCTTCTGCTATTGAAACTTGTCCGTCTAAGGGGCCATGCAACCAAGCTTGAGTTTGCTCTAAATTAGTTCCCTCAGGTAAATTTACTTTAACGCTAATTGGACCTTGAGACCTATCCCACTCATCTCCAACAAACTGCCAATAAACCTCAGCCACATCTTCCTGAAAAGTGACTGCATTTGGAACTAAATAGCTAAGCTGAAACCTTTTTTGCTCGTTGTTAGCAGAATAAAACCACTTAATGTAATATTGCCTATTCTCATCAATTAAAAAAAAGGTTTCCCTAGCTTGATTTCCAATCGACCTATAATCTCTATGAACTCTACCTAAATCAGTAAGTTCCTGATAACAACCTACTTGATCACAAACTCGCAGGTCCTCAATTTGATAAGACTCAGTTCTACCAGTATTTTTTGTTGGATCAATTGATTTATTTATAGTTTGGTAAGCAAAGGTAAAACTACCATCAAAATTATAAACTCTCTCTTCCACAACACTCATTGAGCCGTCTTTGTTAACAGTGGCTTCTATTAAAACTTGCCCTATATTATAAGATTTGGCAAATACTGAGGTAGGTAGAAATGACTTAGTTTGTAAAAGTATAAATAAGAAAGCAAAAAGGGGAAAAGTTCTACTAAAAGTCTTTGATCTCATACAATAAATTTCTTAAGTCTATCTTCTAAAATTATTTATAAATTTATAAATAATGCTCTTATCATATCAAAACAACTGCTATAATAATATTTATCATGCCTAAAAATTCTGATAAACCTACCAATTCACCCAAAGTTACAATTTTTGGAGAAGTTTTTTCTGAAAACAATCACTCTGGTGAGTCAGATTCAACTGGTGGTTTTTTCCTAATTTTTATTGGCTTTTTATTATTCTTAAATACTCTAGAAATTTTACCCTGGGGAATCTGGGAAAATCTACTCACCCTGTGGCCCATCTTAATTATCTTATTTGGCTTAAATATTTTGCTGGGCAAAAATCTTATCACCAGAGCCTTACTCAACCTAATTAACTTAGTTTTGTTTGGATCGCTATTATTATTTATCTTAAAAAACTTTGCCCCTCAGCTAGTCACTTGGCTACCTGAACAACTTATAAATTATATTCAACTTTGGAGGTTAACCAACCTATGAGTCAATCACGCTTCTTTTTTGGAATCTTAATAATTTTAATTGGAATATCGTTACTAGTCGATTTTCCTTTGCTGAGATTTGCCTTTCCTTTATTGATTATTTGGTTAGGAATTAAAATGATTTACAGTCCTGCTGGCAAAAAATCACTCACCAGTTCAACTGAGAATAGTGAAAACACGATTAGTCGTGTTTTAATCTTCTCTGGAATTAAACAAAAGGCCCTAAGTGATGATTTTCAAAAGGCAGAATTGGTCGTAGTTTTTGGCGGAGGTGAGCTGGATTTATCTCAAGCTAAAACTAAGCAAAAACAAGTTGCTATTGAAGTTGTGGCTGTGTTTGGAGGTATGAAAATAATTGTGCCAAAAGACTGGCATGTTCAATCTGAAGGTATGGGCATATTAGGTGCGTTTGATAATAAAACAGAGCTCAGTGGTACTAAAAAAACCACTGCTAAAGTAGATGGAGTTGCCATCTTCGGTGGCGTCGAGGTGGTAAATTAAACTCTCAATCAACTTTACGGCTGCAACACATCTTGCTCACTGCCGTTGATTCTTATCACCACTTCATCAACAGTCTCAAACTGCATTAAGGTTTGCTCGATCTGTTCTCTAATCATCGTCACCCAAGCTGAACCAGCCACACCTTCATCAAGCTCTTGACTAAAATCAACCGTGGCCACTCCATCCTGAATATCTATGCTTTGAAGCTCTGTTCCCTCTGGAATAGAACTGGAGATCCCTCTAGCCTGCTCTTGCGCAGTAGGTCCTTGTAATAATTGCTCTATTGCTGCCTCACCTGTAGTTATGGTGTAAGGAATTTCTCTTTCAACTTCAACTGTCTGCTCTTGTCCTTCAACTGTTTCTACAAAATATAAACTTATAGTTAAGGTCTCAGGAGTTTCATCTATAGCTGCTGAGTCATCAGATGGTTCATCAGTAATCATTCTGCCTTGTAACTCATCATAAACTTCATCAGTTACAGCGCTTACGACCTGACCATTTTCAACAATCACTTCCATATTATGAGGCGTAATGACTTGAGCCACAATTTCATCTGATCTGTCTCCATATCCGGCTGCAGAAGACACAAATGAAAAGAAGAATTGATATCTAAATCCAGGGATGATTTCCTCTTCAGTTACTAAAGTTAAATCAGAGCCATCATAGGTATAGGTTGGAGAGTTTGTTTGAACCCAAGTGCGAGCTACTTCTCTTGCTTGCTCTATAGTCATTGCTTCTGGCTGCTCATCAATTATCGTATCTAGAGGAGTTTCTGCTTGCCTACCAAAGTAAACAACAGCACCGATAACAATTAATAAAACTGCCAGTAATGGAATAATAAATTTTTTGTTCATAGCTTTTCCTTTTTTTTATTTATTACAGTAACACACAAATAAAATAAGTTTGCAAAAAGGAGCAAAAGATCATGTCTATATTTCCTATCTTCTGTCCCTCTTCCAAACTGCAGTGAGGCGAAGTTCATAAGTTAAATCATCTACAACATAAAAAAATCCAATTTCGTATCCATTATATTTTCTGTACATGCCATTTTTCCCTTCAATCTCTACCCCTTTATAAAAAACATCATAAATATCAGATTCTGATATGCCAAGGTCTTTCATTTTTTTGATGATTTTTTTGGGGAAAAAAAGATTAGCCATAAAAACAAACAACTGCTTTATTGTCTGCCCTTTCTTAAACCAACTTGGTTAGCCACTAAACAAACCATTATTATTACAAAAAAAACTGGAGCTAGATACATTAAATTGTTTTTGCATAGATTATAGTGTTTTTGCCCTAAAATATAGTTGGAGAAAAAAGGAGCCAAGAAACCCTCATCTTCTTCACTATAGCTGTCACTAGCCATATAATCTTCAATTGCTTCCTGAACACCCAACACTTGATTTTCATCATAAAAAATCATTTGTGTGCCCTCATCCTCTACTCCTAATACTCCTGTTCTCATTACTGTCAAATCTTTTTGGAGTTGTTTTTCTTCTTCACTAATTTCTTCAGGCAAAATTAAGTAACTAACTTTATCAAAACCTAACAAAACATTAGTCCCTATACCGTCATTGGCCAAAACTAGTGAGCTAGGTAAAAACTCAATTTCTACAATACCTGGCTGCTTTCCTTTAAAATAAATTGTGCCAAACAAGCCTCTTTCAGAATAAAAACCCGGACTAGGTAAACCTCCAGTTAGCCGAGCAAAACCTAATTCGTTATTTATTTCTCTTTGAATAAATATTTCAGCAAAAGAACCTTCTGTACTAATATGAGATACCTCTAATTTTTCAGGATTAAAGCCAACGTCAGCTTGTACAGTATTAATTGGAGCCTGTATACCTATCATTTCTATTTTCATCGGAAATATTTCACCCAGCCGATACTGCCCCCTAGCAGGGATATTAAAACCAACAGTTCTTGGTGGGGCAATAAATCCCAGCTGCCTAAACATCATGACCTCTAGGTACACTATGCCTGCAGAAAATATTGTTAAAGCAAAAATGGCAAGTGCATTAACAAGAGCTGAGCCAAACCTTTTTGGATAAGCCATTTCAAGAGAAACAACTGGCTCCTTGCAAACCGGGCAATTTCCGCCTACTTTTGATAATCTGCAAAAAAAACATGGGGTCTGTCTGGGAAACAAAAACCACAAAACAGGAAACGCTATAGCTAAATAAAGCCCTAATACCGACAGTAAGTGAATTAAAACTATAGCTAATAGGATAAAGCCGACAAACTTTAGCAAAACAATTAAAATAGAAATAAGTTTAAACTCCGGCATTTTCACCCTCTTGTTAACTACTTTTCATCATACAATAATTCTGATAAACCAGTCAAATTTTTAA
>Ga0334888_1002624_pt1 | contig 19338 bp, 14 predicted proteins | sample GraSluR1_MG_FD_207227 | JGI IMG/M metagenome (GOLD analysis project Ga0334888, IMG submission 207227) | Sludge microbial communities from methane-producing bioreactor in Wageningen University, Netherlands - Granular Sludge_3_08-R1 | ecosystem: Engineered > Bioreactor > Anaerobic > Unclassified ...
TATACCAAGTATGATAGAGTTGGTTGGTTGACATGAAAACCTCCTTCGGTAAAGTGGTTGACACCTTTACTTTACCTGGTTTTCCGTGTCAATCAACCGCTTTTCTAAAAAAGTGTCCGGTAGCTAGATTTGTTATTGCCTGGAAACGTTCAGGGTCGCGTTGACAAACTCGTGTCAATTTACGCCTGAGAATGTACCTCTTGTTTGACTAGCATGTCAATATCGATCAAAAATATCTGGTACAAAATTGACTCAATGCGCAAGTATGGCGACTTAGGGGTATGAAGATGATTGACTGGAATCTGCTTGAAAAATGGGATGTTATTTTTGGCATCGTCGGCGGTATTGTATTTGTGATTAATGCCATTTATTACTTGCCGAAACTTGTGGCCACAATTGCTAGACAATTTCGATCTTCTTACATCGAAGGAGAATGGAATGGTTATTATTTCACGTTTGCCGAAGGAAAATCAAAGTTAACTTTGGAAAAATGGATCATAAAAAAGGGCTTTCGTGAAAATTTAGTAGTGAATGTACAAACTATACCTGCGGGAACCCTATCCTATAAAGGCGAGGTACAATTACAGCGAGACAATTTAGTAGTCAAATTAAAGGCACAGGAATACCCAATTGAAACATTTACTATCTTCAAGTCACCCGTTCCAGGTAATGACAACATTATTATAGGTCTGTGGTTGGGATTGGATTTCAATGGCGAAGTAACGGCTGGACCAGGCGTGCTATCCAGGACATCTTTATCAGAACAAGATTTACACAGATTACTCTTCGACAAAATACAGTATGATAGCTATCTGAAAACTATCCGGCTAGTTTGATGCTAGCTTAAGAGGAAGTTTATGGACCAATTTTTCTCTCAATTATCACCTATGCTTTGGAGTAAACAGAGCAAGTTTTACTCTACCAATAGCGGCATTTATATCGGAGAAGGAAGCGCCTATTTGGTAGATCCTGGAATGGCACCAGATGAACTAGAATCGATAGCCCAGTTTTTGGTCGAGCATCAGCTTACACCCCGACAGCTCATTCTTACCCATAGCCATTGGGATCATCTTCTGGGACCAATTCGTTTTCCTAGCGTCAGCATAATCACGCAAGCGAATTATCGACGTATCTTTAATGACTTTCGAGAAAGTTACATCCGCCAGCGTGAGACACGCTGGCACACCAAATATGATGTTCCTCTTGTCAATCCCTTTGTTGTTCCTACACCAGATGACACTTTCACTGATATGACAATATTGACTGATAAGCGTATTGAGCTGCATCTGTGTTATGCTCCCGGTCACACAGATGATCTATTGGTAATTTACCAACCCGAATATGCGACTTTATGGGCCTCTGATATGTTGAGTGACAAAGAGATACCGTTTATATGGTATAGCATAGATGCCTATCAAAACACATTAGTAACGCTTTCAAAATGGGATATTGAGATTTTGGTTCCGGGACATGGGAGCTGCGCAACAAACCGCAGTGAAGTCCAAAATCGGATTTCTGAAGACCTGGCGTATGTGAAAGAGCTACGAGACAGAATTATTACCGCTATCAACGCAGGCAAAACTCTCAACGAGACTCTTGAGTTTTGCACTCAAATGCACTATCGAAATTTAGATGAGAACGCAGATTCTCATCTGTTAAATGTCGAAAATGGATATATCGAATTTGGCGGGGAAACAGATCAAGAAGAAATCGGCTGGGAGCAATTAAGATTGGATAGTATCTGAGTTGCTAAAAAGACACGAAAACTATCTCTCTTTGGTCAGGTAAGCTGAACTTGACGGCCGAATTGTGTCTCACAGTACGCAGATTACGTGTTGATCTTGCGTTCTGCCAAGTACGTCTCTGATAAGTGTACTGTGGACAGTCAGGCGTTCTTATTGAAGGGCTACCCGGTGACAGTTCTGCTATGATAACAGCTCTCAAAGGCGACAAGATCAACACGATTCCCCCTCATCTCACCGAGGTTAGAAGCCTAATAAACGCAATTCGCGTAATCGACCTCAAACGTGCTCCACATGTCTTTGTGGGTCAAGAGTATGCCCGTTATGGCTTCGACGAGGGATTGGTGCTGAAGCATCGAGATTGATGAATGGAGGGTGATGGAGGGTATTGATTGAATAACAGACGTTTTTCACGGGGTTGGCATGCACCGGAGAAGAGGATTGCGCAGTTCCGGCGCGCTTTTATGTCCGTTAATGCGCATTAACGGACATTTGTTGTGTCTTTCAGAAGTTACCTTATACTAGGAGTAGTGCAAAAACAAAACACCCCACGGTGTGATCAGCATCTGGGGCATTGACCATCGGCGTTGGTGCCGCCGTGGTGGAGATAGTATAGTATATCCCGCCTCCGCGCGTCAAACGCCGGGGGCGTTATCTTTGAGAATTCAGGAGCCACAATGGAACAACCTCACCTCAACTGGGTTGCCAACTTCATCTGGGGTATTGCCGACGATGTGCTGCGCGATGTCTACGTGCGCGGAAAATACCGCGATGTGATCCTGCCGATGGTGGTGATCCGCCGCCTGGATGCGGTGCTGGAGCCAACCAAAGACGCCGTGCTCAAGATGAAGGCCACGCTCGACAAAGCCGGGATCACCAACCAGGACGCCGCGCTCAAACAAGAGGCCGGACAGGCGTTTTACAACGCCTCGCCGTTTACCCTGCGCGATCTCAAGTCTCGCGCCACACAACAGCGACTCAAGGCCGATTTCGAAGCCTACCTCGACGGTTTCTCGCCCAATGTTCAGGAAATCCTCGACAAGTTCAAGTTCCGCAACCAGATTCCCACGCTCGTCGAGGCTGACGCCCTGGGCTATCTCGTCGAAAAATACCTCGACCCCAGTATCAACCTCAGTCCGGAGCCGGTGCTCAACGGCGACGGCAGTGTGAAATTGCCCGGCTTGGACAATCACGCGATGGGCACGATCTTCGAGGAGTTGATCCGCCGCTTCAACGAGGAAAACAACGAGGAGGCCGGGGAGCACTTCACACCGCGCGATGTGGTGCGGCTGATGGCGCAACTCGTCTTCCTGCCTATTGCCGACCGGATTGAGTCCGGCACATATCTGCTCTATGACGATACGTGCGGCACCGGCGGGATGTTGACCATCGGGGAGGAGACACTGGCGGAACTGGCCGCGCAGCACGGCAAGGAGGTGTCTATCCACCTCTACGGGCAGGAAATCAACCCGGAGACCTACGCCATCACCAAAGCTGACCTGCTGCTCAAGGGCAAGGGACAGGAGGCCGAGACGATGGCGTTTGGCTCCACGCTCTCCGCCGATGCGTTTCCCGCCCTCGACTTCGACTTCATGTTCTCCAATCCGCCCTATGGCAAAAGTTGGAAGACCGACCTCGACCGAATGGGCGGCAAGGGCGAGATGCGCGACCCGCGTTACGTCATTGCGCACGCCGGGGACCCGGAGTACAGCCTCATTCCCCGTTCTTCCGATGGGCAATTGCTGTTCCTGGTGAACAAGCTCAGCAAGATGAAGCATGACACCCCCCTGGGCAGCCGCATCGCCGAAGTGCACAACGGCTCGTCGCTCTTTACCGGCGACGCCGGGCAGGGCGAGAGCAATATCCGCCGCTGGATCATCGAGAGCGACTGGCTGGAAGCGATCATCGCGCTGCCGCTGAATATGTTCTACAACACCGGCATCGCCACCTACATCTGGGTGCTGACCAACCGCAAGCCGGAACATCGCCGGGGCAAGGTGCAACTGATTGACGCGACCGCGTGGTATGCGCCGCTGCGCAAGAACCTGGGCCAGAAGAACTGTGAACTCTCCGGGGCCGACATCCAGCGCATTGTGGGCACCTTTCTCGCCTTCGAGGAAACCGAGCAGTCCAAGATTTTCGATAACGCAGCCTTTGGTTACTGGAAAGTCACCGTCGAGCGGCCCTTGCGCCTGCGGGTGGACCTTTCCGACGCAGCCCGCGCGCGTTTGCGCCAGGCCTGCACTGCTGCCGGAGAAGATGCGCTGGCAACGGCGACCGATTGGATTGCCGCCGATCTTGGCCCCGGCCCGCACCTGGACTACAACGCCGTCGTGACCGCCCTCGAAAAAGCTGCCAGCTTCTCCCTCACCAAGAAGCGCCAGACCCTGCTCCGCGATGCACTCACCGAAAAGGACGAAGCCGCCGCACCCGTCATCAGCGCCACCTACAAGCCGGGTAAAATCGCTGCCGATCCTCTCCACGGCAAATTCGCCCTCACCCCCGGCCCCTCTCCCAAAGGGCGAGGGGAGGTCGTGGAATACACACCTGACCCCGACCTGCGCGACACCGAGCAAACCCCCCTGTTGGAAGAAGGCGGCATCGAAGGCTTCTTCGAACGCGAGGTGCTACCCTACGTCTCTGACGCCTGGATTGATGAGAGCAAGACGCGCATCGGTTACGAGATTTCGTTCAACCGCTATTTCTACAAGCCGGAACCATTGCGCACGCTGGCCGAAATCCGCGCCGATATCGAGGCGTTGGAGCAGGAAACGGACGGATTGTTAGAGCAGATTTTGGTGGAAGTGGGGAGCTAGTCAGCAGAATTGGACGCCATATTATCGCCAGCCTACAATATAGAACGTATTTGCGTCCATATTATAGGCAGCCGTTGACATGGGATAAAGGGGGCAAGAGCAATGCAAGAGATTCAGGGAAAAGCCAGAACCATCCGGGAACTGTTGAAAGGGGTCAAGTATACAATTGACTACTATCAACGTGAATACAAATGGGAAAGTAAACACATTCGCGATCTAATTGAGGATCTCACTGGAAAGTTCTTGGAAGATTATCGACCAGAACATCCCCGCAGACAAGTTGCAGAATATGGTCATTATTTTTTGGGATCCATTATCATTAGCAAGAAAGAGAACCTTAACTTCATCGTGGATGGACAACAACGACTTACCAGCCTGACGTTGCTGCTGATGTTCCTGCGTAACCAGCAAAAAGGGCGCGCAAATCAAGTCAATGTTGACGAGTTAATTGCCTCAGAGCAATACGGGGAACAATCTTTCAACTTGGATGTGAGAGAAAGGGAAGCCTGTATGCAAGCCCTTTTTGATGAACGACCTTTAGAACCCAGCGGTGAATCAGAATCCGTCCAAAATATTGTTGCCCGCTACTACGATATTGAGGAATACGTTCCGCGAGAAATCATTGACCACGCTTTACCCTATTTCCTTGATTGGCTCATAGAAAATGTACATCTCGTTGAAATTACGGCTTATTCTGACGACGATGCCTACACTATCTTTGAGACAATGAATGATCGTGGACTCTCTCTTAGTCCAACGGATATGTTGAAGGGCTATTTGCTAGCGAATATCACGGATGGCATTGATAAGTTGGGGGCCAATGTATTGTGGAAACGACGTGTCCAAGAGTTAAACGAAGTTGGCAAGGATACGGCGGCTGACAGCATCAAGACCTGGTTGCGCAGTCAATACGCATCTAAAATTCGGGAGCGGAAGAGTGGTGCTCGACCAGAGAATTTTGATCTTATCGGTACGGAATTTCATCGGTGGGTAAGGGATGAAGTAAGGGACCCAGAACACAAGATACTTAATTTGCAGAGTGGGGAAGATTTTTACTATTTCATCAAGCGCGACTTTGAGTTCTATACCCGGCAGTATCTACGTCTTATGGAAGCTTCGCGCAATCTGGTAACAGGTCTTGAGCATGTCCTATATAACGCCCACCACGGTTTCACTTTGCAATATATGCTCTTACTCGCGCCGCTACAGCCCGATGATGCGCAAAATGTGATAGATCTCAAGATGCGTTTGGTGGCTCGTTTTGTAGACATCCTGCTTACCTGGAGGCTATGGAATTTCCGCAGCATTTCCTACAACACAATGCAGTATGCCATGTTCTTAGTCATGCGCGATATTCGGAAGTTAACCCCACAAGCGTTAGCCGTCAAGCTAACAGAGGTTTTGAGTACAGAAACCGAAACCTTTGTAACGAATGACCGGCTTTATCTCCACACACAAAACCGCAAATACCTACATCGCATCCTGGCTCGCATCACTGAATATATTGAACGCGAATCCGGAATAACCTCACATTACCTGGAATATGTGAGTGACACTGGTGCAAACCGGTTCGAGGTGGAGCATATTTGGGCTGACAAGCCGGAAGAACACACTGATGAGTTCAGCCACCCGACCGACTTTGCCGATTACCGTAACCGTATTGGCGGATTGCTATTATTGCCGAAAAAGTTCAACGCCAGCTATGGTAGCTTGCCCTATGTGGATAAGTTACCACACTACTATGGTCAGAACTGGCTGGCTCGTACATTGTCTCCTCAATGCTATGAACACGATCCCGGATTTGCGCAATTTGTAAGCCGCAGCGGTTTGCCCTTTCGGGCGCACCCACAATTCAAAAAAGCCGATCTGGATGCTCGTAGTGAGCTATACCGCCAAATTGCCGAGTACATCTGGGACCCAGATGCTTTATTGAAAGAGGTAGGATTGTGACCCGGACCTTCAATCCTTACTCTGCCTACAAAGAATCCGGCGTGCCGTGGCTCGGCGAAGTGCCCGCGCATTGGGAAGTACTTCCCGGCAGGGCGTGTTACCGCGAGAAGAAAGTGCCAAACACGGGCCTCAAAGAAACGACCGTGCTTTCGTTGAGCTATGGGCAGATCGTGGTCAAGCCGCCCGAAAAGTTGCACGGACTGGTTCCGGCCTCGTTCGAGACGTACCAAATCGTTGACCCTGGCGACATTATCATTCGCCCGACTGACTTGCAGAACGATTGGAACAGCCTGCGCTTTGGCTTGAGCCGTCACCGTGGGATCATCACATCGGCGTATATGTGCTTCCATACCCAAGATGCACTGACCCGCGATTATGGGCACTTGCTGCTTCACACCTACGACCTGATGAAGATATTTTATGGCCTGGGTTCTGGATTGCGCCAAAACCTCGATTGGAAGGATTTCAAATATCTTCCTTGCCTTGCACCTCCACCTGCCGGACAACGCGCCATCGCCGCCTTCCTCGACCACCACGACCGCCTGACGCGGCGCTACATCCGCGCGCAGCAGCGGCTCATCAAGCTGCTCATCGAGCAGAAGCAAGCGCTCATCCAGCAGGCCGTGACGCGCGGTCTTGATCCCGATGTCCCGCTCAAGGATTCAGGGGTTGAGTGGTTAGGGAAGATTCCGGCACATTGGGAAATCATTCCACTAAAAAACCTGTCTATCATTCAATCTGGGCTGACGTTGGGGAAAAACTACATAGGTCGAGAATTAGTTGAATATCCTTACTTGCGTGTGGCAAATGTGCAAGATGGGCGCTTGGATCTTTCGCAAATTAAGACGGTTCTTATAACCGAAGAAGAAGTTGCGCGTTGCACACTGCAAGATGGGGATGTATTAATGACTGAGGGCGGAGACCCGGATAAACTTGGACGAGGATGTGTATGGGAAGATCAAATCAAGCCTTGCCTACACCAAAACCACATCTTCGCTGTTCGCCCAAATTCTGACCGTCTCCTACCTTATTTCTTGGCAGCACTACTTACCTCTCAGTACGCAAAGACCTACTTCCTTCGCACAGCAAAACAGACAACCAATCTAGCGTCAACAAACAAAACAACTATCGGACAGTTTTCAGTACTTTTACCAAGTTTGGAGGAACAAAGAGAGATTCTTGGGGTACTAGAATCGAAGACCGCACAAGTTCAGCAAGCCATCACTCATACCCAAAGCCAAATCGCCCTCGTCCGCGAATACCACACGCGCCTGATCGCCGACGTGGTCACGGGGAAGCTGGATGTGCAGGACGTGACCTTGCCCACGGACGAGGAAGCGCACGCTTTCGACGACGTAGGCGAGGGCTTCGACGACGAGGCCATAGATGCGGACGACTTGGATACCGAGGAGGACGCCGATGCCGACGACTGATATCGACAAGGAACAGTTCTCAAAAGAACGAGAGGAATATCTTTGGAAATTGCTTGACCGAATGCCTGGGGGTGTCGAAAAAGATTGGGTAGCTACGCTGCAGCAACTCAAAGCACAAGAGGAACAACTTTCGTTTGAAGACATTTATACTCTTATACACCGCACCAGATCACGCGCTGATGAATGGGACTTACCCCTATGGCTTATCAGATTTATTGTTAGGCTACTAGACTCTCGGGAAGTCACCTCCCTGCTCGACCCCGCAAGTAATGGATTACACACTACGCTAATCGCGAAATATCTACAACTTCAGCAAGTTGATATTGTCTGCGCACATCCCTTTATACAAAAAACCTACGAAAGCGTAGCAGAAACTTATCTACCCACTTTGCATTCAGGTGCGTTTGAGCATGTACGATCACAGTTGACAGAACGTTATGATGCAATTGTGTGTTTTCCAATCTTTGGACAGCGTCCACAATCGAAAACATATAATACAGAACAAGAGGTTTTTGTAGTCAAAGCAGAGCCTGGACTCTTGCATATACTAGATGCCGCCACATGTCTCACGCCTCAGGGGCTTATGATTTTTCTAGTTCCTCCTAGCTTTATGTTCCCTCGAAATGAGGAACTCCGGCAGACTTTACCCAAAATGGGTCTGCATCTTACAGCCTTGTTGCATCTTCGTTCTGGGACATTTAGCAACACCGGTATACCAGCAGAATTGGCCCTTATCGAACCGGTTGAACGTCAAGGTTTATATGTCGCTGAAATCCCTGAGAATTATCAGCATCAGGATCAACTTCTTGCGCGACTCCAGGCGCGTAAGCCAGGCGCGACTCCGGTCCAAGGCAAAATCGTCAATCCTGAACATTTCTATGGATTTGAGTCTTTTGAAGCGGAAGAGACTACTCGGCAACTTGCACGCCAACGAGGTTTAAACGCAGTCCCATTCGAAGAAGCTGTTTTGGAGATTTGTCGGCCCAAGAGGTATCGAGAAAGTTTCACACCTTATGAACCACATCCCGATGCTGTCTATTTGCCTGAAATTGACACAGTTAAGGCGACCATATCACCCGAAAAGCTCTCTGCGCGTATCATCGGGCACACCCTTCAACTGATCGTCAATCGTAAGGTTGTGCTCCCAGAATACTTAGCACATCTGTACAACACTCCTTTGGGACATCAACTCCGTAAAGCCGCCTCTACAGGAGGGGTAGTTGGTAGAATTCACTCACATAATTTGCAAAGAACGTTACTTTATTTACCTCCCAGGAAAGACCAAATCAAAGCTGTTGAAGCATTGCAGACTATTCGTAAACTACGTGAAGAACTAGAGGAGCTTGAAGATCGTTTACAGCAGCATCCGCGCCGTAGTGCTGAGGTGCTAAAAGCTGTACAGAGCGTAAATCACGAAGAACGTTTCCTGGACTGGGTTGAAACCTTGCCCTTTCCCCTGGCTACTATCTTAAGAGCCTATCACACAGTTGATAAAACTGAAAAAGAAAAGTATGGACGCCTGTTGCAGTTTTTTGAAGCCGTTGTTATCTTCTGTTCCACTGTTCTTCTTAGCGCCTATCTTCGCACACCACAACTTTGGGCAGGGATTAGAGCCAAACTTCAGGGAGCATTGCAGAGATATGAGCCACCTTTGTCACAAACTGATTTTAGTTTCTGGCGGACATTGTTGGGTGTATTAGCTGTAGATGTACGCATAAATCTCAATAATCCAGAGAAAAAACCGCTTTGCATTGAGGCATTCGCGCTTCTGGAAACACAGCCCTTAGAGATTATTGCATCGAAAAAATTATCTTCTATTCTGGATACAGCTAATGAATACCGGAATCGCTGGCCTGCACATGGTGGCTCCCCAGGCCGCGTTGATGTTGAGTTTCGGCACAATAAAGCTCTTGAATTGTTGAATGAATTTCGAAGTCTGGTTGGTAATATGTTCTTACAATATGAACTGGTTATATTTGGACAATCGACGGTTTTACCAGGCCCGATTTTTCGTTATGAAAAGACCCAATGTATGATGGGATCTCATTTCATGGTAGAGTCTCCAGTTATTGAACTGACAGAAGCGGCTATAACAGGGCACTTGTATTGCTATAGTCCAGGATACCGCCGTGCGCTGCAATTACTCCCCTTATTCCAATTAGTTGAAAATCCTCCCCTTACGTGTTATTTTTTCAATCGTCTTGATAAGGAAACGGACGAGGATAAGAATCGCGATACACCATATTTTGTCTCTTATCATTTATCTGAAAATACAGCCATACCTTCAGATATATCGCTTAATGCGACAAAGAAAGCACTTAATGATTTATCAAAAACCCTCGATCCAGATAGCAATGAGGTAACATAATGCCACCAACCGACACCAGCGAAAAAGGTCTCGAAAGCCTGATCGTGGCGGCACTCACGGGCAAGCCGGTCAATGAAACCCTGTCGGTGGCCCGCGATGAGCGCGGCGCCTACGGTGACGCGGGCTACGTCCAGGGCGATCCCCACGACTACGACCGCGACTACGCCGTAGACCTTGCCAAACTGCGCGCCTTCCTCGAAGCCACCCAGCCGGAGGTCGCGGCGCGGCTGCATCTGGCGGATGATCATCCCACCCGGCAGAAGTTCCTGGCGCGGCTGCAAGGCGAAATCGCCCGGCGCGGCGTGGTGGACGTGCTGCGCAAGGGCATCAAGCACGGGCCGGATACCATCGCCTGCTTCTACGGCGCGCCCACGCCCGGCAACCGGAAGGCCGAGGCGCTGTTTGCCGCCAACGTCTTCAGCGTCACCCGGCAAGTGCGCTTCAGCCGCGATCACACGCAACGTTCACTCGATCTGGTGATCTTTATCAACGGCCTGCCCATCGCTACCTTCGAGCTAAAAAACAACCTCACCAAGCAGACCGTCGAGGACGCCGTCGAGCAGTACAAGCGCGACCGCGATCCCCGCGAGTTGCTGTTCCAGTTCGGGCGCTGCGTCGTCCACTTTGCCGTGGATGACCAGGAAGTGCGGATGTGTACCCACTTGCAGGGCAAAGCCTCGTGGTTCCTGCCCTTCAACAAAGGCTGGAACGACGGCGCGGGCAATCCGCCCAATCCCCACGGCCTCAAAACCGCCTATCTCTGGGAAGAAGTGCTTACCCGCGAGAGCCTCACCGACATCCTCGAACACTACGCCCAAATCGTCGAATGGAAGGATGAGAAGACCGGCAGGGAGAAGCGCCAGGCTCGTCTGCGAGCCCAGATCTTCCCTCGCTACCACCAACTCGACGTCGTGCGCAAGCTCCTCGCCACCGCCCGGAAAGAGGGCGTCGGTCATCGCTATCTCATCCAACACTCGGCGGGCAGCGGCAAAAGCAACTCCATCGCCTGGCTGGCTTACCAACTCACTGACCTGGAAAGAGAAAAAGCTGTAGAGGCCACCGCTGCTCCGCGCATCTTCGACTCCATCATCGTCGTGACCGACCGGCGCGTGCTGGATAAGCAGATTCGCGACACGATCAAGCAGTTTGCCCAGGTTTCTTCCGTCGTTGGGCACGCCGAACACTCCGGCGACCTACGCAAATTCATTACGGACGGCAAGAAGATCATCATCACCACCGTGCAGAAATTCCCCTTCATCCTGGACGAGATCAGCGACGAACACCGGCACCGCCGCTTCGCCATCATCATTGACGAGGCCCATTCCAGCCAGGGCGGGCGCACAGCGGCCAAGATGCACATGGCCCTGGCGGAGCAAGGCGAGGCGGAGGTGGAGACGACCGAAGACATCATCAACCGCCTGATGGAAACGCGCAAGATGCTGTCCAACGCCAGCTATTTCGCCTTCACCGCTACGCCCAAGAACAAGACACTGGAAACCTTCGGAAGCCCTCTCCCTCACCCCGGCCCTCTCCCAGAGGGAGAGGGAGAAGGAGAGGGGGAAAGGAAACACCGGCCTTTCCACGTCTACACGATGAAGCAGGCGATTCAGGAAGGCTTCATCCTGGACGTGCTGGCGCACTACACGCCGGTCGCAAGCTACTACCGCCTGATGAAGACGGTGGCCGACGATCCCGAATTCGACAGCAAGCGGGCGCAGAAGAAGCTGCGGCGCTACGTCGAATCTCACACCTACGCGCTCCACCAAAAGGCCGAAATCATCGTCGAACACTTCCACACGGACGTGCTGGCCCGGCAGAAAATCGGCGGGCAGGCGCGGGCGATGGTCGTCACCCCCAGCATCCAGCGCGCCATCGCCACCTACTTCGCCATCAAAGACGCCCTGGAAGCGCGTAAGAGTCCGTACCAGGCCATCGTCGCCTTCTCCGGCGAACCGGAGTATGGCGGCAAGCCTGTCACCGAGGCCACACTCAACGGCTTTTCGAGCAGCCAGATTCCCGAAAGGTTCAAAGAAGACCCTTACCGCTTCCTCGTCGTCGCCGAGAAATTCCAGACCGGTTATGACGAGCCGCTGCTGTACACGATGTACGTGGACAAAATCCTCGCGGGCATCCAGGCCGTGCAGACGCTCTCGCGCCTCAACCGCGCTCACCCACAGAAACACGACACCTTTGTGCTGGATTTCGCCAACGACGCCGACACCATCCAGCGCGCCTTCGAGCCGTACTACCGCACCACCATCCTCAGCGCCGAGACCGATCCGAACAAGCTCCACGACCTCAAGGCCAGTCTTGACGGTGCACAAGTATACAACGAGGATCAAATCGAACAGTTGGTCGCCCTCTACCTCGGCGGGGCGAGCCGGGAGCGGCTGGATCCGATTCTCGATGCGTGCGTCGCCGTCTACAAGGAAGACCTCGACGAGGATGGGCAGGTGGCGTTCAAGGGCAGCGCCAAAGCCTTCGTGCGTACCTACAACTTCCTGGGCGCGATCCTGCCCTACAACAACGCCGATTGGGAAAAGCTCTCCATCTTCCTCAACTTCCTCATCCCCAAACTGCCTGCCCCCCAGGAGACCGACCTCGCCAAGGGTATCCTCGAAGCCGTGGATATGGACAGCTACCGCGCCGAGGTGCAGGCGTCCCTGGCCATCACCCTGGCCGACGAGGATGCTGAAATCGAGCCGCCGCCGGTCGGGGAAGGCGGGTGGAAGCCCGAGCCAGAACTTGAGCGCCTGAGCGCCATCATCAAAATCTTCAACGACATCTACGGCAACGTAGACTGGAAGGACCGCGACCGGGTCGCGCACATCATCACCTCCGAAATCCCCGCGCAGGTCGCCGCCGACACCGCTTACCAGAACGCAATGCGTCATTCCGACCTGCAGAACGCCCGCGTCGAGTTCGAGAAAGCGTTAGGGCGGGTGATGGTGGGGCTGCTGGCGGATCAGACCGAACTATTCAAGCAGTATAGCGACAACGACAGCTTCAAGCGATGGTTATCGGATGCGGTGTTTGGGATGACGTATAAGGGAGGGGCGGGGGAGAGTGTACATCCATAATTGTATGACTGTGACACAAGCCCGTTGTATGGATTCAAGGATGTACCCTCCGTTCGCCAATCGTAGCTCTGTGAGTTGAGAATGAGGAATTAGTGATCGATTGTAAAACCATTCTACTGCCGAATGTATTTGGTGGAGATGTTCTACAAACTGAGCTACTTTACTCCGTATTGGAAGAAGTTCCAAAAGCTGAGCAATACTTACTTGATGCTCGTGACATATCTTTCGTAAAACCGTATGGCATTATCGCCTTACTTCTCTCAACACGACACCTCGCGGCACGCTCAAAATATCCTCTGCAAGTAAAGAATATTCCCCCTATAATCCACGCTTACTTACAGCGTATGGATTTCTTTGATGCCTGTCAAACATGGTTAGTCACTTCCGATTCTCCAGAAGATGATTGGACACGTAATGCCCATACCCGTAATTTGTTAGAAATAACCGTCATATCAGGTCCTGATGATGTGGCAACTGTTGCACAGCGAACCTTACAAGTCTTCTCTAGATGGTTGAGAATTTCCAACTTGAATAACCTTATTTTTGTGATCAGTGAGCTTTGTTCAAATATTTACCAGCATAGTGGAGATCAATATGGTTGTGTATTAATCCAGAAGTATGAATCGAAAGTGTATGGGCAAGTCAGCGTACATCTCGCTGTTGGTGATTTGGGTTGTGGTATACGCGGAAGCCTGATGACTAGACATAGTGATCTTGGGCAAAGGCCAATTGATTATTTGAGGGCTGCAATGAGTGGGCGGACCGCACGCCAAACAGGAAGGGGAGGGCTTGGTTTGCAGCGCGTTGAGCAAATAGTAAAACAACAAGGTGGCTATTTATGGATACGTTCAGAGACGGCGGGGCTTTTATTACAAAATTCAAGTAGGATAATCCCTAAAATCTCTCTACCTAATCTACCTGGAACTCAGATAGCCTTGGGATTCGAGTCACCGTTACAGACTTGACAATTTTTGACGTTCCTTTATAATTTACTTAGGTGTTCACGGAATATTAGTGAATAGTCACAAGAGGTTAGTGAACAAACAAAGCGAGGGAAAAATGGAGACATTTGATATGACACGACTTTATCAACAGATAGGATTATTAGCACCATTTTTCCTCACTCGAGAAAAAGGGGCACAGACTTACCAGATACTGGAAGCACAACTTGAGGCGACCCCTTTTGGACAACCGTTGTTATTGATTTTTCCTCCCAACCAATTGGTAGACACTTCGTTTGCTGATGAGTCGATTATTCGATTGGGAGAGGTTATAGTTGCCGGCGACTTTGGTGACCGCTGCATCCTGTTACAAGGGTTAATCAGTGATTCTATTACTAACATTGAGGCTGCGATAAGCCTCAGGAAACTGAAATTGGCATTCCTGTTAGTGGAGCCAACAGGTGCTTGGAAATGTATTGGGCAATTAGAGCCGAGTCTTTTCGAGACGCTCACCATTCTGACTGAGCGGAATCATATGACTGCACCAGAACTAGCAAACTTGAAAGATTTGGCGATCAATAGTGCAAGTAACCGTTTGAAGCGCTTATATGATCAAAGACTTGTGCGTAGAGAGTATGAAGTTTCAGAAAAAGGACTTCAGTATATATACTATTTTTGGAGTTGGATTACACAGTAGCTTTGAGGGGGAGATTTCAAGCTAGAATATGGAGGAGTAATATGACAAAGAAAAAGAACCAACATGTTGTACCTCACAATGGACAATGGGCCGTGCGAGGTGAAGGTAACCAGAGAGTGACACAAATTACAAACACTCAAGCTGAGGCTATAGATTTAGCTCGTACTATCGCGCAAAATCAAGGGACGGAAGTTGTAGTCCATCGACCAGATGGCAAGATTCGGGATAAGGACAGCTACGGTAACGATCCAAATCCCCCAAAGGATTCAAAACACTAGAAGAAATATCCCCCTCAATACAACTGTATATGGTTCGAACAAATTTCGGAGGTTCTCTATGAAACTTGTAAGTTTTCACGTGACCGATTTTCGCTCTATTGAAGATAGTGGTTGGATTGAAACAGATGAAGTAACAACTCTAATTGGTGTAAATGAATCAGGGAAAACTAACTTGCTGGTTCCCCTCTGGAAGCTCAACCCAGCAAAAGAGGGTGAAATAGACCCAATCGCAGATTATCCACGGAAGCGCTATAACGAAATCCGTGCAATGACAAAGAAACCAGTCTTTATTCGAGCACGTTTTGAGTTATCCGACACACTGCTTAATCAAGTTGCGGAGATGACACAAGTTTCTCGCAGTCAGCTGCACTTGGTCGAGGTGTCCAGGGACTTTGCCGGTGAATACGATGTCGACTTTCCAGATGTCGAGGTTCCGCACGGAATCACGAAGTCAGAGATTGTTAATATCCTGGAATGCGCATCTGATGAGATAGAGCAATTGAGTGAGTTGAAGACAGAAGCGGATCGTGATCTCAAAGAAAAGCTTTTATCCACAATAGAAAGTGCGAAACAAATAGCCAATACCTCCATCAGTAATCATGTTGACTTGATGAGTATACAAGCTATTCAGTCAGCCTTAGCGCAGTTCGATTCTAAACGATTGTGCAAAACTGGCCAGTTAGCGCCAAGATATCGAGATCTACTTCGTGGCGTAGGTAATCTGCAAACAATAATCAGCAGAGACCATCCTAGGAAGAATCCTAAAGTTCAACAGCTTGTTAAGAGTAATATGCCATCGTTTGTATACTACTCTCATTACGGAAACCTGGATTCGGAAATTTACCTTCCTCACGTAATCAAAAATATGCAGAGAGGCAGTCTCGGTGTGCGTGAAGAAGCAAAAGCAAGAACACTGAAAGTGTTATTTGAGTTTGTCAACTTGAAGCCAGAAGAGATCCTAGAACTCGGGCGTGACTACCAACAGCACCCAAATGGACCAACTGATGAACAAATTACAGAAACGGCCAAGCGTAAGAAGGAACGTGAAATACTACTTCAGTCTGCATCTACCGACTTGACGCGGAAGTTTCGTGATTGGTGGAAACAAGGTGAGTATAGATTTCGCTTCCAAGCAGATGGAGATCATTTTCGTATCTGGGTATCCGATGACAAAAGACCGGAAGAAATCGAACTAGAGGGTCGTAGTAGTGGCTTGCAATGGTTCTTTAGTTTCTATTTGGTTTTCCTGGTAGAAAGCCAAAATACTCACAGAGGAGCCATTTTGCTTTTAGATGAGCCCGGTTTGTCTTTGCATCCGCTATCCCAGCGCGATTTATCCAAGTTCTTCAACAATCTTTCACAAACAAACCAATTGCTCTACACAACGCATTCTCCATTTATGGTTGATGCTGATCGGCTTGACAGAGTCAAAGCCGTGTATACAGACAATGATGGTAGTACCGCAGTCTCTGCCGATCTCCGAGCAAGTGAGATTCAAAAGGCTCAATCAAACTCAATATACTCAGTACATGCCGCTCTAGGACTTAGCGTTTCTGATGTTCTGTTGAGAGGGTGCTCCCCGGTAATTGTAGAAGGCATATCAGACCAGTTGTATTTGAGTACGATCAAAAACTATCTGATTAACAAAGGTCTTATTGCGCCTCTCCGTGAAATCGTGTTTTTGCCAGCCGGTGGTGTTCGTGGTGTTAAAGCAATAGTAGCCATAGTCAGTGGTGTCAATAATGAAGAACTGCCTTACGTTATTCTGGATGATGATCATCCAGGAAGAAACCTTGCCAGCAATCTGAAAAAGGAACTCTATAGCGGAACACCAGATCGCGTCTTGTGTCTAGCTGATTTCACTGACAAACCTAATTGCGAGATTGAAGACTTGTGGCCCACCGATTTTTTGACCGCGATAATCACGAAGTATTTACGCGGTCCAGAACTAGATTTTGATGAAGTGGTACAGCCAGAAGCACTGATAGTTCCTCAGGTGGAAGCATACGCAGATCGCTATCAACTGCCCCTTGAGAAACCCGGATGGAAAGTTGATGTAGCACAAGAAGCCAAGAAACGTCTTCTTCAAAACCCAGATCAAATCGACGAGAAATCCGAACAAGTCAAGTGCTGGGCCGAGTTGTTTGCCGCGATATTGAGTACATAAAAACTGAACTTGATCATTAAGTCGCAATTGAACCAGGGGGATGTATATGAATGTGTTTGAGATAGTAGCACGAGTTTTTGTTAACACATACGGAGCGCCTATCGCTTTACTTTTTGGCATTTCGGTAACTATTAGGGCCTGGGATATCCTTCAGCATATGCGTAGTAAACGCAAAAACAATGATGCCGCTACAGCGTTAGTATTTGGACTAGCTATTGTTATGGTAGCAATAGGTGTTATAGTAACAACCATTGTCGATTTCATCGTTTCCAATGTCACAATTATTGCTCTGTTAATAGGAGGCGCGTTCGTCACTATTGGGGCATTAGGTCTTATCCGATGGTGGTTCATCAACGTGTATCTACTCAAGAGTGAAACATTGTAAAACAGCAATCTTCATTGCTCCCCTTGATTTCACCCTCCCGTATGGTATAATAATAGTAAGAATCGTTCCTTACCAGTTCCATAACCTGCCCATCCTGGCCTGCCCGCGCCTGTCACGGGTACGCTGTCCTTGCTGTACACCACCGGCCCTCGTGCCGGACTCTGACCATACCCTGAAAGCCCCACCGGGGCATCTGACGTTTTTCACGCCTGACGGATTCCCGTTCGTTCGCCGAACGACTCTGTCCACGTTAGATGCTTGCCCGCGTGGGGCTTTTGCGTTCCGTTGCCGCATCGAGTCCGTGGTCGCGGCATCGTCATTGCCTGAACCCAATGATGATACCGAGGCTCCGGCCTCACATCCGACCTTGTCTGATCAAGACAAGGCGCAATGGGCAGAACCTTAACAACCTCAATATCTTATTCTGACTGCGAAAGGCAGAGCCGTGGGCAGCGCCCGGCGGACAACCCCCGGTGCGTTTCCTGCGGCTGCCAATACGCAATCCTGAACTGTGACAACATTCAACGTTGCCACGTGTAAACGTGATTTCTCTGCCCACCTTTGCTTTGGCTTCTCCTGTGCCCCGGCCCATCAACAGTCGGTGCGCGGGAGACGCACTGATTGCTACCCTTGTTCTACGCCGCGCCACCCCAACCCTGGCTTCAGCTTCACGGTACAGCCGGGCGATGGGGCGTCCGGCTGACCCAATGTGTTTCGTTGTCCTTCACACGGGAGGCGCATCGTTCTCCCGTCGTGGAGAACTGTACGCCTCTCAGTTGTGATCCAATCCAAAATCCAAAATCAACAATCCAAAATCCAAATGGGAGGTATGCAATGTCTTGGCAAGATCGTAACAACTCGCAGATTCTTCAGGAAGAAATGGTGTCCGAGTACCCATTCATTCAGTACGTGAACGATGGCGGTTCGTTGGAACCGCGCGAAGCCACCGGTGGCTTTGCGATGAGCGCAGAGCAGGCGGAACTGCTCAAGGCCACGCCCCACGGCGCGGTCGAACACACGCTCATCTTCAGCACCGGTGAAAGCGAGGCGGTGTTCTTCACCGACTGGCTGCGCTTTGTGCCGCTGGCGACACGCTTCGCCTGGGTCAAGGACGGCAACCGGCTCGGCGGCTTCGTGGACGGGGCGCGCGGGAAACTGCAAGCCCTGGGCTACGTCGAAACCGCTGACGGGTACGCCGGCCCGGTGATGCTGACCGTCAAAGGAATGGCATCGAAAGACCTGGCGCAGGCATTGCGCGAACACCGGCAAGCGGTGCGCAAGGCGACGCAGGGCAAAGCCCCCAGTTCCTTCTTCGCGGTGCTGTTGCACGCCGGGGAACCGGCAATGCGCGGCACCAAGCAGAAGAGCCGCGCCACCCCCATTGTGCGTTCCAACGAGTTCGACCCGGACGTGGACTACGTCGGGGACGACCTGGCCGACCTCATCGAGGCCGAGTGGGAGCTGTACAAGCAGTGGGCGGC
>Ga0334888_1002626_pt1 | contig 19320 bp, 13 predicted proteins | sample GraSluR1_MG_FD_207227 | JGI IMG/M metagenome (GOLD analysis project Ga0334888, IMG submission 207227) | Sludge microbial communities from methane-producing bioreactor in Wageningen University, Netherlands - Granular Sludge_3_08-R1 | ecosystem: Engineered > Bioreactor > Anaerobic > Unclassified ...
ATTCCCCCTCTCCAGCCGAGCTAGAGAGGGGGACTTTGATCGCCGGTTGGGGCGTTTTCCCCCTCCCTGGCTTGGCCGGGGAGGGGGCCAGGGGGAGGGGCATTCTGCCCATACCGCGCACCCGGAAGCCTTAACTTGATGTGCATGGGGCGCATCGCCTACGCCCCTGCGCACGCCTCACCCCCTGAATCCCCCTCTCCAGCCGGGCCAGAGAGGGGGCCAGGGGGAGGGGCATTCTGCCCATACCGCGCACCCGGAGCCTTAACTTGATGTGCATGGGGCGCATCGCCTACGCCCCTGCGCACGCCTCACCCCCTGAATCCCCCTCTCCAGCCGGGCTAGAGAGGGGGCTTTGATCGCCGGCACGGTGCCGCCGCTCATCCCCCTGGCTGGAGCGTCGCCTCCTGGAAGAGCGGGGCCGTTTCGCCCACGCGGAAGGTCGCCTGCACCTGCCCCGCTGCATCGGCCAGCGTCACCGTGTCGCCGTCGCGCCAGGCGGGCGCTTCGCGCGACCAGAAGAGCGCAGCGGGAGTGTTCTGCCCCTGGCGCGAATAGACGCGCACCAGGCTACCCTGTTGCAGCCGGAACTCCGGGAACAGATAGGTGTCGCCGCGCTCGTTGCTCAGCGTCCAGCCCTGCAGATTGATGACGTTGCCCACGTTGCGAATCTCGACCACTTCGTTGGTGACGCTGCCCCACCCCGTCACGTTGGCGATGACCACCTGCGCGTTGAGGGCAGTCGGCGGCAGCGTGACCGTTGGCGCGATCTGCGTCAGCGAGAAAGGCGTATTGGTCGGCGAGGGTGCGGGCGTCGGCGTGATCAATGCGGCACAGCCCGGCACAGGGATGATCAGCTCCTGACCGATCTGCAGGTTGGTCACATCGTCTTCAGTCATGTCGTTGGCGAGCAGAATGTCGCCGGCAAACACACCGTACTGCTGGGCGATGTTGATGATCAGGTCGCCCGATTGCACGACATGGCGCAGACAGCCGTCGTCCTCGGTTTCGGGTGTCGGAGAGGCGACTCCGGGCGGCAGATCGGTCGGGACAGGCGGCAGCCGCGCCGGGTCAATGGTGGCGACAGCCGTCACGCCGGCAACGGCCAGCCCTGCTGCCAGGTCCGGCGTCGCTGTGACCACGGCCACCACTTCCGCGCGCTCGAACAGGGCCGTGCCGGTCAGTTGCAGCGCGTCAATCGTGCCCTGGTACTCGGCGGGCTGCATGTTCATGCCGGGGATGGGCGTCGCCGTGAGGATGACGATCTGCGTCGGCGCGGGCACCGGCTCGTCAGTGTCGAAATAGCCGCCCAGGACGAGCACACTGAAGGCAACGAGCAGCGAAACAATCACATTCAGGACAATAAATCCGGCCAATACCTGGCGACTCATTGTGCTGCCCCCTCACTCCTCACGTGCCGATTTCGCCGCGCCTGACGGTCAACGGGATCGCGCGACCGCCCGCGTGTGGCAGTCATATTATCACACGGCCTGAGTCAGAGCAACGCGGGGGAGGGGTGATGCTCAGACTTCGGAAGTCTTCGAAGACTTTGGAAGTCTGGTAGAGTCACGCCTTCTCGCCGGGCTGCCCGCTACAGCATCACCTTGCCGCCGTCCACGTTGATCGCCTGCCCGGTGAGGTAAGCTGCCGCGTCGCTGCACAGGAAGAGCACCACCCCGGCCACGTCGTCCGGCTGGCCGAGCCGCCCCTGGGGGATGTCCGCCAGCCACTTCTGCATCTGCGCCGCGTTACCGCGCAGCGCGGCGGTCATCTCGGTGGCGATGACGCCGGGGCAGACCGCATTGACACGAATGCCATAGGCGGCGAATTCGCGGGCGCACTCTTTGGTGAAGCCGACCAGCCCGGCCTTGCTGGCGACGTAGCTGGCCCGGTTGGGCAGCGGGATGTTGTGCCCGGCGATGGAAGCGATATTAACGATGACCCCGCCCCCCGCCGCGCGCATGATCCGCCCCGCCGCCTGACTGGTGTAGAAAGCCGCGCTCAGGTTGACGGCGAGCGTGCGCTGCCAGTCGTCGAGCGACATCTCCAGAATGGGCGCGTGCGGCTCGATCCCGGCGTTGTTGACCAGGACATGCAGCCCGCCCAGGTCGGTGGCCATCTCCGCGATCATCTCCTGCGCGGCCTGGGGATCGCTCACGTCCGCCGGGTAAGCGCGGGCCGGCGCGCCGAGGGCGCGCGCCGTGCGCTCGGCGCTGGCCGCGTCAATGTCATTGACCGCCACCGCCGCGCCCGCCCCGGCCAGCGCCCCGGCAATCGCCCGGCCAATGCCGCGCCCAGCCCCGGTCACCAGGGCGACCTTCCCCGTCAGATCAACCGCCAGCGTCATAGCCTCTCTTCCCCAAGCGATCAACCAATAACCAACCACCAGCGGACTCACTCCCCCGCCAGGCTGAACGCGCACTCTCCGGCGGCAATGGCGCACGTCGCCAGCGACGCGGTCGCGTCCGCAAGGCGCACGGTGAAGGCCGCGCCGGGATCGTCGGCCAGCCAGAAGTAGCGGCTGGGAACGCCGGTGCGCAGCCAGCCGAGCAGCCGCTCGCAGCCAACGGAGTCGGCGGACGCGCGCGTGCCCTCGCCGGTCACAAGCTGGAAGCACCCGTCCGCCGGCATCTGCGCGGGCGAAGCGAGCACATCGGGACGGTTCCATTGCTGCGCCTCAAAGCGCCGCACCGTCCCGTCGGGCAGCAACTGCTCGAAGACCAGTCCGCTGATGTCCTGCTCCTCGCCAGAGACGTTGACCAGCCACACCTGATCGCCGTCATAGACCAGCCGGACATCCGGCGGGAGCGGCGTGGGTGTGGCAGTCGGCGACGGCGCGGGCGTGGGCGATGGTCTGGCCGTCGGCGTGGCAGAAGGCACGAACGCAGGCGGAGCCGCCTCTAGCGCGATCCCACACTCCCCGGCAGCGACGGCGCACTCGGCCAGCGGCGCGTCCGCCCCGGCCAGGCGCACGGTGAAGATCGCGTCCGGCGAAGTCGCGTCCCAGAAATAACGCTGCCCGTCCTCCAGCCGGACATAGCCGAGGAACTCCGAGCAGAGCGTGCGATCGGGCTGCGTCTGCGTGGCTGTCCGGGTCACCACCTGGTAGCAGCCGCCGTCGCGCATGGAAGCGGGCGGGTCGGCCACGCCTTCGCGATCCCAGGTGGAGGCGCGGAACAGCCGCGCCGGGCCGTCAGCGGGAACCTGCTCGAAGATCAGCCCGCTGACATCCAGCGTCCCGCCGGACACATTGACTAGCAGCAGGCCGTCGCGCTCGTACACCAGGCGCAGCGACGGCGGCGGGCCGGGCGTCGCTTCCGCCGCTGCCGCTGCCGCAGGCGGTGCAGTGGGCGTGGCAGAGGGCGCTTCAGTCGGCGCTGCGGTCGGCGTCGCCGATGGCGTTTCGGTCGCAGTGGCGGACGGCGGCGGCTCGGTCGGCGTGGCGGACGGCGCGGGCGAGACCGGAACCGCCACGAGTTGCGTCGCCGCAATGGGGGACGCAGTGGGTTGCGGCGTGGCCGTGGGCGCGCGGGTGGCGGAGGGCGGCGGCGTGTCCGTCGGCGCGGGCGTATCGCTGGCGCTCAGCGCAACAGCCCCCGCACCCGCATCTGTCTCGCCGTCGCGGTCACCGCCCCGCGTGCCAAGCAGGATAGCGGCAGCGGCAATCGCCAGCAGAACCAGCGCCACCAGCAGCAGCCGGAGGCGCCGGGGGGGGCGTGCGCGCTCACCCGCGCCCGGCTCGGCAGGGGGCTGCTCTGCCAGCAGCGGCGGCACGACCGGCGCAGGGCGCGGCCCGCCTGGGCTGATCTCACGCGGCTCGTCGTAGGACTCCAACAGGTCTTCCAGCGCGTCCTCGTCGAGCGTCAGGTCGCCCTCGGCGATGGCGCGCAGGGCTTCTTCGGCTTCTTTCTGCTGGCGGCGCTGGGCGAAGCGCGACGCGACGCCGGGTACCGGCGGCACGTAGGGCACATAAGATGTCACCGGCGGCGGCGTGGGGCGCGAAGACAACGCCTCCAGGTCGAACGGCTCCGGCTCTGGGAATTCCGGCGGCTCAGGTTCGGGCGGCGGCGTGCGCAGCGCCTCCGGCGACACCCCCTGCCAGGCCATCAGCTCGGCGATGGACGGCCCACTGTGCAGGTGGGCGGGCGCGTCCTCATAGGCGCGCTCCAGCGCGTCGGCGAAGGCCGCGCCGGTGCGAAAGCGGCGCGCCGGGTCTTTCTCAAGCGCGCGCAGGATGGTCTGTTCCACCGAAGGCGGCAGATCGGGGTTGTGGACGGTGGGCAGCGGCGGCGGGTCGTTGAGATGCTTGAGGGCCACGCTCATCACCGAAGGGTCATCGAAGGGTACGGTGCCGGTCGCCATCTCGTAGACGACGACGCCCAGCGCGTACAGGTCGCTCTGCGGCACAGCCTTCGCCGAGGAGATGGCCTGCTCCGGCGCGATGTAGTGCGCGCTGCCGAAGGTGTCGCCCAACGTCCCCTCCGGCACGCTCAGCGCCAGGCCGAAGTCCATGAGGATGGCCCGGCCTGTCATGCGCTCCAGGATGATATTCGACGGCTTGATGTCGCGGTGAATGACGCCCTGCTCGTGCGCGTAGTCGAGCGCGCTGGCGATGTCGCGCACCACGCGCACAATCTCCGGCGCGGGCATGCGCAGGTCCCGGTCGGCGTAGGCTTTGAGCAGCACGCGCAGGTCGGCGCCTTCGAGCAACACCTGGGCCATGTAGTAGATGCCCGCCGAGCGCCCGAACTGGTAGATGCCGACGATGTTGGGGTGGCGCAGGCGAGCGATAGCCCGCGCCTCCGTCTGGAAGCGGCGCGCATACTCGGCTTCGTCAGCCTCGGTCAGGTCGGCGCTGATCACCTTGACAGCAGCGTAGCGATCCAGGTACTCGTCGTAGCCGACGTAGACGCGCGACATGCCGCCCCGACCGAGCAGGCTCTCGATGGTGTAATCGCCCAGTTTCTTGCCGATCAGCGGATCGCCGGCCATAAGGGAATCTCACTCGCGCAGCGGGCTGCGCGTCTGGCGCAGCCCCAGCAGGGCGCACGAATCCAGTATACACCACTCGCCGTGCGCGAAGAAATGGCGGAGTGATCGGTGATCAGCGATCGGTTGTCAGTGGGCGGCCGGCGGCGGCCAGCGGTCGCCGCGCATTCTCGATGCTGCCGCTCGCCTTGACAGACGGTCTCTCTTCGTGATAATATGTCATTATACGACATATCGGCTTGCGACATATCGCATTGCGACTTATCACGGGAGACCGAGATGACAATGGATGAGCACCTGCCTCTTTCCGAAGCCACTCTCTTCATCCTGCTCAGCCTGGCCCAGGAACCTCGTCACGGCTACGCGATCCTGAAGGATGTCGAGACCCTGAGCCAGGGCCGCATCACCCTGAGCACCGGCACGCTCTATGGCGCGCTCAGCCGCCTGCTCGACCAGGGGTGGATCGAGCGCCTGGCGGACGATCTGCCAGAAGACTCAGGTCGCCCGCGCAAGCGCTATCGCCTGACCGACATCGGGCAGCGCATTGTGCGGGCAGAGACGGAACGCCTGGAACGCCTGGCGGTTGTCGCCCGGTTCCGGTTGGCAAAGGAGTCATCATGACTCACATCACCCATCTCATGACGATCCTCTACGCGCGGCTGCTGGGGCTGTATCCCCCCGGCTTCCGCGCCGAGTTCGGCGACGAAATGCGCGCCGTGTTCGCCAGCGCGCTGGCTGATGCAGCGGCAACAGGTCTCTGGGCCGCGCTCTGCTTCAGCCTGCGAGAGGTGGCGGCCCTACCCAGGAACATCATCCAGGCCGCAAGGCGCGAGGGCCAGCATAGAACCCATGCCTACCGGGTGTATCGGGCGCGCTGGATAGCGCGCTATAACGCGGTCTGGTTCGGCGGCCTGATTCTGTTGATCGCCCTGCAACGTCTGCTGCGTTCAGGCGAGATAGACGCCCTGCGCGCCGTGCAAATGCTGATAGCCGTCAGCCTGGTCCTGGCCTGGCGCTGGGAGCGGCTTGGTGGGCTGCTCGCGGCATTAGGAGGGGCGCTGCTGTGCGGCCTGGGACTGCTGGGCGGCTATGGGGCAGGCCAGGGCGAAACATTGCTGGCTCAGGGGTTGACCATGCTTGTGGGCGCTCTGTGGGGTCTGCCGTATCTCATCTTCGGCGGTCTGTTCCTGTACGTCGGACTGCAGGCCGAGGCGTGAAGTCCGAGCGCCCAATGCTGTTTGCAGGGGCTGCGCCGGGCGCACAACCGCATCGTGCCGTACAAGCTCAGTCTACACCAGTCGCCGTACATGAAGAAATGGGGGTAGACACTGATGATACAATGGGAGGAAAGAAGCTCCCTGGGCGACCTGGTCGCAGGAGGACAGACGATGATCACCCGCCCGATCGTGCTGCTGGTATGCGCGGTACTCCTCATCGCTCCCACTGCATCGGCCCAAGATGATGGCGTGCTCCAGGTAGTTTTCGTGCCCGACTTGCCGCCCGACGAAGTGGCCGACTGGCTCACCTGGCGGCTGGAGGAACAGCAGGCAGAAGGCGCGCTGGAGTGGTTCGAGGTGGTGCAGCAGGCAGACCACCGCACCAGCCTGACCATGAATATCCAGGATGCGAATCGCCTGCCGGACATCCTGTACTACCTCACCGACTGGTGGGACGTGGAACTGCTCCCATCCGATGAGCCGCCCAAACTGCTGGAATTCGTTGACTTCTCTGGATTCCAACCAGGCGAGATACCAGACGGCACATGTCTGCTGACCACTGCCCAGGTTGCTCAGGCCATCGCTGAAGAAAACGTCCCAGCCAGCCTGGAGGACTTCACCTGCCCTCCGCTTGATCCTGAAGGAGAGCCAGAGGCCGCTCTGCTGCACCCCGAAGGAACGCCGTTCGTCACGCTGATGACCGGGGCGGGCGTCAGCGATGCCCAGATCGCCCGGTCGGCGGGCAGCAGCGATTGGGCCGTGAATGTCCTCTTCGATCCTCAAGCAGACCAGATGAGCGCGCTGGTGGACTATATCATCGGGCACGAGCTTGAATTGCTGGCCATCGTGTACGACGGGCGGCTGGTAACCGCGCCTATCCTCTATCCTCACTTCGCGCAAACTGTAGCCGCAAGCGGGCTGCGAGAAGCGGTGATCAGCGGTAATTTCAGCAAGCAGCAGGCACAGGACATCGCCAACCAGTTCGCCAAGCGACGCACGATCGAACTGCGGCTGCGCATCGAGCGCCTGCAGTACGGCCCGCAAGTCGAATGAGGGACGATGAAACGCAAGGGGGAGCCTGGCCGCTCCCCCGCAGTATTATGAGATGGGGAGAGTCAGGCACCCCACGCCGGCAACAGCACCGGCTCGCCGCCCGCCGCGAACCACCAGTACGGCACCCAGCCGATGCCGAACACGCCGAGGTGAATGTCCTTCTTGTAGGCGCTGATGCGGTACTCCTCGGCCTGGGCTGCGATGCGCGCCCACTTGTCGTGGACGGCGCGTAGCTCGCGCTCCATCGCCGCCTGAGCCTGATCAAGCTGCGCCTCCAGCTCGCTGATGCGCTGTTCGGCCTCGTACACCTCGTCGTGCGACTGCTGGCGGTAGCGTCGCGTGCGGCTCATCCGCGACACCGTGTAGGACGTGCGTCCGCGCAGCAGGCTCATCATCGCCTCGCCGGTTGTCCATAGCTCCTCGCTGCGCCGCGCGTCCAGCTCCCGCTGCTCGGATTCGAGATCGCGCACCGTGCGCCGCAACTGCTCTTCCAGCCTGTCAAAAATCTTGTCGTAGCGTTGGGCGATGGTATCAATCTCGGCGTCGCGCCGCTGGCGGGCCAACCCGCCCGCCTGCACCAGGAAATCGCGGCGGGGCATCCCCGGCGCGCCAAAGAGGTCGAGATCGGGGTTGTGGAGCACGGTCAGCGCCGCCGTCTTGTAGAGGTAGTCCTCTAGCTCGCGGGCCAGCGCCGTCATGCGCCGCACGTCGGCCAGGCCCGGCGGCAGGTCGCCGTAGGCCGCCTCGCCGAACGGCTCGCCTCCCAGGTCGCGCGGGTCCGTGTAAGGCGCGCGATGCTCCTCCCAGCGCAGCAAGCCCCCCTGGGCCACGTCGCGCACGTGGTAGGCGTAGTAGCCGATCTGGGAGATGTTGCTCTTGCGGTCGGCGAAGCGCACGTCGGCCTGGGCCAGCAGCACCGGCTCGTAAGCCAGCCGCGCATCGCCGGGGCGGTCGGCGCGCTGGCCCGTCTCGCGCTCCCACGCTTCGACGGCGACCTCCAGCGCGACCAGCGCCGGCAAGTAGTGCTGAGGGATGCTCGCCGACACAACCGGCGGCGTCAGGCTCAACCCCTCCGGCAGCGGGATGCCAGTCTCGCGGCGGGCGGGCGCAGGCTCGCGCGGCGGCGGCGTGGTGCCGACCGCCGTCGGTTGGGTGGACTCGTCGGGCAGGGTCGGCGGCGGCGCTGGCGGCGCGAAGTCCGGCAGGGTGTGCGGGCGCGGCGTCGCCTGGCGCGGCGGCATCTCCGGCAGGCCGGGTGGCATCTCCGGGGGCAGCGGCGGGCGCTCTGCGGCGCGCGCCGGGTAGAGCGGGCGTTCGCGTTGGGCGGCCATCAGCGTGCGGATCTGCTGGCGAGTCAGCGGGCCGCGCAGGTAGCTCATCGCCCAGCGCGTGTGAATGGGGACGGGGCCGCCCCGGTCGTGGACGTTGTGCATGACGAAGGCGCGCGGGGCCAGGCTGCCCAACAGCCGGTCTACGTCGCTGATGTCCAGCCCGTCCTCCGCCGTGACCAGGCTCTGCATCCCGCCCAACACCTTGTTCTTGTCGTTTTCGGTTTGCAGCTTGCCGACGAACCACGTCCCGGCGTTGGCCAGTCCCTTGTAGTCAATGTCGGCGGGATTCTGCGTGGCCAGCACCAGCCCTAGCCCGAAGGCCCGCCCCTGTTTCAGCAGGCGCATCAGCGGCTCCTTGCTCGGCGGGTTGTAGGGATGCGACGGGAAGAAGCCGAATAGCTCGTCGAAGTAGAGCAGGGCGCGCAGGCTGGTCGTGCCGCTGAGGGTGCGCATCCAGGCCAGCACGTTCTCCAGCAGCAGCGTGACGATGAACATGCGCTCGGCGTCGCTGAGATGGGCGATGTAGAAGATGCTGACGCGCGGCTTGCCCTCCGGCGTGTAGAGCAGACTCTGAACGTCGAGCGGCTCGCCCTGCATCCAGCTTTGGAAGCTGGGCGCGGCGATGATGTTGTTCAGCTCCATCGCCAGCGCGAAGCGGTCTTTTTCGGGGAAGAAGGTGTTCACGTCGAAGACGCCCAGCTTGTTGAAAGGCGGCTTCTGCACCTGGAGGATCACGTCTTCCAGCGTCAGGCTCTGGCCGCGCCGCCAGGCGTGCTCGAACAGGTTGGCGATCAGCACGTGCTCGCGGTCTTTGACCGGCTCGACAGTGCGCCCCACCAGCGCCAGCAGCGCGGTGACGATGCCGCTGATCTGCTCGCGGTAGAACTCGTCGTCGCCCGCTCCCCAGCCGTCCGGCGGAGCCTGCATCGCGTCGAGGATGCTGACCGGCAGCCCTGCGTCGGAGCCGGGGGTGTAGATGCTGAAACGCACCTTTTGAGCGTACTGCTCCAGGCGCGCCGGCGTGATGTCCCAACTGGCCAGGCCCGCGCGCCACTGCGCCGCGACTTGCTGCGCATATTCGTCCGCTTCCAGCCCGGCGCGGCGTGCGTCGTCAAGGTTGACCCAGGGCGCGAAGTCTTCCGGGCGCAGCGCCGGGAAGGTTAGCAGCAGGTTGGTGATGTCACCTTTGGGGTCAATGACGATGGCCGGGATGTCGTCCATCACCGCTTCTTCGAGCAGGGTGACGCACAGCCCGGTCTTGCCGCTGCCGGTCATGCCCAGCACGACGGCGTGCGTGGTCAGGTCGCGCGAGTCGTAATAAACGATCTCGTCGGTCGGCTGGTGCGCCGCCGGGTCGAATCGGCGGCCCAGGTAGAAGGTGGTAGGAGCTTCGACAAAAGGCATGGGGGACCTCGTTGGTGGGTGGTGGGTGGTTATTGGTTGTTGGTTATTGGTTGGGCGGGGCGCGGCCCAACACACCCCGCTGCCCGGATGCCCTAATGGTAGCACGAATTTTCTAGGATGGGGAAGCGACGGGCACGGGGGTGTGTGGCCGCGCCCCTCGTTTCATACCCGATGAATGAGAAGACCCTCTGCTTCGGCTGAGTTCGGACACCTTCAGCCTGCTTCAGAAGGTCTTCACCTCTTTGCCATCCCCCAATTCAGGCTGACCGGTGCCAGCACCCGTTGGGGGACTTCATATCAGGAACACTCACCGGGCAACGGCCAGTTCCTCGCTGGTCACGTGCTCGCCCTCCTCGGGGTAGACCTGGGCATAGACCACGCCGCGATAGTCCGGCTCAAGGCTCGCCGTGATGCTCCAGCCGTCTGCGCCATCGTCATCAACGCCCAACGGCTCCACATTGCCGCCTGCGCCGCGCACGAAGAACTCCACGCGGGCCGCGTCAGTCGCCTCCACGGTGATGGTGAACTGCCCGTCCGGGTCATCCACCCAGTAGACGTCCTCTTCCAGGCGAATCGCCTCTTCGGGGCCAAGCGTCAAGGCGCCCACCGTCGGGGGTGTCGCCTCTTCCTCTTCTTCGTCATCACGGATCACCAGGACGTAGACCGCGACAGCGATGATGATCACCACTACTGCCAGCACGCCGAACAAAACGAGCCTTCTCCGCTTCATTGCCCTACTCCTTGCCAAAATTCGTGGCCTGTCTTTACGAACCTTGAGGACCCATCCCTCAAAAGGCGAACTTGCCTATGATTATTATAAACAACTAATAAGACATTCGCCACATGGTCAGAGTTCAGTTCTGGCAAACCACAACCGGGCCGCTACTGCTCCTCGCCCACGCCCCCGTAGAAGCGCAGGTAGTCCGGCGCGTGGCGGCTCCAATAGCCCCAGTAGTGCCCGCCCGGCCAGACATGCCCCTCGAAGGCGGGAAGCGGCTGACCAAACAGCGAGCCAAATAGGTTGTACACGCCGCGCATCAGGCTGTCGGATGCGCCGATGTCCACGAACAGGCGCATGTGGGGCGGCCAACCATCGCGGGTGATGAGGCTGATGATGTCTCGCTCAGCGAACAGCACCTTATCCGGGCCGTACAGAAAGAACGGCGCATCCTCAGGGGACAGGATGGCCGGGCTGTGCGCGCCAATGGCGCTGAACAGGTCGGGGTGGCGCAGCCCCAGGTAGAGCGCCCCGTAGCCGCCCATGCTCAGTCCGCCAATGAAGCGCGAGTCACGCGCCGCAGCGGTGGGAAACTCCGCGTCCACTGCGCTGATTAGCTCGTCCACAATATACGTCTCGTAGTCACCGTCCTGGCCGTTCACGTAGAAGCTGTTGTCCCCATCAGGCATGAGGATGATCAACGGCTCAATCTCCCCAGCCAGGATCAGTGTATCGGCGGCCTGGTCAAGCGCTCCCTTGTTGACCCAATCCGTGTGGTCGCCGTTCCTGCCGTGTAGCATGACCAGCAGGGGCAGATCGGCCAGGTGGCACCAATCCGGCGGAAGGTAGACGGTGTACTGTTTGGTCTGGCCGAGCGCCGCGCTGTCAATGGAGCGGGTGATCACTACACCAGCTTCGGGGGTGCACGGCGGCGCTTCCTGTGCGGCAGCAGAGGACGCGGGCAGGAGCAGCGCAGCAAGGCACAGGGTGAGCAGCATCGTTCGTGAGGGCATCTCCGAATCTCCTCTTGCGCGCGGGCGACCGTCGGCGCCCACGCCTGAACTGTCTCACACGGACGGTAGGCAATCATGCCAGAAAGCTGAAGGCAGAACGCAATGAGTGCGCCGCGTGGAGGCCACCCTCAGTATACACCGAAAAAAACAGACGCCCGGTTGTTCCGGGCGTGTTTGGTGCCGTACAGAGAGCATAGTTCACAGTGAGGACAAGGTTCTTGAACCGCAGAGGCGCAGAGGATGCGGAGAAGAACTACGGAGTCCTCGTCAGATTCTTTCTCTGCGCTCTCTGCGCCTCGGCGGTGACACTCTGCCCCAGCAGCGAAATGCAGCGTCCTTACCTCACATCGTGCCACGTGGCGTGGACTTCCGTCGCGCCTGCCTTCAGCGCGCGCAGCAGCGCGTCCTGATCCACCGGGATGCGGTAGACGCGCACGCCCGTCGCGTGGTAGATGGCGTTGGCGATGGCCGGCGTGGTGTTGATCGAGGTGATCTCACCCACTCCCTTCGCCCCAAACGGCCCGCTAGACACCTGCTCCTCGACGAAGTGCGAGACGATCTCCGGCGTGTGCTTGATGCTGGGAATCTTGTAGCGGGCGAACAGCGTAGACCAGGGCACGCCGTCTTCTACAATGTACTCTTCGGTCAGGCAGTTGCCCATGCCCATGACGATGCCGCCCTCGACCTGCCCTTCGAGCGTCTTGGGGTTGATCGCCCGGCCCACGTCGTTGGCGGCGATGACCTTGAGCACCTTCACCGCGCCCGTCTCCAGGTCTACTTCTACCAGCGCGGCCTGCGTGGCGTAGGAGAAGGCGAAATGCATGTCGCCCCCCGTGCCCAGCGGCTGCGTCTTGGGCGCGTCGTAGACGTAGCGCACCTTCGCTTCCTGGCCCTGCTCGCGCATCCAGCCCACCACGTCGCCGATGGTCACAGTGGAGCCGTTGGCGCGCAGGTGACCGCCCTCGAAGCGAATCTGCTCCGGCGCGACGCCCAGCCGCTCGGCGGCGGCGGCCAGCGCCTGGCGCATGGTGATCGCGGCGTGGCGGGCGGCGTTGCCGCTGACGTACGTCTGGCGCGAGGCGGTCGTCGGGCCGCCATCGGGCGTCAGGTCGGTGTCGGAGAGCAGAACGCGCACGCGCTCGACGGGCATCCCCAGTTCCTCCGCCGTCACCTGGGCCAGCACCACGCTGAGACCCTGGCCCATGTCGGCGGACGAAGTGCGCACCTCGGCGGACGAGTCGGCGAAGACCTCCACTTCCGCCGTCGAGCGATCCGGCGCGCCGCCGCCCAGCCCCGTATTCTTGTAGGCGCAGGCGACGCCCCAGCCGTAAGCCTTGTTGCCCTCGCGCCAGCCCCAGCGGAAGCCTGTTCCATCGCCGCGCATGTCGCGCTCGACGTGCTCAATCGTCTGGAGCAGACCGACGCTCTCGCGCAGAAGCTGACCGGTGGCCGTCGTCGCCCCGACGCGCTGCGCGTTCTTGCGCCGCAGTTCAACCGGGTCCATGCCTAGCGCCTCGGCGAGTACATCCATGTTCTGCTCGACGGCGAAGGCGGATTGCGTCACGCCGAAGCCACGGAACGCGCCCGACGGCGGGTTGTTGGTGTACATGGCGTAGCAGTCAATTTTGGCGTGCGGCACCACGTAGGGGCCGGTGGCGTGCGTGGTGGCCCGCGTCATCACTTTGTCCGACAGGCTGGCGTAAGCGCCCGCGTCGCCGTAGAGCGTCGCCTGGACGGCGGTCAGCGTCCCGTCGCGCTTGGCCCCGGTCTTGATGCGGATGATCGTCGCGTGGCGCTTGGGGTGGAAGAGCAGCGACTCCTGGCGCGTGTAGAGCATCTTCACGGGGCGACCGGTGACCTGGGCGAGCATGGCGGCGTGAATCTGCCCGGCGATGTCCTCTTTGCCGCCGAAGCCGCCGCCGATCAGGGTGCCGCGCACGCGAATCTGGTCTTCGGGCAGGCCGAGCGCGGTGGCCGTCTGGCGGCGATCCTCGTAGGGAATCTGCGAGCCGACGTAGATGGTCAGCTTGGGGTGCTCGGCGTCGTAGCCCGCCGGGACGCCGATGGCGCACTCCGGCTCCATGAAGGCGTGCTCGACCGTCGGGGTGCGGTATTCGCGCTCGACGATCACATCAGCCTCAGCGAAGCCCTGCGCGATGTCGCCGGCGCGCACCTTGATATGCTTGAGCAGGTTGCCCGTCTCCCATTCCTCGTGGACGAGCGGCGCTTCTGGCGAGTGGGCGAACTGCGGGTCGCCGACGACGGGCAGCGGCTCGTAGTCCACCTCGATCAGTTCCAGGGCGCGGGCGGCGGTGTCGGCGTCGTCCGCGGCGACGATGGCTACCGCGTCGCCCAGGTAGCGCACCTTGTCGGCGCACAGCACCGGCCAGTCGGCGTAGATCAGCCCGTGAACGTTCTTGCCGGGCACGTCCTCGTGGGTCAGCACGGCGTGCACACCCGGCAACGCTTTGGCCTTACGGGTGTCAATGCGCGTGATGCGCGCGTGCGGGTAGGCGGCGCGCAGCGTGCGCCCGATCAACATGCCGGGGAAGGTGTAATCGTCGGCGAACTTCGCCCGCCCGGTCACCTTGTCCACGATCTCCTGCGGCGGGACGGGGCGGCCCACTGCGTTGAGCGGGGCGACGGTCTCGCGCGGCTGCCAGGGGATCGGCCCCTCGCCGCGCAACTCGCTGGCCGCTGAGTGAATGGCGTGGATCACGCTGGTGTAGCCCGTGCAGCGGCAGAGCGTGTCCTTCAGCGCGACCTTGATCTCGTGGTCGGACGGGGCCGGGTTGCCGTCGAGCAGGGCTTTGGCGGTCATGATCAGGCCGGGCGTGCAGAAGCCGCACTGCACCGCGCCGTGCTCGACGAAGGCCCGCTGGAGCGGATGCAGCTCGTCGCCGCGCGCCAGCCCCTCGATGGTGGTGATCGCCGCGCCCTGCGCCTTGAACGCCGGGTAGATGCACGAGTCAACGGGCGTGCCGTTCACCAGGACGGTGCACAGGCCGCACTCGGCCTCCTCGCAGCCGATCTTGGTGCCCGTCAGGCCCAGGTCATAGCGCAGCACATGGGCCAGCGTGCGCGATTCGGGAACGTCCAGATCATAAGGTTTGTCGTTGACAGTGAGATGCAGTCTGCTCATGGAGAGTGCCTCTATAACGTTAAGGGCGGTCGGTCAGTCGTCAGTGATCAGTTTTCAGTGGTCAGTGATCAGTGTCCGGCTATCGGCTCTCAGCTTCTGAGAGCAGTCATCCGTATTCTTTCGAGCTGACCACGACACCCTGCTGAAAACTGAAAACCGATCACTGATCACCTCATTCCTATTCCATGCCTACGCCTTCGGGAATCGCTTCGCCGGTGCGCGCGCGTTGGACGGCCAGGGGCAGCACGCGGCGCAGCAGCACCCCGATCATCTCCTGGCGGTATTCAGCGGTAGCGCGGTATTTGCTCGTGCGCGGGTGTAGCGTCTCGTGGGCGACGCTCACGGCCCGCTCAACGGCTTCCGCGCCGACCGCCGCCCCGCGCAGCACCTCCTCGACGGCCTCGGCCCGCGCCGGGACTTTGGCCACCGGCCCGATGCAGATACGCAGGTCGGCGAAACGCGCGCCGGACTCGTCCAGGCGCACCCAGGCCGCGCAGCCCAGAATCGGCAGGGCGACGCCCTGCGGGCGCATGATGCGCTTGAAGGCGCTGCCCTCACGCGGGCCGCACAGCCGGAAGCGGAAGCCAACCAGCAGGTCGCGCGTCTGGTCCAGGCACGACTCGCCCGGCCCGACGAAGAGATCGCGCAGCGGCAGCCAACGCCGCACGCCGTCGAGGGCGACATCGGCCTCGGCATCAAGCGCGACAAGCGACGTGGTGCCATCCCCGGCGGGCAGGGCGTGGGCCACGTTGCCGCCGATGGTGCCCACGTTGCGCACCTGCGGCCCGCCGACCACGCCGCAGCTTTCCACCAGGCAGGTCGCCCGCGCCGCCAGCACAGGCGACTCCACGATCTGGGCATGGGTGACGCCCGCGCCCAGGTAGATCGTGTCGTCTTCCTGGCGCAGATCGCTGATACCTTGAATGCGGGTGATGTCCACCAGGGCGTCGGGCCTGGGCATGTTCCCATGCCGGATGTCCAGCAGCAAGTCGGTGCCGCCCGCGATCACGCGGGCGCGGCCCTGGTAGCTGGCCAATAAGGTGAGGGCTTCATCAACGGAGGTAGGGGTATGGTAATGCGTCCAAAGTGACATGGATCGTCCATTCTATGCGCGCCAGGCGCTTATTTTCGGCGGATGCTGGCGGCTGGGGGCACTTTTCGGTGAGCGAGGGTGCTCAGCGCCGCCGCGCCCACAGGGGCACGAACGACCTCCAGCCGGAGGCGAAACAGAACTCTATATTGTTGAATTTAACATATCCGCGCCCTGCCGGTCAAACTGCCACCCTGCGGGGGTGCGTGCAAATGCTGTCAGCCACTCGCCTGACACCGAGCGAGGTAAGGTCCCGTAGGGGCGTATTGCAATACGCCCCTACGGGGGCGCAGCAGAGCAGCGCCCCTACCTAACAGGTTTTGCACGCACCCCCTGCGGGCCATTGACATTCGCGGCGAACCTCCCTATAGTGGTGTCAAGATCAGGGAATTGATTGAGGCGGGCAAGTTCAGAGCAATCATTGATTGCACTTATCCCCTGGAGCAGATCGTCGAGGCGCACCGCTATGTGGATCAGGGGCACAAAAAGGGAAACGTGGTGATCACAGTGGTGCAAAACGGAGAAGAACCATGAAGGCCGTTGTTTACGAACGATACGGCCCGCCCGAAGTGCTGCGCCTGGTCGAGATGGCGAAACCTGCGCCGAAGGATAACGAGGTCCTGATTCGCGTCCATGCGACCACCGTGACTACCGGCGATTGTAATGCGCGCGGGTTCGTCTTTGTCCCGTCAGGGTTCAAATCTGTATCGCGCTTGATGTTCGGCCTGCGCAAACCCAGGAAATCGGTCCTGGGGGTTGAACTGGCAGGCGAGATCGAAGCGGTTGGCAAAGCGGTGACCCGGTTCAAAGTTGGTGACCCGGTCTTTGGGATTGATGGTAGGCGGTTGGGTGCGTATGCCGAATACAAGGTGATGCCAGAAAGCGCGGGACTGGTGCTCAAACCCGCCAATCTGACCTATGTAGAAGCCGCCGCCATCCCGAATGGGGCCTTGACCGCGCTAACCTTCCTCAGAAAGCTGGGCAACGTCCAGCACGGGCAGACGGTGCTGATCATCGGTGCGTCAGGGAGTGTTGGTTCGGCAGCGGTTCAGATCGCCAAGCACTTTGGCGCAGATGTCACCGGGGTGTGCAGCGCGGCCAATGTTGAACTGGTCAAAGCGCTGGGCGCGGATCACGTCATTGATTATACGCAGCAGGATTTCACGCAGAACGGCCAGACCTACGACGTCATTTTCGATACGGTCGGCAAAAGCTCGTTTCCGGCCTGTAAAAACTCGCTGACTGCCAGCGGGCGCTATCTCGCCGGGGCGGGTGGTCTGCGCGAGTTTGGTCACATGTTGCGCACGTCATTGTTTGGCGGCCAGAAAGTGCTGGCCGGGGTTTCGTCCGAAAAACAGGAAGATCTGGCCTTCGTCAAAGACCTGGTGGAAACAGGCGCGATCCGACCGGTCATTGACCGCACTTATCCCCTGGAACAGATCGTCGAGGCGCACCGCTATGTGGACCAGGGGCACAAGAAGGGCAATGTCGTCATCACGGTGACAGAGTGACTGCGCAAAACACAATTCACCTTGAGGAGAGGATAATGATCTCACATAGACGGATCGCGATCCTTGTGGGGGTGCTCTACATCATTGGAACGGTGGCCGGTATCCTGAGCGTTGTAACAGCAGGATCTATCCTGGATGATTCAGCTTATCTGACCGAAATCTCTGAAAATCGAGACCGGTTCGTATTAGGTGCGCTCTTTGTGCTAACGATGGGTCTGGCCCTTGCCATGGTTTCGGTTGTTATTTTTCCCGTCCTGAAGGAGCAGAATGAGATTCTGGCTATTGGGTATGTTGTTTTCAGGGGAGCGCTTGAAACTGCTACCTACCTTGCTTTCGTGATCATCTGGCTGATACTGTTGGCATTAAGCCAGCAATTTGTCAAAGCTAACGCTCCGGACGCTTCCTACTTGCAGACTCTGGGTGCTTCGTTGAAGGATGTCAATGATTGGGTTGGCGAGCTTACTTCCATCGTTTTTCCCTTGAGCGCCCTGATGCTTTATTACGTGCTGTATCGTTCCAGACTCATTCCGCGCTGGATATCGGGGTGGGGCCTCCTTGCGCTCATACCGTACTTTGCCGCAACCTTCCTGGCTTTGTTTGACGCCATCGAGCCTGCCGGCGGGTCCGAGGTCGCGATGAGAATGCCACTGGCCTTGCAGGAAATGGTGATGGCCGTATGGCTGATCGCTAAAGGATTCAACCCATCTGTAGTTTCCGAGTCGGCCAAAACGGCGGTGCCATGACCGTGTACCAGCTCTCACACGATGCCCGGAGCATCATGATGCGCATGTGCCGCTTGCCGTGGTCGGAGGGACTCCGGCGATGGCGTTGCGCGCGTGAGTAGCGCCCGCGCCACAAAACCACGGCAAGCGAACCGTCGAGCAGCAATCGGCGGTTTTTGTTTTGTAGGGAGTGATCAGTGGTCAGTTTTCGGTGATCAGTATCATGAACATACCTGGGAGTCTCTCAAAGGCCGTATGAGAGGTATCTTTACCCCCATCCCCGGCCCTTCCCCCGCAAGCGAGGGAAGGGAGAAAGGACTGCTCTTGAAGTTCCTCCCCGCCTGCGGGGAGGGATTTAGGGTGGGGTTGCAGGTCTTTTCAAACGGTCTCTCAAAACCGACGACTGATCACTGAAAACTGAGTACTGAAAACTTCACTCATCGTTGTTCGCCATCGCGCCGCCTGCTACAATGTCCGCCGGTCAGCCGACCGCACGCACACAGAAGAGGACACCATGCCTGAGCACATTCACGTTTCCGTCGCCTGGCCCTACGCCAACGGCGACCTGCACGCCGGGCACCTGGCCGGGGCCTACCTGCCTGCCGACATCTTCGCCCGCTATCACCGGCTGAAGGGCAACCATGTGCTGATGGTCAGCGGGTCGGACGCGCACGGCACGCCGATCACCGTCGAGGCGGACCGGCTGGGCCTCTCGCCGCGCGCCGTCTTCGAGCACTACCATCATCGCTTCCTGGTGACGCAGCAGCGCATCGGCATCAGTTACGACCTGTTCACTCACACCGACACCGAGAACCATCATCGCGTCGCGCAGGACATTTTCCTGCGGCTGCTGGAGCGCGGTTACCTCTACACCGAGACGCAGCGCCTGCTCTACAGCGAGACCGAGGGGCGCTTCCTGCCCGACCGCTATGTGGAGGGCACCTGTCCCGTCTGCGGCTACACCAACGCGCGCGGCGACCAGTGCGACAACTGCGGCAGCCTGCTCGACGCCCTCGACCTGATCAACCCACGCAGCAAGACCGACGGCAGCATTCCCGTCGTCCGCGAGACGGAGCACTATTTCCTCAACCTGCCCGCCTTCATTGACGAACTGCGCGCTTACCTCAACGATC
>Ga0334888_1002629_pt1 | contig 19299 bp, 20 predicted proteins | sample GraSluR1_MG_FD_207227 | JGI IMG/M metagenome (GOLD analysis project Ga0334888, IMG submission 207227) | Sludge microbial communities from methane-producing bioreactor in Wageningen University, Netherlands - Granular Sludge_3_08-R1 | ecosystem: Engineered > Bioreactor > Anaerobic > Unclassified ...
GCCCTCGTCGGTTTCTCCTGCGGCAACATGTTCTACGACTCCCTGCTCGTGGACGTGGCGGAAGAACACCGACTCGATTTTGTCTCCGCCCTCGGCTATGCTCTCGGGTACCTGGGCGGCGGAATCCTGTTCACCCTGAACGTGGCCATGACTCTCAACCCCCAACTGTTCGGCCTGGCCGACAGCGGCCAGGCGATACGCCTTTCCTTTGCATCGGTGGCCGTCTGGTGGGCGGTGTTCTCCATTCCGGTGGTGGTGTTCGTCAAAGAAAAAGGGACCCCGGCGGGCCGTGAGGGCATCTCGGCCGTAAAGGCCGGCCTGAAACAGCTTTCCACCACCTTCAAGAAGATCCGCAGGCTCCGCGTCGTGTTCCTTTTTCTGGCAGGCTACTGGCTGTACATCGACGGCGTCGACACCATTATCCGGATGGCCGTCGATTATGGCCTGTCCCTGGGTTTTTCCTACGACAGCCTGATCCTGGCTCTTCTGATCACCCAGTTCGTCGGATTTCCGTCCGCCATCGCCTTCGGAAAGATCGGAGAAGTCATCGGAACCAAGAAGGGCATCTTCATCGCCGTGGGAGTCTACCTCGGGATCACCGTGTGGGGATTCTTCATGAGCGTGGAACTCGAATTCTATGTCCTGGCGGCCCTCATCGGTACGGTCCAGGGGGGCGTCCAGTCCCTCAGCCGCTCGTTCTACGCAAGAATCATCCCCAGGAACCAGGCGGGGGAATTCTTCGGATTCTACAACATGATCGGCAAGTTCGCGGCGGTCCTCGGACCGGCTCTCATGGGGTGGATCGGAGTCCTCACGGGCAACCCGCGGTATGCCATCCTTTCCATCAGCCTGCTGTTGCTGGCCGGGGTCACGGTGCTGTATTTCGTGGATGAAAAGGAGGGAAGCCGGCTGGCAAGAGAGATGGAATAAACACTCGATAACGGCCGGCCGGTGGTCAAAGGCCGGGACGGCAGATCACCGGAGACGGCGCCCGCTCCCCTCCCTCGCCGAGCGAAGGAAAGCGGGGCCGGATTCTTTTCTAATTGGCTATGCCGATCACACCACAGGCCAGGCGGGCTCCCGCGGCCCCTGTGGGCTGAGTGGTGAAATCATCGGGGTCCGCATGAACGACCACCGCTCGGCCGATGATGGATTGAGGCCCCTCCAGGGTGAGCAGCTTGTCCACTCTTTCGTATCTTGCCAGTCCCGTCTTGTCCGCTTCGATGTTACCCAGATCACCCGCATGGCGCTTGTCTACATCCGGACTGCCGTGAGGCATGTTCATCGGGTTGAAGTGACCGCCTGCGGAATTGAAATCCGGAGAACTGCAGTCACCGTACTCGTGAATGTGAAAACCGTGCAGCCCCGGACTGAGTCCCTCGATGGACGCGATTAACCGAACGCCTCCCCTGTCCTTCATGAAACTCACGATGCCGTGAACCTTGCCTCCATCAGCGGAATGGAGCACGGCGACGGCTTTCCGGGGAGGTCCGTCCTTGCCCCCGCCCGTACAGCCGGTCAAGGCCAGTAGCACCACCGCCAGGACAATCACCGTCAAACCTCCCAGTTCTTTCTTCATGTCCTTCTCCTCCTTCTGTATAGATTCAAAACGAACGGCCGTCATGAGCGCGGACCGTCTTCAAGACATCTGGAGCGGGGAAGCACCCTCGAACAGGCATGATCTGAAGTGGAGAAGTATATATAACAGATAATCGTCCGGATCAGAAAAAGCATTTTCAACCGGCCGGCGGTTTGTATGGAGGAACGAGCCGAAGCATCCATGGGCACAGGGAAGGGGAAAAGCCATTCCCTGTTTCTGTCAGGCCGCCATGGGTTTTCTTGCGACGATATCGCCTCGAACGCCTATAACCACTTCTTCCAAGGGGATTCTTTCACCGGCCGCTTCCATGCCCTTCTTCACGATGGCTGGCATTGCCGAACAGCAGGGAACTTCCATGTCCACCACCGTAACGCTGCGGATATCGCCCTTCTTGAATATTTCCGTAAATTTCTGGACATATTCCGCCGGGTTGTCGAATTTCGGACACCCGAGGAGTACCACCTTTCCCCTGATGAAATCACGGTGAAAATTTGGATACGCGAGCGGCGCACAATCTGAGACGACGAGCAGGTGCGCGTTCCTCAGGAAAGGCGACTGGGGGGGCACCAGCCTGATCTGCACCGGCCAGTGGGTAAGTTCCGAACGGGCTGTTCCAGCAGTGTCTTCCTGTTCGGTTTCCCTGCCGGCGGCTTCGAAAACACGTACCTGGGTGGAAGGACATCCGCAGGCCATGGGCGGAAAATCCGCCTCCGCCTCCCTTCTCTCCTTCTCTTTCAGGTAGGCTTCCACCGCTTCGGGGTCGAATTCGTCCGCCGGCCGTTCAATGATCTTCAGCGCCCCCCGCGGGCATTCGCCCAGGCACGCCCCCAGGCCGTCACAATACGAATCCCTCACCAGCCGCGCCTTTCCATCCACTATTTCAATCGCTCCTTCGGCACAGGAGATCACGCAATTGCCGCACCCGTCGCAGCGCTCCTCGTCGATTTCAATGATCTTTCTCACAGGCTTCATCCTATACTCCAAGTCGTCCCTTCACCTTGTCTTCTATTCTGCGTGCCGGGAAAAATTCCGGTTCGTCGGGCAAACGAGTATCTCCGGCGCTTTTCACGCAAAGGCTCGAGGCATCCCAACTCCATTCCCGCAAACACCATAACCTCATATCCACGAACAGCATAGCGTCGTTCCCGTGAAGGCGGGAACCCAGCTTGAGCGCAAACCACGCTGTAGGAGTCTCTCATTTTGACTCCCTGTTTCCTGAAGAATCCTTCGACCACGCCCTGTTTGTGACGCTCTGTCCGCCATGATGTATGTTTGGCCATGCACGATTACTCTTCCTGGATTCCCGCCTTGGGAATGACGTTGTGCGGGAATGACGCTGTCGCCCCTTCCCACACCTTCCCCGCCCGCGTTTCGGCGGGACCGTTTCAGCCGTCTTCAACAATCAGGTCTCGAGCCGCATCCACGCCCGCCTGAGTGAGAAGGTTGTCTGCAATCCACCGGTCCACGTCTTCCCGGGAAACCCTCCCTTCCTTCCATTCCTGTTCGAATTGCGCCATGTGACAGGCATCGTGAAAACATTTTGAATTCAGAGCCTTCTCTCCACCGGGAGCGGCAAGGCTCGCGATGAGTCCGCACACCTCGTCCACCAGGTCCTTCCGCGCTCCAAGATTCGACAGGATATCCCGGGCAGTGGACACGGCCGCCGACTTGTCTTTTTCGATGTCATGCAGGTACGCCGCCAGCAGGACCACCGCCGGATCGCCGTTTTCGATCCCGGCGATCCGTTCCGCGTAACGGGCCGCTTTCACGGTATGCGCGATTCTCCTGAAGTCCCGCCCCAGGCGTCGCTTCATCTCGATCGCCGCCCGGTCCTTCAGAAGATCCTCCCTTTTGGCCATGAGTTCCGGCGGCAGATCGCCCAGGCACTGTTCAGCAAACCGGCAATACGATGCACACCCGAAGTCCATCCTGGGATTTACGATTCTGGTACCGCACTTGCCGCACCTGCGAGTGGATTCGTCCTTGAAGAATTCCACCAGGTGCCCGCACTGCGGGCATTCGGTTTCGAAGGCTGCGTCTGCATGCCAGTATCGAGTGTCCTGTCCGGGGCATTTCATCACCTGTACTCCTGGTTCGACAAAACCGGCGCATGGACGGGCGGACCCGGCATCGGAGGTCCGCCCGGTCCCGTCAGCCCAGGATCGCCTTGAGATCCTCATCCGGCGTCGTAATGGGTTTGATGTTGTAGTTCTTCACCAGCACGTCCAGCACATTCGGGCTGGTAAAGGCAGGCAGGGACGGTCCCAACCTGATGTCCTTGATTCCGAGGTGCAGCAGGGTCAGCAGAATGGCCACCGCCTTCTGTTCGTACCAGGAAAGGATGAGGGACAGGGGCAGATCGTTCACACCCACGTTGAAGGCCTTTGCCAGAGCGACGGCAACCTGGATCGCCGAGTAGGCGTCGTTGCACTGGCCCACGTCCATGAGCCGCGGAATGCCGAGGATGTCTCCAAGGTCCTTGTCGAAGAAGCGGAACTTTCCACAGGCCAGGGTGAGGACCACACAGTCCCTGGGAACCTTCTCCACGAATTCAGTATAGTAGTTGCGGCCCGGCTTTGCACCGTCACAGCCGGCAACCAGGAAAAAGTGCCGGATCTGCTTGCCCTTGACGGCCTCGATGACCTTGTCGGCCACGCTGAGGATCGTGTTCCTGCCGAACCCGACCATAACGGACCTTCCGTTGGAATCTTCCTGAAAACCCGGCAGGGCCAGCGCCTTCTCGATGACCGGGCTGAAATCCTTCCGGGTGACATGCCTGACATCGGGCCACCCCACGAGGCCGGTGGTGAAGATGTTTTCCATGTAGGACATCTGCGGCCTCTGGATGCAGTTGGTGGTCATGAGAATGGCGCCCGGGAACTGGGGAAATTCCTTCTGCTGGTTCTGCCAGGCCGTTCCGAAGTGGCCGTAGAAGTGCGGATACTTTTTGAGTTCGGGATAGCCGTGAGTGGGAAGCATTTCGCCGTGGGTATAGATATAGACTCCTTTCCCCTCTGTCTGCTTGAGCAGTTCTTCCAGGTCCTTCAGATCGTGACCGGAAACAAGAATGGCTTTGCCCTTCTTGTGGCCCAGGGGCACCGTTGTGGGAACCGGATGGCCGTAGGTGCCGGTGTTGGCTTCATCGAGCAGTTCCATGGTCCGAAGGTTCATTTCACCGCACTTCAAGACAAGGCCCAGCCAGTCGTTGAGTCCCAGGTCTTTTCTGAGCAGGGTGGCGAGGCCTTCATGCAGGAAGGCATAGACTGCGTCATCTTCCCGGCCGAGTATCTGGGCATGGTCGGCGTAGGCGGAGATCCCCTTCATTCCAAAAAGGAGCGTGTGCTGGAGGGACTGTATATCGGGGTCGGCATTCGGGTCGGACTTCAGACCCACCCCGGCCGCCTGGCCGAGCAGCCCTTCCATGGTACTCTCGGGCCGAAAAGTTGCCGCGGGATCATCGAAGTCCACCTTGCCTCCCGCCGCCTTCACCCTGTCCTTGAAAGATTCCCTCAAAGCCACCGCGCGAGGAATGAGAACTTCGCGGAAGCGAACGGGATCGAAGTTCACGTTGGTCAGAGTGGAAAACAGGGCCTCACAGGTGAAGACGTTGACTTCCCTGTCGACGACACCCACCTTGCGACCTTCGACGGCATACAGAGCAAGACCCTTCAGAACGTACACCAGGAGATCCTGCAGGTCCGACACCTCCGACTGCTTGCCACACACACCGATCTTGGTGCACCCTTCACCCTTTGCCGTTTGTTCACACTGGTAGCAAAACATGAGTCTTTCTCCTTTTGTTGAATGTTGATCCAGCCAGGCAATATCGATTTCCAATCGCAGGGCAGCCCAAGGCCTGCCTGATCTTCAGGGATGATGCCCTGTGCCGTGGAGCGGATTTTCATTCCATCCGGCCACGCAGACCCGCGGCAACAAGGAAAAGATGAACCTTGGAGAGGGAGTGGACATTCGAATGAACCGGGTGCCGCGTCGTTCAGTGGGCAGCATGGTGACGATCCGAAACCGCCCTTTTTTCCTGACTACTTTAATCATCCAACAATCCATTATCCTTGACCCAAATCAAGAAACCCTTACTTTTTCCTTGTGCCCTCTTCTGTCCGGTTCATCCGGTAAGTGAGTACCTCCGGTGCCTTTCACGCATCCGGTGCTTTCCGCGCAGGGGATCGAGGCATCCCCATGTCATTCGGCGTCCCAGCTTGATTCGGCACCACAACGTCATTCCCGCGAAGGCGCGAGTCCAGTCCGAGCGCGGACCGCTCCATAAAGTTCTCTCCTTTTGACTCGCTGTCTTGCGGGAATGACGGTGTTGTGGAAGTGACGGATTTGTAGGAATCACGGTGTGTTGGAAGTGACCTTTTCGCAGAAATGACGTTGTCGCAGGTGTATTCCACCTTTGTGCGACGACTGTCCGGGTACGCATTTGCCGAAAGAACCTTCTTTTCCAGGGTTCATGAATGAAGGTTCTTTTTCCAGGATTCAGAGCTCTTCAATTCCCACATCTGAATCACCGTCGTTTCGACAGGACTCTACACCGGAAACATAACAATGCCTTTGACGTGAGTCAAAACACGATGGTATTGTTCCGGCGTTTGGGAGTATACAGGGCAGGAGCCGCTCGAGCCTGTCCGGCCGAGGTCTGCACCGTGTACCGCCGGATCTGCAACGCGCTCCCGTAAAGAAACGATTCGTTCATCCACCTGCTTTCTTCTGGTATATGCTCATGGGAACGAGAAAGGTCGATCGAATCGCCGGAACCCCCCTCTTCAGCGGTTTACCCGACGTGCAGTTGAGGGAACTGGCGGATATTTCCCTGGAACAGGACATTACGAAGGGGGACATCCTCTTCACCGAGGGGAGTGCGGCCGCGGGGTTTTATGTCATCGTTTCAGGAAAAATAAAGATCTACAAGCTTTCCATCGACGGCAAGGAACAGATTCTTCACATCTTCGGCCCGGGCGAGTTTTTCGGAGAGGTACCTGTGTTCGCAGGGGGCAACTACCCAGCCCATGCCGAAGCCATTGAAGCCAGCCGTGTCCTGTTCTTTCCCAGAAATGCGTTCATAGAACTGGTGAAGAAGGAGCCCTCCCTGGCTCTCAACATGCTGGGGATTCTCTGCCAGCGCCTGCGCCGCTTCACACACCTCGTCGAAGACCTTTCCCTGAAGGAAGTCCCGGGGAGGCTGTCCGCCTACCTGCTCTACCTCAGCAAACGCAACCATAACGCCGATTCCTTTGACCTCGATATCACGAAGGGTCAGCTTGCAGGGCTGCTCGGCACCATCCCGGAGACTCTCTCCCGAATCCTGGCGAAAATGAGCCAGCAGAGATTCATTCGAGTGAACGGCAAACGAATCGAAGTCCTGGACCGGCAGGGCCTGGAAAACCTCGCCGCCGGCGAGAAGCTCGTCGCCTGAACCAGTCGTGCCGTTGAACCGGCGGCTTTTCCCGGCGGTGTGTGAACATGAACCGAGGCAGGACGGGAGCCCTCCGGGCACCGGTGCTCTTATCGGGTTCGACTGAGACCAAGGAGGCCCAGGTGAAAAAAGGCAGCCTTATCCCGACGTTCGGAATGCTTCTTTTTGCCGCGACGATTTTTCCGGCGTCGCCCGTTTCCTCCCAGGACAAGTGCGAAGCTCTTCAAAGACTCAGGCAGCTTGCGGCTCAGTGGGAAAGGCTGAAGGTACTCGAACCATCGAGAATCCAGGAACTCGGCTTCATCATCCAGGACATCGAAGACTGCCTGGATGAGTCCGTCCCGAAACCCGATTTTTCCGGAATGTGGATCACCCCTTTCGGCACCATGGAAATAACGCAGACGGGAAATCGAATCCAGGGAACTTATGAACAGAATCACGGTGAGATTTCGGGCGACGTGATCGGAAACGTCCTGGTGGGCTCCTGGTCCGAAGCCCCCAGCTACCAGGCGCCCAACGACAAGGGGGATCTTGAACTGCTGCTTTCCATGGACAGGAAAACCTTCACCGGCAGATGGCGCTACGGTTCCGAGGGGGAATGGAACGAGGGCTTGAACGGCCGCCGTCAATAGATGCCTCCGGGTCCCGCCGGGATTCGTCACTCTCCGATGATCTTGACGAGCACCCGTTTTCTGCGGCGTCCGTCGAATTCCCCGTAGAAGATCTGTTCCCAGGGACCGAGATCCAGCTTTCCCGCCGTCACCGCAACAACGACCTCCCGCCCCATGATCTGCCTTTTCATGTGTGCGTCGGCGTTGTCTTCCCCCACGTTGTGCCTGTAAGCAGAAACGGGTTCATGAGGAGCGAGCTTTTCCAGCCAGATCTCGTAGTCGTGGTGTAGTCCCGATTCATCGTCGTTGATGAAGACGGAAGCCGTGATATGCATGGCATTGCACAGCGCCAGGCCTTCCCTGATTCCACTCTCCCTCAATGCCGCTTCCACTTCCCGAGTGATGTTGATGAACGCTCTTCTCGTCGGCACGCTGAACCACAGTTCCTTTCTGAACGACTTCATAACCTGTCCATCCCCGATGCCTGTGCGTCAACCCCGCCTGATCTCCATGCCTATGCTGAAAGCCGCGCCGATTTCCTCCCCCACCTTGCGATAGGCCTTCTTGACTCCCGAGGAATAAATGAGCGGATTGATCTTGTCGACGTCGGGCTGACCGTCCGCCAGGCATTCTTCGGAAACGTGGACATCCTCGATACGCCCCACCACCAGGGTATGGCTGCCGAGGTCAAGCAGATGAACCACCCGGCATTCCAGATTGACAGGGCATTGTACGATGAGGGGAGCGCTGTCGAGCTTGCCGAAAAACACCTCGAATTTACAGCTCGCCTGCTTGTTTTCCTTTGAACCCGAAACGATCCCGCAGTAGTCGGTTTCCCGCACCAGGTCGACGGAAGGGACATTGACGGAGAGAACACCGTTTTCGCGGATTCCCTTCAGAGTGTACCGGTGATGCTGGAGAGCCACGGTGAGCATGGGCGGGTTGCTGTTGGCAATCCCGCCCCAGGCCGCCGTCATGAAATTGGGCTTCCCGTCGACGAGCGCCCCCACAAGGAAGGCAGGCATGGGGTAAACCAGGGTCTGGGGACCAAGAGTGACCTTCTTCATGCGATGAGACTCCTTTCAACCGGGAAACGATTCCGGGTGAGTGGGAAATGACCCGCCACCTCGACGACAAGCCATCCCTTCCCGGGCATCCCGCCCTTGCGCCGTATCGAGGAACAGATCAAGGCATCCAGTGAGCAGAAATCATATTGAATCCGTTGACGGAAGAAGTCAAGGCCAGGCAAAACGGTGCTGAAGGCAGGAACGGCAAAGCGGGCGGTCGATCAGTTATCGCTTGACAGCTCAAGATCCAGCATGCTAGAAAATCGGCTCCGGTTTGGAGCGCTCCAGGATGGGCCGTTAACTCAGAAGGTAGAGTATCTGCCTTTTAAGCAGAGAGTCGCTGGTTCGAGTCCAGCACGGCCCACCAGAAAAAGCTCTTGACAAGCCGTGCCGCTTTCGCTAGATAGCACCTTTACTTCTACGTCCCCATCGTCTAGCCCGGTCCAGGACATCGGCCTTTCACGCCGACAACACCGGTTCAAATCCGGTTGGGGACGCCAGACAATCGAGGGGCCAGGTCGCGTGGACCTGGCCCTTTTTTGCTCCGTGCGGAATTTCGTGTGGCAGGGCGTTCCCTTCTTCAACCCCCGACTTCCCGTTCGGCCTTTCCAATATCTTCCTTCTTGCTTTTCCTTACCGTCACCATATGCTCCTGCATGGCCATCGCGCCGCCGGCTGGATCCCATCGGTCGAGTCCACCCGGCATCAGATGGTTGTCGGAAATCCCTTTTCCAAAAGCGCGGCTTTCAACCGGCAGTGTATGTCCAAAGCCATGAACGGTGAAGACCGCTTCCGGGTGAATCATTTCTGTCAGCTTTACCTTTGTTCGAGCAGTACGGCCGCATGAAGAGACTTCCACCTCTTCGCCATCCTGGATCCCGAGGTTCTGCCCGATTTCTCGGTTGAGCCAGAGCACGTTCTCCGGCATCTCCTCGTTCAGGATGCAGTTATTGACCGTATGTCCCTGTGTGTGTACGGGGCAACGCCCGAAGGTAATCCGAAACTGACCTTCGGGAACCCTGGGAGACTCGTACGGCTTCAAGGAAAGGATACCCTGTTTTTCCAGCTTGTCTGCGATAATCTCGATCTTGCCTGACGCCGTCTCGAACTTGAGTTCACAGCGATCGCGATAGAGCGGTGCCGGTGCCAGCGGGACTATGCCGGTGGCTTTGAAGTCCTCCATGGACACTCCCGTACCTTGGAGCTGGTAATTCCAGACATCCTGGACGGAATCAAAAGCCAGAGCATCCAGGCCAAGTCTTCGAGCCACTCCTCCCAGGATCTCCCAGTCTGCACGGGTATCCAATCGGGGCTTAACTGCCCGCTGACGTACAAAGAGGTAGGGCTTAAGACCGTTCTTGCAGGCCAAGATGCTCTCTCGCTCCAGGTAAGTGGAAAGCGGCAGCACAACATCGGAAAACCAGGCCGTGTCAGACCAGCTGAAGGTTACAGAAACCAGAAGATCCAGTTTTTGCAAGACTCGCTTCAAAGCATCCGGGTCGGGAAAGCCCATTAACGGATCATGACGATAGGCAATGTAGGCCTTGAGTGGATAAGGATCTCCAGTATCCATGGCTCTAAAGGCCAATTGAAGAAGTCCGGGACCGGCATCGAAATGAGGATAGCGCCATCCCACACCATCAGCACGCTTCTCATCGGGCCTTGGAAAAAGATCCATCAGTTTCTTCAGTCCCTTGCGCCCAACATCGGCAGGCGTGTTCGAAAGCGGAAGCCCTCCCCTGGATCCAATGGATCCAAGAAGAGCATTGATGATATAGGCAGTGCGGCATACATAGAAAGAGTCCCCGTATCGGGCGGTCATCCAGCCCGGATGCCACACCACGGCAGGCCTGGCATTCGCGAGATCATGGACAAAGCCCTCGATCCGCTCTGCCGAAATCCCTGTTTCCGCCTCTGCCCATCGAGGAGTATAAGGACGAACGAATTGCTCAAGGTCCCCGAGGTCTTTGATCCACATTGCAGCGAAGTCCGCATCGTAGAGCCTTTCGTTCAGGAGCAGGTGGATCACGGCCAGATTGAAGGCATAGTCCGTACCGGGGCGGATCATGAAGAAGGTATCGGCCTTCGAAGCGGTGTTGGTGGATCGTATGTCTATTACGGTAAGCCTGCAGCCGTTGTCCATAGCCGCAAGGAGATCGTTGACTTCCTTCACGTTGATGGCCTCAAAGATGTTCCGGGTTTGCAGGACGACGTGCCGGGCATTCTTCAGATCATGTACCAGGCCTTGTCGCCCCAGTCCGAAAAGAGATAGAGCGGCATGCTCTACATTGCGGGCGCAGGAGGCGTCATGATTGCAGTAATTTGGTGACCCCAGACCCCGTACAAAAGCCTGGTGCAGATCCCTGAAAGGCCCTCCCCGGTCGGAAAAGAGTATACTCCGGCCCCCATAGGAAGAAATCACTCCCTTCAGGCGTTCTGCAACAGCATCCAGAGCCTCATCCCAGGAGACCGAACGCCATTTGCCTTCTCCACGCTCTCCGACCCGAATGAGCGGGGACTGCGGCCGTTCATCATCATACAAGAGTGCTGTTCCCGCTCCTCCGCGTGCGCAAAGAGATCCTTCAATGCCCTCAACATGTGGATTGCCTTGAATAAAAGTGCACTGCCCATCCGTCACTTCCACCCGAATGGGACATCGAACCGTGCACATGCCGCATATGCTGTAAACCCAAGCCCTTCCCATATTCCTCTCCCGCTCAATGCCCCCAAACTTCCCGAGGCTATTGATCATGCACCCGCTTGAACACATCGGTGGACGGCGTTCTTCCGAGCAGCCACCCCCACCCTTCAGCTCTCCTGAGACATATGAAAGACCAGGGAAGCGGAAGAGCGGACACATCTCTTAATATGCCATTTTAGGCATATTGAAAAAGGAATAATGGAGTTTGTTCTCTTTGTCCAGAGGCATCTGGAGTTGCACCACAGACCGGGAAACGAACAACCTTGGTTCATCCAGCAAACGGGTACCTCCGGTGTCTTTCACGCATCCGGTGCTTTTCACGCAAAAGATCGATGGCATCACAACTCATTTTTGCAACAGCTCATTCCTGCGAAACTTCCCACGAAGCTTGAGGGGCTTCGTAGAAATCTTTCCTTTATTTGGCGGTCACCAACCGCCCCACGCGCCCCGTCATCGCTTTCACGCTGTCCACCCAGCGTGACGGGCTTCCTGGCGTCTGCCCTGGTGGGTTCGCCCTGTCAATCACCCGGTCTGGACTTCGCCATGAATGAACTGGCTCGTCACATCGCCTGGCGGAATCTTGTTCGTCATCCTACGGACTGCATGTTCGCCTTCGGTCGCTCCCCACCCCGCCTCGCGGCGACGCAGTTACCTTCGGCTACCGGGAAATGAACTGCTTCTCCATCTGCGGTTATCCTTCCTGGATTCCCGTCTTTGCGGGAGTGACCTTGTTGAGGATGTATTCCACCTTTCATCGGCAGCTGTCCGGGTACGCGTCTTATGAGAACCGGCATTGTTCCTGCGCGGTTCCGTGATGCGGAGCTCTCTCAGCACGGCTTCCCTGACGCTCCCGCGGGGATTCCTCCTCCTACCAATGCCGCACCGGTCCTACGTCGAGATGCACAAAGCAGTCGTATATTCCGACGCCACCCTTCTTCAGTGCCTTTGCACTGCGCCGGATATCCCTCAACGAAACCCCCTCGATGGCGATATCGGCGGCCATTCCCCTGGTATGAAAGCTCTTTTTGGCCACATCGGGATCTTCTGCCTTGAGCACCCTGTTGTACTCGGGAGAACGATATCCGGAATAAAGTACGTACGGCCGTTCCCTGGCTCCCAGACGACATCGCACGGAATCGAGGAGGACAAACAGCTTCGGGTTGATCCTGCAGATCGTTCCCGTGTGGTGGCAGCGGAAAAAGCGGTTCAGCCTGGCACAGGCATTCTGGTCGAACCGGCCCTTCTTGTCGAGGTATCGGACAGCGATGGATTCACCCGTGTTCCGATTGTGCAGGGTCAGCCGTCCCGTGCAGTGTTTTGCAGCAACGGCTGCCTCGATTTCATCGGAAGGAATCCAGATCAGAGGTTGAACGGCAAGAACGGTCATCTTGAGAAGATCTCTTCGAGTCATACTTCCCCTCTTGTTCACGGTTCACAAAAGAACTGCGCCGGAATGCTTCGTGACCGGGCATGCGCACGAGACGACATGGGTCGCCGCAGCGATTCAGATCGTGCCGGCCGGGAAGCCTCCGTGCTTATTGACCCTTGGAAAACTGTGGTGAGCTAGAGGGAAACGGGAGGTGCGCGAACCCGGTTTGAGTGCGCAAAATTCCTCGATGGGGGGCTTTCCGTCCCTGCCTCGCGAACTGTGGGGACAGGAGAGGGATCGGAAGGCGGGAAAAGGTAAACTGATATTTTTGCGGAATGCATGGCATGCAGGAATGCGCATGCCGGGCATGTCTCGCCGCTTTCGTGTTTCGGACTGGAGGGATCCTGCTGGTCCTGGTGCCCCACGAAGGAAACCAGGCTGTGCAGGATCGGGGAATCTTCCGATGTGCACGTGTGGGTAAAATGGACAAAAGACGTAGCCAGAAGGAGGCCAAGCAGCACAATCCGGCTGATAATCTTGCGACCCGGCGGTGTGCAGGCTTGAACCATGTGATGGCCGGTCATATCATGACATCCCTTATGGTTTGCGGAATTCAGTCCGGATCCGGATCCGGACTGAAGTGCGGAACCGGTGACGGCAGTCCTGTCCAGGCACAAGCAATAAAGGGAGACCGATGTGCATGTCAAGCCGAATATTTCGTGACGTCGTCGGATTTCCAGGATGTCCGGCATGCTCAACCTGGATGTCTCTTTTAAGTTGACTCTGGTAAAGCCGGGTGAGATAATCCGCCTCCACAAAAGGGAGTAGCTATTCAGGGCAAAGTCACCAGTACGGTGTGAACCACCTGGCTTTGCCGTTGGCTTGGAGCCAATCAGCGAGACTTTTGGCGTGACTGATCGTGCCGGGGTCTCGTTTTTTTATGCGGGTCCCCGGGCAGGTGCGGATTTCAGCGAATCGTATTCATTTCCGGAAAGGGGATCATGATCAAGACAAGACTTGTTCTGCCGTTTGTTGTTGCCATCCTGTTTACCATTCCCGGGTTGTGCCTGCGCATGATCCACGCGGAACTCGACCCCCGGCTGACGGTTCTCGTCACCGGGTCGGCGATCCTGGGTGCTTCATTCCTGCTGCTCTGGGCATGCGACGCCGCCCAGAAGGATATTTCCCAGGCGCTGGCCCTGGCGGTGGTGGCTTTGATTGCGGTGCTTCCCGAATATGCCGTGGACATGTACTTCACCTGGCAGGCGGGGCAGTATCCCGAAAGCAACTACGCGCAGTATGCCATAGCCAACATGACGGGAGCCAACAGGCTGCTCATCGGAGTTGCCTGGGCGGTCATTGCCGCCATTTTCTGGATCAAGGCCGGCCGTGGAGTGGTCCTCGAAAAGGACCGGCAAACGGAGGTGCTCTTCCTCGGGATGGCTACCCTCTACGCCTTTCTCATCCCCGTCAAGGGCAGCCTGGCCTGGTATGACGGCCTGGTCTTCATCGGACTTTATGTATGGTACATCAGGATCGCCAGTCGCCGCCCCTGCGAAGATTTCGATCTCGAAGGCCCGGCGGAACTGCTGGGGCAGTTGACCAGAAAGAAAAGACGCATCGCGACGGCAATCCTGTTTCTCTTCTCGGCCGGAGTGATCCTGGCAAGCGCCGAGCCTTTCAGCGAATCCCTGGTTGCCACGGGAAAGCAGCTGGGCATCAATGAATTCCTGCTCGTTCAGTGGCTCGCTCCCATCGCTTCGGAGGCGCCGGAGTTCACCGTAGCCATCATGCTGGCTCTTCGAGGTCACGCGGGCATAGCTTTGGGGAGTCTCATTTCTGCAAAACTCAACCAGTGGACTCTGCTTGTGGGCATGATTCCCGGCGTCTACGGCATATCGAGCGCCTCCCTGAAAAACCCCATCCCCATGGGTGCTTTCCAGATGAACGAAATTCTGCTTACAGCCGCACAGTCCCTGCTGGCCGTAGCGCTTCTCGCGGGCATGCGATTCGGCATGAAAGGTGCCCTGCTCCTTTTCGGGCTGTTCGTCGGGCAGTTCATCTCGCCGTACCTTATCGACTCGTTTCCGGGAATCCTGCCCTTGAGTTCCGATGCGGGGCATGTTCATCTGCTCCTGACTTCCGTCTACCTTTTCGCATCGGGCTGGGTGTTGTATGTACACCGGAAGAGGCTGTCCGGACTGTGGGAAGGATTCAGAGCCGGAAGCTGCCCTGAATCCGGACTGCTCCGTCCGGCCGTTTCCAAGGTGAATAAACCGTTGCCCCAGGCAGGTCCCGAACCGGCCTGGCCGGTGCGGCGGGGCGCATGACCAGGATTTCCGTGCTCTGTTGAAGCTCGACGCCCCTTTCCTCCCGGTCCATTTCGCCGAGGGAAGGGGCGAGATGAGCCATGTGCCGGGAAGCGGACTCCTTGCAGTCCAGGAACAACTCTCCCTGCGGGCGGGCGGCCCTCAGCCCGGATTCACAGAGACGGTCCATTCATCATGAGATGCATCCCAACGTCATCCCTGCAACAACATCGTTCCCGCGAAGACGGGAATCCAGTCCAAGCGCAGATCGCGTCATAAAGATCTCTCCAACCGGGGATTGCCCTGCTTTATCCATCATGTCTTCCAGTTATCTTCCAGGCTCTTTCCCTGATGTGTGCAAAGAAGTGTTTCGCCATGCACGGTTACCCTTCCTGGATTCCCACCTTCGAGGGAATGACGTTGTGGTGCCGAAGGAGTTGTGATGCCATCGATCCTTTGCGTGAAAGGCACCGAGCGCGTGAAGAGCACCGGATACGTGAAAGGCACCGGGGAGATACTCTTTTATGAACCCAAATGCCTGGAGTACGCGTTCAAGTGATCCGTCATCACATTGTCCCTGATTGACGCCTGACGAGGGCCTGCAGGTTTTTATTCGACCATCGGCGCCCCTGCCTTCCGCTCCGGCAACCCATCAAGGCGAGGAAACGACCGACACATAAATTATTTGACTGTCCCTGGCGGCCGGGTGTAAATTCAGCATAATTGAGGCATGAAGCCTCGGCAGGTGCAGATTTCCATTCAGGCGTTCTTCGCCGGCAAGGCCATGAAGGCCGGAGTCAAACCGCGATGCGGGTGCTCCGGCTTTTTTTTTCGTCCGGCTGGAAGACTTCTCGAACAGGCGCTCACTGTGGTTCCTGCCAGAAGACTTTGCTGAAGTGCCGTGCATCCCGGAGTTCCGGGACCGTTCCGCTCAGCGCGCAGAAGTTCATGCATGCCGGAGAGGTGAATCGATCTTTCAGTATTCAGTGCAGGGAGGCCCATTATGCACATGGCCGATGCTTTGATTTCGCCGACGGTGGGAGGTATCATGTGGGCGGCGACCGCGGGTCTGACCGTCTACAGTGCAGGAAAACTCAAGGCAGATACGGACGAGAGCAAAGCGCCCCTGATGGGGGTGCTCGGCGCATTTATATTTGCAGCGCAGATGATCAATTTCACCATCCCTTTCACGGGATCGAGTGGACACCTCGGGGGAGGATTGATCCTCGCCATACTTCTCGGGCCTCACGCGGCCTTTCTCACCATGGCGTCCATTCTCACTGTCCAGGCCCTGTTTTTCGCCGACGGCGGCCTGCTGGCCCTCGGATGCAACATCTTCAATCTCGGCTTCTTCCCGTGCTTTATCGCCTACCCTCTCATCTACAAGAAGATCGCGGGCGACCGTCCCACCCGGGGGGACATCTTCATGGCCTCCATGGCCGGATCCATCTTCGGACTCCAGATGGGGGCCTTCGCAGTCGTCCTGGAAACACTTCTCTCGGGAATCACGGACCTTCCTTTTTCAGCTTTCGTTATACTCATGCAGCCCATTCATCTGGCTATCGGAATCGTGGAAGGCTTCGCAACCGCTGCCGTCGTGGGCTATATACTGCAGACCCGGCCTGAGATTCTCGGCATGGCCGATTCGATGCATCGTGCAGGAAGCCGATCGTTCAAAAGCGTCCTGGCCGGGTTCCTTGCTGTCACGGTGATCGTTGGCGGGGCACTCTCCTGGTTCGCTTCGGCCAACCCGGACGGTCTCGAGTGGGCCATGCTGCACACTTCCGGCAAGGAAGAACTCGATGCGCCCCATGACGGCATTCACTCCCTGCTCGCCCGTGTGCAGGAGAAGACGTCCATTCTGCCCGATTACAGCTTCAAGAAATCGGAGCCTGGAGGAGCAGCTCAGGAGGAGGCAGCCGCAGCAGATCCGCAGCCGGTTCCCGAGGAATCCTGGCCTGCCGTCGATAAAGGCACTACGACGTCCGGCCTTGTCGGAGCCGGCATGACCCTGCTCCTTGCGGGGCTTCTCGGGTTCGGAATCCGGAGACTTCAGGCTGGAAATCAGTAACAATGGCAAATCCAGGCGGATTTCCCGCCTTCTTCCCTGGATAAACCTCCCCGGGGCGGCCACACCTCCGCCCTCGAAGGAACATGTCGCCCGGTCGCGTATGGCAAAGATCCAATCATCCTTTATGGACATCAGCAGCCTGGACCTGCTCTCCTACCGGGAAACTCCCATCCACCGGCTGGATCCCAGGGCCAAGCTGCTGACCACCATGGCTTTCGTCGTCGCCGTGGTTTCTTTCGACAAGTACGCCCTAGTCACACTGGTTCCCTTCGTTCTCTATCCGGTGGTGATCATCACCGTCGGGAACCTTCCCTTGGGCACCCTTCTCAAACGCATGCTCCTCGCCGTACCTTTCGCCTTCTTCATCGGGATTTTCAACCCGCTGTTCGACCGCACCGTCGTAATGGAAGTGGGTTCCATCGGGATTTCAGGCGGCTGGATCTCCTTCGCCTCCATCATGATGCGATTCAGCCTCACCGTCTCCGCGGCGCTCATCCTCATCGCCACCACGGGCATGAACGGAATCTGCATGGGGCTCGAGAAAATGGGCGCTCCACGGCTTTTCGTACTCCAACTGCTCTTCCTTTACCGCTACCTGTTCGTGTTGACCGACGAGGCGCTGCGCATGTCGAGGGCACGGTCCCTGCGTTCCTTCAACGAAAAAGGAAAGGAAATCGGCGTATTTGCCCGCATGACCGGCCGACTCCTCATGCGCACCATCGACCGGGCTCAACGCATCCACCAGGCCATGCTTTCCCGCGGTTTTGACGGTGAAATCCGCCTGCTGCGCCCGCTTCATTTTCAACCGCGCGACGCGGTATTCGTTGCAGGATGGACGGCGTTTTTTGTCCTTTCAAGGATCTATGACCTGCCCCATCTGCTGGGGAAAGGTATGCTGGAGTTCATTGCATGAGCCACCACATCGTGGAAGTGAAGGACCTGCGATACACTTATCCCGACGGAAACGCGGCTCTGCACGGAGTGTCCTTTCGCATCACCCATGGAGAATCCGTGGCTGTCGTGGGTGCCAATGGAGCGGGCAAGTCTACGCTCCTCCTTCACCTCAACGGATGCCTCATCCCTGAAGCCGGATCGGTGCGCATCGGCGATTTTCCCCTGAACAAGAAGACCCTGCATCACGTACGCAGAACGGTGGGAATGATCTTTCAGGACCCGGACGATCAGCTCTTCATGCCTCTTGTCCACGACGACGTCGCCTTCGGGCCCCTGAACCTGGGGCTGCCACCCGAGGAAGTCGAACAGCGGGTGAACGATGCCCTGGCCACGGTGGGAGCCTCCCACCTGAAAAACCGCCCCCCGTACAGGCTTTCAGGAGGCGAGAAGCGTTCCGTGGCCATCGCTTCCGTTCTTTCCATGTCTCCCAGCATACTGGTCATGGACGAACCGACCTCGAATCTCGATCCCCGGGGCAGACGGCAGCTCATCAATCTCCTGTGCACCTTCCACCACACCATTATCATCGCCACACACGACCTGGACATGGTGCTCGATGTATGCAGCCGCACGATCGTACTCAACGAAGGACGGGTCCTCGCCGACGGCCCTACCTTCGACATCCTGGCAGACGACGACATTCTCGACTCCAGCCGCCTGGAAAAACCGCTGCGACTCCGGGTGTGCGACTTCTGCAACCGGCAGATCAACGCCGGGTGATGACCGGAATGGTTCCGTATGCCGAAAACACCTGCCGTTCCGAACAGCGGCTCACTCGGCCATGGCGCTTCCTTCCAGTACTCTTTTCATCACGTTCATCGGGAGCCATGAAGGCTCTTTCAATCAGCCCCGGGCATCCGTTTCGTTCTGATGTCCTGGAAAGCGGGGATGGAGCTCCGGCAATCCTCTCGGGCAGGGCTTATCCCGATCCCGACCGCTCGATCGGTTTCCCCGGCGGCACATTTTTCATCGAATCCATTCATTGAGAAAACCCCGGCCACGAAGGCCTCTCGGCGGCTGCCGACAAGGCGGACGAGTTTTTTTGCTTTTTCTCGGGCCGAACCCGTGCGCCTTTCGCGGGCGGGTTCAACGGGGGATATCATTGCGGGCGCATGCGGAAGCGAACACAGGAGGAGACGATGTTGAAGAGGGTCCTGGCAGTGGCTGTGGCGGTTCTTGTGGG
>Ga0334888_1002632_pt1 | contig 19287 bp, 21 predicted proteins | sample GraSluR1_MG_FD_207227 | JGI IMG/M metagenome (GOLD analysis project Ga0334888, IMG submission 207227) | Sludge microbial communities from methane-producing bioreactor in Wageningen University, Netherlands - Granular Sludge_3_08-R1 | ecosystem: Engineered > Bioreactor > Anaerobic > Unclassified ...
CGTGTTGTTGGCGCAGTTAATACCAGGGTTACATCGACAATATCTCCCGGCAATGCTTCGAAGGAAAATGGAATTTTCTCAGCCCAACCAAAGTTATTGCCTTTCACATGAACAAGATTGTATTGATCGTTCCAGACGGTTTCCCCAATGTTGCGAATACGCCAGGTCACATGAAATACCTCGCCAGAGAAAAGTTGGCTGCCCTCACCCATTGACACCATACCCAACAATAGACCAATGTTTTTGGGTCCCGGCGTGTTCTCAACGGGGGTCGGACTGGACGTCATCTGGGGGGTGGGCGTGGCTTCTTTTGGCAAAGGTGGTTCCAATGTTACTGTGGGTGAGACTTGCGCTGCCTTTTCTACAGCATCGCGGGTTAATTCAACCGCCGCTGTGGATGCGATGGCTAAATGCACATCCAGCGTAGGTAAGACCGCATGCATGGGTATGGCATCACAGCCAACCAACAATAGCAAAATGATTAAGAAAGCCCGGACAAACCAACGTTTCAAGGCGTACCTCCCCAGTCATTGTACAGGAATCTTCGGATCATGGTCCTGACAAACGGGTTCTGGTTGGCACAGGCGTGGGTGCCTCCGTCGGCACTGGTGGTGGTGGCATCGCAGCCGACTCTCTTACAACCAGGTTCGAAGAACTGACGGTCAGTGAATACTCGCCTGTGCTGCGTACAAACACTCCAAATCCACCGGTAAACCATTGCAGACGATAATATTCCAGCTGCAGAACATCATTTACATAGACTTTTACACCTTCGTCATGCACCCATAGAGCCAGTTGAATACTTGCGGTCGGCCCCGCAAACAATTGTGGAGAATTCATCGTTTCTGCCAGCCTTACCACAGAATCGCCCCGCACCAATTCCAGGCGCAAAGTACCATCACACAGAAAATTTAGCCGGTAGAATTCCTGAGGTGTTTGTGAACGAAAAACCACACCATACTGATCCTGGCCTCTGCACAAACTGGGTGCAATTGTCAATGTAAGGTAATAGTTGTTCGGCAAGATTGCATGGGTAAAACTATACAAAGAACCCCGGTAATTTTTCAAGGCAAGTGTCAATGCCTGTCCGCCAACCTGCGCACTCCGATCAGACGATGAGACAAGCTCCCAATTATCACCAAACAGGAAAAGATCCTGCCAAACAATACCGTTTGTTACTGGACGTAAGTCCGGCGTGGGTGTACTCGTCCCTCGCGGTGATGGAGGTGTCCTGGTGGCAGTAGCAGGAAACCATACCGGTGTTTCACTCGGTTCAGGAAATGGTGTGGCGGTCGGTGACACAACCGTCGGCGTTATGGTCGCCACCGGCAGCCAATCACTGCATCCAATTGTGCCAGCAGCCACAATAAGCAAGACTATAATCCGCCAATAATGGTTGCGTTTCATGTATTCATCTTACAGGAGTTGTGAAAGTTTTTCCAGTACACGCCGTGCCCTGTTGCGCCAGGAATACTTCTCCGCATCTTTACGTGCCTGTTCAGCCAACCGCATTCTTCGCTCTTCATCGGTGATCAAACTGCCAAAGGCTTGTATCCAGGCATCCTCAGCCTCTGGTGGGCAGAAAACGGCATTGCCATCATTGAGCACCTCATGAAACACAGGCAGGTCACTACTCACGATCACACGACCGGCAGACAGATATTCGAACAGTTTCATCGGACTGCATATATCCGCCGTGTCACCCACGCCTGAGATGCCCACATTTTTCTGATAAGGCATCAACAGTATGTCCGCCGCTGATTGATAGGCGGGGATCAACGCATGATGGACAAATCCAGTCAGGGTGATGTTCGATATAGCCATTGCGCGAATACGTTCAGACCACACCTTCACATCCTTGTCACGTCCGCCAACCCAGACAAAAGAAACTGCAGGAAAGGCATTGGCAAGCGCTGTCAAAATTTCCATCCCACGTCCTTCATACAGGTGGCCGGTATACACAGCAGTAAGATCATCCGGCAAGCCCAGTTCGCCCCGCAACTTTTCAGAATCACCAAAATGACGATACCGCTCTGGCTCTGATCCCATAGGAGCTACCAGGGTCTCGTTCTCAGGAAATCGAATGTGGAAATCATAATCTAAACGGCCCTGCAGGGCTTGTGTGATCGGGAGAAGCAGTTTTGTTTTTTTGTTGTTGGTGAATGCCCTCAGCAAGAAAGGTCCCAACAAACCACTGGGCAGCATATGTAATTCTAAGACCGGCAGCAAACCCATCCATGAACCCAGCAAAGCAGCCTGCACCATCCAGGTATAAAGCACCTCTGCTCCCCATTTTCTGGCAGCACGTGTTGCTTTCCAGGCAAAGTCATACCGTCGAAACTGAAGGTTTTCTGACACCCACTCAATTTCAAAGGGTTCCTCAAGTCCATAAATGGATCGCAGCAAATCCCAATCATGCACAGGCTTGGTTTTGTCTGCCAGAGGCACCCATAATTTTACTGTTACACCGCATTGTTTTAATGCCTGGCACACTTTCATCACCTGGATAGAATTAGCGCTATCTGAGGGTATAAAAGAAGGCGCAACAACGGCGATTTTCATGCCGCCTCCTCGCGAATCTGACCTTCTCTTTGGGCTCTCCGTAAATTAGTGTGTCCACGCAACGAATTAAGACCCACTGAAATAACAAAAAAGGAGGCAAACAAGCCCGCCTCGGCCAGATAGCCGTACTGAGGCACCAACACAAACCCTCCCAATACTTTCAGCAGTCCTGCAACCAGCATGGTCACAAACGCATACAGAGAATCTCCAAAAGAAAGCAGCAATGAACGATTCCAGAAGAAGATATTGGCTATGCCGTAACCGATCAACAGGATTAACATCGCCGGATAAGCCGGCAGGAACTCGACACCGGCGTAGATCTTAATGACCCACTCGCCCAGGAACACCAATCCAACTGCACATAACATTGTCCAGGTCGCAGACAAGGCAGTGATCTTGCGTAAGAATTGATGCAGTGGTTTCCATGCCTTGTTCTTAATATACCGGTTGATTTCAGGATAGGTGGTTTGTATGAACGGATTGATTGGGAACAGGATATAGCGATTCAGGGCAACCGCCACTTTGTAATAACCCACTTCCACCGGTGATAGGAAAAAGGAAACCCATAACAATTCACTATCCCGCACGATCATATTCACCGTAGCGCTGAAGTTAGACCCCAAACCAAATTGAAGCAACTCTTTCCATTGGGGCATATCTTTCAGCGAGGCTTTCCACCAGGCCCAACCCAGACGTTTGTTCAATCCTTCTACGGCCAGGAAAACCGGGGCAATGCCAAGAATAACTTTGCCAGCAAAGTAGGCAAAAACGATCATTTCCAGGCTGCCCCCCATAACAAAAGCAGCCACGATTAATCCAGCCGTGAGCAGCGATTGCGCCGAATTGATAATGGCATGTCCTTTGAACCGCCCCAGCACCTGCACCACGCCGTAGGATGTTTCATAGAACATCTCCGCCAACACAATAATTCCGTAAAAGACGAACAGAGGCGCTAACGAACTGTCTTTGGCGAAAATCTGGGCAGCCAACGGCGCAGCCAACCACAGAAAAACAAAAGCTAACATGGCGGAGCAAGCTTCAATCAAGGCCGCTGCCTTGACCAACGCGCCAGCTTTGGCAGTAGCGCCTTCTTCCATGTAATCACCCAGATACTTTACGACTAATTCCCCCATGCGGAAAGAAAACAAATTATTAATAGTTGAAGCATAGGCGGTGATAATGCCCAACAAGCCGAATCCTTCTACCCCCAACAGGCGAGCCGAGAGACTGCTCTGCACCACCCCCAGCACCATATTAACCATGTTGGCGCTGAACATATAGGAACTGTCACGCACAATCTTATGCAGTTTTGGATTTTTCTCCCATAAGCTGCGCAGCCTGTCAATGAGCCATTTCACAATGTCTTAACCTGTTTCGCCCAATCTCTTTCAACATAATACCAATCAATCAAAGCCTGTACACCATCACTCAAACTGGTTTCGGCCTGCCAGTCCAGCAAGCTTTTGGCTTTGCTTACATCCGCCTGATTCGTCAGCATGTCGGCAGGATGGGCTTGTTTTCTAATAATGCTGGCTTTTTTGCCGATTTTTTCTTCCATCATCTGGATCAAGGCGTTCACCGAAATGACCTCATGCCCGCCGAGATTGATAAGTTCAAATCCCAATGGTTTCAGGCCGGCAATGGTGCCGCGTGCGATATCATCCAAATAGGTGAAACCTCGCGTTTGTTCGCCGTCTCCATACAAAATAACCGGCTGGTCTTCTGCGATCCACTGTACAAACCTGAACATCGCCTGGTTGGGCCGACCCGCCGGACCATACACCGTAAAATAACGGAAAATGGTCACGTCAATGCCATGCAGAAAATGATAGGCATGGCACATGGCTTCAGCACCGATCTTACTTGCCGCATAGGGCTGAAGAGGCCGGCTGCTGTCAGCGTTTTCTGTTGTCGGAGTCGGCACATTGGCGCCGTACGCGCTGGAAGTAGATGCCAGGACAAATTTCTTGATACCTTTCTCGCGGCATATCTCTAACAGATTCAATGTACCGACCATATTGGTTTGCACAAAATCCCATGGATCAATCACACTGGCCCTGACACCTGCCCTTGCTGCCAGGTTGATCACCGCTTTAATGTCATGTTCGCCAACCGCTTGTTGAACGGCAGCCATATCAGCGACGTTGCCATGATGGAGGGTGAATGAATCAAATTGACTCAATTGCGCCACCCGCCAGTGTTTGACCGCCAGATCGTAATCCTCGCAGAAATTATCAATGCCGATGACACGGTCGCCGCGTGCCAGCAGCATCTCACATACCCGATAGGCAATAAAGCCTGCTGCCCCCGTGACCAGATAGGTATCCATACTATAACCTCACTACTTTGGGATTGTTGCTTCCCAACTCTCCTAATCCATTGCGCGTGTCAACGATTAACCTGGCAGCGTTGAGGATAGCGGCGTAATCATAATCGCGGTGGTTGGTGGTGATGACCACACAATCTACATCGGCGACAGTTTCAATCAAGTTCTCGATGGATTGCATAGCAAGGCCGTCATGATCGAATGCAGCGATGTATGGATCATGATAACTGACCTGTGCACCGCTTGCCTGCAGCAGATGGATCACATCTATCGCTGGCGATTCACGCATATCATCCACATTGGGCTTGTAGGCAACCCCCAGCAAGAGAATCGTCGCACCATTCAATGGTTTTTTCACGGCATTCAAAGCATCCTGAATCTTTCGATGCACAAAACGCGGCATTTGTGTGTTGATCTCTGAGGCAAGGTCGATGAAACGCGCATTATAGTTCAAAGAACGCAATTTCCACGAAAGATACAAAGGGTCAATGGGAATACAATGGCCACCCAGGCCAGGGCCGGGCGTGAATTTCATGAAACCGAACGGCTTTGTTGCGGCCGCATTCACCACTTCCCACACATCGATCCCCAGATGATGGCACATGATCGCGAGTTCATTCACCAGCCCAATGTTGATCATGCGGAAGGTGTTCTCTAACAGCTTGGTCATTTCAGCCACCTCGGTCGATGAAACCGGCACGATCGTTTCCAATGCTTGTTGATACCAGGCTGTACCCACCTGTGTACACGCCTCCGTGATACCGCCCAAAACTTTGGGAGTATTATAGGTGGTCCAATCTTCACGCCCGGGATCCACCCGTTCAGGCGAAAAGGTAATGAAAACATCTTCGCCAACCATCAAACCGCGCTCTTCAACCAGACGCGGCAAAAGCACTTCACGGGTGGTGCCCGGATAGGTGCTTGATTCCAGACTGATCACCATGCCGGGATGAACAAACGGCGCCAGGCCTTCGGTAGCAGACACGATAAAACTCATGTCAGGATCACCAGTTTTGCGCAGCGGGGTCGGTACGCAAATTGCCACAGCGTCAGCCTTATTCAAATCCGCAGGATTTGAGGTGGCACGCAATTGATGCTTGATGACCAGCGGCCGTAAATCCTCCTCAGGCACATCCAGGATATAACTTTTCCCGGCGTTCACCAAATCGACTTTCTCTTGCACGAGGTCATAGCCGATCACCTGATAGCCAGCTTTGGCGAATACCACCGCCAATGGCAAGCCAACATACCCCAATCCCATAATAGCGACTGTCGCAGTTTTTTTCTGGAATTTCTCGATCAATACATTTTTATAATCAGTCATACAATATCCCTTCCTTTGAATCCCCGCTAAAAAAGGGGAAGTTGTTTAATATCCTGATCATCGTCAGGGTGTACAGACTTTTTTTCGAGTTCCTGGCGCTTGCGTTCAGAGTATTGAATCAGTGCAGGTAGTTTGGCAAAATCGGCTTCGACCACTGAGCGAAGCGCGGGTTGATGCAGTGCCGCTGCCGGATGGTACATGGGCACGATCAACCGTCCTTCACGCCAGCCTGCCTTACCATGCACCTTGCTGATGCGCACATCAAGAAAGTAACGTGCCATCGAAAATCTACCCAAAGTAATGATCACCTCAGGATCGATCAGTGCAATTTGCCGTTCAAGAAAATGGGCGCAGGCAGCCAGCTCTTCGGGCTGCGGATCACGGTTGTTTGGTGGACGGCACTTCACCACATTGGTGATGAAGACCTCGTTACGTTCAAACCCCGCCGTGTTGATCAATTGTGTCAGAAATTTACCTGACGCCCCTACAAAAGGCAAACCCTGATTATCTTCATGCAGACCAGGCCCTTCTCCGATAAACATCAATTTTGTAGCAGCATTCCCGTCACCAGGAACCGTGTTTTTACGCTCAAGATGGAGAGGACAGGCTTTACAAATCTTGATTTCCTCGGCTATCGCTTGAATGGCTTCTGTTTTGTCCAACATTAATTCACTCATTCTGTAATACCTGTTCTATTGTACATGATTCCCAAACATTAAGAAGGTATCTACTGATTATCAAGGATTCGCTCCATCAACAGCGCATCTTCGTGGTTGTCTGAGTAGTATCCTTTTCTCACGCCAGTGAACACAAAGCCATGTTTTATATAGAGCGCCTGTGCTGCCAGATTGCTTAGACGCACCTCAAGAAACACACGCTGTGCCTTGTGAGTATTACAATACCCAAGCAGTTCTTCGATCAAACAGGAGGCAATGCCCGTTCTTCGGTATCTTTCATCAACAGCAATGGTAGCAATGTGAACCTCATCCACAACATGATAAAAAACCATCACCGCTGCAATAATCGCACTTGTGTTTTGATTGGTCTCAACTACCCAGCAATGAGAAATTTTGCTATGCAATATCTCATACCGGTAACTGCTCAATGACCAGGGCAATGGAAAGGATCGTCGATCCAGATCAGCCACCTGTTCAAGATCATCCAGCCGCATATAGCGAAGGTAAAAACCCTCAGGCAACAAAGCCATGGTTACCCCGGCAGCGGATTAGCGATATGCAAATAGATTGGTGCCAGGGTAGCCGGATCATCAAAGTTCTTTCTCAGCAAGCGCTTCCAGGCCATCTCAGCCAGAATTGACGGGCGGCGAATGTTACTGGCAGGCGTTCCCAGATGAAACCTTTCAATCCTCTTCAACTCAATCACATCCTCTGGCGACAACTCACCAAAAATGACGGCTTCGTGTTGAATCTGTCCCGCCAGATCATGGGCATAAGCGATCACAGGATCGCCTTCACCCCGCCAGCCTTTTCCATGCCAATGATATATCTGATATGCCAGTCGCGTACGGCCAGCGTGCAGCACAGCCACCAGGGGCAGTTCTGACGCAGGCTGCGCTCCCGCCACGATGTCAAGTGTAGGAATGCTGAAAACCGGAATGTGCAGCGCCAGTGCCATACCTTTGATATGAGAAAGACCCACGCGCAAACTGGTGAATGAACCCGGCCCGATCGCAACAGCCAATCCCTTCAACGAATCAATGGCAACACCGCATCTGATCATCAACAAATCAATGGAAGGCGCCAGTTCAACTGTGTGGTGACGGCCGGAATGCCAGCTTAATTCACCCAAAACCGCGTGCCCGTCATACAGGCACACGCCAATCTGCTGGGTGGAAGTGTCAACTGCCAGTATCATCAATGACCTCCAAAAGAACGTTTGCGAAAAACGTCCATCATAGCTTCATAACGCTCACCAACCGGTTTAAAGACAAACCTGCGTTTATCCTCCGACACATACTCACACTCTACCCATAAAGCGTCTCTTGGCAGAACTTCTTTAATGCGTTCTGCCCATTCGATCACCAATATGCCATGCTCGTACATATCCACCAGGTCTAATTCCTCCGCCTCAAAACTATTGACAATCCGGTAAGCATCGAGGTGATACAGTACCTGCCCGTCCAGTTTTTGATATTGATTGATCAAAACAAAGGTCGGGCTGCTGACAGCATCAGAGGATCCCCAGCCGATGGATAATCCCTGCACAAATGTGGTTTTGCCAGAACCCAGATCACCTGATAAACATATCAACATACCGGGGGTGATCAAAGCCCCCAGGCGCATCGCAATCCTGCGGGTTTGCTCAGTGCTGTTGCTAATAAATTCTGTGGTTTTTTCTGTCAAAATCGCCATTTCATACACTCATATATTTGCCGGTTGCATGTTTGAGCATTAACTCGGCCAGCGCCTGAGCTGCTTCTGGAGATGCCAGACGCTTACAAGCGGCTTTGGCTTCACGCAATTTATCTGGCTTCTCCATATAGGCATCCAACGCATTCACCACCATTTTTGGCGTGGGCGCCCAGACACCGGCACCATGCTGGACCATGAATGAAACGTTTGCATCCTCTAAATAGGATACTCTATGGTAGAGGATTATAGGAAGGCCGACATTAATTGCCTCAGCCAGCATACCTGTTCCGGCTTTGCTGATCATGATGTCTGCCAGCCACATCAAATTCCAAAGATCATCCACATATCCAAACACTTTAACCGCATTTACCCAATTATACCCTTCAAGACGCTGCCGTAAGGATTCATTTTTCCCGGCGAGAATCAAAAGATTGATATCATTCCTGGTTTCATCTACCTTTTGTGCCACCTGTTCAAGTGGCCCCACGCCCATCTTGCCACCCGCCAGAAATATCGTTTTTTTCTCAGGATCAAGATTGAGCCGCCTGCAGGTGTCAAGCCTGCTCTCAGTTCTTTGACGATAAGGAGAAAGAACCGGTACCCCCAGATTCTTGACTTTTGGCCATGACAACCCCGACTGAGTTGCATAAGTCATAGCCTGATCGGTTGGAACCACTGTCAAGGTTGCCTTTTCATCAAACCAGAATGAATTTCTGGTGGCCAAATCATTGATAACCACGATAAACGGGGGAGAGGAATCCTCAGGCAGCACATGCAAAACCGGCGCGGCACACAGTGGATGGACCGCAACAATCACATCATAAGTTTGTGCCAGAATTCTTTCAACTTTCTTTCGCAAAAAACCAGAAGCGAACCAGTTAAACACATCCACCCTTAATTTGTTTTGGCTATGCGCTGTATGCCAGCGACTGAAAGGTTTCCATTGCCGTATGGTCTCAAAGATTTTCGGCAGATACCGAACTGGGAACGGAGCGCTTCGCCAGATGTCAATGAAATCAACCTGACACCCCTCTCCTGATTTCTCCACAAGCGCCTCATTAATGGCCCTGGCAGTATTGAGGTGTGTTCCACCGCTTTCCGTATAAAAAATGGCTATCCGCAATTTTTCTTGAGTATCATTCGGACTCATTATGAGGTAATATCCGTTTCATTCTTTTTTTTACGTCACGGCGCGTCAACATCACCTGCCGTTGACAGCCCTGACACTCTAATTTGATATCCGCTCCAACGCGAACAACCTTCCACACTTTGCTGCCACAAGGATGAGGTTTTTTTAACTCAACAAGATCATCTAATTGAATTTCCAACATAAAAAAATTATATCATTCTTACTTTTCCAAACCTGCATACGACCCGCCTGTTTTTTACTGTTGGCAATTAAATATGTATGAATATTAAATACGATTCTTATATAAATTGATTAAGATCAATCACATAATGAAAGGAAATCATAATGAAAGAATTGGCTACATTGGGCGGAGGATGCTTCTGGTGCATTGAAGCCATCTATAAACTGGTTGACGGCGTAAACAAAGTCACTTCGGGCTACGCCGGTGGTTATGTCGAAAATCCCGACTACCAGCAAGTATGCAACGGCACTACAGGCCATGCGGAAGTAGTGCAATTGGAATTCGACCCGCAAGTAATCAGCTACCAGCAAATACTTGATATATTCTTCTCTGTACATGACCCCACCACCCGCAATCGACAGGGAGCAGATGTCGGCACGCAATATCGTTCCATCATCCTCACCCATTCAGAACAGCAACAGGACATTGCACAAACTACCATTGCTGCTTTACAGAGGAAATCTGGCCAAAAACCCATTGTCACTGAGATAGAACCGCTAAAAGTGTTTTATCCCGCTGAAGATTACCACCAGGATTACTTTGAGAAAAATCCCTATCAAGGATATTGCCGCATTGTGATTGCCCCCAAAGTGAAAAAATTCATGGCATTACAACAAGAAAATAAGGGCTGAATCAGCACTTATTTTCTTGAACTCATCAATCTATACGATTATTCACCATGAGATCCAGGAGGTCACGATCAACTTCGTACCCCATAACCTCTTCATACCGCCCACCAGGCCTGCCGTGGTTAATGATGCCGAAAGCGCCTTCAAAATTCCACATACTATAGCCCCAGCCAAACTCTTTCCATACACCCATCAGGTCATTTAACCATGCCAGCGCGACGTCGTTGGGTGTTTTGTTATAACAACCAAATTCGCCAGCATGGACCTCTCGCCCCTGTGCTTCAACCGCTCTCCATGGGCTATAGAATTCGCGCAAAGTATCTTTATTCCAGCGAACACCATTGTAGACGATATCAGGATAGGTGGGGATATCCACCACACCAGTATGGCCAGACCACCATTGGGCTTGATAATGGCTGATTGCCATCGGTGCATATCCGCGGCAGCTATGCACCACATCCAGGTCAGCCAGTTCAGGCATGGCCAGATTGCCGCCGTCCAATCCATCCAGCACAATGCGCCGCTGCGGGTCAATAGCGTGTATCGCTGCGACCGTGCGCCGCATGACTGCCGCATGATGATCGCGGGTCATGCCATATTGACCGACCGCAGGTGGTTCATTCACCAGATCAAAACTTAGTGCGCTGGAAGGCACCCCCAGATACCTTTTTGTCAATCGCTCCCACTGGTACACAAATCCATCCTGCGCCACTTCATCCAGCCACAAATTATCACGCTCCAGATCATTGCGGTTGATGCAATAACCCGGCGCGCGGTGCATGTTCAAACACATATGTATCCCCCGGTTCTGGCAGGCTGCCAGATACCGATCCAGCGCTTGCCACACCTCCTCATCCGGATGCAGATAGTCAAAGTCCTGTGTCCACAAGCGGTAATCAGTGGGAATACGCGCAAAGTTAAACCCGTGCGCCGCCAGAAAGTCTAATGCCTTCTCATCCGGTGGCGGTGGCTGTTGGCCATGCCAGATAAACATCCATTGAAAATTAAACCCATAATGGCCCATTAGTGAACTCCTCCATCTAGATTGTTGTAACCATGCTTAGTGCGATTAATCTTACCCTGATACAAGGCACAGACCAACCAATGCCCATGATTTTTTCATTTGTGCAGGGAGCAATCTTCACAAACTCCAAAAAGCTCTAACAAATGACCTGATAGAGAGAATTTGTGCTCAGCAGCAAAACCATCCAACAATTCACCCAGGTGACATTCATCCAGATCAACCACTTTGTCACATTCACGGCACACCAGGTGGGCATGATGCCCATTGGATTCGAACACTACATAATGCGGGCTTTGAGATTCATGATAGATAGGCCGTATAATGCCCAGATCTGTGAACAAATCCAACGCGCGAAAGACACTCGCTCTGCCGATATTGGCATCACTCTTCACAGTCAAAGCCAGTATGTCAGAAGAGGTCAGGTGCTCTGCATGCGACATCAGAATGTCCAGGACTTGTTTGCGGGCATCTGTCAATTTATAGCCATGGTCTCGAAGAATCTGCAAAGCCTGTTGATACAACACCTGTTCATTCATGAACTTCCACCCCCGCCTGTCGATTCTTATAGATTTGGTAAAGATTTTTACCCACGTAGCTCAACAGGTAAGCAATCCCGCTGATCATGATAATGACTGCACCTGAAGTAAGGTCAATTAAATAGGAGACCAACAAACCACTGGTGGTGAAAACCAGGCTGAGCAAAATCGACATCACCATCATTTTCTTCATATCTTTAACGAACATATTGCTGATCGCCGGCGGAATGGTCAACAATGCTATCACCATGATTAACCCCACCACTCGCATCATCATCACCACAGTCAAGCCAATCATGCCAACCAATATCACATACAACCAGTCGACAGCCACGTTGCGGATGGTGGTAAAGGTCTCATCAAACGAAAGTGCCAGAAACTCTTTGAAGAAGAGAGCCACCATAATAATAATGAGAATATCCATCACAGCCATTAGCAGTAATTCCAGTTGTGAGACCGCCAGAATGGAGCCGAACAAGTAACTCATCAAATCAGCTTTGTACCCCGATGCCAGGTCAACAAAAATGATGCCAAGCGCCATGCCAAGCGCCCACATCACGCCGATGATGGTATCAGAACGTTCTTTGGTTTTGCGATGCACCCATGCCATCGAGAATGAAGCCAACAGACTGAACCCGAGCGCGCTCACCAGAGGTGGGATTTTTAGAAGATACCCTAAACCAATGCCGCCATAGGCGGCATGCGCAACGCCGCCACTCAAGAAAACAATGCGTTTTAAGACAACATAGGTGCCGATGATGCCGCAGGCAATGCTGACCAAGGCCGCAGTTATCAGGGCATTCTGCATAAAACCATATTGCAAGGCTGACCATATTGTATTTATCACAGGGCAGCCTCCTCTTGAACATGATCATGCAGATGGCGATGCGGTAAACCATGCGCAATTAAGTCAATTGGGCATTGATAGGCTGCTTCCAGCATCTGTGCAGTCACTGCTTTCTCAGCATGGTAGAACAATTTCCGGCTGACACACCCGATGGTCTTAACATATGAAGAAATCGCGTTCATATCATGTGATACCAGAATAATAGCCATGCGCTCATTCAACCGCTGCAACAATTCATAGATACTGGTGCTCACTTTGGGGTCTATGCTCGACGTCGGCTCATCCAAAAGCAGTATCTGTGGCTGGCTGGCCAATGCCCTGGCGATCAACACTCGCTGCCGCTGGCCACCGGATAATTCGCCAATCGGCGTGTCTTTCAAAGATGCCATCTCAACATCACCCAAGGCTGCCATGGCAATTTCGTTATCCTGTGCGTTATAGCGATGGAACAATTTGCGATACCCTAACCGCCCCATCCTGACAACATCAAATAAGGTAATGGGGAAGCTGCGGTCGAAATCAATGATCTGTGGCACATACCCGATATGTTCTCTGCCCAATTCGGGTGGTTTGCCCATGATGGACACCTGGCCTCTCATGGGCTTCACCAACCCTAATAATACCCGCATCAAGGTGGTCTTTCCACCGCCATTGGGGCCGATCAAGCCGATAAAATCATCTGGTCTGACAGAAAAATTGATATCTTCCAGAACCACATCGTCCTCATAACCAGCCCAAACATGACGAAGTGTTATTACATCTTGCATTGGAAAAACCACCTGTTCTACTCTATTGACTAAGAACTTCAGCCATGGTCTGAGCAACCTGCTGCAGGTTCTCTAACCAATTATACGCCAAAGGACTGATCAAGATCACTTCTCCATTAATCTCCCTGGCAATGGTTTCCGCATTCTTCGTGTTGAACTCGGGCTGAGCGAAAATGACATGGATGTCTTCCTCTCGGGCTTCATCAATGATCATCGACAGTTCAGTTGCACTCGGTTCTGTTCCCCCCACCTCGATCGGAATCATGTCCAGGTCAAATTGGGCCGCGAAATAACCCCATGAAGGATGAAAAACGATGAATTTTCGGGACGTTACACCCGCCAGCGCCTGCTCAATGTCAGCTTCCAGGGCATCAATCTCACCTATAAATGTGTTCAAATTTTCTGTGAACACTGCCTCATGTTCTGGCAGCATTGCGACCAACGAATCAAACATATGCTGCGCCTGGATTTTTACAAGTGCCGGTGATACCCACACATGCGGGTCAAGTTCATCTTCATCATGGTCAACATCATCAAGGTGTTCTTCTTCGTCCTCATGACTGTGCTCAAACAACATCGGCGTCTTCTCGATACCTTCCGTCGTGTCAATGATGACCATGTCTGGATTGGCATCCGTAAACCTTGCCAGCCAGGCCTCCTCAAATTCGATACCAATCGCAAAATACGCCAATGCATCTGATAAAGCCGCCATCTGCGAGGGTTTGGGTTCGTATGTATGCGGATCCGCGCCAGGCTCAACCATCACCCTGGCGTCAACCAGGTCGCCGGCGATGCGGTTAACAAAATATTGCTGCGGAACAATACTGACAAAAACAATGGGGGCAGCATCCTCCCCCGTTGTTTCAGGTGTTGACGAGCAAGCAACCAGCATGCTCATCAACACTACCAATAGAATAACAAAATTGACTTTCATGCGTTAATCCTCTCCAATTGATACTAAGTCTCAATTGGAGTTTAACACAAAACATCACCTTTTATATAATAGTTTTGTTAGAAAATTCAGAATTAACGCTGAACAATCTCAATCGTGCGCAGGTCGACTTCATTACCTGGCTGAACCCGATGGTAATAACAAACATTGGTCGCCGCCACGCACCAGATATTCCAGCCATTATACAGATACCGGCGGTTGCCGTTCAAATCTTTGATATAGATCTCGATATCATCACCTGGGCGATTGGCAAGACCAATTCTGCCCCCATTCGGACCCCAATAGATACCCGCGACCGGCTCTGTCCACTCAGCTGGGTCCAAACCGATATCAGTAAAGGCATACGTCCCCCAGCTGCGTGGATAGTGCCCATTGTTATCGTAAAAGGCATTGATACGCTCAATAAAATCACCGGCAATGGCGACCGGATCACCCGACCCCTCACTGCCACCTGCAAGGGCAGATTGTATCAAGTTGTACGCCTCCCCCAGTGAACCGCCCATTGTTGATATGGCAAAAACCACCGTGATTGAAACTAACAACAGAATCAGGGCGTACTCAACCAGACCCTGTCCGTGTTTATTGGAAAGAGAATTCATAGAATCCATGTATTGCGTTATTTACAAGACACCAATTTCTGCAACAATATTTTCATACATAGCTGTCAGAGTGTCACCAAATAATGTAACAGCCAAAATGACCACAATGGCAACCAGCATCATGATTAGTGCATATTCTAATAAGCCCTGACCTCTTTCGAGACCATGTTCCATTTTCGAAGCTCCTCAAAGAAAGTTCCGAAAACCAAAAACGTGATTCTTATATTAAGTATACGCTATATTCCCGCTGACACAACAGGGAATTTGTTAGAAACCTCTCATGCTATTTGGGCAATGCTTGTAATGAGGCATACACATCCACCAGAGCTTTATAAGACTGTTGCAATAAGGTGCGGTATTGACGGTAGATGGCAAGATGATCAAGAATTGGCCGGGTATGTTCCTCAATGGAGATAAACCTGTCCACAACATCAAAAGAATCGAATAATCCAACTCCCACACCACCGGTAATTGCCGCCCCCATGGAAGTGGCTTCTTCGAGAAGGTGCGGTTTCAGCACAGGCATTTCATAGATGTCCGCCATCAATTGCCGCCAGATACGGCTCTGCGCGCCTCCTCCGATGACTACCATCTCGTCAATTTCTGCGTGTTCTTTAAAAATATCAGCGATCAAACCCAGGTTCAGGGTAATGCCTTCCAGCACAGCGCGAAACACATCCGCGCGTGTATGTTCCATTTTCAAACCGATCAGCGCTCCGCGCGCGTCAGAATTCCACCACGGGCTGCGTTCTCCCAGGAGATAAGGTAAAAACAACAACCCATTCGACCCCACTGGCGCACCCTGAATCAGTTTATTGATATGATCATAAACGTTTTCATGCAACTGCTTTGCGCTGATAGTTTCATGCAGGGCCAGTTCTTTTTGCAACCAACTGAAACTTGCCCCTGCCGCTTGCATGGTACCGCAGGGCGAGTACATGCCGGGTACGATATGAGGCCAGTTAAAAGTGCGCTGTTCTTCATCAAAAACCGGAGCCGATGTACACAACGAGATCCACGAAGAAGAACCCACATAGGTATACGCCATGCCTTCCTTCACGCAGCCCGCCCCCACCCCGGCGCACAAACCATCACCGCCCCCCATCACAACCGGCGTTCCGATTAAGAGCCCTGTTTTCTCAGCAGCTTCTTTCGTAATCCCTCCGGCAATATGGGTGGATGTCACCAGTTCAGGCAGGACATTCTCATCGAAGCCAACCAGATCGAGTATTTCTTGCGACCAGCAAAGATTCGACAGATCCAGTAAATGTGTGCCGGACGCATCAGAATATTCGGTCACAAATCTGCCGGTCAACTTGTGGATTACGAAATCCTTGGCATTCAACAGCTTATGGGTATTGTAGAAAATATCCGGTTCGTGGTTACGAACCCACATCAATTTCTCTGCGCTATAGGATGGACTGATGCGGTGCCCGGTTATCTGATAAAAAAGGCCAGCTTCCATGTGCTCGCGAATGAAGGCAGTTTCTTCAACAGCACGCTGGTCTGCCCAGATGAGGGCATTGCGCAGGGCATTGCCCTCTGCATCTACACATACGCAGCCCATCATCTGCCCGCTGAATGAAACCGCTGCAACCTGGCTTCTATCTACCGACTGCAATATTCTGCGTGTTGTTGCACAGACGGCATCCCACCAATCGGAAGGTTTTTGCTCTGCCCAGGTGCCATTGAAGAAACGGGTGTCATAAGGATAGACCTCACTGGTCACCAGTTCACCCTGTTCGGTGAACAAGGTGGCCTTATCACCTGATGTGCCCAAATCATGGGCAAGAATGTATTGTGTCATGCTAACTCTCCCAATATCTTCCTTAACTCTTGCACAATCGCTATCCCGCTGCTGGTACCAATACGGTTTGCACCGGCATCGATCATCGCCAGAAATTGCTGCCCTGTGCGGATACCACCAGCAGCCTTGATCTTAATGCCATCTCCAACGCAAGCCTTCATCAACGCCACATCCGCGATAGTGGCACCACCAGTACCGAATCCGGTGGAGGTCTTTATGTAATCCGGGCGGATACAAAGCGCTACCTCACACAATTGAATCTTTTCGTCTGCTGTCAGGTAACAATTCTCGAAAATCGTCTTACAGGTGATGTTTCTTGCTCCGCACGCTTCCACAATCGCTTTCATTTCATCTGTCACATACTGCCAGTGGCCGTTTTTCACCTCACTGAGATTGATGACATAATCGATCTCGTCCGCCCCTTTTTCAATAGCATCAATGGTTTCAAACACCTTCACCGCCAGCGTGTTCTGTCCCAGTGGAAACCCGACCGCTGCATCGACCAGGACATTACTGTCTGCCAAAAACTCCTTGCAATAGGCAATACCAGCATTGTTGATGGCAACCGATTTGAACCCACGCTCCTGTGCTTGCGCGCAAAGTACCCGCCAATCCTCTTTGGTGGCAAAAGGTTTCAGGTTGGTATGGTCGATCATACCTGCATACGCAGCGATGTTGTTTGTGATAACCATAAACATAACCTCACAGCAATCTCTCAGCTTTCATTCTACCCTCTAAATCGTTTGCAAGGTATCCTCAGTCGCACGCCGTTGGTGAGATCTGTCTCTGCTCCGATGTTACCACCGTACATCGTGTATCAATATTTTTTTCATTTTTCAAATTCTTCTCGTGATTGTGATTATCAAGCCATTACAAATCATAATCCTCTGGTATCATCGAGTTTAACCAACCAAAATTCACATAATCGCAGGGAGTGCCAAATCATGCAATGGACATTGAATGAACAAGATTATTTTGAAACCAATGGGCTTTCACTATTGCTTTTTCATGACTTTTACCCGATCGGCCGCCAAGGCGGTATTGAGTTGATCCAGCATGATGAGCGGGTTATCACCAACGGCGATGTGCGCTTGATAAATGCACCCGGCCAATGGGACCTGATGCCGGAAACAGGCGAACGCCAGATCAGCGCTGACCGACAGACGGTCTGTATTCGAGGAACCTTCCCGGATGTGCAATATTCACTGCGCATTTTTCCGGATGGTGACTGGATACGCATCATTGTTGACCTCGATCAACCGCTGCCAGACCAACACATAGGCAAAGCCGCCTTTCAATTTGACCTGTTTCCCGCCGCCTTTTTCGGCAGATCGTTCCAATTTGAAGAAGAACACGGTATCTTCCCCCGTCAGGCCAATGGGCCGGTTATCAAAGAAAAAGATGGCAGCATAACCCTCACGCCGCTGGGCAGAGGCCAATCATTTGCGGCCAGCCCGGAAGACCCCCGGCGCTGGCTGAGGGTTAAACGCAATGATGGCGGTGGTTTGGCGCTGTATGACGGCAGCATGACCGGTCAGCATCACTGGTTTGTGCTGCGCGGGGAATTGCTGCCTGCCAAAACCACCAACGCTGCCGATCTCTCCCTTTGGGCCAATGTGCTGCCAGATTATCAACGCCCGCCGGTTATCCTCACATCTCAGGTAGGCTATCATCCTGCGCAGGAGAAAAAAGCCTGGATTGAAGTAGACCCGCAAGGCGAGATCAATCAACTGGCAAAATTAGTCAGACTACAGGCAGATGGCAACCATACAGTGGTGTTTGACCAACAGCCTGTGCCATGGGGTAAGTTCCTGCGTTATGACTACGCATTGTTCGATTTCTCACAAATCAAAGAACCAGGCATGTACCAGGTCATTTACGGCGATCAATTCACCACCCCCTTCCGCATCGGAAATGACATTTATCGGAAAGATGTGTGGCAGCCGACTCTGGAAACTTACTTCCCTGCCCAGATGTGTCACATGGCTGTGCGCGACCGCTACCGCGTTTGGCACGGGGTGTGTCATCTCGATGATGCCTTACAGGCACCTACCAACCATGTCCATTTTGATGGCTACCAGCAGGGTCCTGATACCCTGACTCCCTACAAGCCCGGTGAACATGTCCCCCATCTGGATGTTGGCGGCTGGCACGATGCCGGTGATTTTGATC
>Ga0334888_1002635_pt1 | contig 19269 bp, 22 predicted proteins | sample GraSluR1_MG_FD_207227 | JGI IMG/M metagenome (GOLD analysis project Ga0334888, IMG submission 207227) | Sludge microbial communities from methane-producing bioreactor in Wageningen University, Netherlands - Granular Sludge_3_08-R1 | ecosystem: Engineered > Bioreactor > Anaerobic > Unclassified ...
CCCCTGTAATCAAAGGCTCTTGCGTAGTGGGTCTCTTTTGCTACATCAATTCCAACTACTAAAGTTTCATTTTTGATTTGCGAAATCTTTTGATTTTGTGTATTTTTCATATAGGGACGCCTCCTCAATCTTTTTGTTTTGTGCCTTTCTTCGTCTGGATCAGCACAGTTCAATTGTATTGAACGGCGTCTCTTTTTTCAAAGACCTCTGTTAAGCATTACAGGAATGCTCCTTATAATTTTGTTATAATAATGCGTAAATCTTTTCCGTGGCTATTATATCTGAGAGTAAAACCATAACCACCGGAAACAGCTGAATTATAACACCCAAAACTTGTTTTGCCTTCATTCCAAGCATTTACAATCAATCTAATATCATCAGAACTAAACTCTTCATATACACTGTTCTGTCCAGTAAGAGCTATAAGGGCTTTCATATCACTCTTAATTTTATCTGCTGTATTTTCATTTACATCGCCGAAATATATATCTATTTCATTATTAAAATTGCTTTCTGAGTCGATCCTATTTCCTTGGGATAATGCTAACTTACATATCTGATTCATTACAGGGTCTGTATTTAAATCTAGTAACTTAGCACTGTTGTTAAAAGCAGTCTTAATTTCATTGATTGCTTTGTTCTTTTCTGCTTGAGTCTGCCCTTTAGTAAAAATAAATACGCTTCTCAAAGTACTATCCCATTCTACTTCTGCTCCGAGATATTCGCTAACAAATCTTAAAGGTACCATTGTTCTGTTTTGCGTTATAACTGCAGTAGTATCCATATACTTTATTTCACCGTTATATTTTACTTCTTTGCTATCAATAGTTAATTTAATTTCATTATAGCAAGTATCACAATCTTCTTGTTTTTGTAGTATAGTTACTACTCTGGTTGCAGCATCCCATTTAACTTCTGCTCCGAGATATTCACTAATAAACCTTACTGGTACAAGAGTACGATTGTCGCTATTGATATAAGGTTTAGCATCTGGAAATGTTACCATATCACCATCAATATATACAGTAATATCATTTGCTGCCTGTGCTTTATCAGTTCCGAATACTCCAATTACTCCAACAAACATGAATATCATTACCATTATAGCTGCCATTGCGGTTTTAGTTTTGTTAGTCATTAGAAATCTCCTTCTACAAATAGTTATTATTTACTATTTTCGTCATATATTGTTTAAAACTTGAAAGCCTGCCTATTTCACAGCAGGCTAAATTAATACCTGAAGTTACATAAGAAGTCTCGCAAATTAGTCAAAAACTACGATTTAAGTGGGGGTAGTTTACTGTCACTTAGCTTTGCTGCGTTTATTGGATTTTGTCTTATCAAGTACCTGGATCTGAATATCGTGTGTCTCTATTTTATTCTCTATCCGCTGTAGCCGTTCCGTATGATCAGCTAGGATTGTGGTATGACCAGCTAATGTTGCGGTATGGTTATTAAGAATTTCGGTATGTTCATCCAGCTTTTCAGTAATTGCTTTATAGCCATCAAAGAGTGCAGATAATTTTTCTCCGTGGGCCTGTTCAATCCGAGCTACGTCCCGGCTTAGTTTGTCTTGACCATCATTTAATTTGACCAGTTGCTGCACAACAAATTCCTGAAAATCTTTATCGTTCATTTTCGGCTCCTATTTAATGCGGCGTATATCAGCGGTTTCAAGCTGCAAAACATCAATCTTGGCCTCGATACGGTCTAAAGAATTTAGTACCCTGTCATTTATATCGTTCTGTACTTCGCGGAAATCATAAATCCCACGGATTTTTTCAATAAGTTCATTTTCCATACGGAGCTGGCTGGCATCAATGTTATCGACTTTAGTTTTAAGAGCAGTCGCATCATTAGTAAGCGTATCTAATAATTCTAGTTTCTTTAATACTAATTCTTGAAATCTATCGTTATCCATATTTAATCTCCTTCCAAAGTTTGACTTTTTCCATATCCCTATAGTACCACACGTGACATGGGGACGGGGGTGCTGTCACTCCTTATCAACCTGACATCAATACTATCGTCTGATGCCATCCATTTTAACTTTGTACCATTCAAAATTTGAGCTGGACTGCTCTTTCAGTTTAAGTTCCTAACGGCTTGAGCACGGTAGTACAATTGTTCGTGTCAATACCCCCGTCCCCATGACATGTTGTTCGTCAAACAACGTAGCCCACCAAGTTCCTGGTAATTCTTTATGTATATCTAACCGTGCAACCTCGACTAAATCTATCTTTATTGGCTTATACCAATAGTCGTAGAACATTTTTCCGGATATAATCAGTACTATGATTAAAAAAATAGCAACCATTACATCAGTCTTAATTCCCTTCCTAATAATAATCCCTCCTAGCTTTGTACGCAAATGTTTCAGTATATAGGGTAAAATGTATAGTTAATGCTCCCATTTCCAGACTTTGTGAACGTTATTGGGATGGCTGCCAGGGGACGGTCCTTTTGCCTCGGTTTTTACTGGAAGAGTAATTCAATTTAGGTTAGCAACTGCATCCAAGGGAAAGTGGACTAAGAGCTGTAGCAATCGCATTATTTGTCAAATTCAGCATCATGTTCTTTGAAGAACTCACGGTATATCTGGATATTGCGCAACTCTGTCCACTTTTTCGTAACCATAGGCTTTTCATCCAGGTCATAAATTACCGCATCTTGCATTGAAATCATAAAAGGTGAATGGGTGGAGATGATAAATTGACAATTATAAAACCGGGCAGAGTCCCATATAAATTGAAGAAGCTTAAGCTGAATTTCGGCGGACAGGCTGTTTTCCGGTTCATCCAGCAGATAAAGACTGTTTTCCCGGATTTCCTGGGTGAAAAACATAAAAGCACTTTCACCGTTGGATTGTCCCTTGAGGTTTTGCATCAAACGGTTCCTGGCATATTGTGACCCGCTTTTTCTTTGAGCTTCAGTAAATTTTTTCAATTGATCATAATCGTCCAAAGACTGTAATTGAAAATGCGAGTATTTTACCTCCGTATATTCGGAAAGCAAAGACTCTCTTTTGTTATCGATATTAGAATTAAGATAACGGAGATCAATCAAGTAATCGAATACGTCATCGCTGGTAATAATCCGGCTGCTCTCTGGAATTTGTCCCTGATAAAGCCAGTTCAAATCATACCTGCACAGCTTTACATACTCCGGGAAGAAAAAACTCTTGTTATAAACTGTACCCCGCCTTATCTTTAAAGATTCTGCAATCACATTGAGAAGCGTTGTTTTGCCGGAACCGTTTCCCCCATAGAATATTGTAACCGGGGCAAATTGTATGTCATCAGGATTCCATTCATTAAATACCCTGAAGGGATAAAAGTCTGTGTAGCAGGTTCTCTTTATTCCGCCCAAAAATGAATCCTGCATATTAGCAGATGGTAAGGAAAAGCTTTCAAGATACAGCATAAAATGTCTTCCCTCCAGTCTGAATCAAACCAAACAAATCTCATCTGCAGTACAGATCGCATATAAGCTTGCTTTGCTTTTGACGAATACTCTTGCGTATGCTACTATAAAAATAATAAAAGGAGTTGCCGCTTTTGTTGTGGCGGTAGGTCCTACAATACGGAAGACCGCCTTAACCGGCGGTCTTGTTATTTCTTATGTTTCAAACACAAGGAAACAACCCCTACAATCAGAAGGCAAAAGCTCAATAATTCCGGCCAACTAACCATAGGCATCACCCCCCTTCAGGGAAGTGACCAACCGCCAAGCGGCAACTCCGATAATTATTTTACCATATTTTATTACCACGGGGAACATATGTTCTGGTATCAATATTTTTTCATCATATCACAGCTTCGACTTAGACCATTTTCCAGCTGTTATTCATTTCCATCTGCTATCTCCATATCCCGGTTTTAAAATGCCTAAAATTTTTTCTCATTCAAATAGATATTATGGGAAACAGTGGTATAATTTGTATTGGTATTAAATGGTTAATAATGCCGTTGCAAGTATAAACAAATTATAGGAGCAAAATGTGGGAGCCGCCATAGACGTAGTAGCAGCCATCTTAAGACATAACGGTAAAGTCCTTATCGCCCAACGCGCAGTGAGCGACCTCCTAGCCGGCTTCTGGGAGTTTCCCGGAGGCAAAATCGAGGCAGGGGAGAGCCCTGAACAAAGCCTGACATCAATACTATCGTCTGATGCAATCCATTTTAGCTTTGTACCATTCGTACCATTCAGTAAAATTTGAGCGGGACTGCTCTTTCAGTTTAGTTCCTAACGGCTTGAGCACGATAGTACAATCGTTCGTGTCAATACCCCCGTCCCCATGACACGACTATATGAAGGTGGCCAAAATAATTATGGCTATTCCAGCTATCAGGCCCTTGAACCTGGCCCGCTTGCCTTTCCGGCCTGCTTCCGGCCACAACTGGCCAAATACCAGATATGCCATTATCCCCGACGCTATTCCCATTAGCCAGGGCAATACTCCAGGTAATAACTCCAGCAGGAACAATCCGGCAAGAGTGCCTAGAGGAGTAATGAAACCCAGGAGCAGGACCAGAATCAGTATATGAAACTTGCGCAGCCCGGCCATAAGCAATGGTGCAGCTATAGCCATACCTTCAGGTATATTGTGAATACCGATAGCCAGGGCTATAACCATGCCGGTCCTGGCCTTCAGTTCAGAGCCCAGAGCGATTGCCATTCCTTCAGGAAGGTCGTGCATGGCGATCCCTAACATGATCAGATATCCCAGACCCAGCAGGGTATCGCCAGTGGGATTAACACTAGTAAACAGCATTCTATTCAACCAGCAGATAGCCCCGAACCCGATGGCAAAGCCGCCTGCTGCCGCCTTCCAATCCCAAAGCAGGGCAGAGGGAAGCATATCCATTAAAACCACGGCTATCATTACCCCGGCAGCCAATCCCAGAAAAACTGCCAGGGCATCATTATTCCAATTCCTTTTCAGGAATAGCATCGCTGCCCCCAGAAGGGTGCACAATCCCGCAACCAAGCCGATTATTAATATCTGCTGCACAGTTCCGTCCTCAAATCATGATAAATATATTCCATTTCTATGATCCAAATAGCCAAATTAGGTTATAATTCTTCTAATCCGAATCAATTTGAAGGGGGAGCTTAGATGTTTACCATAAAAATGAGGACCAATATGAAAAATGAACTGATCGATATTACCGCAAAGGTTTCTCAGCTGGCCAGGGAACATGGAGGCAGCCGGTCTGCCTGCCTGGTTTTTATACCCCATACTACCGCAGCGGTAACTGTAAATGAAAACGCCGACCCGGATGTAAAGACTGATATTATCCAGGGGCTTAACCGTCTGGTTCCTGATCATCTGGATTTCAAACACCGGGAGGGTAATTCCGACGCCCATATCAAAGCTAGTTTACTGGGCGCATCAGAGATCATCCCTCTGCAGGAAGGAAGACTGATCCTGGGGACCTGGCAGGGAATATATCTGGCCGAATTTGACGGGCCTCGCAGCCGAAATGTCCTGATCTCTTTTTTCTAAGCCTGGATCATATAACTCTAAATAATTTTCTCTTTTCTCTGTCCTGAAGTAATAAAGCAGGGTTGACAAGCATATCTTGCCTACAGAGGAGGTGTATTATATGTTTAAAAACCTGTCAATAGAACTGGTAGGGTTGGGCAAAGCCTTGCTGGTTTCTGTATTGCTCTCCCTGCTGGCAGCTGTCTTGGTCTATTACAGTGGATTAGCCGAGACTATACTGGCTCCCCTGGGAAATGTTATTATGGTCATCAGCATCTTCCTGGGAGCCTGCCACGTCAGCAAAGCCCATGGTTCCAGAGGACTCCTGCGGGGTATTAACTTGGGGGTGGCTTTCTTTGTTTTGATGTTTATTGCCACTTTGGTCTTCAATCCCTCACTAGTGGGAATCAAGACTTTTCTGTTTACTCTGCTGCTGTGTGTGGCATCAGGAGGCTTGGGCGGCATTCTCGGAGTTGGGCTGAGCAGCAATATCTAAGGCCCGGAGTGGATTAATAGTTCTCCCGTTCCGACCTGATATAAAGCCAATGATCGAAATACGGACTTGTCCTATATGGAATTTGTTCCGTTTTGGAGGCGGGAATATACCAAGCAGCCAAATAATCCTGGATTAATGTAATCTGGCCCAAATAGATACAAGAAGCAGCAGGACACCAACTGCAATGAATACCATTCCCGCCAACATTCGTATTCCTGACATCTGACCGGCCCCCTGCTGATTATCTTGCTTTACCGGCGTGCTATCCCCATATCTTCAGCAGCAGGTTACGCAGAAAACCCGGTATTTTAATATAATATACCCGCATAACGAAATCCTCCCTCAAACTGACTTCCTCTTTATGCATTGTATGAGCAACTAATAGAAAAAGTTACAGTTTGCTTAAAGGATCAACTGCCCATGAATTTGCGGATCTCCCCGGCCAGTTCTTCCTCAGACAGAGATAAGGTGCGGTTAATGGGTATGCTATTCTTGAAGGTCCTTCCATAACTGCTCTTTTCCAGGCGATGATCTAAAACCACTACCACCCCACTATCTGCTTCACTCCTGATCAAGCGACCGGTACCCTGCTTGAAGCGCATGGCCCCGTCGGGAAGCATGAAATGCTGAAAACTGTTCCTTCGCTGGAATCTGCAGTGTTTTTCTGCGGCTATGCAGAATGGATCAGACGGTGATCGGAAGGGTAGTTTAACTATAACCACGCAGCGCAAAGCCTCCCCTTTAACGTCTATTCCTTCCCAAAAGGTCTCCAGTCCCATTAATACTGAATCCTTACCAGCGATGAATTCTTCCAGCAACAACCCGGACGCCCCGTCCTGATCCTGAACCAGCAGTCTGATATCACGCTCCTGGCATAAGGGTCTGATAGCATCCGATACCTCTTGCAGCTGTTTGCGGGCAGTAAATAAGACCAGAATTCCCCCTCCCGCAGCATCTATTATATTCAGCAGTACCCGGGCTGCGGCCTGGCTGTGTTCCTGGCTGTTGGGCGGCGGCATACTGGTTACTGTATAAAGGATGGCTTGCTTCTCATAATCAAAAGGTGATTTTTGCAGCAGGGTTTTTACCCGTTCATCGCTGTGATAGTCAATAAGCCCCATTTTATCCAGGTAATAATCAAAACTGTCCTCTATGGCCAGGGTAGCCGAAACCATTATCATGCTGTCCAGGCGATGGTATAAACGTTCTTGCAGGATTTTACCTATCATGATGTAAGAAGAGGTTAAAGCTGACGCGGCGCCATTTCGGTAATCAATCCAGTTGATGCTGTCCTCGCGGTTCAGGTTTTCCTCCATTATCACATAGGCGTTTTCGGCTGTTTCCTGCAAAATGCTTGCAAAACTGCTTATTTCTCCCTCTTCCTCCTGCCCTGCCAGTTCTTTCTCGATATTCCTCAGTTTGTCCAGTAAAACCCGCATGGTAGTCTGCCATTCCAGATAAGTATCAAACAAGCGGGCGAACCATTTTTGCTCCAGGTGCCGTTCTTCTATCACCAGGGAGTAATTGCTGTCCTTGGACCTATGACTGCTGCTTAATATGGAAAAGACATCATCCAGCAACTGCATGGCCCGGCTAACCAGTTGCCCTGCTGTATTCAACGGCTCGGTCAGGTTGGGATAGCGGTTTTTTAAATGCTGCAAATAACCTCGGGAGTATTTTTTATCTTTATAATACAGGGCTTTTAGCAGATCCCCGTTTTCCAGGTAGGAAAAACTGCAAGACAGCTTATCAAAGGATTCCCGATCAAAATGATGTGCTTCATCTACGATCAGATACCTGTATTCCGGCAGCAGGGTGTTATTGACCTGCAAATCTGATAACAACAGGGCATGGTTGACTACTATGATATCGGCTTTGTGCAGGTTTCTCATCATCTTAAGGCGGAAACATTTATCGTGATAGGAACACAGGTCCCGGCGGCATCCACGCCGATCTGCCGCCAGCAAAGACCAGTTTTTCATGAGTTCGGCATCCAGGCTCAGTTCTTTTCTATCCCCGGTTCGAGTGTTTTCCGCCCAGTTTAATATCTTGCTTATGAATAACTGCTGGGATTCGTTTAAGCTCTGCTTTCCAGCCAGGATGGCAATATATTTGTTCCAGCACAGGTAGTTCTCCCGTCCCTTGGCTTCCATAAATTTAAGCTCCACTCCAGTGGCCTCCAGCAGTTCGGGAATATCTCGCCCGATTATCTGTTGCTGCAAGGCCTTGGTCCGGGTAGATATGACTACTCTTTCTTTTTCCCTTACCGCCCATAAAAAGGCGGGCAACAGGTAGGCAAAGGTCTTTCCTACCCCGGTCCCCGCTTCTGCCACCAAAAACTCCCGGTTGGTAAAGGCAGCGGCAATATTTTCGGCCAGGCTCACCTGTTCGGTCCGGTAAACAAAACCGGGAACAGCTTTTGCCACCGACCCTCCCGGTTTGAAATAATCGGCTATCTTATCTATCTGGTATTCAGGCATAGGATTCCTGCTTCCTCCCCCAACTTATCAGCTTCAATCCTGCGGCAAACTAATCTGCCGCAACTTCTTTTTCTTGTCCTGTTCTTCTATACTATAAACCATTTTGACCGGCACCCTCTCCCGAGCCAAAATCTGCAGGTATTCCTCCAGACAGTCGGGGGCAAATTTCATGGCCAGGCCACAACTGGTCGATATCTCCCGGGGAGTAGGTATAATCATGAAGTCTTTCTCCATCTTCTTCATCACTTTTTCTGCCTTAAGAGCATAAGAGGTGGATTCGAAGGTAATGATCCCATAATCCCTTATCTCTATTAAATTGCTGCTCATCTCCATACTACTCCTTGATTACTAGGTCATCGATCCGAAAAAATGTTCCCTGGGCATCGGCCAGGGGCTGGTCTCCGGCATAAACCCTGGCTTCCGCAAATATCATGTTCTTCCCGGCTTTTATCACCCTGCCCTGGGCTGTTATTTCCTCGCCCAAGGGTGCCGGGGACATAATAGCTGTGCTTATGTCTACCGTAACCCCTCGAATACCCAGACTTCTTACTGCATTTCCCATAGCTGCATCAGCCAGAGATAATAGCAAGCCGCCATGAACCATTCCCTGGGGGTTAACATGATCGCTTTTACTTATAACTGTCAACTCTGCATACCCTGGCCCCAAAGCCCGGAGGATAATTCCCAGCAATTGATAAAAAGGGGTCTCTGCCACGGAACCAGCAATATAAGCAAATATTCTTTCATCAATTCCCAGGTTTTTACTTGTCACTTGCAAATTTGCTCCCTTCTGTATCTTGGTCTCCATAGTATATTATAGCTTATTAGTTCAATTCTTAGGTTTAATTCAGAGCCAAGCTTTATAGTAAATATTTAACCTTTATAATTGCAGTCCTCCTTGCACAAAGTAAGTAAAACGAGGTGCTGAATATGCTTGATACCAGACATCTGCGTATAATCCTATTGATAACCGCACTGGCATTAGTATTTATTATTTTGCTAACAGTGGTAATAGACAATTCGCGAAAGCATATAAGTCAGAAGCCAGCTGAGCCGGATTCGTCCGATATCCAGCCTGACTCAGAAGAAGAAGAGGTCCATTGGTACATTAAATTTTCCGTGGAAAACCAGCGAGCCACAGCTTATGTTGAAGAAGCCTATGCCCCGGTCGCAGCCAATGGACAGGATTACTTTATCGGAGGTGCAGCCATGCATCCCCTGTATCCGGTTAATTATGGCGGAAGTCCGTTGGAACCGATTATCCCTTTTGGAACCACTCTTTATCTGAGTGAAGCAATAGAGGTGCAGGGCCGGGAATATACCAGCGTTCAGGTCATGGATACCGGAGATATTTATTATGGTTTGTGGCCCGAATCCCCCTATTGGCTGGATATATATTTCGGTACTGCCAACTATTATAACCATTTGGATGCCAGGGCTTTTGGAACCGATGAGGTCAGTTACTATTGGTTCGAGGAATGGAGATAAATCATGACAGCAACTCCTGCAGCTTCCAGGAATGAATATCCAGGCTGAGGCTATACCGCTTCCGGGTATTCCAGCATCGCTATTCTTCTCAGTATAGCCGCCTTGTATCTGGGCTCCGCTTATGAGGGAAAGAAAAACCAGCCTGAGCATCTTATACCGGCAGTAATAACGACCTAAAACCGGTTGAGATAACCCTGGATATATGATCGTACCTTGTCGGCTGGTTCATAAATACCATAATGACCTTCGCAAAGAATATCCGCATTCAAATTCAGCAGCAGCTGCATGGATTCTCGCCACTGCTGTTTGTCTGAACCCCACTCCTTGAAGAATGGTCCATGAACATCCTGGGCAAAAAGGATTTTCTTGCCGTCTGACTCAAGATATACTGATATGCTGCCCGGGGTATGTCCCGGGGTGTGCAGACAATAGAACTCAATATCTCCCAAAGGAAAACTTTCATCCCCGGTCAAAATACGGTCCACTTTCACCCCTTCATATTTCACTCCGTACCAAGCCTCGGCAGTTAATTCCGGCCTGGCCTCTTCGATGGCAGGAAGATCCAGTGAATGGGCAATTATTTCGGCATTTAAAGCCTCCTGGAATTTTTTTAGCCCGCCGATATGATCTATATGCCCGTGAGTTATTATTATGAAACGCACCTTGTCCAAATCGAATCCTGATTTTTTCATCAGGTCCAATATCATCCCGGCACTTTGGCCGGCACCGGCATCGATAATGCAGAGCTCATTGTTACTCTCAATCAGGTATACACAGCAATCATCCGCATTGCTGACTCCCGGCCCTCCTATCATGTGAACTCCGGAAGCAATTTCCACCGTCTTCTTTTTCATCCCTATACCTCCTGTCGGACCTAAGCATTATCAGCGTTTAATGGAAATCTTTCGATTATAGCATTCCCTACAACAAGGCTCATATTTCTCCTGGCTGCCCAGTACTATCACGTTGCCCTCCTGTTCAGGCAAGCCCTCCTTCAGCCAGGTGAATGCCGCATCCCGGCCGCAGGAACAAACTGCTGTCAGCTTCGTAACTGAATCCGCTATCGCCATCAGGTTGCCCAGGCTCCCAAAAGGCAGACGTCGGGCATCCATATCCAGACCGCAAACAATGACTATCTTGCCCTGGTCTTTTAGAGACTGGCAGTAGCCTACAATCCAATCCGGAAAAAACTGGGCTTCGTCGATAGCCACCACGTCAGCATCAATTCCTACCGGCTGATAAAGAGTCAGAACTTCTATGCCAAAGGCTTGCCTGGCTGAAGCTATCATGATCTTTCCTTCTGTTGTCAAATCCAAAGGCGATTTGAAAAAAATTACTTTTTTATTAGCCAGGGTGTATCTCTCCAGGCGCCTGACCAGTTCGGTAGTCTTACCGGAAAACATGGGACCAGATATAACTTCTATTCTGGCCATGAATCTGCCTCCCTTTGCAAATGGTTCACTCACCTGCGTTTTATGCCCATACGAGCTGGTTACTGCTATAATTTCGATAAATACATCATGCATACCTGCCTGTATAGACAGTTAATTGATCGGCTCCATCTTTAGGCAAACAGCAAAGCTGATATGGCTGTAATAAAATATGCCCGGGATTGATTAACGCACCCTGTTAATCAATCCCGGGATTCTTTTCGGGCTTATTAAATCAAACTTCTGTCCGGTAAGCTGCTCTTTCCCTTTGCTATGCTATATTCTCCACCACCGGCCTGGAGTCTGCTGCCTTTACTTAAGCAGTCTGATAGTCAGAGGATATTGGAATGACTCCCCATTGCTGACCTTCAACGCGGCAATGACAATCAACACCAGATTAACCAGTGCAAAAAGAAAAATTAACATACCCAGTAATATCGCCAGGGGTATCAATATTATGGTCACAGAGAATACAACTATCATTATTACCGCTGCCGCCCCATATATGAGCAGTGAGATCTGGAAGTTGAGTGCTTCCTTGCCATTCTCATCCACCAGAGGAATTTCGTCCTTTTTTACCAGCCAGATGATTAGGGGCCCCAGTATATTCCCAAAGGGAATACCCAAATAAACAGCTAGCGCCGCCAAATGACAACCCATGGCCCAGTTTCTGCTTGTCTTTTCATCCATGTATATATCCTCCCCGCTTCTTGCCCTGCATCTAGTATAACATGGCGAAAAGATGTCTCCCACTTCTTTAAACGGTCAGATTCCTGTTGATAAAACCGGCGGCGGGTTCTAATCCCCGCCTCGTTGCAGCGGTGGGTTGAAACTGGGGAGCAGTTTCAACCTTATACTTTTTAGCCTGCGGACCCAAATGCTGGTACTCGCAGAGTGCTTCCGATGCCCTAAAAACACCCTTACGTTTATTCAAGATGCCGGATGGGAGTTGCTTTTTATCTCGTTATAAAGCTGGTTCTTAATTAAAACAACAACAAGAAGCCCACCGAAAACAAATATCCAATAAATCCGGTGCAAACCGCCCCAACTGCTGCCTCCAGAATTTCTCTCCTGCTAATATCCTCAAACATCTTGCGCACCTTCCCTTTCTATATCGATCTTTGGTCTTATGACGAACACTTGTTCTGTTTTTATTCTATCTCCGAACGTATGTTCTGTCAAGTATCAATCCCCCTTCACGGAGATTCACTTAAAGGGATAATTGCTTTATAATGTTCTAAAGCCCGAAAAACTAATGGAGGTTTAGTATGAATGCTGTAAGAAACACCTTGATCCCCTCGGTAATAAAAGATTCCCAGCTTGCTTCGGCCGGTTATGCTCGTCTGGACTGGGTCAAAAACAATATGCCGGTCTTGACCGCTCTAAAACAGGAACTGTCCCAAACCCAACCCCTGAAAGGCAAAACCATCGCCTGTTGTTTGCATCTGGAAGCCAAAACCGGCTATCTCCTCCAGACTCTGCAGGCTGCCGGCGCACAGGTGGCTGCCTGTGCCAGCAACCCCCTCTCCACTCAGGATGAGGTGGTGGCAGCCCTGGCCCACAGTGGTATAGGCGTATACGCGCTGCATGGTGAGAGTACTGAGGATTACCATCGTTTTTTGCACCTGGCCTTGGACAACCAACCCGATGGAATTATAGATGACGGAGCTGACTTGATATCCATTCTGGTCAAAGAACGGCGGGAACAAGCCCAACAGATAACCGGAGGCTGTGAAGAAACTACCACCGGTATCTTCCGGCTGCGCTCCATGGATAAGGATGGTTCGCTGCTATTTCCCGTCATCGCAGTTAATGATGCCTATATGAAATACCTTTTTGACAATCGCTATGGAACCGGTCAGTCGGTCTGGGACGGTATCAACCGGACCACCAATCTGGTAGTAGCCGGAAAGAACGTGGTGGTAGCTGGTTATGGATGGTGCGGTAAAGGTGTATCCATGCGGGCTCTGGGTATGGGGGCGAGGATAATTGTTACCGAAATAGACCCAATAAAGGCTAATGAAGCTATCATGGATGGTTTTGAAGTAATGACCATGTCAGAGGCTGCCCGAATCGGAGATGTTTTTATTACTGTTACCGGAAATATTAATGTGATTCGACGGGAGCACATGGAGTTGATGAAAGATAATGTTATCCTGGCCAATGCCGGTCATTTCGATGTGGAAATCAGCAAAGCAGACCTTAACTCGCTGGCGGTCAGCAAACGTCAGGCCAGACATAACATCGAAGAATTCAGGATGGCCGACGGGCGCCGCCTGTTCTTGCTGGCTGAAGGAAGACTGGTTAACCTGGCCGCCGGAGACGGTCACCCGGCCGAAGTAATGGATTTGAGTTTTTCCCTGCAGGCCCTTTCGCTGCTCTACGTGATGGAAAATCATCAGCAGCTGGGGCCGCATGTTTATGATGTTCCCGGTGAAATAGACCGCCGGGTAGCCAATTTGAAACTCCAGGCATCCGGAGTTAATATAGACCGGCTTAACGAAGAACAGGAACAATATCTATCCAGCTGGGATACCAATTTATAGATTCCAGGCTGAAGATTACCAGATTATAATACTTATAATCAAACCGTGCTTTTCACATAATACTAGCAAGCAGATGAAAAGGCGGTTTTTTTATGGACACATTGAATAAAAGATATATTTGGACCTTTTTTCTGATTCTACTTCTGGTCATGGCAGCTGCGTATATTTTCAATCTTTATGTAAGCAGCCCCACACCTAAATACTATAGCAGCGACAGCAACACATCCATAAAATGTGTAACCGTTCGGGACAGCCAGGGCAACATTATCTTCCAAACCGGTGAACCGGTATATGTAGAAGATGAGTATATCAACGAACAAAACCAGCACTTCATAGTAACTAAAGTCTCCGGCAGTGAAGGCATAGCGGAGATAAAAACTGCCATTCCGCCCCCACAGACCAGTAATGAAAAAAGCGCCGCTGTTTTCGGCGCTGATTTGCTTAACTCCAGTGTACAGACAACAGCCGCTCCAGAAAACATTCATGTAGTCATTTACCATACCCATACCGATGAATCTTATTTACCTACTTCCGGCACCTCAAGTAAACCGGGCCAGGGTGATATCATTAATATCGGGAATGTCATGCGGCAGTCCCTGCTCAATGACGGGGTAAGCGCAACTCACAGTGATAATCTTCATGATCCTCATGATATCAATGCCTATAATCGCTCCCGGCGAACTGCGGCCCAACTGCTTAAAGAGCAGCCTGATGCGATTTTTGACCTGCATCGTGACGCTGCCCCTGCTCAGGCTTACCGTACTGTCATCAATGGAGTTGACTCGGCCCGGATTATGATAGTCATCGGGCGCAGCAATCCAAATATGCAGACCAATCTGGCCTTCGCCAGAAGAGTGAAAGCGGCTGCCGATGAGCTTTATCCCGGGCTGATGCGCGGCATCTTTATGGGCCGGGGCGACTACAACCAAGATCTGTATCCTACCGCCTTGTTGTTCGAATGCGGCACCGATCAGATAAGTGAAGAGGAAACCATCATAGGAGTTCACTGCCTTACCGACGCCATTATAAGAGTCCTGCTGGAAAAGTAAACAAATGCCGGTCCCATCTCTTTTAGCTATTCATCTTTCCTATTCTCTGTTCTATAATTGATAAAGCAATAGCAAGTATATATTCTATGCGGGCCTGATTTGGAATAGGTAGTAATAAACCAGCATTAGCAGAAAGGCAGTCTTTATGAAACTGGACTTGAAGTGGCAGGTACTGGGGATAATTTGTGCCGGGATATTCATCTCCACCCTGGACAGCAGCATCCTTAATATAGCCAACCCCATCATAGGAGCAGACCTCTCAGTTACCATGAATCAGGTGCAGTGGGTCACTACCTCCTATATGCTGGTGATCACTGCTACCCTGCTGTTCTTTGGCAAATTCGGAGATCAAATCGGCAGGCAAAAAGTATTCGCTTATGGTTTCCTGGTGTTTACCTGCGGTTCCTTGCTGTGCAGCCTTTCAGCGACCATTTCCTATCTTATCTCCAGCCGTGTAATACAGGCATTTGGAGCCAGCATGATGATGGCTACCGGGGTGGGCATTATATCCAATTCCTTTCCGGATTCCGAAAAAGGCAAGGCATTGGGACTGACCGGCAGTATGGTAGGAATAGGCAATATGGCCGGACCGGTGGTAGGCGGGTTCATCCTGGCCCGGTTTGGCTGGCCCTTCATATTCCTGGTTAATGTTCCCATAGGACTGCTGGGTTTCTATTTGGCCCTCAAAAACTTGCCTTCCCAGCCTGTCAGTTTGGAAACAGGACGCTATGATCCGGTGGGCATGCTGCTTTTTGCCCTGGGTTCGGTGCTGCTGCTGCTGGCCCTGGCCTATAATAATGCCGCAACTCCGGCTATCGCAGTTACGGCCCTGATAATACTAATATCCTTCTGTTTTTATGAAAAGCAACAGCCTTTCCCAATGCTGGATTTTGCCCTGTTCAAAGTCAAAGCCTTTCTTTATGGCAATGTCATGATTTTCCTAGCTTACATATCCCAGATCTGGGTGATGTTCCTGATCCCCTTTTATATGGAAGATTTTATGCATTTGACCCCTCAAATAATGGGACTTTATATGACCATACCTCCGGTGTGCCTGGCTGTTACCGCTCCCCTGACCGGAAGTCTTTCCGATCGCATCGGCTCCGGCCGCCTGACTTCCATAGGTTTGTTTCTGATGACCCTGTCTCACCTAAGCTTTTCGGCTCTGTCTTCAGGCAGCAGCAACTGGAAAATGGTGGCCGGGCTCTTGCTCATCGGTATAGGCATGGGCTTTTTCTCTTCCCCCAACAGCAGCAGCATCTTCCGATCCGTCCCCGTTGAAAAGGCCGGCTATACCGGCGGCTTTACTGCTACTACCCGTAATTTCTCGGTATCCCTGGGTATTGCAGTATCAGCCAGCATCTTCACTTATGTACTTAATCTGCAGCAGGCAGTCAACCCGAACACTGCTTATATGGCCAGCATGGGTATTGTTTTCAAAATATCCGCTTTCATCACCCTGTGCGGTCTCCTGCTCTCCATATTCAGCAGCAGCAGCCGCACGGTAGACTCCCGGCCTCTAATCCTGGAGAATGAATAGAAAACCAGGGGCATTTCTTTCCCCTTCCGGCCCTAGGATTTATGGTCTTGCCTACCCTTCCAGCTCCAGTTTCTTTTTACGGTAGTACCTGCTATACAATACTGCTGCCGGATTATGTCCCAATACCCGATCTTTAGTTATAATGGTGGTAACCGGCGCTTCCGAATGTTTCGTAAACAGCATGTCGTGTCCCACGCATAAGCCGCAAATTATATTCATGTCGGTTTGATGTTGATTAAGCAAGAGGGCTTGACCAATTGGATTGCACATAATTTCATTGTCTCCTTGCTTAATTTGTTGCAGCCCCAGCTTGCTCTTGGATATTCCCCCGTTTTTACAACTAATTACATAAACCTGGAAATCCTTTTGTAAATAGGAAGCTATCATTTGCGCCTCAGCGATCAACCCAATGCAGGTAGCTACACCAAGCTTGGAGTATCCCATATTCATGGCAAAAAGCCTTATTTCTTCCAGACGAGTTGCCTCCATATAGTATTGGCCTTCAATATATGCAGAAACCGAAGTCATCTTAAGATTCTCTTCTTCCTGGTATTTCTCCAATATGGTTCCATTGATATCCGGATAACAGTCTTTGCCTTTACGGCAACGCTGCTTGAGGCAAAGGGAACATTCCATATTATTTTCCTGGTTTTTCTTTTCCAAGGCTTCATTATTTATACCCAAATGTATCTTGCACCTTCTTTCTACTGCCTCCTGCCATGTCTGTGTCTGCGGCAAACATCGCCGCATGATTTGGCATAACCGTCACAAAGTTTATAATCTCCGCCTTCTATCTTGAGATTTTTCCCGTTTACCAGCAAGTCTGCAACTTTTTTTCTTGCCTCGCTATAAATCCCCTGCACTGTTGTACGGGCTATATTCATCTGATGGGCGCACTCTTCCTGAGTGAATCCTTCCAGGTCAATTAGCCTTATGGCTTCATACTCCTCAATAGTCATTTGGATAAAGTTTGTATAATTAATAGGGGTATCTATAGGCCCAAATAGGATTGTATCCGGCAAGCTGCAGATATTTCTCCACTTTCGCGGTCTGGGCATTATTATTACCTCATTTCGCAGAAAAAGCAACAGAAGCATTCTCCTGTCGCGTTTTCTGATTATAATTAGCCTTCTAGCTGCTGGTTAATAGCATTAAGCATATTCTCCAACTGTTCTTTCTGGGCTCGCAGCCCTTCTTTTGACGTGGGTTGATTATAATTGGCGTTGAAACCATATCCAAAACCTCGCCCCATGCCACGGCTGAAACCTCTTCCGCAGCTGCGTCCATAACCTGTACCCAAGCATCTTCCATATCCTGCACCAAATCCCCGGCCATAAGCTCCTCCATTTACAGGTGCATTAACCCCTGTACATACTCCCAAACCTCTTCCGGTCATTGAACCAACTCCCATTGGTCCACTTCCATCTCTTCTTGGCATATTAATCTACCCCTTTCTATTTGCTCGCTTATACTCTTACCATATTGGAACCACATTGCGGACACTGCATTTCACTGCACGGCTGGCCAGGTTTATGTGCTGCTCTGGTTCCGCACTTCGGGCATTCACAATAACCACCCGGGCCTGCGCCGGCAGAACTTCCCCGCCTGCCTCTACCTGAACCGCAACCAGATTGACCACCTGAATTGCCGCTCCTTCCCAAGTCGGCTGGTCCTCTTCCATCTTTTCCAGGCATACTATTCACCTCATTTTGGTTTATGACATATGTCGGTTATGTTTTTATTATATGCTATTATGGGCATATGTCAATAATGTCATGTCTTTTTTTAGGATTTTACGCCCAAAGCAAAAAGCACTTCCACTATCTTATGGGAATAAACGCTTCTATGATTCGCTCCAATAATTACAATCTTCCTATGATGGATTATAATGGTTTATCATTCATATATAATTAATTATTGTATTATTACTCAAGGAAATAACCTTGATCCGTACAAGGTTAAATTAAGATGGACAGGAAAAGAGAGAAAATGGAGCTTGAAAAAGGAACCGAACTATATACCGTTTTCAAAACCGTGGCGGTGAAAAATGTATAAATAAGGCCAAGTATCATTGGCCCTATTAATAAAATACCTATAGCAAAGGCTTATTAACCAAGCTATAGGTTTGGTTTTTGCTTTCAACTATTCTTATAAATCTGCTGCAAATAGCAAAATACCCTGAACCTTATAATAAATGATATGAGATTCCTTAACCGGGAAGATTTCAAGGAAATAAAAAGAAAGGTAGGCCGGGGGCCGAATCGCATTTTACCTGAATATCAGAAACTACGTTTTTAGTATGGTACGCCCGAGAGGAATCGAACCTCCGCACCCGGCTCCGGAGGCCGGTGCTCTATCCACTGAGCTACGGGCGCTTATTGCCTGCTCATTATACCAGAATATTATGCCGTGGTCAAAATCATTTTCAGCCCTAACAAAATGTGAATAATCACCGGAATGTAAAGAATGATTTGAAAATTTGATGTTTAGGTTGTCTGAGTAAGAATACAGAGGCCGCCCCTGTGCGGGCGGCCTCTAAAGCCTCATGCGTATGCTTTTCGCTTTTACGATTTATATTAATTTTCAATAAGCAAAGAACCCTTCCCCGGTCTTGCGTCCCAGTTTGCCAGCCCGAACCATCTTTACCAGCAAGGGACAGGGACGATATTTTGGATCACCAAACTCTTTGTACAGGGTTTCCATGATCTTCAGGCAGATATCCAGCCCGATCATATCAGCCAAGGCCAGGGGA
>Ga0334888_1002637_pt1 | contig 19244 bp, 18 predicted proteins | sample GraSluR1_MG_FD_207227 | JGI IMG/M metagenome (GOLD analysis project Ga0334888, IMG submission 207227) | Sludge microbial communities from methane-producing bioreactor in Wageningen University, Netherlands - Granular Sludge_3_08-R1 | ecosystem: Engineered > Bioreactor > Anaerobic > Unclassified ...
GTCACCGATGCCCCATCAAAACTATACTCTGCCGCCACAATTTTAATATTGTCCAGCTTCATTTCGCCGGCTCTGGCTTTTGCCAACTCAACCACATCCGCTTCTTTTTTCTGCCAGCTGTGCCGGCGCATCAAATCCTGCGGTGTCGCCCGGCGGTCAATTGATTTTCGAGGTGCATTTTCTCCGGATAGCTCGGATGCATCCAGCAATTGCGCCACTTCACCAAGCTGCCAGCCGCGGCTTGTCTCTACCACCGCAAAATCTCCAATTTTCAAATCCTGTTCACGATCTGCAACAAAATGATAAACACGGCCAACCTTGGAAAACCGTAAACCGACTACTAAATTCTCTTTACCATCCATAAGAAAGTTCTTATTTTCCGGATTCGTGCAGGGCAACACTTAACCGCGCAGCAACATCCTCAGCAATTCCCTTTAACGCCTTTGCAGAAGCAGCGTCAGGGTTCGATACCACAATCGGCACACCGTCATCGCCTCCCGCACGCACATCAGGATCCATCGGAATTTTCCCGATAAAGGGAACACCGGCAGCCGCAGCCAGCTTCTCACCGCCGCCAGCACCAAACACTTCCATCCTGGTGCCATCGGGCAGTTCCAGATAACTCATGTTCTCAACAACACCCAAAATCGGGATTTCCAGTTTGTTGAACATGTGCAGGCCGCGGTTGGCATCTTCCAAAGACACCTGCTGCGGCAAAGTCACGATTAAGCCGCCGCTGACTGGCAAAAACTGTGCAATGCTCAACTGCACATCGCCCGTCCCTGGGGGCAGATCCACCACCAGATAGTCCAGGCAGCCCCACTCCACATCACGTAAAAATTGCTGGATCGCCGAATGCAGCATCGGCCCGCGCCAGATCAACGGCTGGTCAGGCTTGACCATAAAACCAATCGACATCACCCGCACACCGTACGCTACGGCCGGGCTGATCCCATTCTCCCCCGATGGCGGCAAATGGTTAACCCCCATCATGGTCGGCACATTGGGACCATAAATATCGGCATCCAGCAAACCTACCGTCGCCCCGCTCTGTGCCAGCGAGATGGCAAGATTGACAGCCACAGTGCTTTTGCCAACCCCCCCCTTGCCAGAAGCAATAGCAATCACATTCTGCACGGGAGATTTCAATAATTCGCGCTCTTTTCCATCTGAGCGGACTTTCGCTGTCATTTTAATTTCTACCGATTTCACCCCTGGCACGGCCTCAACTGCCCGACGCGCGTCGGATTCAATTTTTGTTCGCAGCGGGCATGCCGGTGTCGTCAATTCAATGGAAAATGAAACTGCACCGTCTGACACCTCTACATCCTTGATCATTTTCAGTGTAACAAGGTCCTTGTGAAGTTCTGGATCCATCACCGTTCGCAAAGCATCCAAAATATTTTCGTTGGTAACACTGGTCATATCTTAAGTAATCCTTTCATCAAAAAGACAATTTTTCGTTTCCGTCACAATTGTCCCTGTTTAATAAAAAAGCCTGAACTTCATCATAGTCCGCCTGGAATTGCCGGATCAGGGTTTCATCATCCTCCCGAATACGTTTCACGGTTCTTTGAGCACACTGTGTACATCCGCGCATCGCCCGAAAAGAATCAGCATTACAAGTCAGGCATCCTCCCATCCGTACCATCAGTAACACAAACGCCTTCTGTTTAACCAGATCATCGCTCTTCACAATATCTTCAAGCCATTGATCCCATTCTTCTCCACGCAGTCCCATCAGTGATGGAATCACCCGCAGCGGGAAAAGCATCTCAGTATCTTCATTGTACATAATTGTAAACCCTTCGGACGATGCACACCAGACTTCCCAAAGTATAGCACTATTTTCCCAAATTTCCGACTGCACCTGCTATAATAACCGCATACTATTCAGTGATTATTTTAAGGAGAAAAGCCATGCCGTCCATTGAAGCTCACAAAGAATTTACCGGTAACTCACCCACAGATTGCTATAATGCTGCCGAAAACAGTGTTGAATCACTCGGTTATTCCATTGTCAAAAAACGGCCGCTGGGCTGGCTGTTGCAGATTAAAAACAACACCATCAACGCCAACCTTGCTTTTCGCCCTGGCCGCAACACAACCGCCATCTTTGCTTTATCAAGCGACTCGGAATCAGAAGCGGCACTGCAAACTGCTGCAGAAGATATAGAAGCGGCAGTCCGCAAAAACCTCTAATCTTTCGACCCTGCCTCCAATAAAAAAAAGCGGCTCTACAGGAGCCGTTTTTACTATTCGCGTCACATCTCATTAAATTGCTGGAGAAATCAACCAACCCTTCAATCTGCAATTTTTCTCAAGCAGGAACGCTCACCTACCCAAGGAATACTTGTTTTATCGTTATGCACCAGACCGCATTCTTAATCCTGCAGCGCTTCCGCGATTTGATCAATTACTGCATCTTTTCCAATCCCGGTCAAAAACGCCAGCGTTTGGATGACGGGGACCCCAAGATCTGACGGTACCTGCGTAGTGGAGACAACCAGATCCACATTCGCCACGTGCGCCCAAATCTCGGATGACTTGCATTGTAGTGTGCTTACGTCAATGCCGCGATCCTGCATTGCTTCTTCAATTGCTCGTGCAACAACCGTAGATGTCGCGATAGCTGTGCCACAGGCCACCAAAATACGCTTTTTCAAAGTCTTGTCCTCCACAGGGTGATGCCTGGGATAAAGTTTATCTCAGGCGATATCAGTATCATTGTACTGCGAAATGCCAATTTAATGAATACTATTCAATCAAATCAAGGTCCAATAATTGCTGAGCGGTATCCGCATCGGTTACCACCACATTCAAAAACCCGCCCCGTAAACAGCCCAGCAAAGGCAGTGCCTTGTTGGACCCGCCAGCTACGCCGATACGGATGGGAATATTCAGATAATCCTCCAAGCTGATGCCAATTATCCTGGATCGAAACTCCTTGCATACTTCATTGCCAAACTCATCGATCTGGAACCCGCACACGTCTCCTACAGCACCGGCCTGCACCATATCCAGAACATCTTCTGTCGTAATATACCCGGCCAGAAAATAACTGGATGTGGAAATATCCAGGCTGCCCACGCTCGACAAAGCCACATCCGTTTTTTTGGCATTCGCAATCCCGTCCGCCACATTCTTGGTTTTCAAAAAGGACTGGGCAATCGCCTCATTTTCCACAATATATGGCGCATTCAAATATACCGCACTACAGCGGAACTTTCGCTGCAAACTCGCCAGCACTGTATGCGCATCGTAATTACTGTCCTTTGCACCCAGCGCCCCCAGCAGCTGCGTAATCGTGATCGTCTCCGTTTCGTGAAATTCTTCAGGATCAATCGCATCCACAACCGCATTAACTGTTGTGCCCCAGGAGATGCCCAATTGACTGTTGGGCTTCAAATATTGTTTCAATATCACCGCAGCAGCCTTGCCGATTCGCTCCTTGATCCTCGATGAATGGATATTCCGCTGATTGAGCACAAATGCAGCCGAAAGATTGAACCGTTCCTCGAGCTCCCGCTGCAATTCACGATCAAAACCCATCGGCCGTCGGATCTGGATATTGACAATCCCGGCACGCCTGGCCTCTGTCAACATCCGTGATACCATTGAACGCGTTACCCCCACCAGCTTGGCAATCTCTGCCTGGTTTTTCCCTTCAATGAAATACTGCTCGGCGACATCCGCTAACAACTCCGCCCGATCATCTGATAGTTTTTTTTCCATCACCACGCAACCCTGACAAGATTTTATATCGCACAGGTTCACCATAGTGAACTTGCCTGCTCACTAATGTGAGTTTACTGCCATGCAGGCAAAAAGTCAAGCAAATCAATAAATGTACTGGCCTGTCGCCTCCACAGCCAATAAAGCCTCTAGACTGCATCATCCGAAAGTCCCGCCGTATGGAACGCGCCAGGAATCAAAGAGAGCGGCCGGCCGGCCGCTCTCTTCTCTCTATTTTAATTCCGCGTAATTACCAGAGCATCAATTCCGGCTCTTGCAACGCGTCGCGCAAATCGGCCATAAAACGCGCGCCGCTGGCGCCATCTGCCACACGGTGATCCAAACCCAACGTCATCCGCATCATCGGCACAATATCGATGTCCCCATCACCGTCCGGCACAACCTCTTCCTGAATTGCGCCGACTGCCAAAATAGCAGTCTGCCCCGGATTGATAATCGCGGTGAACTGCTCAATCCCAAACGTACCCAGATTGGAAATTGTAAATGTCCCTCCGGCAACCTCCGCGGGAGTCAATGCGTTTTTGCGTGCTCGCTGCACAACATCGTTAACCGTTTCAGCGATTTCGGCCAGACCGAGCTGTTCAACATTGCGCACCACCGGTACAATCAAGCCTTCATCCAATGCCACGGCCACCCCAATATTGGTTTCTGCCTGCATTTTGATGCTGTCTCCGCTCAACGCGCTGTTCAAAATCGGGTTGCGCAGCAATGCCCAACTCACAGCCTTTACCAACAAAGCGGTTGCCGAGAAATGGGCTGTACCTTCTTTATCAGCACGCGCATTCAAACGACTGCGGAAATCCTGAAAAATGGACATGTCCGCTTTGATTGTCATATACACATGCGGTGCCGTCTGGTAGCTGGCCTGCATCCGGTCGGCAATCTTCTTGCGCATCCCTGTGAATGGAATCGCTTCCCCTGCCTGGCGCACTGCGCGGACGGGGGCTGGTGCGGCTGCCGCCGCATGCAATACATCAGCTGCCTGCACCCGGTCTCGCGGACCGCTGCCGGCAACATTGCTTAAATCAATTTCATTCTCTCTGGCAATCCGGCGGGCAGCCGGTGTGGCACGCACCTTTCCGGTTTCTTCTATTCCGGCAGGCGCTTTTTCTTCCCCAACCAGCGCATTTTCGACATCCGTCTTGGTCACTTTGCCGCCAGGCCCGGTTCCTTGAATAGCTGCCACATCAAGGCCTGCTTCTTCCGCCATCCGTTTGGCGACCGGGGTCGCTTCACTGCCCTTGCTTTCTTCAGCAGGCGCCTGCTGCTTTGCTTCAGACGTTTTCGCAGCCGGCAATTCTTCTCCCGGCTGGAGCACATACCCAATGATCTCCGTGACAGGAATTTGTTCGCCAGGCTCGCCGCGCATCCCGGCAATGATACCTGTCGCAGGGCACTCCACATCCATCGTTACCTTGTCAGTTTCAACAACCAGGATGATCTCGCCTTTTTTAACCGGGTCCCCCTCCTGCTTGGCCCACTCCACGATCGTCCCGATTTCCTGGGACATTTCGTATTTTGGCATAATGATCGCTTCAGCCATTTTACACCTTTCCCTTCGCCAGCTTCCTGGCTTCTGCCACAATATCCGGTACCTGGGGCACAGCATTGGCTTCCAGTATGCGGTTATAAGGAATAGGAATATCTTTTCCCGCCAGGCGGACAATCGGCGCATCCAGGTAATCAAAAGCCTGGCTTTCCGCAATCACTGCGGCCAATTCGCCGCCATAACCGCCTGTCTTGCAGGCTTCATGCACAATCAACATCTTGCCAGTTTTCATCACCGTTTTCACGATTGCCTCTTCATCCAGCGGGCGCAAGGTTCGCGGATCAACAACTTCCACGTCAATCCCTTCTTCAGCCAATATCTCTGCTGCTTCCAAAGAACGCGGAACCATCATCCCCGTAGCGACAATCGAAAGATCTTTCCCTTCCCGTTTCACATCTGCCACGCCCAGGGGAATTTCATAAGGCTCTTCCGGCACTGGGCCTTTCGCCTTTTTGTAAAGCAATTTTGGCTCAAAGAAAATAACCGGGTTATCATCGCGGATCGAAGCAATCAACAAGCCCTTCGCATCATAAGGCGTAGTGGGCATGACCACTTTTAAACCGGGAATATGCACATACCAGTTTTCAAGACTCTGCGAGTGCTGTGCAGCTGCGCCAGCACCGGAACCGATCGGGGAGCGCATCACAAAAGGAACCTTGTTCGTCCCCCCAAACATGAACCGCAGCTTTGCTGCCTGGTTAACCAACTGATCGGAGGCCAGCGTCATAAAATCCATAAACATGATCTCTCCAATCGGGCGCATACCCGTCATCGCTGCGCCAGTAATCGCGCCAGCAATTCCCAGCTCGCTGATCGGGGTATCAATTACCCGTTCCGGGCCAAATTCGTCAATCATGCCAAACGAGACACCGAATGCGCCGCCATAGGTACCAATATCTTCACCGATAAAAAACACGCGCTCGTCTCGGCGCATCTCCTGAACCATCGCCTCACGAATAGCTTCTAAAAATGTAAGCTCTCTCATTCTGCGTACACTCCTTCATAAATCGTTGAAACATCGGGCTCCGGGCTTTCATCAGCATATTTCACGGCTTCGTCAATTGCTGCCTGAGCGTTTGCCTCAATATTATCAACTTCTTTCTGCGTCAATGCGCCTTCCTTGATCAGCTGCTCCTGGAATCGCGCAATCGGATCTTTCTCCATCCATTCAGCAATTTCTTCTTTCGTGCGATAGCGGTTCGCATCACTCTTTGAGTGACCACGCCAGCGATAGGTATCGTTTTCCACCAGACTGGGACCTTCACCAGCACGGGCACGCTTCACGGCTTCGGCCACAGCTTCATACACGGCCATCACATCGTTGCCATCCACCGTCACCCCAGGCATCCCGTAAGCGGCCGCCCGGTCTGAAATCTTGTCAATCGCCATCGCATCCTGAATATTCATCGACATACCATACTGATTGTTCTCACACACAAACACAACCGGCAATTTCCAGATGGCGGCCATATTCAACGATTCGTGAAATGCGCCTTCGTTGGTCGCGCCATCACCAAAGAAACACAAGCAGATCTTGCCCGATTTTGTATTGCGGATGGTTAAACCAACCCCGACCGCCAGCGGAATATTTCCAGCAACAATCCCTTGCGCGCCCAGGTAACCACCCGGAACGTCTGCAATATGCATCGAGCCGCCGCGCCCCCGGCAATACCCGGTGGCCTTCCCCATAAACTCAGCCATCATCCGGTTCAAATCTGCGCCATACGCAACCAGCTGACTGTGACCACGGTGGGTGCCCAGAATATAATCACCTTTTTCAATTGCGGCAATTGTTCCCACCGCCGATGCCTCCATCCCCATGGATAAATGCATCGTTCCGTGAATCTTGCCCAGTGCATACAGTTTCTCGGCCATTTCTTCAAATGCCCGGGCTGTATACATCTGACGCAGCCATTCAATTCTAGTTTTCTTGTCTATTGCCATGAAATTTTTACCTCCAATAATCGTGTCGATCGTTTTTTTAATCTTCTCTACAATTCATCTGCCATACGCAGCACTTGCCGGGCCGCCATATCATCGGTGATCAATGCCGTAATTCGTTTCCCCTGCACTGCCCCCAAAATCGCCTTTGCTTTTGCTTCGCCGCCCGCTACACCAACCACATGCTTGATCTGCCTCAAATCGTCCAGCTCAATTCCGATAATGCGCTTGTCCACGGGCACATCCAGCTTTTCCCCATGAATATCATACAGCCGCCCGCAAATATCGCCAGCAGCGCCCTGATTTTCCAGGTTTTTTAATTCGTCACGGGTCAGAAAACCCGCCCGCAAGAAACTCGAAACCTCCGGCGCCACGCCGCCGATCCCAACCAGGGCAATGTCGGCGTTTCGCGCCATTTCCAGCGTCTGCTGCACATGTGATTCGCGCATCAAACCCGTTACCAGCCCCGCATCATCCACAATCAGCGGCACATGCAGATAATGATATTCCCCGCCATACAAATTTGCCAGAAAACGGGCCAGGTCCGGACCGTCAATCAATGGATCGCTGGAGCCAACCGCGCCAATCATTTGCACAACTTTAATGGACAGCCGTAATTCCGGACGCAGGGAACGTGCAGTCTGATAAATGGCCGTCCCCCACGAAATTCCCAATGAGACCCCTGGTTCCAGAATACTTTCCAGATAGCGCGCCGCTAAATTGCCTAGCCCCCACAACACCTCTTCATACCCGCGCCCCTGGCTGACCAAAACAGATACCTGCGGAATCTCAAACCGTTCCCGAATCTCTTTTTCCAGCGCCGGTGCCGTTCGCCACGGATAATTGATCACAATCTCTACAATTCCTTCTTTGCGCGCCTCTTTCAACAGCCGTGAAATCTTGGACCGCGATACACCTACCCTCCGGGCTACATCATCCTGGGTTAATTCCTGGTCATAGTATAGGCTTGCCACACGAGCCAATAAATCGCTGCGGTCCATTCGTTTCTCCATCGCCTGGTAAAGGACTTCACTAAAACTAGTGTATCAAGACTTGCCTGCCACGTCAAGTCATTTGTGCATACACTGCACAAATGTGCTAATTTTCGCCGTCTCACCACCACTCTTACCACATTTGAACTTCTCACAGAAACCTGTATAATTAAAGTCTGAAAACACTACCGTACCTGATATTCTGAAAGGGCATCTCATGTCAAACATTGAATTTGTCGTCAAACGTAGTGGGGCCAAAGTGCCTTTCCTGCCCCTGCGTATCACCAATGCCATTTACCGCGCCGCCATTGCCGTCGGCGGCAGAGATCGCGCCACGGCCGAGAAATTAAGCCAGCAGGTTGTCCAGATTTTGGAAGAAACCCATCAGCCAGGCAGCCCCCCCACCATCGAAGAAATCCAGGATACCGTCGAAAAAGTCCTTATCGAGAACGGGCATGCCAAAGTCGCCAAAGCCTACATCCTCTACCGCAAAGAGCGCGCCCGCAAACGGGAGGAGCAGGCTGTTTCCGCCTCCAAACCCTCCGAGAATGTCCCCTGGGCCAAGATCTGGCATATCCTCGATTGGGCCGTTGACCACAACCTTAACACCATCGCCGGGCTCAACGAACGCATCGCCCGCGGAGAATTTGCTGACATCGTTCATGAATCAGAAAAACTGTACGAAGAGGACGTGGAAAACGCCGCCGAACAAATCATGCAGCGCGCCGACGAACTGCGTATCGTCATCATCACCGGCCCGTCTTCCTCCGGCAAAACCACATCGACCATCAAAGTCGGCCAGCATTTGCAGCGCAATAACCTCAACCTCGTCACCCTCAATGTAGACAACTATTTCTTCGATCTCTCCATGCACCCCAAAGATGAGTTTGGCGATTATGACTTTGAAACCCCCCAGGCCCTCGACCTGGCCTTGATTAACGAACACCTTGCCCGACTGACCGCCGGTGAGGAAGTCCTCATCCCCTTCTACGACTTCAAAACCGGCCAGCGCCATGACCAACAAACCCCGATGAAGCTCAAGGAAAACGACATCATCCTCATTGACAGCCTGCACGGCCTCTATGACCCCATGACCGAAGCCATTCCCCCCGAACAGAAATTCAAACTTTATCTGGAACCTCTCCTCCAAATGAAGGGCACGGATGGGCAATACGTACGCTGGACAGACGTGCGCCTCATCCGCCGTATGCTGCGGGACGCCGAGCACCGCGCCTATGACCCCCGCAAGACCTTGCTGCACTGGCACTATGTCCGCTCCAGCGAAATGCGCAACATCATCCCCTTCATCACCACCACCGACTACATCATCAGCAGCGCCATGCCCTACGAACTGGCTCTGTACAGCGCCAGACTCGGCAAGGACTTTGAACAATGGGCGATAGATTACAAGGATGACCCCTTACGGGAAGACGCCTATGCACGTGCAGCCCGCATGGTCCAGGTGTTGAAACAGGTCACCCCCGTCACAGACGATTCCGCCGTCCCCGGCGACTCCGTCCTGCGCGAATTCATCGGCGGCAGCACCCTGAAATACTGATCCGGGATTGTCTGAGGCGTGAATTTATTGCAGGAACGACTGAAGTCGTTACCGTCGAAACCCGATAATCACATATTCTGACGAATTCATCGCTTCTGTATATGTCTCCCCCAAAAATGCTGTTTTGTTGGGGGAGGTTGGATGAGAGAAACACAAAGCGGGAAGAGTCTTTTTTCACCCCTTCCGCACATCCTTTGGCTTCAACACCACAATGCTCGGTACCCCCATCGCATTGTCCGTAAGTTGCAGTTGTGTCAATTCAAAAACTGTTTCCTTTTCCACGTCCCCCAAATTCACCGGAAACTCCTCGAATTTCCGTTTGGGCCAGGCGTTTCTACGCTTCGCAGCTGACGCCCGGTGCCATTCCGCCCGCTTGCCAGACTGTTTCTCCGTACCGGTGAAACTGTTTGGCGGGTCATACTTATGATTAAAATATCTTTCCAGACCCAAACGGGTCTCGTAATTCTCTTCATGAATGAAAACGATAATGGTGTGAACGTCTTTAGCATACACATGATGCGGCGCTGCCAACCGGCGGTGGACATCATCACTCTGCCCCACATAATCAAGTAAATCCTCCACAAACAACAGATAGACCCCTCCTTTTCCCGCTGGAATTTGTCCCGCATCCGAGTATAACCGTACTGCCCAATCCATCGTTACCTTCTTTGTCTCCCTTCTATTTATCCTGTGCCCGTTTGTCACGCAGTTCATCCAGCAGATCCGGGGTGATTGTCGTCATGCCGCGCCTGTGCGCTTCCGCATTCGCCGACTGCATCACAGTTTTCAGAAACACCCGCGGGACATTGGTCAACTTTGCACAGGCCTCCTCTTCCCATACAATATCGGGATCCAGGCGCTCGGCCTGATACAGGATCGCTTCAACATTTGTGCCGCGGCCCTTCGGAATACCGTAAGGCGCCGGCCTGCGATGCCTGGAGATCCAAAAATTGGTGTTGTCGCGATAGCCATAATCCACTGGCAGCCGCGGAAAGCCTTTTCCTGTCATCAGGCATTGCTTCCATGATTCCTGCATCAGGATTCGGTCAATGCGCAGCAAAAAATGGGACTCGATCTCAGAAGGCTGATAGGTATAACTGTCGTCCCAGGTACACTCAAAAACCTGAATCGCCTCTTCCACGATTTGCGGCCGCACATCACCATCATCGTCTACTTCAGGCGAGTCCATCAACGAGAAGACGCTGCGCTTCATTTTTTCTTCCGTGGTCTCCCCAGGAAAACCCAGTTCCACACAGCTCTTCATGAATTTCTTGCCATCCGGCACAAAATTCAGTGACGCCTTCCCCGTGCGCCGGATATTCTCGGCCGTGTTGCTGCTGCTGCGAGAGATCAGCATCATCGCATGTTGACCGGCAATCACATACGGAAAAACCAGGGAATAGGGGCCTAAATTGGTTTGCCCGCTTTCTGCCAGCGTCCCGATCAGCACCACCGGCATGGGATAAAAGCTGGAAGTCTGGTAAAAATTGTCCAGTACCCGAATTTCTGCAAAGGTCTCTTTTTTCATAAAATTTCAATACCCTTCTGTTTTTTGGATATGTATCCTCACCCCATCACTTAATGACAGATTCTAACACGCCCTGAAATTCCACAGAAGGCTCGGTGAGATTATTGATCCATCGCCTGGATTTAAACCGCTTGAAAATGACCACAAACTTGGTTGCCTCTTCCAAAAAGGCCAACAAATATACATAATACACCGGCAGATGAAACACATTTGCCCCAATAAATGCTGCCGGCACGCCCACCAGCCAAACCGCCAGCATCTCGGTGATCAAACAAAAGCGGGTATCGCCCCCGCTGCGTAACACGCCAATAAAAATGGTCGTGTTGGAAACGCGTACCCACAGCGTGAGTGAGAAAAACAGCAAAAGCCGGTTGGAATAAAACAGGGACTGGGCAGAAATATTGTACAGGGACAAAATCGGGCCTCTTAAAAAGATCAAAGCGATCCCCACAATCACAGCACCGGTGATCCCTAATGCAATCAACCGCTTCCCATAAGCATAAGCCACTTCTTCATGGCCTGCCCCAATCTTGTTCCCAATCATAATGGCTGCAGCATTAGCAGAGCCAATAAATACCACAAACGCCATACTTTCGATCGTACTGTTGATATTCACGGCCGCAATCGCTTCGGTGCCAATATGCGCATAAATTGAATTATAGGTCGTGATTCCAAATGCCCACACACCTTCATTCAACAGGGCCGGCAGGGAAGTGTTCAACGTATGCCTGAAAAATACCCTGTCAAAACTGAACAATTCGCTGATTTTTGCCGCAGCCGGCGTTTTCAAACGGTATGCAAAAAACACCATCGCCAGGCATTCCACTGAACGGGAAACCGCCGTGCCAATCGCTGCACCGCGCACGCCCAATGCCGGCATGCCGAAATTGCCGAAAATCAAGGTATAGTTGAGGAAGATATTCATGCTCAGCGCCAGCACGGACACGGCGGTAGGCAGCTTCACATTCCCGGTGCTGCGCAATACCGACATAAACGTATAGCTGATCGCCGTCGGAACATAGCACAATCCCACAATCTGCAGGTATTGAGAACCCAACGCGATCACATCCGCATCATTGGTATAAAAACCCAGCACTTTTTCCGGGACAAACAACACCGCCAGCATAAACAGGAAACTGATCGAAATTGCTATCGACAACCCAATCCCCAACACCCTGCGGATATTGACCACATCCCGTTTCCCCCAGTATTGCGCCGAGAAAATTGCCATCCCGCTGCTCGCGCCAAAAAGGATAATCGTCATCAGGAAAAACACCTGATTGGACAACCCCAGCGCAGCAATCGAAACCTCCCCCATCTGCCCCACCATCAACACATCCAGCAAATTCACGGAGGAGGTCACCAACTGCTGCAAAGCGATCGGAATCGCGATGCGCGCCAAAGTTTTATAAAATTCCCTGTCAGCAAATAAAATGTTCTTCATTCTTTCAACCTTAAAATATATATTTTCAGACAGGTATTTTTACCCCAGGATTGCATTCCTGACAATCCATAACGAGTTGTGGGTATTGAAACTTTCCGCACAAAACCAGGCTGGGTTTTTAAAGAGTCCATCTCACAGACAGGTTAACAACATCTTGATTGGAAAACTGCACCATAGGGTCAATATCGTTTTCAACAACCTGGATTTCCTTCATCGTGGCTGCGTCAAGAATGCTCAAACGGCAATTATTCACTATGCCGTGCCAGTTATCTACATTATCTTCATCAGGCGACCAATCCATCATTTCACCAAGGACTCATCCACCTGCTGTTCACCTAATCGATATACCTGCGTTGCTGTGATTGTAGTAACGACTTTAGTCGTTATCGAAACCCGGTAAACTCAATTTTTACCGAGCGGAGTCGCCTCTTCAACAGATACCTTTTCTTATCCGCCACTGAGGTTACACGCAGTTTCCCTACGGAACAACCAGCGGCGCTTCACTCTTCAATGCCTGAAGCAAAGCATCCAGCACCTGTACCCCCGTCAGGCGCTTTACATCCCAGGCAGCATGCAGCAAATGATGTCCCTCCTCATAATCCACATCCAGGCCGTGATCCGGCAAATCCTGCACCGCCGCCCAGAAATTCCACAACGGCACCTCGTATTCGTATGCCAGCCGGGCCATAATCAGATTCAACGGAAAATCCGGCGCCGTCGGATCCGCTTTGGTCGCAATCACTGGTACGATCCCCTGGGCAATGATCTCATCCAGTATCTTGCGGTAATACGCTTCAAACGGCTCGTAATCTTCCTCCAGCCAATTGGTGCCAATACTGATAATGATCACACCGGGATTATGCAGCCGGATCTCACACGCCAACGGGGTTTCCTCTGCCTCACAGTGCTCCTTGTCATTCCAGTACGGAGACAACACAGAGGCTGCCGACATGCCATTCTGCACCGTCACAAATTCCCGGTCCCATGATCCCCAATACGTCCCGATTGTTTCCAGGTAAGGACCGTATTCCCCTGGCCGGGTGAACGCCGGGTCTACCAGCCGTGCAAACAACACTTCCGGTGCGCTGTGACAATCCCCAATGATGGAAAACGCCTGTGGATCACGCCCCTGGGCCATCCCGTCCCGGTAAATTTCTTTCGTGCGTTCGCTAACCTCCGGCACTACCGGCCATTCCCGCCAGTTCGCCGTCAGCATACGGGTATCCACGGTCGGGATCATCCTGGTGGGCTGTACAACCGCCAGCCCTGTTTCATCGCCGCCAGCCGTTTCACCGGACACAGCGCTGTCAGACACCGCTGCCGTCGCCTCAACCGCAGCCACCTCCACCGGCTTTGCCCCCCGCACAGCCGTAATGATCCCCACCAGCGCCAAAAATACGACCACCGCCCCACCGATCAAAAGCAACGCGCGCCGTTCCTTGAGCACGTTTTGCAAATCAATCGATCTGCGTTCCCGCCCTGGCCGACACACAGAGTCTGCCCCGGGCTTGCTCCGTTCCTCACGCCGTTGATAATGATTCGTCAACTTCGGAAAAGGTTCTTTCCCCCCCTGCAGTCGGCGCAGCGCAGCCTTCGCTTCGCTGTTACGGGCATCCAGCGCCAGTGCCTTATCCAGGCAAAAGCGCACCTGCTCGTCATCCTCAACGCATTTCGCCAGCCCCAGCCACGCAGCCACATCCTGCGGGTCTTCCTGCACACAGGCCGCCAGGATCCGTTTTGCCTCCTCCGTGTTGCCCAATCGCAAATAGGAGATTGCGCGCTTTACCAATTGATCATTTTCAAAACTTTTCATTTCCCCTTGTCCTCATTCCATGACAACATCGCTTTTAGGAGGCCCACTCAATATGGCAAATCAAAGTATAGAACAGACAGAATACCAATTATTCTACCGTCACCGACTTTGCCAGATTTCGTGGCTGGTCAACATCCAGTCCGCGCAGCGAAGCAATATGATAGGCCAGCATTTGCAGCGGCAGCACATTGATCACCGGACTGAGCAGCCACGGCGTTTCTGGAACCCAGAACACATAATCCGAGATTTCCATCGCCCGCTGATCGCCATCCGTAGCAATCACCGCCACCTTGCCGCCGCGTGCTTTGGCCTGCTCCACCTGGCTGATCATCTTCTCATGCCACAAATCCTGCGTCGCCAGCGCCACGATCAACATCTCGCGGTCAATCAATGCAATTGGCCCGTGTTTCATTTCACCGGCCGGGTATCCCTCCGCATGGATATACGAAATTTCCTTGAGCTTCAAGGCACCTTCATAAGCAATCGGCATATTCACCCCGCGTCCCAGGTACAGGGCATTTTTCACATCTTTTAGTTCGCGGGCCACCGACATCACATACGAATCGCGGTCCAGACAGCGCCCCACCAGGTCTGGCACCAGCCGTAAATCACCGACCAGCTTGCGCCGTTCCTGCTCATTAATCGTTCCCCGCAGCTCGCCCAGGAGCACCGCGAGCATATACAGATCCACCAATGGTGCGGTAAACGCCTTTGTGGATGCCACCCCAATCTCCGGCCCGGTCTGCATCGAGACGCATCCATCAGATATGCGCATGGCCTGCGAGCCAATCGCGTTCACAATCGACCACAAAATGGCGCCGCGCTGGCGCGCCTCTTCCATCGCCGCCAATGTGTCCGCCGTCTCGCCCGACTGACTGATCGCCAGCACCACCGTATCTTCATCCACAATTGGCTCCCGATAACGAAACTCGGAAGCAATATCCATCTCCACCGGAATGCGGGCGATATGCTCAATATAGAATTTTCCCACCATGCCGGCATAGGCTGCCGTGCCACACGCCGTGATATAAATTTTCTTGATCCGCTTCGCCAACTCTGGCGTCAGATTAAGTTCAGGCAAGATAATCCGCCCTTCTTCAAAATCCACCCGCCCAGCCAGCGTATCCGTCAAGGATCGCACCTGCTCATGAATTTCTTTCTGCATGAAATGTCGGTATTGTCCCTTTTCTGCCGACACCGGATCCCACGAAATCGTCTGCATTGCTGCATCGATGGGCGTGCTGTCCAACAAAGACAGCTGCAATCCATCTTGTGTAACAACCGCCATCTGCTGTGATTCAAGAAACACCACCTTGCGCGTGTGTTCCAGAATAGCTGGTAAATCAGAGGCAATAAACATTTCCCCCTCACCAAATCCAATAGTGACCCCTCCCGCATTGCCAATCCGTGCCGCCACGATCTTGTCCGGTTCATTGGCAGACATGACCACGATCCCGTGTGCACCCTTAAGATGGGTCAAGGTTTTCCGCACAGCTTCTGTGAGATCCTCGCCAACTTTCAAATACCGCTCAATCAAATGAACGATTGTCTCTGAATCCGTTTCCGAATTAAACTGTACACCCTCAGCCGCCAGTTCCTCGCGCAGCTCCAAAAAATTCTCCACAATCCCGTTATGCACCACAACAACCTCTTTCGTAGCACCTAAATGGGGATGTGCATTCTGCTGATTCGGTACGCCATGCGTTGCCCAGCGCGTATGCCCAATTCCGACCAGACCAGCCAATGGCTGCTCCGCAACCAAAGAGACCAGGTTTTCCAGCTTCCCGGCATCCCGCCGGATTTCTATCACCCCATCCTGTAAAACAGCCAACCCCGCCGAATCATACCCGCGATACTCCAGCCTTTTTAAACCACCCAGAATAATAGGGGTTGCATCTTTTGTACCAATATATCCTACAATACCGCACATCATCGCCTCCGTCTGCACAGCGTACAATACCATGTCAGGGATAGAAATACCTGCCGGCTCACGCTGTCTGGTTATCATGAATTCGTCTCGCTGGGAAAGGCGCAGACAGATGATCAAAACTGTCTGGAGGGCATCCGCTGATCTCTCGATTTTCCCAAATAGCATACAGCTATTCGGTTAACCCTATTCTGCAATAGGGAACCCTCATCCTCGTCAACCCCGGCCACAAAAGCCGAGGACCTTGCGCTTTCCTTTCCAATTCTACTGATCCTCTACCTGGCTTATCCGCACCACCTTTCAAATTTGTCAGCCAAAATTCCAGTGAAACCATTATAATCGAAAACAAAGAACCCAATCATTCCGCCCTGCACCACGGGTGCACAAGAAGTTTGTAGATATGCCATTATGAAAACTTTGCGTTTAGGGACCCCTCCGGCTTCGGCAAGCTCAGCCTGCGGTTGTTCCGCCTACTGGATAAACCGTACCTTGAGCTTGTCGAAGGGTATGGTTCACTCAGCAGGCGGAGCAAGCTCCGGGTACGGGGTCGCGAAACATAGCGCCGACGATCCTGTCCCTCTACCCCGCGCTGGAAATGTCCAGCCGGACTCACCGCTTGTCACTACGGAAAGATACATAAATTGAAAACCCCACTCTCACAGGCAGTCGCCGCCATCAAGGCCAAAGACTTCCCCGCAGCCCGAAAGATCCTCGCTGCCATTCTCAAGCAAAACCCCAAGAATGAGCAAGCCTGGCTGTTTCTGACCCTTTGCGTGGATGATCCGCAGCAAAAACGAGACTGCCTGCAGCAGGTGCTTGCCATCAATCCGCACAACGAGCACGCCCTGCGCGCAATGAAAAAACTGTCCACTCCTGTCGGCCCGGTCGCAGCACCGCCGTCAACCTCCAGAAAAAAACAACCATCACGTTTCTTTAACTTTCTCGACCTCCTCATCGGCCTGCTCTTCAAACTCCCCACACAGTTCTACTTCCTTTTCTTCGTTTTTCTCCTGATCATCGGGGGAGTAGCCTACACAAAACTAAATACAGATTTCTTCGGCCTCACCTCACCAGATTTTGCTGCCTTGACAGTCGTGAATCAACACGGAAAAATCCTGGATGACCAGGGCGCCAGTTGGGAAGTGACCTATGAAAAAACCAGCGATACTATTTTTCAGGGATCTGTGCGTCACGTTTCCGTCAACCATGTCAATAAATTCCCCTTCATCACCCATGACATCCTCGTCACCACCGGTGACTTCGCCGATCCTGATCTCGTTTCCACCACCGTTGCCAATCATCGTTTTTACTGGCAATCTCTTAATCAAAACTACCCCCAGGGCACCATCAACCTGCTCCACATCGTCCCCGAAAATGAAGTAATTTACCAGCAGCTTCTCAAAATTCGCAGTGGTGATAGCATCACCATCTCGGGACGCGAAATCCTGCGCATTGATGCGTTTGATGCACAGAAGAAAAATCTGGGCTGGTGGAAAGATGATGGATGCAACACAACCTTGGTTAAAGAGGTGATTTTGGAGCAATAGTCAGGAAAATGCACTATTCGCTTGACATTTACTGTACACGTCTTTAAAATCAAATTAATAACTTTATAGGGAAAACCGGGAAGAGACTGGCATAAGCCGGCACCGAAGGGGCAAACCTGCAACTTGCAAACACAGGCGAATCTCTCAGGTACAAGAGACCCTGTTTTCCGTCATCCACTGGAAAGTCTTTGGACTGCGTTCCACAGACACCGAAGGGGCAAACCTCGTAAAGGGGCGAAACTCTCAGGTTATCGACAGCGGCACGCACCAATGCTCGGTGTGTGCCGCTATGCTTTTTAATAACTAGTGTTACAAGGAGACCATCATGAAATTTCCCCAAGAATTGTATTACGGCACTACTGACGAATGGGTTCGCGTTGAAGGCGATATCGCCGTGATTGGCGTCACCGATCGCGCCCAGGATCATCTTTCCGATGTTGTTTTCGTCGAAATGGTTGTCGCGGTTGATGATGAAGTCAGCAAAGACGATATCGGCGTTACCATCGAATCCGTCAAAGCCGCCGCTGATGTCAACATCCCCGTTTCCGGAACCGTTGTTGAAATCAACGAAGACCTCGCAGATTCCCCTGAAACTGTCAACTCGGACCCCTACGGCGATGCCTGGATGATCAAGATCAAAATGTCCGATCCCACAGAACTTGAAGACATGCTCAGCGCAGACGACTACAAGGCGCTTGAAGACTAACCAAACAACACAATAAAGGACAACCTCATGTTCACTCCTCACACGGAGAATGAACGCCAGGACATGCTGCACGCCATCGGCGCAAGCAGTCTGGATGATCTTTTCCAGGATGTCCCGGCGGAGTATCGCTATCCCCATCTGGATTTACCCCCAGCCATGACAGAAATGGAAGCGCTCGACAACTTAAACTATCTGGCCGGGGCGAATGACACCACCCGCGATCTTGCCTGCTTTTTGGGTGCAGGGGCGTATAATCACTACATTCCCGCTGCTGTGGACAATCTCTTGCAGCGTGGGGAATTTTATTCTGCCTATACCCCCTACCAGCCCGAAATCGCACAGGGGACCCTCCAGGCCATCTTTGAATACCAGAGTCTGGTCGCCGCATTAACTGGCATGGACGTCAGCAACGCATCGCATTATGACGGTGCAACTGCCGCCGCCGAAGCCGGCGTGATGGCCCTCAATCAATTTCGTTTCAAG
>Ga0334888_1002644_pt1 | contig 19207 bp, 12 predicted proteins | sample GraSluR1_MG_FD_207227 | JGI IMG/M metagenome (GOLD analysis project Ga0334888, IMG submission 207227) | Sludge microbial communities from methane-producing bioreactor in Wageningen University, Netherlands - Granular Sludge_3_08-R1 | ecosystem: Engineered > Bioreactor > Anaerobic > Unclassified ...
CAGTCGGCAGGCTTGCGCCAATACCATAAGGAGGCTCGGGCAAATAAGTGGAAACAGGCAGATTGTCTTTCAGCCACAGATCCTGAACATTGGAGTTGAACTGCTGGCTCACATCCACTTCACCAGCCTGCAAAGCGGTGGTGCCGGCGGCATTGTCTTTGTAAATCACATGGGCAAGATATTTCGGAGCAGGCAGCTTGCCAAACATGCTGGGGTCCTGACCCCAATAATTGTCATCACGCACCAGAACAACTTTCTGGTCGTCAGAGAAAAATTTGGTATAGGGGCCGGAATAAACCACATCTTCGGCAACATCAGCCATGAAGGCATCAGCTTCACCGCCGGTGCGGGCTTCCAAAGCTTCGGTCCACGCCTTCTGGATCACGTAGTTGCTGCTCAGGTAAGCATTCACAATCAGCGGATTGACAGCTTTCCCATCCTCGCCCAACACAGCTTTGACCACAACAGTCTGGGGATCAACGGCTTCAATGGTATCAATGAAGTCTTTGTTGGCAGCGCCAAACTGGGTGTTGTACTTCACGTGGGAAGCCCAGGTGTAGGCAACATCTTCGGCGGTCACGGGGGTCCCATCGCTCCACTTTGCAGCAGGGTTCAGCTTGAAGGTAACCTGGGTGGTATCGGCATCCCATTCGTACGGGCCGTCAGCCAGCAGCGGATACTGCTGTCCATCCAGCATATTGTACAGATAGGGAGTTTCGAACATGGGAACGCGGGCGTTGTCCTGCTGGGCAAGTGCCATGGCGTTGTTACAGTTGGAGCTGTATGGATTCCAGCAAACGACCGCACCCCACTGCTGACCATTGAAGTACAGGGTCTCGTCGCGGGGCAGGGCAGTCTCATCTGCGGGTTCTTCCACTGCGGGTTCTTCCACAACGGGCTCTTCTACTGCCGCAGGTTCTTCCACTACGGGTTCTTCCACTGCCGCAGGTTCTTCTACCACCGGTGCCTCAGGAGCAGGGGCAGCACATGCGCTCAACAGCATGCTGAAGACTGCCAAAATTGACAAAACAAACATAATGCGTTTCATTTTTTCTTTCTCCTTCTAATTTTTTGGATGGTCACATACAGTACAGCTTGCCACACATGTTATTTTTGGTCACCTCCTTTGCAAAGGACAAAAAATGAGAGCGCTCTTTTTATCTGCGAAATTTTTTACCGCTCCCCAGATACTTTTACTCTGTTCGCACCACAGGAATCCCGGATGATTAATTCTGTGTCCATGATGATGTGACGGGGTTCTTTAATCCCGTGTTCAATAATGTCAATCAAGGTTTCGATCGTATAAATCCCGGACTGAACCACCGGCTGCCGCACGGTGGTCAATGGAATACTGGAATAGGAAGCAAGGGGCAGGTCATCGAAACTGACCAGGGCAACATCGCCAGGAATGGTGAGTTTGGCGTCATTTAACGCACGCATCGCCCCCATTGCCATCACATCAGACGCCGTAAAAACTGCGTCAAACCGATGGGAAAGGATTTTCTGCATGGCATAATATCCACCGGTTTCGGTGAAATCCCCTTCCACAACCAGGTTGTCATCATAAGGAAGATTTCTTTCGCTCAAAGCCCGGCGATAGCCTTCCAAACGGTCAAGCCCGGCAGTACTATCCAGCGGCCCGGTGACGGTGGCAATCCGCTTGCGCCCCAAACGGATCAGATGGCTGACGGCGTGATAGGCGGCATTGGCATTATCAATGTCGACATACGTAATATTATCGGAGCGAAACGGACGGCCAATTACGACCATTGGAATTTGCATATCAATCATATTGCCAATGATCCGCTGATCCCCATGGTGTCCAGACTGGACCACCACCCCGTCCAGAAACCCCTTGCGGGCAATCCGGGGATACATATTGTCTTCATCATCTTTGTTGCTGACAAGAAAAAAAGCCAGGGTGTAATTATTCTGATTACACGCCTGGGCAATCCCTTTGGTTAGAAATGGGTAATAGGGGTCGGTGAAGAAGTTGCTCACACTCAGCGGCAGCACCAGGCCGATCGTCCGGGAACGTTGCGAGGCAAGGGCGCGTGCGGCTGCATTGGGGCGGAAATTGGTTTCGGCGATCACGTCCAACACCCGTTGGCGCGTTTTCTCACTCACGTTCGCCTGATTATTCACCACACGAGATACCGTTGCGCGGGAAACTCCCGCCTGTGCCGCAATATCCTCTAATGTGAGATTATTCAACGGTTTCTCCTGAGAATGATAGCGCTCTCACAAATCATGCTCGAATGACAAAATTCTGGTGAAAATGCCCGTTACAGATCGGATTATGCTATAATGAGAGCGCTTCCAAGAACAGTATACAAGAACTTTTATCAAAAGTCAACTATTTTTAAGAAAGCGCTCTCAGTTTTCAGCGAAAGGAATGGCAATGATGATAAAAAATACCCTCCCTAACATCCCCTGGCAAGACCGCCCCGCTTCAAGTTCAGACATCATCTGGCGTTACAGCCATAACCCCATCATTCCCAGAAACCTGATTCCCTCTTCCAACAGCATCTTCAACAGCGCGGTTGTCCCATTTAATGGCAATTTTGCCGGCGTCTTCCGCTGCGACAACAAAAAACGGGAAATGAATCTCAACCGCGGCTTCAGCGATGATGGCATTCACTGGAAGTTGGATGACGAACCCATCGAATGGCGCTGTGATGATCCCGAAATTGGCACCTATCAATATCGCTATGACCCGCGCGTGGTCTATCTCGAAGACCGCTATTATGTCACCTGGTGCAATGGCTATCATGGCCCCACCATCGGTGTCGGTTATACCTTTGATTTTGAGGAATTCCATTTCCTTGAAAACGCCTTGCTGCCCTTCAACCGCAATGGCGTCCTCTTCCCCCGCAAGATCAACGGCATGTACATGATGCTCAACCGCCCCAGCGACAACGGACACACTCCCTTTGGGGATATTTACCTGAGCCAGAGTCCCGACATGATCCACTGGGGGCAGCACCGCTTTGTGATGGGCGTCAAAGGCGGATGGCAAAGCACCAAAATCGGCGCTGGCCCAGTCCCCATTGAAACCCCGGAGGGATGGCTGTTGTTCTACCACGGCGTGCTCACCTCCTGCAACGGTTTCGTATATTCCTTTGGCGCAGCCCTGCTCGATCTGGAGCAGCCCTGGAAGGTCATCCGCCGCGGCGGCCCCTATCTCCTCTCCCCGCAAACCAATTATGAATGTGTGGGCGATGTCCCCAATGTGGCTTTTCCCTGCGCCGCGTTATATGACGAACCCACCGGTCGGATTGCCATTTACTATGGCTGTGCCGATACCGTGACGGGCCTGGCCTTCGCCCACCGAGACGAAGTGCTTGAATTCCTGGATACGACCTCTGAACTTTAAGTTGCAGGGTGTGATCGCACTTTACTCAATCGGGCACTAACGCACCCGACTCATATTAATTTTACTGAAACTTGCTATAATCAACACAAACACCTCAATATCCCCCTGGAGAAAATACGATGAAAGTCTTGTTCATTGGCGGTACCGGACTGATCAGCACAGCCTGTGCATCACGGGCTGTGGAAAAAGGCATCCAGCTCACCTTGCTCAACCGTGGCACATCCACGCGCCCCACGGCACCAGGCGCAAAATTGCTGCACGCGGACATCCATGATCCCGCCGCCATGCGTTCCGCTTTGGCCGGGCGCGAATTTGACGCGGTGGTAGACTGGATCGCCTTCACCCCGCAAGACATCCAAAGGGACATCGATCTCTTCACAGGGGAAACAGGACAATTCGTATTCATCAGCTCGGCCTCTGCCTACCAGACCCCCGCTTCCAACCTGCCGATCCGCGAATCCACCTTGCTTGAAAACCCCTTTTGGGCCTACTCACGCAACAAAATCGCTTGCGAAGAACTGCTGGTTGACGAATACCGCAAAAACAAATTCCCCTTCACCATCGTCAGGCCATCCCACACGTATGACCAGACTTCCGTCCCCGTTGAAGGGGGATACACGGTCATCGACCGCATGCTGAAAGGAAAACCTGTCATCGTCCACGGCGATGGCACCTCCATCTGGACGCTGACCCACAATACGGATTTCGCCAAAGGGCTGATTGGCCTGCTTGGCAATCCCCGGGCGCGCGGGGAAACCTTCCATATCACTTCAGATGAGTGGTTGACCTGGAACCAGATCTATCAGACCCTGGCGAAAGCAGCCGGAGTTACCCCCCAACTGGTACACATCCCTTCTGACCTGATTGCAGCCTACGATGCTACCATCGGCGACAGCCTGCTGGGTGACAAATCCCACTGCGCCATCTTTGACAACACCAAGATCAAGCAGGTGGTTCCTGAGTTTATCCCCGCCACCGCCTTTGCTCGTGGCGCCGAGCAGATCATCACCTGGCACCAGGCAGACCCCGCCCGTCAAAAAATAGCCCCGTCGTTCAACGATTTCTGTGATCGTTTGCTGACCAATTATCAAAAAGCCTGGCCGGTAAACAGCTAACCTGATCCATTCAACATCACCATGCGAATAACCTTCAAGTCATCGTAACTCACCGCACCATCCAGCTTTTCAAACACTGGCTTAAGAAACTCGGTTCCCAATTCCTCAAAGGCCTGAAACGCAGCCTTCTGCTGCCCGGCAGGTGCAGACACCAGATCCAGAAAACCAGCGGCATCCCGCAAGGTGTTCCCTTCCTGCACAAAGCGCATCAGATTCGAAATGATGCTGCCGTGTTGCACCTGATACCGTGCCGCCAAAGCCTCTACGCTCTCCCCTGCGTTGAACAATTCCCCCACCTCTACATGACGCCGCTTGCCCCCATCCTGTTTGAGCCCGTAGCTGCGAAGCCCCACTGTCTTTTTCTTCTCCTGGCAGCCATTCTCCTCGCAGTAAGCACGGATCACGTCCAGAAATGCTGCGCCAAAACGCTCCAGCTTGGCCTGCCCTACCCCGTTCATCGTCAGCAGGCTCTCCCTGGACTGTGGATAATAAGCGCTCATTTCAACCAGCGTCCTGTCCGGGAAAATCACATACGGGGGCACATTGGCCTCATCAGCCAGCGCTTTGCGTTTGGCCCGCAGCAGGGCAAATAACGCATGGTCGTATGCCAGCTCTGCCTGGCGGCCGCCAGACCGGCCAGCATCCGCCTGTTCCAAAACCTGCCCCATGATCGGCTTACGCTCACGCAAGACCAGACGGCCCTCATCCGTCAGGCGCAGTGTGCGATATTCACCTGCCTGTTCCAGATATCCCATTTGCAGCAGTTGCCGGGCAAGATGGCTCCACTGTTTTTGAGTCAGCTCTCCGCCAATCCCATACGTGGACAATTTATCATGCCCGGAGCGCAACACTTTCTGGTTTTTTGAGCCGCGCAGCACAGCCGTCACGTGTCCTGCGCCAAAGCGCTCGCCCGTGCGGATCACACACGACAAAAATTTCTGGGACAGGATGGTGATATCCGTTTGGGCTGCCGGTGCATGGGTACAATTATCACAATTTTCGCAATTCTCGATGGAAAAAGTCTCGCCAAAATACGCCAGCAGCGGCTTGCGGCGGCAACTGATCTCGTCTTCGGCATAACGAACAATAGCATCCAGGTGCTCTTCCGCTACACGTTTCTCATTCCCCTCTTTTTGATTGATAAAAAAGCGCTGCTTGGCAACATCGGAATAACTGTACAGCAACAAACAATGCGCTGACAGTCCATCCCGTCCGGCGCGGCCGATCTCCTGATAATACCCTTCAATGCTCTTGGGCAGGTCAAAATGGATCACAAAGCGCACATTCGGCTTGTTGATTCCCATTCCAAAGGCAATCGTCGCCACAATGATCTGCACGTCATCCCGGATAAAAGCTTCCTGATTGACCCTCCGCTCCTCATCTTCCAGTCCGGCATGATACGGACGCACAGAAAACCCCTTCGCCGCCAGATACGCTGCAAGCTGATCCACCTGACGCCGCGAGAAACAATAAATGATACCGGATTGATCTTTGAAACCTTCCAGAAAATCAACCGTCTGGCTGATCCCGTCGGTTTTGGGCTTCACCTCAATAAACAGATTTCCCCGGTTGAAACTGGCGACAAATTCATTGGATTGCGAAAATTCCAGGCTGCGCTTGATGTCCGAACGCACCCGTTCGGTGGCAGTGGCCGTCAACGCCAGACAGACTGCATCCGGGTAGCGCTGGCGTACGCTCATCATCTGCCGGTATTCAGGACGGAAGTCATGTCCCCATTCGGAAATACAATGTGCCTCATCAATCGTCAACAAGTCCAGCTTGACCTGCGAAAGCAACGCAAAAATGCGCTCGGTGAGCAAAGTCTCGGGGGCAACATACAGCAATTTGACTTCCCCCTGCCGTACCATCGCCATGTTACGCTGATACTCCTCCGCCGAAATCGAGCTGTTAAGCACAACAGCCGCAATCCCCGCAGCGCGCAACTGTTCCACCTGGTCTTGCATGAGCGAAATGAGGGGCGAAACGACCACCGTCAGGCCATCCAGCAGTAAGGCGGGAATCTGATAGCACAGCGATTTGCCGCCGCCCGTAGGCATGATCGCCAGCGTATCCCGCCCGGCAAGCACGTTTTCAATCACCTCGCGCTGCAAGGGAAGAAAGGAATCGTAACCAAAGATGTCTTTGAGAATAGATTGAGGGGGGCGCATTTTTCTAGTATACACCACACGACAGCCAGAGGGTTTCATATGGGGCAAGCTGCAAGGTCAGTTGCCCCTCCCTGGCGGCGAAGGCTCTCTGACTGATCAAGTCCGTAAATGAATCGGATTCCTTCCCATGCAGCGCGTTCAAATCGATGCTGAGATTCAAGTTTTCAGAGGAAGTGTTGTGCAGACACAACGTGCGTGTCCCCTCATCCAGCGAGGTGCGCAGCAAGGCAAATACTGACTTGTGAATGGAGAGGATTTTCTGACCACCCAACGGATGAAAAGCCGGATTATCCATGCGCACCTTAAGAAGCCGCTTATACCCCTTAAAAACATAGTATCGCACAGAGGCGGGATCATTTAATTCTGCTTCCACCCTGTCCAACTGTAATTTTTCACGGTTGATTGTGCGGGGCCGCCCGGTTTCTTCCGCGCCTTCCTTCCAATTCTGCGAACCAAACAGGCTGTGGAAATAAATGCCGGGCACGCCGCGTAAGGCCAGCATAATTGCCTGGGTGGCGAGAAAGCGCTGCGCAAGTATTTCAGCATCGATCATCGGTGCCTCAGGGTCCCCCAAAGCATCCAGATAATTGATATTCAGTTCGTACGGGCTTTGTGAACCATCTTCATTGCTCTTGTAAGACACAAACCCGCCCAATGCTTTGGTGTGGGCTGCCAGTTCATTAAGGTCATCCGGCGAAAGGATGTTCTTCACCGGCAGCATGCCAATGCCATCATGACAGGCGAGGAAATTGAAGAAGGTTACCTGATCAGAAGGCAAATCCAGGGTAGCCGCCCACTCAGACAACGTGCGCACATCTGCATTTTTAAAAGCATGCAGCGTCAACAACGGCAAAGCAAAGTTATATACCATTTGCGCCTCGTTGGTGCCATCCCCAAAATAAGCAATGTTATCCTCGTGCGGCACGTTGGTTTCGGTGATCAGCACCACATTGGGGGCTGCCAGATCCAGGATCGTGCGCATGGTCTGCACGATGCGATGCGTTTGCGGCAAGTTAATACAGGTCGTGCCGATTTCCTTCCACACGAACGTCACTGCATCCAGCCGCACAAACTCAGCGCCATGCGCAGCATAGAACAATAAAATATCGGCCACTTCCAGCAGCACATCCGGATTGGCAAAATTCAGATCAATCTGGTCAGCACTGAACGTCGTCCATACATATTTCGTGCCGCTGGCCGTTTCAAACGGCGTCAACACCGGCTGCGCCCGTGGACGGAAGACCCGTGACAGATCAACTTCCGGGTCCACCACAGTGAAAAATTCATCATATTTCGGATCGTCTTTGAGAAACCCCTGAAAAGCAGCGCTTTGTGATGAGATGTGATTGACCACAGCATCAAACATCAGGCGATAATTCTTTCCCAACCGGGCAATATCATCCCATGTGCCCAGCGCACTGTTCACCTTCCGGTAGTCAATGACAGAAAACCCGTCATCGGAGGAGTATGGATAAAATGGCAGAATATGTACCGTGCTGATTGTGTCCTCAAGATGATTGTTAAGAAAAGAAGACAAGGTTTTCAGAGGGGCATCCCCTTCCTGGTACACCATGTCGCCATACGTGATCAGAATGGCGTCCTTTTCGCTGATCTTGCTGCTGGCAGGTCGTTCAGTCAAGTCCGCATGTTGTTGCTGAAAGCCATGGATTAAATCCAGAAAGCGGTCTATCACACTGTGGGCGGTTTCATTACCATAGAGAAATGCCAGATGTTCAAACAACTTCTTTTCAAGTAGCTTCATAACGCCTCAATCATTCATTAAGTTTCCAAGATATGCACGCAGCGCGTCCATCGAATAGTGTTTTTGGCCCAGCGCAAAATTATGTTCAACAGCTTTCTGTCGTGCCGCCGCGTTGGTCAACAGCACCACAGCCTCATCAGCAGCCCGCCCAATCGTATCCGCGGACACCTTCACCAAGCCCGCTTCGTTTTCGCCGGTAACCTCTGTGCCGAGCGAAACAACTTCAAAACCCCTGGGACCAATGTCGGCTTCATAAACCGGATACTCAAACAGCATCACCGGCAGCTTCGCCCGCACCGCCTCTAAAAATTGATTGCCCCAACCTTCCCATAAACTGGGATAGGTTACAAAATCAGCAAACACATAAGTATCCCACAAGGAGAAAGTCTTCTCACCAGCTTTACTTTCACGTTCATGCGTAATCATGTCCCCCACATGGATCATATCCACCCCTTCCCGGGCGGCCTTGTCCTTCAATTTCTGAAAATATACGCCCGTCGGATCATCACGGGCATAGCCTGCCAGCACCAGCACAATCCGGCTGTCCTCATCGAATGAGCGTCCATCAAATAATCCTTTTTCCTGCAAAACAGCCCGCCGCCTGGGCGTATCAAGTGCCCTGGCGAAGTCAATCGCCAGCTCGATGCCTTTCCGGGGAACAATCCGGGTGGCCTGCAAGAGGAGCACATCCTTTTCTTTCAACCCGATGCGCTCCCGAAAATCGGCATTATATGAATCTTTCACCCACGGCGGGGCTTGAAAATCAAAAATATTCGGCACGACCGTGGAGTCAATCCCCTTTCTCCGCAGCAATTGCTGTCGCGCAAGGCTGTTAATCACCACATGCTGGATCTTCCCGCCCCGGGGAGGCGTATACACCTGGGCCATTTCGATGGCTGCCGCGCAGCTCAACGCCACCCCATTTTGTCTCTCCCAGAAAAAATCATGGTTATGGGCCAGGGCCGGAATGTCAAACTCACGGCGCACATTTTCCAGGGCTATGCCCACAGCCGGATTAGCCGCCACACACCACACATTTTCCGGCACAATAAAATCGATCGCTTTTTCGCGAATAAAGGCGCGGAAGCGTGTTTCAAGAATATCGACCCAGCGGGCTAATTCAGCCCTGTATCCCTCGGCATTAAAATCGTGCAGCGGCTGAAACGTATTGTCATACAGCCGCTCAATCTCAGGGAGATGATGGTACATCTCCCTGATCAATATGCCTTCGGCAGATCCCAGGTCACCGGCGCATAAATACACCGTATGCCCCCTCTCCTCAAATACACGCTGCCATTTTTCCAATTCCAGCGAGACACCGTCCGTGTGGCCGACCTGATAATGAAAAATACCAATATTCTTTGCCATTTTCTTCACACCTTTTCATCACTGTCTGGGCAAGCAGCGGCAGGATGGCATTCGCTGCATCACCGCGCTTCACCATCCGGCCCTATCGTTTTAGCTGCCCAAACAGGAACATACCTCATGGAAACGCAGCCAACCGCTGCTCCGCTCGTCAAGCCGATGTTGAACCATACCCCTTTGTCAATCCTCAAAAGCAGATCCGCGATTTGAATTCGTCTAACACCACATGCCGGATCGGCACCACAATACTATACCAGCAACACCCTGTCGCTGCCAGCCGGTTGGAATAAATATACCCAATATGAACTGCAAACTACCCCTTGACACCACCAGCGGTCAGGCCGCGCTCCAGGAATTTTTCAAAAGCGAGGAACAACACAATCACGGGCACCGTCATAATCGTTGACGCTGCCATGACCACATGCGGGCGCGGGCTGGGGTCGTTAAAAATGGTATTGATCTTGATGGGAATGGTGAATGCGGCCCTGTCGTTCAGGAAAATAAATGCATACAGGAATTCATTCCAGGCGATCATAAAGGTATAGATGCCCACCGTGATCAAAGCAGGGACAGCCAGCGGCAACACAATCCGCCAAATCACTTCGAAACGAGTGCAGCCATCAATCAAGGCCGCCTGCTCAATTTCATCCGGTATCGTGCGAAAATAATTGGTCAGCATATACAGCGCCACGGGCAATGTCTGGGCCAGATAAGTAAAAATGAGCACGACCAGATTATCCTGCACTTCAAACCCAAACACCTGGCTGATTTGCGCCAGCATGGCAAACAACGGAATGATCAAGAGCACTGCCGGGAAAAGATAGACCACCAAAACCCCATTCAGCATCCATTCACGGCCCTTAAAACGCAGCCGGGCTGTGGCGTACGCCCCCAATGTGGATAGAATCACCGCGATCAAAGCCGTCGGAACCGCAACCAGGATACTGTTGACAATGTTCGCCCCAAAATTCTGAAAATGCGCCTGATTCGCGTCAAACAACTCTTTGTACGCGTCCAGCCGCAGTTGGGAAGGGATATAAACCGGGGTGCGGCTGGCAATTTCAGCGGGTGATTTAAAAGAAGAGCTCACCATCCAGTAAAAGGGGAAGAGGATCATTGCGAAAAAGATGAACAACCCCAGCGCAAAAAGAAACCGCGGCCAGTTGATCCAGCCCGCCAGATGATCCAGAAACCGGAGGGGGCGGTCTCCATTCGATTCTTGTTTAGTCGACATCAAAATTCCTCCTGATCAACTTTCATCTGCATTGCGCATAACAATCAGCACATACGCAGCAATGAAAACCACCAATGCGGTCAGCATGATCATCGCTGTGGCAGCTCCCTTACCAAAGTCATACGAATTAAAACTAAACTGATACGTCAATACAGGCAAAACATTGGTGCCATACCCGCCGCCGGTCAACAACCAGATATCATCAAACTTATTGAAGGTCCATAACAAACGCAGCAGGAAAGTCGCGCCGAGTACATACCGCAGTTCCGGGATGGTCACATACAGAAATTTCTGCCAGGCATTCGCGCCATCTACAGCCGCTGCCTCATACAGGGTATCATCAATCGCCTGCAATCGCGCCAGGATCATCAACATGGCAAAGGGAAAATACCGCCAGGCTTGAAAAATGATCACCAGCCAGATCGCCAGGCCGCGCGTTGCCAGATAGGCTTTCGGCGCTTCAATCATATTCAACGACATGAGCACATGATTGAGCACGCCAGATGGCCGCGGATCGAGCAGCCAGCGCCAAACAAAGGCAACACTGATCACAGGCGCAACATAGGGGAAAAGAAAAATTCCCCGCGCAAGACCACGGCCTTTGAAAGGTCTATTCAACAACAAAGCCGCCACCAAACCAAACAGCAGGGTAAGTATGGTTGAAGCAAAGGAATAAAAAACTGTCGTCACAGCTGCGCCCATCTGGGAAAAACCGTTCCACTTGAAGGCAAAATCTGAAAAAACAGCCTTGTAATTATCAAAACCAATGAAAGGCGCATGCAGCACATCATTCAGGTTATTCAAACCAACCTTGTGAAAACTGATCCATACGCTGAAAATTGCGGGGAAAAGGATCAAACCAAACACAATCAAAAAGGTGGGAAGGATCAATGCCCAGGCAAGGCGCACCTCACGTGCGTGCATTGTGTTCCCAAATATTGATCGCTTTTGAGGTGGTGACACTGTCGACATTCGCTGCCTCCTTTGATAGGATCACCGAAACCGGTACCGGCTGCCTGTTTATTCGTTCAACACACGAGAGCTGACCGTGCCGGCCCTCTGTTTTCAGAATGGAGAAGGGAGGGTCTGCCCACCCAGTTGAGTGGGCAGACCAGATTGTGTCGGTGCAGCCTGAGAAAAACCAGGTTATTCTGCGCTGCGTTCAGCCCGCAGCAGTTCAACCTGTTCCTGCAGCCATGCTGCGCCACTTTCAGGTGTCATCGTTCCTTCAATAGCAATATTGCTGATCACCTGTGGAATGAGCAAACGGCCTTCAATATCACCAACAACAGCGCGTTCGACAGTTCCATAGTCCGGGCGGAAGAGCCAGCGCTGCATGGTATCATATCCAGCCGCGATCGATTCCAGCGTCTCGGGCGGATAGTTGGCGAAGTACTCACTGCTGCTCTGCCATTCGTCCACGGCACTTTCCAGCACAGGCACCTTGCCGAACGGAGCCAGCGCCAGAATTTCCTGATAATTCTCATCCGTCATGAAGAATTTCAACACATCCTGGGCAACAGGATCGGCACCCTGCATGATCCCCATCGCCACCAACTGACCATAACTGGCAGCGCCATTGGGGCCTTCCATCGAGGGAGCAAAACCAGTGCGGGCCGCCAGATCTTCATAAGCCAGATCAACCATACTGCCATCTTCCATACCGGAACCATCTACCAGGTCGTCCATGATGTAGGTCGAGTAGAACAACATCCCGCTCTGTCCAAATTCATACGCCTCGCGGGCGCCGCGCCAATACTGCGGACCAGGAACAGCACATTCCTGCAAGCTGGCGTAAAATTCCAATGCGGCAACCATTTCTGGTGTATCCATGGTAACGTTGCCAGCCTCATCGAAAGGCCAGGCATCATTCGAAATCGCCACCTGTTCAAACACCTGATGACCGTAGTTCTGACCGGGGTCAGTGCCCAGGGTAATCCCGTACAGCAGATCATCGTTGCCAGGCAAAGTCTTGCAGGCAGACTGGATATCTTCCCACTTAATCGGGGCCGGCAGGCCCAGGTCATCGAACAAATCCTGACGGTACCAGATTGCCTGGATCCAGCCATCAAACGGTACGGCAGCATACTTGCCGGTTGACGGATCGGTTACCATCTGCAGCGGGCCATCGCGGAAGTCATCTTCACCAATGGATTGAATGGTAGCCACAGCCGCATCCTGATCCAGAATGCCATCCGCAGCGAAAGCAGCCACACGCTCAACGCCCATGCGCACGATGTCCGGCAGCCGGTTGGCGGCTACCGCCGTCGAAATGCGCTGCGAAACACCATTTTCTTCAATCGGGACAATCCGTACCTCAACTTCAGGATGCAATTCCATGTAACGGGCGGCAACTGCTTCGTACGCCTTTACCCGTTCTTCTTCATTGTCTGTTGTCCAGAATTCGATAACCGTGCGATTTTGAATAGCAGACAGCTGTCCTTGCAGTTGATCAAGCTGTGCCTGCAATTCTTCCCCAACTTCCCCCACATCAATATCTTTCCCTGCTTCCACCGCCGCATCTTTGGCAGCCTCAAGATCTGCCTGCAATGCCGCTATCTGGGCTTCCAGGTCCGTAACCTGCCCAGCCGTTTCTGGTACAGCAGGCGCACAGGACGCCAAAAGCATGCCTGCAATCACCAGAACAACGAAAAACAATCTGAATTTCTTTTTCATGATTCTCCTTCCTTTCAAAATATTGGTAAATAGAAACATCAAACTCGTAAAATTGTTGGGGTTTATTTAACGAATCGTTCACCTCCTGTTTTCATTCGTCAGCACTCCACTGGATTGCCGCGCAATTAACGCTGGTTTGAGAAGAATATGTTTCTCTTTAAGCTCTTCTCCCCGAATCAGTTGAATAAGCATCTCACAAACCATGCTGCCAATTTGATAAATCGGTTGATGCACTGTCGTTAATGAAGGATGGGAATGTTCTGCCATAGGAATATCGTCAAACCCGGTAATGGAAATATCTTTTCCAACGACAAGTCCGCGATCCTGCGCAGCACTCATCGCCCCAAAAGCCATCAAGTCATTGCAAGACACAATCGCTGTTGGCGGATCAGGCAAATCCATAAGTGCACTGGCCTGTTCATAGCCATCCCGTTGGGTCAAATCCCCCACGCGGAAAAGAGCCGCATCCATTTCAATGTTTGCCTTTTTCATTTCTTCCAGGAAGCCCTGCTTGCGATACGCAGCAAACATCAGCTCCGGCGGCGGGGCAATGCAGGCGATCCGCCGGTGTCCCAAAGCAACCAAATGCTTGACCACCAGCTGCATGGCATACACCCCATCTTCGTCCACGTAAGGGAAATCATAGCCTGCTTCTGCACGCCCAAAAGCCACAAACGGGTAATTGGCATTTTTCAAGCATTCTATGCGGGCATCTTTACGGCGGGTGCGCACCAGCACAAAACCATCCACCTGGCCGCCCTGCACCATTGAGCAATACGCTTTGGTTTCCTCTTCCCCCGGCGCACGTGTTGCCACAAGCAGATCATATCCCAGGTCTGCCGCGCGGTTCCCCACCCCGGCCAGCAACTCACTGAAAAAAGGGTCAGAAAAACGCGGTCCAAAAGTGGGAAGGATCAAGCCGATCGTGTCCGTATGCTGTTTTTGTAATCTTTGGGCAACAATATTCGGAACGTACCCCAGGTCTGCGGCCACCCGCCGCACAAGTACTTTTGTCGCCGCACTGACATCATCATAATCATTCAAGGCGCGCGAAACAGTAGTTATCGATTTCCCCGTTGCTTTCGCAATATCTTTAAGCGTCACCATAGCCATTGATTTATCCTTAGGATCACAATGAAACCAAAACGTTTTGGATACATTAATATCATACACCAAAACGTTTTGGAAGTCAACAAATTTTAAGAAAAGGATTTCTGCCTATATAATTCCAGAGTCACAACCATCAAAAAAAGGAGGAGAAAAGGACGGCGCCCAATCCTCTTAAAAAGATTGGGCGCACCCTCTCATTCTCGCACAACGCATCAAACTACGCGCTGCTGGTTAATTCCAGGCATTCATTTCCCTGCCGTCTCCCCCAAATTGAGAATAGCCAGAAAACTTTTCACCACTTGCGGGTCAAAATGTTTACCATCCTGCTCATAAACATGGGCCAGTGCCTCTTCATGACTCCAGGCGGCATGGTATGGACGGTCATTGGTGACCGCATCCCATACATCAATGATCGCAAAAATTCGTGCCGGAAGAGGGATTTCCTCGCCTTTCAACCCCTCTGGATAGCCCGTACCATCCCAGCGCTCATGGTGATACAGTGGAATATCCAGTGAATCCCGCAAAAAATCAATGTTCGAAAGCATCTGGTATCCGTATACCGGATGCTTTTTCATAATTTCCCATTCATCCGGGGTAAGTTTGCCAGGTTTGTGCAGGATGCTGTCCGGGACGCCCATCTTGCCAATATCATGCAAAATAGCACCGCGCCGCAAACGATCCAGGTCTGCGCCGGAAACACCCATTTGCCTGCCCAGCTCCACCACCAGTTCCGTCACCCGCCAACTGTGTCCCTGGGTTTCATTATCGCGCATCTCCAGGGCCAGCGCCCAGCCTTCAATGGTTTCATCATAGGCCACGGTGAGCGCCCGATTGGCCTTTTGCATCTCATCGAACAACTTCGCCTGCGAAATCGCAATTGCAGTCTGGTCGGCGAGCGCCAGCAAGAAATCCATCGCAGTATCGTCATATTCAACCCTCTCCCGATGAAAAATTTCTAGCACACCCAACAATTGTCCCTTAGCCTTTAAAGGGATCCCGTAAAATGTCTTGAAATCTTCCTGATCCAGCAGAATTTCAGGCGAGAGGGAATCCGTCAACTTGCCGATTTCTGCCCGCATATCCAGAATTTTCACTGGCTGGTGTGTGGCGACCACCTGTCCTGAAAACTTCAGGTTTTTCCAGGGATACTTCTGGTTACAGGTATGGACGCGGAATCCCGTTCCGCTGACAAAGGTCAGCGACTGTTCCGCTTCATCGTAAAAAAGTACATCTGCAGCGCTCACATGCAGCTGGTCTTGCACCAGCTGTAACAAAACTTCAAAAATCACATCCAGTTCCAGCCTGCCGGCAATCGCGCGATCCAGGGTAAACAACGTCTGCAAATACGCCAGCCGCCGTTCCAATTCGTTCAGGAAATCCATCCGTTGAATGGCATTCGCTGCCAGATCAGCAATACTCGCCAGAATCTGCCCGTCCGTATCCTCCCAGGCCGATCTGCGGCTTACCCATAATGAACCGATCACTTTATCATGGGTAAATAAAGGCGCTTCCAACAAGGCAACCGCTGGCGGAATGTTATCCAGCCAGGGCAACTGCGGGCGTTCCCCCGGCGTATTATACAAAGAAAATGGCTGCCATTCTGTCCAGTGCGTTTTACCATTCCCTGGTTTCCACACGGCTTCATGCAATTGCATCTCGTCCTCATCGGACGAGTATAACTCCACAAATTTTCCAGCGCGGCGCGCAACCACCGACTTGTCTGCATTCAAAATGACCCGCAATTGTTCCAGCATCACGGACAGCGCTTCGGCATACGTCTCTGCCTTGCGCAGCTCAACCGAAATGGTCAACAATGCTTCGCGCACACGTTCCTGTTTGCGGCGTTCGGTAATATCGCGGAAAATTCCCATCAAGAGCGTCTTGCTGCCCAATTCAATGCTGCTGTTGGTAATTTCTACATCAATCCGGCTGCCAGTGCTATCCACGATCTGACAAACTTCAGCAGAATCAGACCTCTCTTTAGCAGATTTTGCATAAAAAGCCTTGCATTTTTCCTGAATTTCAGCAGGGTACAGATCAAAAATTTTCATGGAAAGCAAAGCCTCGCGTTCCATACCCACCAGACTCTGCGCTTTCTCATTCACATCCACAAGCTGGAAAGTGTCCACGTCCGACACAAAAATAGCGTCATTTGCCATTTGCATCATCTTGCGATAACGCTGTTCGCTTTCCCGTTTGGCCGCCTCTGCCTGGTGGCGTTGGGTAAGGTCATGGATCACAACCTGTACCATACGGCGGTCCCCCCATTCAAAGCGCCCCATCGCCAGTTCAACAGCCAGTGACGTCTCACCGAGAGCATCCAACACCGCTTCCATCTGCATGCTCTGCCCATCTCCAGAAACAACTTTCTGAACGACTTTCGAAAAAATGGCGGGCGAATCGCCGCCCAGAAATTTCGCCAATGGCTGCCCCACAACCTCTGACTCTGGAGCTGCACGTAAAAAATTCAAAAAAGTCTGGTTCGTAAGTTGGATCATCCCATCCTGATCAACAATCACGATCCCGTCCGGCGAAAACTGGATGATCTGTTCAAAGCGCCGGCGTTCCGCATGCAGGCGGCGATAGCGGTTCAATCGCACGATCATTTGAACCCTTGCCCCCAGTTCAGCGGTATCAAACGGTTTGGAAATAAAATCGTCCGCCCCTGCACGGATGCCCTGCAGACGGGATTTTCGGTCATCCAGGGCGGTAACCATAATAATCGGTACCTCAGCCAGCATGACATCCTGACGCAGATTTTCGCAAACCTCATAGCCATTCATATCCGGCATCATCACATCCAGCAAGATCAAATCAGGGATGACCTGGCCAGCTTTTTCCAACGCTTCCAGGCCATTGCTGGCAAAATACAGATCATAATCCGGAGAATAGAGCAGCGCTCCCAATGTTTCCCGTGCGGTTGCAGAATCATCTACGATTAAAATTTTTGCGTTCATATAGAAAAACCCCTGCTCCCTCAGACAGTAAAACTGCCAGACCATAATAAAAAGCACATCCCAAAAGGGTTCACGCTTGTTCACGGGGTGCGTTCAATGATTAATAGAACATTAATATTGTAGCATTTAATCCTTCAGAGAAAACTGCATGACAGCCAATGTTTGGCAGGCTGCAAGAAACAATCCTCAAAAAAGGCGCTTCTCGCAACAAGCGGCAACCTTTTAAGTTTAGCAGATACCGGTCTCATAACAGGCTCATAAAGGCCAAAACAAAGCCATGCACATAACATCTCTGGTAAGCATCTTCATACTGAAGACATCGAATAAACAGTATAATGAAGACAGAAAATACATTCTGACGGCGCTGTGAGTGCCGTGAAACAGGATGAAGAAAAAGGAGTTAACATGCTTTCAAGTATCGGTTTACCCGAATTATTAATCGTTGCTCTCATCGTGCTGCTGGTGTTCGGCGTTGGCCGCATTACCAAAATAGCCGGTGAACTGGGCAGCGGCATCAACGCCTTCCGCAAAGGATTAAAAGGCGATCTCGAAGAAGAAAAACCCGAAGAAAAATAACCCCTGCCGTTGATCCTTTGCATTCCTGGCCGGAGGGTTCCTCTCCGGCTGTTTGCGAAAGGACCTGAGCTGCGGGAATTGTACAGCAAGCCAGACAATTTTAGCGGTATGGCAACAGCCGCACATTTTGACGTATGAATTCCTCACGGCGCCCGGTGCGCTTTTCTTACGGCAATACCTTTCGAAGAAGCGCTGGACACACCCATAATCAGGAACAAGCATGCCGAAACAAAAACCAACTGCGCAGGCTGGCCCGCCCGCGAAAGAAAAAAAAACGTCAAAACCTCCCGATACAGAAATGTCCATCTGGAGCCATCTGGAGGAACTGCGCGGACGGCTGGTAAAAATCCTGATCGGGCTGATCGTTACCACCCTGGTCAGCCTGATCGCCGCCAACCAGTTAATGGTCCTGCTTGCCATTCCCATCGGCGGTCTGGAAAACCTGCAATCCATCGAAGTCACCGAAAACGTAGCCGTCTTCATGCGCATCTCCGTGCTGGCCGGCTTCATCCTGGCCCTGCCCTTTACCCTCTATCAGGTGATGGCCTTTGTCAGCCCTGGACTAAAGAAAAATGAGCGCCGCTGGATCTTTCTTTCGATCCCCTTTGCCACGATTCTCTTCGCCGGCGGCGTGTTGTTTGCCTATTTTGTCATGCTGCCAGCGGCAGTGCCTTTCCTGGTTTCTTTTATGGGCGTTGAAACCGTGCCGCGTCTCTCCAACTACATGTCCTTCATCCTCAATATTATCTTCTGGATGGGGGTATGCTTCGAAATCCCCCTGGTGATGTTCATCCTCGCCAAGCTCAAGCTGATTACCGCCCGCCAGATGCTCAAACACTGGCGTATTGCGATCATCGCCAGTGCTGTG
>Ga0334888_1002646_pt1 | contig 19201 bp, 13 predicted proteins | sample GraSluR1_MG_FD_207227 | JGI IMG/M metagenome (GOLD analysis project Ga0334888, IMG submission 207227) | Sludge microbial communities from methane-producing bioreactor in Wageningen University, Netherlands - Granular Sludge_3_08-R1 | ecosystem: Engineered > Bioreactor > Anaerobic > Unclassified ...
CCTTGAGGGAATGCATACCAAACCTGAGCCTATGATAGGCTGCTGGGTGCTTGGGGTCAACCTTGTAGCGGCCCTGTATGTCAATTCGCCGTAAAGGTTAGCCAACGCAGGCTGATGGCTATGAGCGCTAGACCACGGCCGCGACGGTGCTACCGGCTTGACCGGGGGCGCCGCTGTGGTGCACCTCACGGATTGGATGCTGCGCTGGCCCAGCCGCGATACCTTACCATGGTCTGCAGTGGCAAGGACGCTGGGAGCTCGTTCTGGAGACTCTTGGCTTCAGCGATATAGGAGCGAGTCCTTGGGGCGATGGACCCGACAGATCTCGCCAGCCGTTCGTTGCCTGGGCCAGCAACTCCAGCACCACCTGATTCTTGATCTCGGGGGCCCCTGTCTCAGTCGGGCAGTATACTATTCATCGTTCGCCTTCTCTACACTGTCCAGTCTGAGGGGTGCACTACAGTTTGGTTCCAGCACGGGTCGGGCCTTGGCGCTGGCAGAGACCCATGACTGGTGATTGGGTGACCGACACCATAAGCCGGCCATGCGCAGGGGCGTACCCGTGCGACGTTCGCTCGGGGTTCTTGAATCCTTGTCGTATAGAGCTACCTGCCATACACTGGACAGGTGAGGGCGAGGCGATTGTGAGCGCCGCACCGGTCGCCAGGGCGGATGCTCTGGGTAGTGTCGTTGAAGATGCAGGAGGAGGTTGTCAATGAGCGTCGCGGCCAGCAAGTTCTGTTGTTGCCAGGTTGTGCATCATGGGCCGGGTGCGCTGGATCGCCTTGCGGAGGAGATCGAGAAGCTGCGAGCCGTGCGACCGGCGCTGGTGACTGATCTGGGCATCGTCCGGGCAGGCCTGGCGGATCGCGTCCAGGAACGCGCTGGTGTGGATATCGCGCTCTTTGCCAAAGTGGAGCCGGAGCCGCCCTACTCGACGGTGCATGCGTGCGCCGCGTTCCTCAGAGATCATGGGTGCGATGCCGTGATCGGCTTGGGAGGCGGTAGCTCGCTAGATACGGCCAAGATGGCCGCGGCGCTGGCAGTGAATGGCGGAGAGGTGCCTGACTACTGGGGGGTGGGGCGGGTGCCGGGGCCCGGCTTGCCGGTGGTCGCGGTCCCAACCACGGCAGGCACCGGCAGCGAGGTCTCGCCTGCCGCTGTGTTCAAGGACCCGGGCGACCACACGAAAAAGGGGGTGCGCTCCGATCACTTGCTGGCGCGGGTGGCCATTCTGGATCCCACGCTCACTTTGGGATTGCCGCCAGGGCTGACTGCCTCCACGGGGATGGATGCGTTGATCCACGCCATCGAAGCCTATACCTCCCCCCGTGCCACGTTGACAAGTGATGCCATGGCGGAGCAGGCCATTCGGTTGATCGGGGCCCATCTCCGTCCGGCCTACCGCGACGGGGACTCGCTATCAGCCCGCACGGCCATGTTGACCGGCTCCTTCCTGGCAGGGCTAGCTCTCGCTGAGGTGAACGTGGGGGCCGTGCATGCCCTTGCGCAAGCCCTGGGGGGCCGGTACCCGGTCAGCCACGGTGTGGCCAATGCGCTGCTTTTGCCACACGTCATGGCCTTTAACCGCGAAGCATGCCAGGACAAGTACGCCCGAGTCGCTGGTTGGATGGGCGAGGAGGTTGAGGGTCTAGACGCAAAGCAGGGCTCTCTGCGGGTCATCGAGGCGACACGCAGGCTTCTGAAGGACCTTGATCTGCCCACATCTCTGCGAGAGGTGGGCATCGCCTCGGAGGCGCTGCCCGAGATCGCCGAGGCCTGCCTGCAGACGCAGGGCAGGAACCTAACGAACAACGCACGTTCCGTGTCGCGGGGGGAAGCAGAGGAGATCCTGATAGCTGCCTACTAGCTGGCGCCCCCGATCGATGCGGCAACGGATCACGGCCCGAACACAACGAACCCGACCGGAATCCAAGTGTTGGTAATCGGCTAGGCGAATTCTTTCTGGCAGAAACCGGGCCTCCTCCCGGAGGGTTCCGAGAGGCGTATGTGCGAGCTGCACCTGACAACCGTTCTGCTCGCGTGTGTCGATGGAGAGGTGGCTGTCGGTCCGAGAGCTGAAGGCCCAATACCCCTGCAGGTAGAACCCAAGCCCGAGCTCCCGGTAAAAGTCATAGTACTCCTGATTCCGCTGCCAGCCCGCGGACACCTCTCCCCGAATCTCCATGGCATAGGCCCAATAGGCTGCTAGATCGCCGAACCAGGGTACCCGGTCCGGGGTCTCGCCGGCCAGCAGGGCCAAGCGGCCCATGATGATGCGCGCTGCATCGTCCACTTTGGGCCTGCAGCCGCGCCTCCCTTTCTTTGTCGCTTTCGCTGGCAACTTCCGATCGGAGGTCAGGTGTTGGTCTTTCGGTTCATCTGCCTGATTGAGACTCCAGCAGGTTCCGATTCTGCTTTTCCCAATCCGCAGCGGGACAGCGAGTCTGTCTTGTTCGTCGCGGGCTCATACTTGAATCCCGAGTTCAAAGAAGGCGTTGGCGTTGCCGAAAAACCAAGCCCACGCGATCTGCTTGGCTGTATCCAAGCCGAACCAGTCCGCATCGACCATCTCGGCTAACGCGATGGCGACGTTGTCTCGCGCGATGCTGGCGTGAGCCCAGGCGTGGTCTGCGAATCCGCTGAAATCAGAGCCGTAGGCGTGCACCTTGGCGTGAGGAACAGCCGAGATGACCTGCTGGAACATGCGTTGGCAGTAGATGGGATCAATGATGTTGGCCCAGCAAAAGTCGATGGCCACGTTGGGAAAGTTCTTGCCCAGATAGATCAGCTCCCCATCATAGGGCCAGTTGGCGTGGAACAGATCAAACCGGACGTCGCGATGCAGCTCGATGAGCGGCACGAGGTGGACGGCATTCGTCTTGGTGATCTCGTTGCGCAGGTGAGCCATGTGTCCTGTGTGGATCTGGACGGGGAGGTCTAGGTCTCGGGCCATCCGCATAAAGGCGTGCATGAGATAGTCGTCCAGGGGGCGAGTCTGTTCCGGGTAACCAGCGCAGCGCCGAGGGTCTTCCATGAACCAGTTAAAGACGGCCTCGGCATCTGCGCGAGTTGGGTTGGCATAGGCCAGCGTACGGGTGTAGGCGCTCTGATCCTTGAACGCCACTGCTCCCAGATCGATGTAGGCACCAAAGAGCGCTCTGCAAGCCTCAAGGTAGTCGTCCAGCGAGGTGATCGTAACCCCCAGTGGACTGACGAGGTTGTGCACCTCCTGCCAGCTCTTGATGCTGTGATACTGAGGCAGGGGTATGACTAGGCGCCCGCGGGGGCTCGTCTGGTACGTGCCATCGGTGATGGAGCGGGGATCGACGACCACATTCTCCAGGCGAGCGACAATGCCCGCTTCGTCCATGATTCGCTCGTGCAACGCTTCGTCGGTCAGGTCCAGCAGACGCTCGTGCATTCGCCGAGCGGCCGCGAACGAGACCTCATGCTCCTGGTAAAAGTGGGCCATGACGCGCCGGATCACCTCGGCATATCCTGTGTATTGCGTCCGATGCCAGGCGGTCTCGAACGTGGGCCAGCGTTCCTCCCATGGAACGCTTCGATCCTGCATGAACGCGACGTCGCGATCAGAGGAGGCGCTCTGCAGATCGCTCACCAGATAGTTGTCTATCAGAGCGTGGATCGGATCCTCATACTTGGGTCCACATGCGCTGGTGTGGTCATGGCAGTCGATGAGGGGAATCCCCTCAATGTAATCACGAAGCTCATCATAGCAGGCCGAACTGCCTCTCATCGATGCTACCCTTTCAGTATGTGTGTCACTGGCCTAGTCGCGTCCGCCTAGGTCCTGGTCGCTCTTTGAGGCATGACCAGCCCCAGCCTGGCTCATAGCTGGGCCTTGTTCACGAGTTCGGCAGCCTCTGGCAGGTCCCAAGGCACGTCGGGGTAGTCTTGCCAGATCTTGATGTCTTGCGTGAGCCGCCCGTACAGGTCCGGCCGCCGCTGGTGCATGGTGCGAAGGTGCTTGCGCGCCCAGCGCAGCTTGGCCAGATCGATGGTGGCGTGCACGCACCCAGCACCGGCCGCCGGAATCCGTGGAAAGATTCGGCCAGGCTCGCTAGTCCCCTCGGCCGAGATCACGCCAGACGGATGGGCCGCGAACCCAGTGTTGTAGCCGTTGCTGATGTTGGCCCCAACCACGCAGCCATAGGCGTGAGCAGCCGTCTGACAGAGGTGATCCTCGATCATCCCATCGCGGCCGTTGATCCAGAGGATGATCTCGGCTCCCTCAAACGAAGTGCAGCCCCACGCTTCGGGAAAGTAGCCGTCATAGCACTGGAGAATCCCGATGGGCGCAAAGTCCAGATGGAACACGATGAACTGGTTCCCCAGAATGCCCCGAGCCTCATCATCGTGCCCGGGAATGGGCGGCCAGTAGTGGGGTGGCGGGCCAGAGGCGGGATGCGTCTTATAGTAGCGCCCCAGGATGGTCCCGCCGCGATCCACGACCAGCGCGGTGGTGGCCCACCGCTCGCCGTGGCTCTCTACCAGCCCGGCGATGGCGTACATGCCGTGCGTCGCGGCCAACTGGCGGAGCGCCAGGACGTTGGGGTGTTGGCAGGTGATGCGGTTCCCCAGGCAGTACTCGGGAAACACGATCAGGTCCGAGCCATAGGCCGCTGCCTCTTGGAAGAAGCGGACCATCTGCTCCTGCAGGGCTTGATCGTCCTGCTGGCCGGGAAGCTGCACCAGGGTGATTTTGGCTGTGTCTTTCACCGTCTCTCCCTTTCCTTGAGGCATTGTGTGCGCCCGCTCATGTGCTGCGTTCCTGCTCCAGGCTGCGCAGGTAGGCCACCGTCTGATCGAACTCCATAAGCGTCCCGAAGCGGGTGAGGTCGCGGATGTGCCATTCGTGCTCGGTATCGGAGCGATCGTTGATGCATGGCCGCACCAGCACATTGCTCAGACCATAGTTCTCGGCGTCCACCACCGTGGCGCGCACGCACGCGCTGGTGACACAGCCGGTGATCAGCAGGGTATCCACCTTGAGCGATGCCAGATAGGGATACAGGTCGGTGCAAAAGAACGCCGAGGCTCCGACCTTGTACAGGACCTTGTCCTTGGGATCGGGCGTGATGCGATCATCGATGCGGGAGGAGCGATGCGCCTCGGCCAGCGCCGCCTTTTCGGCCGGATCGCCCTGGCAATCGGACCAGAGGGTATAGGGGCGGGGCGAGGTGGTATACACGATGGGGACTCCCAGCGGACGGGCCGCCTCCAAGAGTCGGGCGATCCAGTCCACCGCCTCGCCGATCCGTAGCGACCCAGCGGGATAACGAGGATCGGTCCAGCCGTAGGCCATATCGATGATCAGGATAGCCGGCCTAGCGCCGATGGGGCGCCCTCCCCACGAAAGATCCCTTGATCGATAGTAGTCCAGCACGCTCTCGTGCGCCGCGTCATAGTCCACTGCTATGTTGCCTCCTCCGGTGCGTACGCCATGTAGTCTTGGTATTCATCCGTCATCGCGAGCTTGCCTGCCTGCCTCCCTCTGGCGCCAGAGCCTCCCAGGGGCGCTCAACATCGAAGGACTGGAGGTCGCCCTCGTGGAAGAACACGTGGCCGTGGATGGTGGCCTCCTGCCCTGGGGCAAGGTCCGGGAAGCACGGGTCAGCGTGCAGGCAGGGGTGATTGGGATTGCCCACCAGGGAGAGCGTATCACGGTGCCAGGTCATGGCCACCAGCCGCGGCGCCTCGGACGACAGGCAGGCGATGATGGGCAGCTCCGCCAGAGGGCGCCCCCCGCGCCACCCGAGGCGGTAGCTGCCCTCGGCCCGCTCGGCCATGGTCGCCAGGCCAAACGGCAGCCAGCCCCGGCCGGGCACCCGCACGACCTTGTTATCCAGCGTCAGCCGGTTGAACTCGGCCGCCGCGCGCAGGAACAGGCAGGTTTGCAGGGTGATCCGCGTGAGAGGCTGGTTCGAGCCGTTGCCCAGCGTGAGACGCAACCCCACCGCCCGCTCCGATACCACGCCAGCCCAGCCCCGCAGCACCACGCCATCGGGAAAGGACCGCTGGTACGCGATGCCGTCATGCTCCATCTGCCACTCTACCGCGGGAGGATCGTCATGCACCTTGGGAAAGCTCGGGTTGACGTGGCTCAAGTACCACAGGCCGCGCTCGGTGAAGACGGCCTCTGGAAAATCGAGCCACACATAGTCCTGGCTCACCCAAGGGGGGCTGATCCAGACGATGTGCTCATACGGGTAGTGGGGACGCCAATGGCCCGGCAGCACCCGAACGCCCTGCGGGCTCGCCCCAACGCCGTGTGACTCCATGAGATACTCCCTCCTGGCGCCCAGCCTCCAGGCACGGACGCTTACATCTTGACGGCGCCGCTGGAAATGCCCGCAATATAGTAGCGCATGCCGAACAGAAACACGATCAAGAGTGGCAGTGACGAGATCACATAGCCGGCCATCTGCGGGCCCAAGTCGGAGGTGCCCACATAGGCGGTAAAGTCCAGCAGCCCGACGGCCACCACTTGCTTGCTGCGATCCTGCATAACGATGAGAGGCCACACCAGATCGTTATAGAGGCCAACGAAATTCATGATCGCCAAGGTGACGGCCATGGGCCAGACCAGGGGAAGGCAGACTTGAGCGAACTGCTGGAGCGGCGTAGCCCCGTCGACGTAGGCCGCCTCCCTGATCTCGATATGGATCCCCTCGAATGAGGTCCGCATGAGGAAGACACCCATCACCTGCCCACCTGCCGCCCAGGGTAGCACCAGAGCCCACGCGGTATTGACCAGGTTATAGCGGTAGATCAAAGACATGCGGGGAAACAGGGTCAGGATGCCCGGGATCATCATGAGAGCGAGGATCGCATAGAACAGCGTTTCCTTGCCGGGGATGCGCATCGTCCCCATGGCAAAGCCCGTGAGGCTGGTAAAGAGGATGATCGGTATGATCGCCGCGGTGCAATACAGGACGCTGTTCACGATGAACGGGCGGATCCCCTGCCAGCCACGGATATAGTTCGTCCACAGCACCGGGTTGGGGAGAGCCCAGAAGTTGGTGAGGATCTGCCCTCTGGATCTCACCGACATGAACATCATCAGCAGAACGGGCACAAAGCTTATGAAAAGCACCAAAGCGAGACAGAACGAGATGATACCTGCGTGCATGCGCTCGCGCGCAATGCGCCGGCTGAACTCTCCCATCCTTCTAGAGGACAGTCGCCAATCCATGCTGGTCGATCCTCCCAACCTAGTCGTCCATCGGAACGCTAGCGATCAGCCGCGTCGCCCCCGATGATCCGCATGTTCAACAGCGTCAAGCCCATGATGACCAGAAAGAGCATGGCCGCCAGCGCCGCCGCATAGCCCCAGCGGCTGGCCTGGATGCCCTGGATGTACATCTCCCAGGCGGGGGTTGTGGTTGCCTTGGCGGGCCCGCCTTGCGTGGTCAGAAGCTGCAGCCCAAAGCTCTGGAGCGATCCGATGATGGCCAGAACACTGAGCATGCGGATCTGCGGCACGAGAATGGGGATGTCGACGCGCAGGACGCGCTGGAGCCCCGTGGCCCCGTCGACCCGCGCAGCGTCAAAGATGTCGCTGGAAATGGTGATCAGCCCGCCGTAAAAGATCAGCAGAGGGAACGCTCCGATCCAGGGAAATCCGATAAAGATGAGCGAGCCCAGCGCCAGGCTTCGATCCGCCAGCCAGGTGGGAGGCGAGGCGGGATTGGCCAGGCCCAGCAGGAAGAGCGTGTTGTTGATCAGCCCAAGATTGGGATCCATGATGTTGCGCCACATGAGCGTCGTGGCCACACCAGGCACCACCAGGGGGATGATGAATAGCGTGCGCCATAGGTACTGGCTGCGCGCTCGGCGCAATCCAAGGATCAGCTCCGCCACCACCAAGGGGCCCACCAGCGTCTTGAACAGGTCGGCCAGCACGATGATGAGCTGGTTGCGGATCGCCAGGGGTATCACCGGGTTTTCCAGAACCTTGCGAAAGTTCTCCAGGCCAACCCACCTGGGAGCCCGACCCCGCCCGGGGGTCCACTCGGCAAAGCCATAGGCCAAGCCGAGTGCGGTGGGGGCATAGCTGAAGGCGATGAGCAGCGCAAACGTCGGAATCATGAACAGGTAGCCGATACGAGCCGACCAGAACGCGCGAGCGGCATGCCCGATCACTCTCCCTTTGGGCTCCCACCACTCGGCTCCACGGTCGCTGGTCCGGATCCAATGGCGGAGCACCAGATAGGCCGTGATTCCCAGAGCCAACGCGGCCGCCGTGGCGTACAGCAGTCGGCGCGCTCGCGTCGCGGCAGCCGATCGCGCCCCCGCCAGCCCCACCACGAACACCTCGTTCCGGTCGGTGGCTACCAGCAGGGTAACGCCGTCCTCATCCAGGCTGAGCGTGTGTACCCAGTCGGCGGTCTGCACCAGTTGGCGCTGCTCGCCCTCCTTGGAGAGAAGATACACCTTCTTGTCCCAGCTAGAGGCAGCCACCAACTCGCCATCGCCGGTAACGTCGATGGCCGTCACACGGTCTGACACCGGGAAACGCCACAGCATCTCACCGGAAACGGCATCCAGCGCCTGGACGGTGTTGCCCGAGCCGCCCGCATAGACCCGCTCTCCATCGGCAGTGACCGCGAGCGCATAGATGATGCGGTCGAGCATCGTTTCCCAGAGCAGATCCTGGGTCTGGACATCGTAGCAGAGCACACGGGCGTCGTAACGGCCAACGTACACCCGTGTGCCATCGGAAGAGACCGCTACGCTTTGGACGCGACTGGGCGTCTCTTGCGACCAAAGCTGGGTGCCGTCGCGCCCGTCAATCAGATAGAAGCGCCCTTTTAGCTGCTCGCTGACGACAACAACGGCGCCGTCGCTCGAAATGGCCACGTCCGCGGGCGGCATTCCGGTGGCAAACTCCCACACGACTTGGCCCTCGGCATCCAGGCAGGTAACCGCCCGTCCCTCGTGGGCGATGACTATGCGGTCACCGCTGGCGGTCACGTCGATGGCTCGCACGGCGCGGGCCACATCGTACTGCCAGAGGAACGCTCCATCACGATCGCGGGCCTCCACCAGACCCTCGATCGTCCCAAAGACCAAGAACTCGCCATCGGCACTGGTCGCCGAGGCATACACGATGCCATCGGTCTGCTCCCACCAGAGAGTCCCCGGCGGCCCTTGAGCCGAGACTGGGATGGCAACCAGCACCGTGGCCAAGAGAAGGATGGCGAGTGTTGGCAGCCATCTTCTGGGCCGTTTGCCGAAATGCATGGAACTTCCTTCCAGTAGATCGAGCCTGCCGTATCGAGCCGAGGAGCGACAAGCGGCATCGCTCCTCGGCATACTTTCGTTCTCTCCGAGCTCGCCTCTACCGCTCAGGCGGCTTGCGCTCGGGATAGTCCAGGTCGGAGAGCTCGAGCCGGCCACCCTTCAGGTTGTCCTCCAGGTTGCCCATGTTGAACGCTCGCATCCGATCGCGCAGCGTCTCCGAGTCGATCTCCCCATCGAAATACTCGCCCATGAGCGAGTCCCAGTCCGGCCGGAACTGCGGGCCGCCCATCATGATCATGTTCTTGGGGTGAGGCTTTGACGTGTTGCCCTCAAAGGGCGGCAGTTGGGCAAAGATCTCTTTCCACTTGCCAGGCATCTCTACGCCCAGGATGGCCGGTGGCCCGGTGACGCTCCCATCCGGGTTGGTGATGTCCAACTCTGATGCCCACTTGACGGCGGCCACCTCGGGGCTGGTGACGAACATCACAAAGTCCACCTCCAGCTCGTTCTGGGCCTGGTCCTTGCGGGGGATGCTCCAGAAGCCGATCGGCTCCTCGATGGTGGGCTGGAAGCTGACCTCAACCTGCTCGTGCTCGATCTTTGGCAGGCCGAACAGGCCCAGATCGAACCCCTCCACGCCCTGGAGCTGCGGATCCGGCGTCGGCGTGGGCTCGCCCTCGGCCGCGACAAAGTACTCGCCCGCCTGGAGCTTTTGGATGGACCGGTCGAACTGGCTCAGGAGCCAGCCACCACTGCAGTGAATCAGGCAGCGTTGCGTGTAGAACAGGTCGGGGTTGGCGCAGCCCGCGAACCCGCGCCAGCCGGGGGAGCAAAACTCTTTGTTGATGTTCTTTTTGAGCTCTTCCACCAGGGGGATGTATTTCTCATCCTCGGGCACCAGCCAATGGCCATCGCGGAAGCTGGCGCTGGCACGGACGGCGTTGTAGGTCACGTTGGATGGGTCATCGAAGGTCGGATCGTTGCGCCAATCGCCCGACATGAACTCACTGTCGATCTCGGGGTCATAGCACCAGTCGCCCTCCAGGCAGCGGCAAAGGTCCCAGTAGTCCTTGTTGGCATAGAACACATAGCCATAGTTGTTCATCAGCCATTCGACGTTGCAGCCCAGGTCCATGTTGTTGCCAAAGTAGCCGCCCTCCACGGCCGCCTGCTGCCATGGCACCATCTCGTCCCAGGTCATGGGCGGAGAGTCGGCATCCAGCCCCAGCTTGTCGGCCAGGGTCTTGTTATAGAACATCAGCACCTTGACCAGATCGAAGGAGAGTAGGTACTGCTCGCCGGGCTTGTACAGGCTGCCGCCACTAAAGACGTTGGGCTGGAACGACTCCCGCCACACCTTGCCCGTGTAGGGGTTGACGCGATCCATGTACTCGAGCCAGTTCAGGCAGACGCTATCGCCGAAAAGGTCCTGAATGATGTTTCCGCTAAAGATCGACATGCGAGGATCACCGGAGGCGAGCTGGGCGCGATAGTACTGCTCGGTGGCGTCGCCTCTCTTCAGGTCGATGATCACATTGACGTCAGGGTGCTGTTCCTCGTACAGGGCCTCGATCTTTTCCCACGCGATCTGGCTACCTCCCGAGGTCACGACAACCTCGCCTTTGAGATCGCTCGCCTCTTTTTGCGGCGCTGGCGTCGCGACCTTTTCCTCCTTTTGCGCTGCGGTAGGGGTCGCCGGAGCTTGGGGCGTGCAGGCGGCAAATGCTGCAGCTAGCCCCAGGCCCGAAAGACCCTTCAGAAGCGTCCGTCTCGTCAACTTGTGCGCGCTCATCCTCAACTCCTTGTTCTTGGTTCGCACCGTTACCCGCCCGCCACTTGAGCTGAACTGCATTCCGATGAACCACCCCCTTGCGCGCCGACCCTTGCCCAATACGCCCATCCTCGCCGGACTGGCGTAGCCTGCCCAGGTCCGGGCATTGTGACAGTTCCAGCGTATCAGAACGCCCGCGGCTTGGGAATGCCAAAAGTCGCAGGTAGGTCTCGTGCGAGTCTCACGGCGGCGCTCCATGTTGGCCCGATGACGCACGCCCACTTGACGGCGTGGGGGCAGGCGCTTAGGATCGCGGCATGGTAGGGTGGTTCATGTGCTCGCGCCTATCCTTGGCATGCGGGCGCGAGCATTCCCCACGGCGTCGCCCATCAATCGCGAGGCCCCCATGTCTTCGGACGAGCTACGAGATCAGTTGCGTGATGCGTTGGCGCATCTCTACGATCCGGTGCACCTGCAGTCGCACGCCCTCGTCGATGCGCTAGATCTGCACCCATTGGCGGGTGAGACCGAGGCCGAGGCGCTGCGGCGCGTGCTGCGAGAGGCCGTGCGGGATCTGCGCCCGCCTTCGGAGGTACCTCCCACCTCGTCGGAATGGCTGCCCTATCGCGTGCTCTGGTCGCATTATGTGCGGGGGCTGCCGGTGAACCGCATCTGTAGCGATCTGGGGCTCAGCCGGGCATCCTTCTTTCGGCGCCAGAACGAGGCGCTGGCGGCCGCCGCGGCCATCTTGGCAGACAAGACCAAGGTAGCGGCCCGCCCAGCGGAGCCCCAAGAGGCTATCGATGGCCAGGCGCTGGATCGCAGCATGGGGCTGGCGGCGGCCATGCCTGCCGAGACCATCTCCTTGGCAGAGATGATGCGCGGCGTCCTGCGCACCCTCGCCCCCCTCGCCGAGCAGCGCGAGCTGGCCATCCACATGCACCTTTCGGACACGATGCCGCCCGTATACGCCCCTAATCCCGTGGTACGCCAAGTGCTGCTCGATGTGCTCTCGCGAGCCATCGGCCTCTCGCAGTCGGATACGCTCCAGGTGGCCGTGACCCATCGTGGACGGGAGGCCATTTGGCGTTTGTGTGCGGTCCGAAACCCCGACGCCCTGTCGCCGCTGTGCGAGGCGATGCGCACAACGGATGTCAGCCGTCGCCTCCTGGACCTGTGCAAAGGGAGGATCCAGTGCGTCCGAGACCCGGCTTTTGTGGCGGTCATGCTGTCCATGGCGATCATCCGCTCTGAAGCCGTGGTGCTGGTCATTGACGACGACCCGCGGACCATCGCTCTCTACCGTGGCTATCTCGAATCCGAGCGATGCACCGTGCTTGGCGCGCGCAGCTCGCGCGAGGCCGCCGAGGCGCTGGCCGAGATCGTGCCCGACCTGATCCTTTTGGACGTGATCCTTCCTGGCGAGGACGGCTGGGCCATCCTCGCTTCGCTCAGGGAGCGGCCGGCGACCGCCAGCATCCCGGTGATCGTCTGCTCGGTAGTGGAAAAGCCAGAGCTCGCGCTGGCCCTGGGGGCTGCCCAGGTGCTCATCAAGCCGATTGAGAGACGCGCGTTGCGAGAGGCAGCTGATCGCTATCTTGCTCCGGCAGATAGCTCGGCGTGATGGCCTCCAACAATGCTCGCAGGCGCCGCACACCCTGAGCCAAGCTGACCGGGCGTTGTGAGCGGACCCCGATCTGCGTTCCAAAGGTGAGCGTGTTCGCCACCATATCGCGCGCCGAGATGACAGCAACGGGCACATGGCGCAGTTGCTCATCCGCGCGCATCTGCGCGAGCGTAGCCTCGCCATCCAGCACGGGCATCATCAGGTCCATAAAGACGAGGTCGGGCGTCGACCGACGCATGAGATCCAGCGCTTGCTGACCATCGTAGGCATGCGAGACATGGCACCGCTGGTCCAGCGAATCCAGCAGGATCTCCATCAGCCGCACAGCATCAGGATCATCATCTACCACGAGCACGTCCACCCGCTCGGAGGAGGCGGCGACGCTCGCCACTAGCCCTTGCACCATTTCGCCCGTAATGGGCTTCATCAGGTAGGTCAAGGCGCCCTCGATCTTGGCCTGACGACCCATCTGTGGCATCGAGCAGGCCACCACGGGCACCTCGGCCCCCAGCGCGCTCATATGTTGGTGAAGCGCGTCGGCGACTTCGGGCAGCGCGATGATGGCTCGGGGATGATACTCGTCGATGAGAGAATCCAGGTCGTCGTGGCTCTCGGACACGCCAACCACGCGATACTCGGAGAGCTGCCGGGCGATCAGCTTGACCATCTCGGGATCCTGGTGCACGACCAGACACACGTCGAACGCCTCGTGCACTGGCGGGTTCTGGGCATCCCGGGACGGACGTCTGCTTGGCAGCCCTCTTTCTCCGATGGGCAACGAGAAGCAGACTCTGGTGCCGACTCCCTCGCTGCTGTCGGCCCACACGCGTCCTCCATGGAGCTGCACCAGGTGCTTGCTGATCGCAAGGCCGAGGCCACTCCCCTTGCTTTCACCATCTTTATCGCGGCTTGGGAGTTGCGTGAACTCTTGAAACAGCTTGGGAAGTTCCTCCTGGGGTATCCCCCGCCCCGTGTCGGCCACCTCAACGACCAACTCGCCGCCTGATTCACTGACACTAACCGTGATGCCGCCAACGTGGGTGAACCGAACTGCATTGGTAAGCAGGTTGAGCACCACTTGCCTTAACCGCACAGGATCGGCTAGCACGGGAGTATCATCTGCCAGCGACTCGACCTCGACATACAGTCCTTTTCGGCTCGCCAATGGGCGCACCACTTCTACAGCACCATGGACGATATCTGGGACACTGACGCGCCTCTTGATCAGAGGCATCTGGTCGACCTCGACCTGGCTCAGATCCAGGACATCGTCTAGAAGGGAGACGATGTGCTCGCTGCTCTGGTGGATCGCGTCCAGATCCTCACGATACGGCGCCGGCAGCGCCACGCCGTATCGCTCAGGAGACAACACCATCAGTCGGCTGAACCCCAAGATCAGGTTCAGAGGCCCACGAAGCTCGTGGCTGACGGTAGCGGCAAAGCGAGCCTTGTTCGCGCGTGCGAGCTCGGCCTGATGCCGCGCCAGGAGCAGCTCGTTGTTCATGCGCTCGATGCGGTAAGTTGCTTCTTCGAGCGCCTGGAGCATTCTGCGCAGCTCACCGCGCCGGGAGCGCGCCTCTTGAAGAGCCTGGCGAAAAAGCTGCCAGCCCTCTAGGGCCTGCTCGATGGTATCCTCCCAGGGGCCTCGCGCCACAAGGAGGGCGCCCCCGACCAGCGCGTAACCGGTCGCATACACACCCGCGTTCGGCCAGCTACCCGGGACGAGCGCCAGAGCCAGCGCGATCTGCCCGAGCCCCGCTCCTATGGCTGCTGCGGTGCCCAACAGGGTACTCGCGACGATAATTGTCACCGTGCCAAGGGAGAGCAGGGCAATGTCCTGATAGGCCCAAAGGATCAACCCGTCCGCTGCACACAGCCCTAGAGTGAAAACTATCGCTGCCCATGATTCGTTTCTGGATCGCAACGACAGCGCCCCCGCCATGCCCGCGATGGAGCACGCGACAAAGGCCAAGTGGCGAAACTCGATGGCTCCCGCCCGCGCGCAGGCCCAATAGAGCCAACAGACCAGGGCCAGCCCGAGCCCGGCAACATACCGCGGCAGGAGCACATGGCTCAAGTCGGTAAGCTGAGCGTTTACGATGGCATCGTCTGGCTGCTGCCAGGCTGCTGTGAGCGAAACCATGGGGATCTCCTTTGCCGAGGCAGTCGGGCAGTGTCGGCCCGCCATTCGCCCTGGCATGCTCCTGCAACTAGGCCAACGTCCTGGTGATCTCGGTCAACGAGGCGCCGCCGCGGCGGTACGCCGGCGGTGGCGGAGCCAGCCATCGGACCATCGCATCCTTGATGGCATGCGCGAAAAAGTGGTTGCCGCTGGGAGCATAGTGCCCGATATAGTAGCGGCGCACATACTCGCCGGGGGAGAGGCGAAACGCGCCGTAATCCTCCACGTGCGCCGCGAGTCCATCGAACCAAGGCAGCTCCCAGCGCTCTAGCGCGTCCAGCAGAGGGGCGTCATCGCGAGGCTCCCCCCGAATCGCCCCGAGCACATCGCCTTCGCCATAGCTCAGGGCGATGAGCAGCGCTCGGTCATGGTCGATTGCCCAGGCCCGCAGGCGCTTTAGGATCCAGAGCGTGCTACGCAGCGAGCAGCGCCGCAGGGCCTTGCTCGCCACTTTTTCCAGACCAGCGTCTGCGTCACCCTTGGCCTTAACACCAAACGCCTCGCTGTAGCGCATCAGAAGCGCGTTGTCGCAGCCCACACCGCCCTGGATGAGATGCAGCGCCTGGGCTACCCAGTCATGGCGGAACGTCTCGACTATCCAATCGGCGTCGCACAAGCGGTAGAGCGATTCGGGTGTGGGGCAGAGGTTGGGGCGCTCCACATAGCTGTCGGTGTCAGGGTCATAGGACAGGTGCGCCCAGGGATTGGCATGGAACATGGACGCCTCAGCCGACCCCGTGTCACGAGGCACCACCTGCCAATAGGGACGGATCACCAGCCAGCGCCAGGCGAGGAGGTTGCGCATATGGTCGTCGGAGAAGATGTTCAGGAGCAGGTGAGAGGCTCTTTGGGGGCCAGCCTCGACCGTGAGCAGCCGGCGATAGGCCTGGTAAGCGCCATAGCCGCCGATGCCCCAGTTGCGGATAGGCTCGCCTAGGTGCGCCGCCAACACCTCTTGCCACGTCTCCCCATCGCCGACCTGGTGGCACTGGGTGAAGCTGTTCCCGTAGGTGTTGATGCGACAGGGGCGGTCGGCATAGTTGATGCGCTTGCGCTCGCCCGTGGGCTCGTAGCGGTAGATTACGTTGGCGTCATCGAGCCCGTCGCGCACCACACAATCGCGCAGCCGGTACCCCAACACCGGATCAAAGGCCGCATAGTTATGCGCATGCGCATCCAGGAAGCGATCCACCATGGCACGCGTGAGGGCGGCCTGTCGACAATGGTCGAGATAAGCGAGAGGCATGGCGAATTCTCCTCATGCGCGGCGCGCAATCGTGATCTCGCGGCCATAGCTCGGTGCATCCATGATAGGCGCTAGCTGACCGACCCGCAATCCGAAGGGCACTTTCCGTTGGCGTCGATGGACCACCGGCGAGGCTCGCAGTGGGGCGCTGCCGACCTTTGGATCGGGATACGAGTACAAGTACAGTTCCGAGGCATGGCCGGACGCTGAGAGCAACTAAGGAGAGAAGTTGGCAATCTGCGAAACGTGGAAGGAGTAGCGCACGGGAAGGGGTTCGATGAAGCTTGGCCCCCTCGCTTCCAGGAAACAGAACGGTCGCGCGGGGCTGCCGAGACGTTCAGCAAGACCGCCGTGCTGCTCGGCCAGCGCCTTGGTCTCGGCGCTAGCGTCTTCGGGTAGGTGGGAGACGATGGCAGCCTCGCCCCACGTAGACCGCCATCCCCACCCCTCTTGCTAGTCAGCCTGGGCCTCTTGACCGCGAACCGTGCTGGGATCGGGGGAAGGCGAAGGATAGATTGGCAATAGCAGATGCGATCGATGCTCTGCGTCATGGAAGACGGCGTTGTGGGCCACTTGGCCTGCGGTCTCTTGGCCTAGTGGCCCCCCGGTATTCAGGTTGCGGTCATGGCGCGGGAAATCGCTGCTGGTCACCTCAACGCGGATCCGGTGCCCCCGCGCAAAGAGTTGTGCCGTCGAGCCCATCTCTACCGTGAACTGATAGATGTGATCCGGCGTGAGGGGTTCCGGACGGTGGAACCCGTTGCGGTAGCGGGCTCGCAGGATGCCGTCGCAAACCGACATGGCGCGGCCGTCTGGCCAGACATCGCAGAGCCGTACGACCCAATCGGTGTCTGGCGCGCTGGACGAGGCATGCAGCACGGCCTTGATGGGGCCCACCACGGCCAGATCCTCTGATAGCACGTCGGAGGTGTAGGTTAGCATGCTCCCTTCCACGGGGGCATGATCGCGGGGGCCCAGCTCAAAGCCGAGGAGAAGGCTGGGTACGGGATCCTCTGGGTCGTAGGCATAGCCGTCGGGAGGCTCGATCGCGGCGGGTGGCTCAACGCTGAGACGCCCACCATTCAGCGAGGCATCGCTCGGACCCGCCCCCTCGCGCAGGTACACCTGGGTATACGCTGCGGGAGGCGGCCAGTCATCCAGGGTCAGCCACTGATTGGAGCCCATGAGGAACACCTGGATTACGGGCTCGTCCATGATGCCCGTATCCATCCCTTTCAGCCAATGGTCGTACCACCGTAACCGATGGCCAAAGAGGTCAAAGGCGGCCTGGGGGCCAAAGTCCAGCTCGCCAACGTCACGTCTGCCCACGTTGCCGGGGCCATGGATCCAGGGACCGATGATCAGGCGCTGGTTCGCACGGCAAAGGGCGGAACGCCCATGCTGGCGAATCCCCTCGAACCCGCGCAAGGTACCTTGGCGGAAGATGTCGAACCATCCGCCCAGGTGCAGAACCGGGGTGTCGATCTCGTCGAGCTGAAGGGACAGGCAGAGTGGCCACCAGTGCGGACCATCATCGGGATGGGCCAGCATTCGCAGGTAGGAGCGATCCACTCCCTCCAGGGGGGGCACCGACTGTAGGGGGAGGTGACGGTACCACTGCTCGATCTCGTCCCGCGCCGAGGCCAGGCGCCGCCTGATGGGTTCCAAGGCGTTCCAGTCAGCGCCATGCTGAACAAAGGCGTCGGGAGATCCCAACGCGTTTTCCAGCAGCCAAGCCAGCCGGAAGGCACCTCCGTCATAGCCCCAATCGTGATAAAAGTCGTTGCCGCCCTCTCGCACGTAGCAAGCTCGGAGGTGCGGCGGGCGAGTCGGAAGCGCATAGTACTGGGTGAACCCGGAATATGACCCGTCCAGCATTCCCACGTTGCCGTCGCACCAGGGTTGGGAAGCGATCCACTCGATGGTGTCGTGGCCGTCGCGATGGACGCCCCAGGCATCGTCAACAAAAGGCTGAAACACGCCTTCGGATGTGAGGGCGCCGCGCACATTCTGCCCGACCACCGCGTAGCCACGCCCGGCATAGTAGTTGCCCACGGCACTGCAGCGGGACTCGAGCTCGTACGCGACCCGCTCGACCAGGGCGGGAAAGGGCCCATCGCCAGTGGGGAGATAGAGGTGTCCGCGGAGGATCGTGCCGTCGCGCATCGGCATCTCGATTCCGCGCTGGACGGTCACGGTGAACGAGGGCGGGCGGGGAGCGGGTTCGGGCACGGCGTCCTCCTTGCGGTTCGGGTCAAAGGCGAGCGCGTGATCCAAAGCGTGTTTGGGGCGGCGCGCGTCGGGCAGGTTACCGTATCGGATTGTATTCCTGATCCAGGGCGCGGCAACCGTCTTGCGCCATCATCTGGCGTTCTGATGGCGTTCAAGGCCTTGATCCATGGTGGTACGGCTCGGCAATCGGCGTCTCGCCCATCTTTTCTGGCGTCTGATCAGACCGTGGCCATCCTATGGTTCGGATGGCCACGATGCTGCTTGCGCAAGGGCCTGGACTGCCGCCCGCTGACACGCGGGGCAGGTACACGGGGGAGCGCTTGACGGCGAGGCGCCGGCCCCGGCGGCGGCCCGTGGGAAGGGCTCCCCCTCTGGGACCAGGGTTGAGAGATCGTCGGTGTGCCGGCAGTATGCGCCAGCGATAAGGTCGCGTTTGCCGGCGTCGTAGGGCTGGATCTTGACGGTCATGTCTGCCAGGGCATGGATCGTACGGGCCGTGTCCAGGCTGGTGGCCAGCACAGGGACGCGGGCAGAGGCCAGGGCGACCCGCGTCTCAGGGAGCATCCCGCCTACGGACTGGCATGAGAGCAGTATGCCAGCCAGTCCGGCGCCTCCGGCGGCTTGCATCGAGCGATGATGATCCAGGAGCGAGAGGATGCGCGGATTGGCGTTGATGCCGGTCACCACCAGATCGCCATCGCGTAGCAGGGGCAGGTAGCGCTCTCGAAGGCTGAGAGCCACCGTCCTGCGTGCAAAGACCCCTTCTGGCTCTGGCTGGCGGGGCCAGGCATACAACTGCAGGTTGGCGCCCGGCAGAGCCGCAAGGTGCTCTTGCACACAGCGCATCGTCGGAAGCGCCAGATCCGGTATCTC